>FWPV01000329.1_pt1 | contig 156555 bp, 158 predicted proteins | sample 2228371 | NCBI WGS metagenome assembly FWPV01 (sample SAMEA103939776, study PRJEB20133) | metagenome
ATTTCCTCCCTCGCCTACGACAGCGCTAACCAAGTTATCTATGCGGGAAGTTATCCAAATGGCATTATCTATCGCAAACCTCTAGGCGGAGGGCTGTATAACAGTACCTACGCTTCTATCCAAACCAAGGCAGTTACTCCCACATACGGAGCGGAAGACGGAGCTTTAAACTTTTTAGTCAGCCAATCAGGCGCTCTAACCAGCTCTTTATACCTAGCCCATACAGGCAATGTGGGCATAGGCACCACATCCCCAAGTCAAATGCTAGATGTTTCAGGCAACTTTGTCGTCACAAGCGCGGGTAGTGTGGGCATAGGGACAACAAATCCAGCAGAAAAGCTGGAAATAGTCGGCAATATTAAACTGTCAGGAACCACGCCTAACATCGCAACCACAACAGGACTAGATATTGATCTTGGCGATGCGTCGGGGTCGTACGCATTTGATATCAGAGACTCAAGCGACACAAATCTTTTCACCATAGACAGCCTTGGGAACCTAACCCTAAGCGGTCAGACAGCATCAAGCGCGGTATTTAACCTTACGCCAACAGGCACAACGGATGCATTTACCATAAATAGAAGCGGATCAGGTACAGGACATGCCTTTAGGGTAAACGACTCTGGATCAGGGGACACCTCTCCTTTTGTTGTCACAAGCACAGGCAACATCGGCATCGGGACGACAAATCCTCAACAAAAGTTATCCGTAAACGGCACATTGGGAATATTAGAAGGAGGAACATCACCTACCTACTATACTATCTTTCAAGGAGGAGATCAGTCTTCAAATATCACCTATACTCTACCGACAAGTATTGTTTCCAATGGTTTCTTAACCACAGACTCATCAGGAGTGTTATCCTGGACAACCACTATTCCCGCAACCTCTGTTTCTTGGTCAAATATCACTGATCCAACTGCTAATCTAACTTTAAATCATTCAACTTATACCACTACCTTTAATACTTCCTCAACAACTGGTACCTTCTTTACTATTAATGCTAACTCTTTAACCTCAGGCAAAGGACTCTATCTCTCCTCCACCTCAACAGGACTAACAGGAAATCTTGCTGAATTTGTTTTATCAGGTAGTAATGCGGCAAATACTGGTAATGTTGTTCGAATTGCTCAAACTGGCACCTCATCAGCTGCTGTGCCTTTAATGGTCACTAATTTAGGATCAGGCGCTTCCTTTAGAGTTAATGATGAGACAGGAGATGCTGATACCTCGCCTTTTATTATTGATGCATCGGGAAATGTGGGGATTGGGACGACTGCTCCTGGAGCAAAACTCGAAGTAGCTGGCCAAGTCAAAATCACTGGGGGTAGTCCGGGAGCTAACAAAGTACTTACATCAGATGCCGATGGGTTAGCTACATGGCAAACCATCGGTGCTGACAGCATCACCACAGGCAGCTTAGTCAATGGGACTAAAATTAGTATGGGTGGCACACTCACCAATAGATTGGTGGGAACTGGGGATGTCACTGTTAATCTGGCTAACTCCGCTGCCCTCTCAGTGATTGGTAACAGTACTAATGCCAGTGCTGCTCCAGCAGATATTGCTGCTGCTTCTGATCATCAAGTCTTACGAAGAAGTGGTACTACTCTAGGGTTTGGTGCTATTAACTTAGCAAGTACCAACGCAGTCACTGGTACCCTCCCTTTTGGCAATGGAGGCACTGGAGCAACCAGTTATGGTGCTAACAGGGTTCTTTTCGTCAACAGTGGCAACACCGCCTTTACCTCCGATGCTAACTTTGTGTATAGTGGGGGGAACTTGGGAATTGGTACCACGGCTCCCACTGCTCCAACTCAACTAGTTGCCGCAAAAGGATCAACGCTCAAAATAGATTGGACTGAATCAACCAACTATTCTGAAGAAGTGCTATCTTCAATTGAATTCGGTTCACCCACCGGAGAAAATGGATCAGGGGCTCTTACGACTTCAGCTTTCATCAAATCGGTATTCACAAGATCCGGATGTAGTGGCGGTTGTAGTCACGAGGATGCGGGGTTGACCTTTGGCACAGCCAACACTACCGGCGGGGCAGATGAACGGATGAGAATTAATCATGCTGGCAACGTCGGTATTGGGACGACAAGTCCGGGGGCGAAGCTGGATATTTCCGCCGGTAATCTGGATATTGATAACACCACCAACGCTAACCAGTTCGGGGTTATCACCAAAAACGGGGCAAGATTTATTCACGATTTCAACTATGGCGACAACGGGACGGTAACGACTACAGGACGTAACACTTTTGTGGGAATAAACGCCGGCAATTTGACCATGGGTTCCACCGCCACCCAGACTTATCACGCTTCCTACAACTCCGCTCTGGGAAGCTCCGCCCTCTACAACAACACCACCGGCTTTCAAAACTCCGCTCTGGGAAGCTCCGCTCTCTACTCCAACACCACCGGCTATTACAACTCCGCTGTGGGACATTCCGCCCTCTACTCCAACACCACCGGCTATTTTAACTCCGCTTTGGGATACGCCGCTCTCTACTCCAACACCACCGGCTTTCAAAACTCCGCTTTGGGAAGCTTCGCCCTCTACAACAACACCACCGGCTATTCCAACTCCGCTTTGGGCCTTAGTGCTGGTCGCTACATTACCGGAGGCTCAACGCCCAACGAAACTTCTAACACTTCCGTATATCTGGGAGCGAACACCAAAGCGATGGCGAGTGGGGATTCTAATGAAATTGTGGTTGGTTACGACACCACTGGTTTCGGGTCTAATTCTGCGGCTTGGGGAAATTCATCAATCACCAAGCATATTTTTCAGGCAGGCAATGTGGGTATTGGGACGACCAACCCCGGCCAAAAATTAGAAGTGAACGGCCGCATTCGCATGTCCACATGGACCGCAGACGGGGATACCGCGGTGTATAAAAATGCAAACGGTGATTTAGGTCTAACCTCGTCAGACATTCGTCTAAAAAAGAATTTAGAGCAAATCGCCTCCCCGCTTGAAAAAATCATGGGCATAACCGGCTACCTTTACCATCCAATCGACGCGCCGGATTCCTCTAAAAAGCGTTTGGGCGTAATCGCGCAGGATCTGATAAATGTCGGGCTTCCGGAGGCCACCTTTGCCTTTGCAAACGAATCAGGCGAGCAATATTTTGGCGTCCACTATGAGAAGTTAACCGCGCTTTTAATAGAAGGACTAAAAGAGGAAAATATAAAATTAGACTCTTTGGGCAATATAGTGACGCAAAATACGCAGGATATTGAAGATCTCGCGACTTTGCTGGCGCACCAGCAAAGTCAACCAAGTAGCGATACCAGTTTCCAGGTGACTAGTGAGATGCATCAATCCTTGCAGAACAATCTTTACATTCTTGGGGAGCAAACTACCTCCTTGCAAAATTCATTAGAGTCTTTAAGCCAGTCCCTAACCTCATTGCAAGGGGCGATTGACTCAACGAATAATTCTGTGCAGGCCCTCTCGCAGGATCTAGATTCTTTGCGTTTGGATCAGGAGCAAACCGCCTCTCAGGTTGCCATGTTAGTGGGTCTTTTGCGGGGCGGGGCGCGGGAGTCCTCCCAGTCAAGCCAGTCGAGTGAATCCGCCTCGTTTGCCGGTTGGCAAAGTACGCTTTTGGCCATGGAGAAAATCTTTAACGAGTTTAAGGAGGTTATGGAGGCGTTAGGGTTGCGCAAAAGCGAGGACGGTTTGATTTTGGAAAATTCGCTTGATGTGCTTGGGGATGCCAGCTTTACAGATGTAGACATAACCGGCGTGTTGTCAGCGGGGCTTTTGCGGGTGGACGGACTTGCCGAGCAGGGGGCAACGCTTTCTGTTGTCAGCGGGGATCTTAATTTGGACGCGCCGAACGGGGGCAGGATAGTCCTAATGGGTCAAAAAGTGGTGGTGGATGCCAAAGGGAATTTGCAGGTGACAAGCGGGGATCTGGAGTTGGCCAAGGGGGTAATAAAGGGTAACGCGTCGTTTAGAGGCGTAATTGAGCTGGTCGCCGGGGAAAGTGAAAAGACACTTGAGCTTGACTGGTCGGAGGCGCCGATTTCTGTTGTTGTTACGCCATCTTACGACACTAGAGTTTGGGTGGAGGGTGTTGCCAAAGAAGGATTTACCGTGTTTGTCAGCGAGCCCCCCGCGCGGGAAGCGCAGCTTTACTGGGTGGCGTTGTGGTAGGGTTTTAAGTTGTTGTGTCGGACAAATATGTATAATTATATGTATTTAAACTTGCATCCGCCCTTGCATCCGCCCCGGAAAAGTGTACAATCTCCCCGCGTTGGAAAACATGTTTTCGTCGGCATAAATAATTTCTGTCACCGCGCTACTTAGGAATTTTGGGAATTTTGGCTCTGTGGCGGAGGAGTTACCCCACTCGTAAAAATAATCTTGACTAAGGGCGGTGCGCCGTTTGCTACGCTAAGAGCCTCCAGAGAGGAAAAAAGAAAGCTGCTGGCAAACTGCGCCGGCGCGTGGGCTAACACTGAGCTGGACAGCGACAAATTCTGGTTCTGGGCCAAACCGCTGGCCAGAAAGTCCAAAAAGGCTATACCAAAATTCTGATGCTAAACCCATACTTTTGATAGCTGCGACTTGTTTGGCTCATGAGTGTGTTTTGGTTACATTAAACATTAAGCTTTATGAACGTATTCCAAATCTTACTTTAGTTACGCCAAAATTCCTAGCCGACGGTAAAAATAACCGGTTAAAACTCATAGGTTGATTGAAGTATTCATATGCAGTTTCAGGCTTTTGTGGAGGCTGATGATATCGCCCCCGGTAATTTTAAAGTAATTTTGAGTAGAAATTAACAGGGAAATATGCGAACTGCTTTAGTTTATTAATTTTATCAAAAAGAAGTTATTTGTTTTATTAACAATTAAAAAATAGTTCACAAAAAATATTCTTGAACTGCAGTAACTTTGTCATATGTATTTTAGCTTAGCAATGGTTTAAATTTTTGCAATTTGCCCTAATTGTTCATCTAAAAACATACCCTAATGGCATATATACAAGTCTTGATTGGACACATGAAAAAGTTACGAAACATAATGGACGAGTGTAGATTAGATTGTTTGCGCGCCTATTTTCCAAGGACATTTTGTCCAATATGTATGTAACCCATACATCTACTTTACAATAGCATATAATAGTGTAACATAAGATATAGAATATGAAACACCTTTTTAGAAACATAATTCAAGAGTGGTGGAACAGGCCCTTACCCAAAATTATTCAGAGGGACATAAACCTTTATGACCATCTTTTTATAAAGTCGCCAGTTAATAAGGTTCTAACCGTCACTGGGTTTAGGCGCACGGGTAAAACATTTTTGTTACTTGATTTAGCGTCAAAATTAGGACAAAGAAATTGTGTTTATATTAACTTTGAGGACGAGCGGATTCTTTTAGAGACTTCAAGTCTTACGATTCTTTCTGAAGTTTTAGAAGAGCTAAGTCCAAATCAAAATCTTACCATTCTTTTGGACGAAATCCAAAATATTCCAAACTGGGGTAAGTGGGTAAGGCGGATGAACGAAACTAAAAATTACAAAATTGTTTTAACAGGTTCATCCTCTAGACTTTCTTCTTATGAAATACCTACCGAATTACGGGGTAGGTCTTTAACTGCGCATTTACATCCCTTGAATTTTACTGAATTTATTAGGTTTAAGGGTGTTGATTTTCATACTTTTTCAAAAGATGGTTTATTAAGGCTTTTGAGGGAGTTTTTGGAATTTGGTGGTTTGCCCGAAGTGGCCCTTTCGGATGAAGGTAAAAAGTATCTACTTTTAGACGAGTACTTTCAAACTTTTGTTAAGAGAGATGTTTTAGAAAGGTACAAAATGAGGTCTGAGGAAGAGTTTACAGTATTTTTAAATCTTATTTTAAATTCCACAGAATATACTATTGGTAAAATTGCCAACTCAATGAGAAGTCTTGGTTATAAAGCATCTAAACCAACAATCAGTCGTTATATAAGTTATTTGGAAAAGTCGTTCTTTTTAAACAGTCTTTATTTGCATACAGCAAGCATTAAAAATCGGATGCAGGCGGGTAGAAAGTGTTATTTTGTAGATTCGTTTTTTGTTACTAGAGCGTCGGGTTTATTTTCTCAAAATATAGGGCGACTTATGGAGCATAAAGTTTATGAAAAACTGTCTTGCGAAGCTAGAAGTGAAAACTTATTTTATTGGCGAAACCAACAAAAATATGAAGTGGATTTTGTGGTTAGGAAGGGGGATAGGGTAAACAAACTGATTCAGGTAAGTTATGTGACGGAAGGGGTTCCCGCAAAAGATCGAGAGATTCGTAACCTTATATTGGCAGCAAGAGACTTAAATTGTACCAATCTAATGTTGATTACTTGGGACAAGACCGGAGAAATATATGAAAAAGACATGATAGTTAAGCTTATACCGTTGGGCGATTATTTATTGGATTTTTACCTTTAAGGCGATTTGATAAAATCTTGATGTGAGCATATTTGTTATTCTGACCTCATATAGGGAGGAGAGTACTATAGGCAGGGCGGTCGAGCAGTTAATTTGTCCAAACAAGGATTTGTGGACAAATTTACGGCTTACTATAGTGGCCCCAGATAAACAAACTTTGTCTAAAGGAGAAGAAGTATGTCAAAAATACACATATAAAAATTATACATTGTTGCAAGATGAGGGAAAAGGTAAAGCTGTGGCCCTCAATATGGCTACTGGGTATATAAGGGCCAATTTTAAAGTCAACCAAAAAGATGTCCTAGTTTTTACGGACGGAGATATGTATGTGGGGGATGAAGCCCTTAGGCAGCTATTGGAACCTTTTCAAATGGCTCAACAAAAAGGTTTGGCAGGCTGTTTGTCTCAACCTGATTTAGGCGGGGTAGGAGGGCATCCGGTCTCTTTGGACGACAGAAGGACACTGTTTGGGTACTATTCACATTTATTTTGCGAGGCGGCGCATGTTAAGCGGCTCAGGAGCGTAGGGCAGGTTTGCAGCAACTCGCAATCCGGGAGTAAAGGTATAGACCAACTACGCAACAGTGGGCATAGCGACTTAGCGAACGCTATGAACATCGCCAAATCACTGGATTTTATTCCCATGAGCGGTTATTTATACGCTGTTAGGTTTATTGACAGCCTTTTTCCTATCCCGTCGGATGTTAGGGCAGAGGACGCGTATATTTCTCAAAAACTGGTTGACATGGGGTACGCGATTGGTTACGCCCCAAAAGCTTTGGCGTATGTTAGGTTTCCCAAGAATTTTAGCGATTGGGTTAGGCAAAAAACCCGCTCTTTGGGTGGCAATGTTCAGCTGCCGCGGCTGATGAATGTTCGCGATTTTGAAATATCTAAAACTTCCCATTCATGTGAGCGCAAAACTTTGTTAGGCTTAAATTTGTCAAAACGCAAAGCTCCCCGTGGCATAGTGCAGGATTTGTTTATGATTTTCTTTCCACTCACTTTTGCCAAAAACCCTAAGGAATTTGTTTGGTCCTTGGTTTTATACCCGTTGCGACTGTTTTTGTGGTTTAAAATCTACTATAACCACGCTCTTAACCGATATAGTGACGGCATGTGGGAGAGGATTGAGAGTACCAAGCGTTGAGCTGGGCGCAAAAACCCGCTCTGCGCGAGCGGGTTTTTGTTTTGACTTATCAGCCCTTAAGTTATCTACGCATCAAGGACCCAAAGACAGTTCTAGCTTCTTCTCTAACTGTCCTAGATTGCGCATTAAGGTCTGAGGTATCTAGGTTTTCGACATACCTTGAGACAAAGGTACCCATACCCATTTCATCTCTTGCGTTTTTTACAGTCTGCAAGGCCTCTTCAGGATTAGAGCAATCAATCTGAGGTCTCACCGACGCGTAAGCCTCATACAGTTCCTCTATTTTGGCCTTAAGTTCTTGGGTCTTTGCCTGTGCTTGGGCCTTTTTTTCCTCAATCAAACCAGCGTCTACACCCACATCATCTGGAAGCTCTAGGTTGGTTAGCTTTTCTAGGGCTTGGTCTATCTTATCCAAATATTCCTGCTTGTTTTGGGCTTTCTCGTCGGCTTTTGCTAATAGATCCATGCAGACCTGTTCCTTAGTTCTACCACCTTGCCTCTGGTCCTTTTCTCTAGTTTCGGCAAAAACCATACCCCCCGTAGACACCAAAACTGCGGATGCAACAAGCGCTAAGACTTTATAATTCATAGATTTGGCTCACCTCCTTGTTGTTAGCGGTTAAAAGTAAACAGGCAGAGTAGCATACTCGATTTGACGGCTAATTGTATCACATCAATACATGTCATGTCAAAATGGCAGGGGCGGAAGGAATCGAACCCTCGTTGGCGGTTTTGGAGACCGCAGTACTGCCACTGTACGACACCCCCTTGCTATGGAAATTGCTATGGAAACCATTTTACCATTGTGTGGGGCTTGTGTCCCGAGCTCGCATTGGACCGGTACTACTTGTCATTGTAGAGTCTGATCATTGCGCTGTGTGACTAGAGCTTAAGATCTATAATCACTTTCAACTCGCACTATTGGGGTAGTGAGGAAGGATCTTACTTGAGTTTTTGCTTTTCTTTGTGCGGGGTGCTCTTTTTGCATCTGCGACAGAATTTGTTAAGCGTCAGCTTTTCCGGGTCGTTAATTTTGTTTTTTGAAGTCACATAATTGGACGACTTGCAGACGCTACATTGCAGACCTATTAATACTCGGTTGGTTTTTTTTGCCATGACTGGGCTAGTCTATCTTAAAAGGTTTTATTTTGCAACCCGGGTTAGGCAGGGGTGGGAAAAGACCATTTTGGTGACATTTAATTAATATCTAATAAGCCCGGCATATTCTCTGACTGGCTCAATGGGCGATTTTTGGTTTGCGGCTAGTTGTAGTTTGGCCTTGGGATTGCTGCGTCTTTGGTCCGGTCTTACTGGATCTTTGGTTTGGGATCAGTGCCTTCTTGTTTTTGGGCTGTTATTTTGCGCCTTATGAACCGTCCCCGTTAGGTTTTAATACCTGCCCTGGAGCCTGGGGGGAGAATTGAACTCCCGACTCCCTCCTTACCATGGAGGTGTTCTGCCACTGAACTACCCAGGCCGATTTCATCCTCGGTTTTGCGTTACCGACATTATTTTTCGGTGCCCAGAACGGCGTTAGTTTGCGAGTCCCTACTCACAAACCGTTGGAATATCAACCGGTGGCGCCGAGAACGATCCGCCCCTGCGGGCGCGTTCTGCTCGTCCCCAATCGGTGTACCAAATGGTGCCGAGGGAAGGATTCGAACCTTCGAAGGCTTGCGCCAACAGTTTTACAGACTGCTCCATTTGGCCACTTTGGTACCTCGGCATACTTTGTCGCATTGGAGCCTGGAGGGAGATTTGAACTCCCGACCTAAGGTTTACAAAACCCTTGCTCTGCCAACTGAGCTATCCAGGCATTATATCAGCTTTGGAATTTTAACATTTATGCTCGGGTCAAGGAAGCGGGCAGTCTAGTGTCTTCCAAAAGATTCGGTCGACCCAAATCTGTTAGGCAATCTACATCGTCCCAAAATGCCGTCCCAAAAGTGCGTGGACTATGGCCCTCAGCTAAAAGTGCGTGGCTGTTAATACAAAGTTAAAATTGCATGGGCTTGCGCGTACTCCACAGCTGTGGTTAAATACCCGAGTTATGTCAAGAGTATGCGACATTTGCGGAAAAGGGCGGTTGCGGGGCAAGCTTGTGCCCAGACTCATTGGTAGGCGTGTTTCTCGCAGAACAATAACCTATCAAAAACCAAATTTACGAGAAAAACGCTTGGATATTGGCGGCGGTCGCAAGGTCAAAGTGAGAATCTGTACTTCCTGTTTGTCCACTTACAAAAGGGCCAAAGGCGAGCCTTCTGGCGACGCGTAATTTTTGTTTTGCCTTAATATCCTTATTATTATTGAATTTGTTGTAGACCTTCAGACTTTGCGCGACTGCTTGGCGGTTTTCCAGTATAACCAGTATAAATAGATTGGACGCCAAGAAAGGCTGGATATGGACGCGGTAGTGGTATCTTTTTTGCGTTTCCGCCGGTTACGCAAGATATCCGTGAGCAAACTCTTCCCAAGATAAGATCCTTCCACCTTCTACCTGCAGGTTTAAAATTCCTAATCGACCGTCCAAAGTGAGTTGGCCGGCATAGATTTTTACAGTTTTTAGGCTGTCGACCGACTTTTTTAGCTGTGTGAAGGTAGCAATTTTATCGCTGCGCTTTTGCATGTCGTCCAGTGTAGTCCAGGCAATCGGCCAGGGGTTGTACGCGCGGATTTTTCGCTCCAGCTCGACCGTGTCTTCATTCCAGTCAAGTTTAGCGTCCTCTTTGTAAATGTAGGTGCTTTTTGGATGGCTGGGAGAATAGGTATATGAGGCCTTGGTTTCATCTTGGGGCGTGGGTGTAATTTTTCCAGTTAAGTAATCTTGTAGGACGACGGGGAGTTGGGCGCCTGCCAGACTAAACAATTTAGTGTAAAGCTCGCCGGAAGTTTCGGATCCATCGAGAGGGTAGGGGATTTGGTATAAAATTGGGCCGGCGTCCAAAGCATATTCCATAAGCTGAAAAGTTATGCCAGTTTGTGCGTCCCCTTTTAGGATGGCAAATTGTACAGGACTCGCGCCTCGGTATTTAGGTAACAATGAAAAATGAATGTTTATTAAGCCCTTGGGAAAGGCGTCTAAAATGTCTTTTGGTACTATATAACCAAAGTCTGCCACCACTCCTATTTTTACCTTTGAGGAAAATATTTTGTTAATTATCGCATCCTTCTCTTTGGCTAAAGACTCTTTAATGGTCACAAAGTTTACCCCATTAGCCTTTGCCCAAGTTTTGACTAGTGTTTCTTTAGGTGTTTGATGTCTACCCACCAAAACATCTTCTTTGGTTACGCACAGCACCAAGTCAAAATTATTTTTCAGCGCCTTCAATATCGGCAAAGATCTGTCAGATGTTCCAAAAAAAGCGACTTTTGTCATATTGTATTGGTTTGTGTGGCAAATTTAGTCAACAATTTTCATATTCTTGTCCAACTCATCGCCCTTGTACATTTTGCCCACAACCTTTGTGTTAAAAGTTACGCCGTCCAAGTGGTCCATCTCGTGCTGAATTACTCGGGCCAAAAAGCCACTTGCCGTAAGCCTTTGCCCCTCGCCGTTGAGATTTTGGTACTTCACTTTGACTTTTTTTGCCCGCCAAACTTTGCCGTACAGGTTGGGGAAGCTCAAACAACCTTCCCAGTCCAGCTCCTCCTCTTTTGCCAGGCTGACAAATTTTGGATTGATCATAATAATGTCTTGATAATGGCGACTTTGTTGTTCTTGAGATCGCTGTTGATTTTCGTCCTCACGTCCCTTTTGTTGTGTTGCGGATTGTGGGGTCGAGAAAGACTGCTTTGAAACCTGTTGGGGCAGTGTTTGTTGGGACAACGAAAAATCCCGCGCAATAAGCACTCGCGCCGGCACGCCAACCTGAATGGCAGAAAGCCCCGCCGCTTCCGGGTCTTTAAAAGAATTTATGGTGTCCAGCATGTTTTGGACCAACTCTTTGAGTTTGTCGTCAAACACCGCTTTTTGGCTTTTTTGAGTCAACCGCGGATCCGGATAAGTTACGATGTCTAGTATCATGTGTTGACATTATACCCTAGGGTTGAGCCATTCTCTAGTGTTATTAGAGACATATATCTTGACGAAGCAGTCGGATGGGGTATTGTGCGTGCATGGTATTAAAAATTTCGTTTGGGGATCCGCGGTTTCCGCTGTCAATAAAAAAACTTAAAAATCCGCCAAAAGAGCTGTTTGTTTTGTGCGACGAAGCTGTGGGAAAGACTTTTTCCTGGCCGACAAAAAGTTTGGCAGTGATTGGCAGTCGGACCATCAGCAGTTATGGCAAAAAGGTGGTGTGGGATTTTGTCCCCAGACTTGTTGAGGCGGGTTTTGCGGTGGTTTCGGGCTTGGCCGAGGGTGTTGACGAAGAAGCCCAAGAAGCCACCCTGGCGTCCGGAGGGGTAACAGTGGGCGTTTTGGGTTTTGGCGTACAAAAACTTACCGACTTTAGCAACAAAGAGCTGGGCAGGAGGGTAGTAGCGTCAAAAAAGGGCTTTTTGGTTTCCGGGTTTGAGCCATATTTATCAGCTTCCAGGCGGACTTTTTTAGAGCGCAACCGTCTTATTGCCGGACTTTCGGACGCGTTGTTGGTCGTAGAGGCGGCGCAAAAAAGCGGGTGTTTGTCCACCGTGGAAGCCGCCCTGGAGCTCGGCAAAGATGTTTATGTTGTTCCGGGCAGTATTTTTGATTACACCAGCATGGGGGCAAACGAGCTCATCAAACAAGGCGCCCATCTCGTCAGCCGCGTTGAGGATTTGTTTTCTTGACTTTTGACAGGTGTGGTATTCTTGAGCAATGAATTTGGTTATTGTGGAATCCCCAACCAAGGCAAAAACCCTATCAACCATTCTGGGCAAGGACTTTGTGGTCAAGGCGTCTATGGGCCATGTGCGCGATTTGCCTAAAAGCGGTCTGGGCGTTGATGTTGAACACAATTTTACTCCGGAATATGTAGTTCCCGATAAAGCTAAAAAAGTCATTTCCGAGTTAAAAAAGTATACAAAAGATGCCACCAAAGTCATTTTAGCGACTGACCCTGATCGGGAAGGAGAGGCTATAGCCTGGCACCTTAAAGAGTTGTTAAAACTTAAGGAAGAAGGGTATGGGCGAGCGGTGTTTCATGAGATCACAAAAAGCGCGGTGCAAGAGTCCTTTAAACATCAGGTTAAGATTAACACAAAGTTAGTTGACGCCCAGCAAGCTCGGCGAGTTTTAGATAGATTGGTCGGTTACAAACTTTCCCCCTTGCTATGGAAAAAGGTGCGGTTTGGGCTTTCCGCGGGTAGGGTGCAAAGCGTGGCGGTAAGGATTATTGTTGAGCGCGAGCGGGAGCGCCAGGAGTTTAAGCCAGTAGAGTATTGGTCGGTAGAAGGGGTGTTTACTCACGCGGACGGCAGGTTTACCGCCAGTTTAGCGGAGAAAGATGGCAAAAAGCTTGATTTGTCCAATAAAGAACAGGTTGACAAAATGGTCGGCGAGCTTCAAAAGTCCCAGTTTAAAGTCGCCAAAATTACTACAACTCAAAAACAAAAGCGTCCATACCCCCCGTTTAAGACCTCCACCATGCAACAAAGCGCGTCAAATATGTTTGGCTTTTCCGCCTACAAAACCATGAAGGCCGCCCAGGCGCTGTTTGAAAAAGGTCTTATCACTTACCACAGAACAGATTCCCTAAACTTGTCCAGCCAATTTATCGACGAAGTGAGAAATTATGTGACAGAGCACTTTTCCAAGGCGCATTTGCCCGAGTCGCCAAACTTTTATAAGAATGCGTCAAAAAACGCTCAGGAAGCGCACGAGGCGATTAGGGTAACACGAGTCGACTACACCCCGGGAACTTTGGAGATAAAAAAATTGCCTGCCGACGAACGCAAGATTTATTACTTAATATGGCGCAGATCCGTTGAGTGCCAAATGGCTCCCGCAATTTACGATGCTACAAATGTGGAGGTTTTGGCGGACTCCGGTTATAGCTTTAGGGCTAACGGTTCAGTTGTAAAGTTTGAGGGTTGGTTGGCCTTGGCCAACCGGTTTTCAAAAGACAAGATTAAGGCGGACACGGCCGACGAGGATGGCGGAGGGGGTTTTAATGTTGTTACTGTGGCGGAATCAGGGGGTGGGGGCGCGGAAGAATCTCATGGTCGCGAAATTTCGGGCGATACGGAATTGGTGGCGGGAGCGGCCGATGCAGACGAAACCCAAAATCAACTTCCGGCTATGCGGGAGGGCGACAAGTTGAACCTGGATAAGCTAGCACCAGCCCAGCATTTTACCCAGCCTCCCGCAAGATATACGGATGCAAGTTTGATCAAAGCGCTAGAGGAATTAGGCGTGGGCAGGCCTTCCACCTACGCGCCAACCATCCAAACTATTAGCGCCCGCGGTTATGTAGAAAAAGAAGGTCGGTATTTTAAACCGCATGATGTGGCATATGTTGTCAATGATTTGCTTATTAAACATTTTGAAAAGATAGTAGACTACGGTTTTACCGCGCTAATGGAAGAAGAACTTGACGAGATAGCAGAGGGCAAGCTTGATTGGCAACCAGTTATTAAGGAGTTTTACGAACCATTTGAGGCTTTAGTCAAGCAGAAGGACGCGGAGCTTAAAAAGCAAGATGTTACATTCTTGGGCGACTCGGAAGAGCTGTGTCCTAAGTGTGGTAAAAAACTTATGTTTAAGCTTGGCAAATACGGCAAATTTTTAAGTTGCTCCGCCTATCCAGAGTGTGACTTTGCCAAACCCGTGGAGGAACAAATCACATCTTTATTTGATGAAGATAGTGCCGGATCCACATCAAGCGAGATGGCTGGCGGTTCGGATGGGAAGGGGGAAGAGAAAATAGGCTATGGTAAGTGTGAGCTCTGCAAAGAGGGCGATTATGTTTTAAAACAAGGCAGATTTGGAAAGTTTTTGGCCTGCAATCGGTATCCGCAGTGTAAGTCCACCAAACCACTTTTAATAAAAATTGGCGTCAAGTGCCCGGAATGCAAAGAGGGAGATTTGGTTGTCCGCAAAAGCAAAGGCAGGACTTTCTACGGTTGCAGTCGCTATCCCGAGTGTAATTATTCCACCTGGAAAAAGCCATGAAAGCCGTAGAATTTAAAGACCTAACAAAACTCGCCACAAAGATTCGCAAGAAAGGCCAAAAAGTAGTTTTTACCACCGGGTCGTTTGAGCTTATTACCCCGGGCCATTGTCGGTTTTTGGCTGAGGCCAAGTCCTTGGGCGACATTTTAGTGGTCGGGTTGTGTTCCGACAGATCAATCACTAAGCTAAAAGGTCCAGACTATCCGCTTCTTAATCAGTCGGCGCGGGGCGAGATGCTTTCGTGCCTCAGGTCGGTAGATTATTTTACGCTTATTGACGAGGGAGAGCCCCACACGGCGATCGTGCTTTTGGGGCCAGATGTGTTTTACGCCACGCCAAAAGAGTTGGAAAACGGTAACATCGACGACCAGGCCAAATTTTTACTAAGGAAACATCGGGGCAAGTTAGTGGTCAGGCAGGACGACAATCCTTATAAGAGCGCCCGCGACCTAATTGATCATGTCGCAGATATAAGATTTTTGGAAATTGTGGCCGGTTATCTGTGGTCCAAAAAAATTGACTTTAATTTATCGAGCGTGGCGGATTTTAAGCCCGCCGACTACGGGAGACAAAAGCCCTGTTATCCCAGAGCTTTTGACCCTATAAGCATTATATTTACCGACATAAACAAACTTTTAGGCAGGCTGCGTCGTGAAACAACCAAGAAGACGGTTTTTGTCTCCGGCTCTTACGATTTGCTCCATGTGGGCCATGCCAGATTTATACAGAAGGCCTCAAAGTTGGGTGATATTACAATTGTTGGTATTCCCTCGGACGCGAGAATCAGGGCCCAAAAAGGTTACGGCAGGCCAATTATTAACGCTTATTCGCGGGCTTATGTGTTGGCCAGCTTAAGTTTTGTCGACTTTGTTTACATTTTTGACGAGGAAACTGTTTGCCCAACTTTAGAGGCGCTTAAGCCACATGTGTTTTTTACCGTCGACGAGGAATGGAACAAGGGTATTAAGGCAAGTCGCGAGTACAGGATTGTTAGAAGCTACGGTGGCAAAGTAGTTTTGGCTCCTAGGCAGGCGCCCTTTTTATCATCTTCCACTATGATAAATAAAATGGCCAATAAAAAAGTCAAGGAAATATTTAGCGACTGTTTTCAGGAGGATAAATTTTCTGCCATGTTGTCGGAAGGGGCGACAAACAGTGACAAAAAGCGCTAAAGTCATTGACAAAAGGACTGGGGGTGGGTCAGTGGGCCAGTCAAACATAAAAGATTTAGGCAAAAATGACGAAAATAAAAAAGTTGCCAACCCCAGAGTAAGCGATTGGTACGACAGGGTTGTAAGCTCCTTGGAAAAATGCGTTTTTTGTGACTTAAAATCCAAATATATTATCGCGGAGGAGGGTGGCATGGCGCTTTCTGTAAATCTGTATCCGTATTTGGACGGCCATCTGCTTATTATCCCTCGTCGCCATATAGAAAGGTTTGTTGACCTAACAGACGCGGAGTGGTCCGCTGTTAAGAGTTTAATAAATTTGGGGATTAAGTTGCTAAAAGCGGGTTTTGGGACCGATGACTCCAACATCATATATCGCGAGGGTGGGGTAGGGAGCGGAAAAAGCCTTGGCCATTTGCATTTTCACATAATGCCGTGCGTTCCGGGGTTTTTAGACCGCAACGAAAAGGGCATTTTTTATACCTATCAAGAGTTAAAGCTCGCGCCAATACAAGTGGCGGATCGTCTTCGGAATTTTCTGGCGCAGATTTAGCAATCACGGGTTTATTGTTAATAAATACCAGTCCGCCCTTATGTTAATTTGGCTTCCATAATGGGATGGTACAATAAGCGGAGAGTCCGCCGCGATGGGGTACAAATGGGGAGGAATTGCTAAACTCAATCAAATGCAAATGGCGACAGAAAAGATTATATTTATGAGGAAAGCCTGTCTGCTATGCGATAAATCCGTGTGCGGGTATAAAACAGGGTGCATAGTTGTTAAGGACGGTAAGGTTCTGGCGGAGGGTTGGAATGCCACACTGTCTGGCGAAGTTTACTGTCAAAACGGCGAATGCATAAGGGAAAAAGAGCGTTTGTACGGAGGAAAAGAGCCTGACAAAGTCTGTTCCATTCACGCAGAGGCCTACGCTATAGCTCAATGCGCCAGAAAAGGTATCTCTGTTGCCGGCGCCACGGTTTATGTGACCACTTTTCCATGCGTCATTTGTTGTCGTTTGTTGGCAGGGTCAGGTATTGCAAAGGTTGTTTATATGTCGCAATACAGTGGAGGTATGGCGGGGGAAAGTATCCTGCGTCAGAATGGGATTGAGATAGAAAACATCCCGGAGAGTGAAGTATGGAGGGCAAGTTAGACTGGCCTATTTATTTTAAAGATCGTTTAATTGTTGGCGACTTTGATTCCAATATTGGTGTTGCAACCTTATGGATGCCAAAGGAAAATGTAGCCGATGAGTTGGGCGCAGGTTTTTTTAGCGTATGCGGGCAGTTATATACCAAGCGGGGCATTAATCCTTTAATCAGAAATATTTTGGCCAACCCTAAAATTAGGCACTTGGTAATTTGTGGTCCCGACAGGCAGAAAAGTGGCGAGGCGCTTATAAAGTTTTTTAAGGACGGGGTGAGTGATGGGGCAGTTGTGGGCGACAGCGAGGCTTTGATCGATAAAGAAATACCCGTAGAGGCTTTAGATTTGTTGAGGAGAAGTGTTTATGCGCACGATTTGCGCAACCAAACGCTGGGCAAAATTAAGGCGTTTGTACAAAAACTTCCGCCGCTTCCGCCTTTTGCAAGTCCGCAAGTTTTTCCCCAGGAGCAAGTAGAGCTAAAATCGGGCTTCCCCAGCGATCTCTCTGTTTTTAAGGTCCGTAGGGATTACATTTCGGACGCTTGGTTGGATGTCCTTAAAATCGTCACGCGATTTGGAGTTGATACGCCGGGTATGTATGGCAAAGTTAAACAAGTCTATAATTTAAGCGTCGTTATAGAAAAGGAAACTGCAACCAAGCCCAACCTCCCACCTTACATGTGTTTTAGGGAAGAGTCTTTGAAGAGTTATTATTTGGGTTTTTTTGACTTAAATAAAAAGCGCGACGAGGCCTATACCTACGGCGAGAGAATTTTTAATTTTGGCGACACACTTGATCAGGAGGAGTTAATGGTTAAAAAACTTAAACAATTTCCATATGATAGGGGAGCGGTGGCCGTTTTGTGGGATCCCCAGAGGGATAACTTTCCGCCCGCCGGCCGAGATCAGATAAAGGACGGGCAGACCAAGGGTTGGAAGGTGCCTTGCCTTGTGATGTTGTTGGCCCAATGCGCGGGGGAGAAGCTAAATTTAACAGCCATTTTTAGAAATAACGACATGTATGGAGCTTGGCCACTAAATGCTTTTGCCCTAAGAAGTTTTCAGGAGGGTTTGGCTCTTAAGATAAAAAAGGAAGTTGGCGTTCTGACGACCATATCGCACATAGCAGAAATACACGAGGCGGATTGGGAACAGTCCGCCAAAGTGGTACAAGAAAACGATTCGCTTTCCCGCACTTGCGTTTATGATTCCCGTGGCTACTACACAGTAAAAGTTCAGGCTACTAATATCATTGTGGACTTTTTTTCGCCGGACGGAGCGACTTTACTCTCAACCATGTCAATAGATGGCTCAAAGCCCAAAGCCGCCAGAGACCTGTGCGCCATGGCAATTAAAGACATGCTTATTTCGGAGTTGGGTGCTGCTTGCGATTTGGGTCGACAATTGGCCAAGGCCGAAACGGCCATAAAATTGGGTTTAAAATTTGAGCAGGATCAGCCTCTAACTTTTAAGTAGCTTAGTTAACTTCTCCAGTTGCTTTTTGGCAAAATCGTGATCTCTCGTCCAGTCCTCTTTTGAGTAATAGTCCTTTTGATGTTTTGTTATAGACTCCAGATGCTTTTTGGCGTTTTCTAGGCAGAACTTGTAAAAAAGGCTCGAACCAATTTGGTCGTGGGAATACCTCTTTAGAACAAAATTTGCGACATTTTCAAAACTCTCGTTTTTAAAGTAATTCCAACTAAAAACAGAGGTTCTAGCCAAGTCGTATTCTATTGGACCCGCAAAGCTAAGCTCAAAGTCCATTACCGCCACCAACTTTCCAAAAGACACCAAGACATTATGTGGGGTTAAATCCCCGTGCAGAATATTAAATCTATGGATTTTCTTAAGCGCGCCAATCATTTGTCCTAGAATGTCATAATTCATGTCCAGAGGCGCCAGACCGGAGATGAAATGAGAGAGGCGGAGCATCTTATCCTTGTAGCGTGTTACATATGTTCCAGAATTGTTCGGTAAGTAAGTGGGCGTTGGTACGGTAGGTTTTAGGTCCTGGGATATTTTTATGTCCTTTAAAATCAGCTTTTCTTTTATTTCACTCCAGTCCGTAAGTTTTATCAAGTACTCCCCGCCATTTTCAGCTTTTAGATACATGGCGGTAGTATGGTAGCCCCAGGAAATTACCTCCAAATATTGTGTTTTCACACCGTAGTTTTTTTCTACCGCATCGGTTAGGTCCTTGTGATAGGCCTCAAGTCCCGCGATGTAGTCCAGCTTTGCGCTACTTTGCGTATCGTCTTGCATGCTGACTTTATATCGTACCGTAAATACAAAAGCAACGATAATTGTATCCATGTCTGGTAAGGCACAGCTTGATAACCCAGTAAATTGTGATATCATGCTCTAGTCAAAATGACTAACTACACATTTCCCACAGTTCAAGAGCTTTTAGAGGCGGGGGTGCACTTTGGCCACTCCGTTAACAAGTGGAATCCAAAGATGGAGCCTTACATTTACGCGGCTAAGCAAGGTGTCCACATTTTGGACTTGGATCAGACGGCAAAGTTGCTTAAGGAGGCGGGCGAGTACCTTTTTGATGTTGCCTCAAAGGGCGGACAAATAATTTTTGTCTGCACAAAAAAACAGGTGGCGCAAATTGCCAAAGATCAGGCCTTGCGGTGTGGCGCTATGTGTATGAACGAAAGGTGGATTGGAGGAACCATTACAAACTTTAAGGTCATTAAAAAAAGCGTTGACAAACTGGTGAATCTTAAGAAAAAGCGTGACAATCATGAGTTGGATATGTATACCAAAAAGGAGCGACTTCTGATTGACAGGGAGATATCGCGGCTTGAGCGGTTTTTTGGCGGAGTAGTTGGATTAAAAGGCGAGCCCCAAGCGGTTGTGGTGGTTGACGCCAGACGGGAGCGTACGGCTATAAACGAGTGCCGGATTTTTGATGTGCCGGTTGTTGCTTTAATAGACACAAATTCTGATCCCACGGGCATTTTAAAACTTATTCCCGGCAATGATGACGCGGCTAAGTCTGTAAGCAAAGTTTTGGGGGTTTTAGCCGACTGCATAGAGATGGGATATAGGGAGTTTGAAAAAACCCGCATTATAGAAAAGGCCAAAAAGGGCGACTTGGCTGGCGGGACGAATATTAAAATCACTACTTCCGAGGCTGAGAGGTTGGATTCGGAAGTATCAAATATGGACTCGATAGAGTTGCCAGGTGATCAGATGTCCAAGGGAAAACCTGTAACGGAGGGAAAACCTGCTGGCAAGACCACAGTTGGGGAGGCTGACAAAGATCAGAAAGAGGATCCAAGAGTTGAGACTGGGAAAACGAAACCGTCCAATAATGAAGATAAAACGGTGAGAGCCGGCGCCAAGTCCGGCAAGGACGACAAACCGGCCAAAAAGCAAGCGTCAAAAAAAGTCAAAAAGGAGGAAAAATGAGCATAGATGTGGAAGCTATCAAAAAACTTAGGGAGCAAACCGGCGCGGGCGTTATGGACGCCAAGAAAGTTTTAGAGGAGACGGGAGGGGATTTTGACAAGGCGACAAAAATTCTGATGGAAAAAGGTTTGGCAAAAATTGAGAAAAGGGCTGACAAATCCGCCGGTGAAGGCTTAGTGTTTTCTTATATCCACTCTGGCGCTAAGGTTGGTAGCCTGCTAATGCTTGGTTGTGAGACTGATTTTGTTGCCAAAACCGATGAATTTCAAAAGCTAGGTAGGGAGATTGCTATGCAAGTGGCTACGGAAGATTATTCGGATGTGCCCGCGCTAATGGAGGCGGAGTATGTGCGCGACGCGGGGAAAAAGGTCAAGGATTTAATAGGTGAAACAGTGGCCAAACTAGGGGAGAAAATTGAAATTCGGGCCTTTACTCGGTATTCGATTAGATAAGACTACTTTGAGATCGTTTGATTGACCATTAGCCCCCAGAATTTTCTAGTGTCCGGGCGCAAACAGCGGGATTTTTCCACCACTTTTTTAATCAAGTCTTTGCCGATACCAACCGGCCACGGCCCTTGGTCCACCTGCTGGCAATTTACTTTTAAATCCCAAATCAAACAACATAGTTATCTATAGTATCACTAGAATATGGTGTCACATAGGTCTTGGTTGGGCTTGTGTTTAAATCTCCCTGCCCGTATAATGAACGCGTTATGCTATTTAAAGAGCTCAACCAAAAGCTTACACTTTCCTTGGAATTTTTTGCAGGCGAGCTTACTAAAATCCGCACAGGGCGGGCGTCAGCCGCGTTGGTGGAAGATTTGGAATTGGAGGCTTACGGAGGCAAGATGAAGATCAAAGAAGTCGCTTCCATTGCCGCGCCGGATCCACAAACTATTGTAATTTCGCCTTGGGACAAGTCACTTTTAAAAGATGTCGACAAAGCCCTGCGGGAAAGCGCTTTGGGAGTTAATCCGGTTGTAGGGGGCGATAGCGTAAAGGTGCCGATTCCACCCCTTACAGAAGACCGTCGGAAAGAGCTAGTTAAGGCGGTAGGTGTAAAGCTGGAGGAATGCAAGAATTCTATGCGGAATTTGAGACAGGATGCCATGAAGCAGATCGACAAGGCTTTTGCCGACAAGGAAATTGGCGAGGACGACAAATTTAACCAGCGCGAAGAAGTCGAGGAGATTGTTAAAGATTATATCGCCCGCGCGGAAAAACTTGCGGAAGCAAAAAAGGAAGAGGTCTTAAAAATTTAGACCCCGGCTGGGTTAGTTATGTTGGCCTTAATCATCTTTATTTTAATTCTCTCGGTTTTGGTGTTGATTCACGAGTTTGGGCATTTTTATGTCGCCAAAAAAAAGGGCGTGAGGGTTGAGGAGTTTGGTTATGGCATTCCGCCCAGGATCTGGGGCAAAAAAATAGGGGATACGGTTTATTCTATTAACGCTCTACCGTTTGGCGGGTTTGTAAAACTGGCAGGTGAGGATGAGGGCGCCGTTATAGATAAAAACGATATGTCAAACTTTGCCAACAAATCCCCATGGCAAAGGCTCTCTATTCTCCTTGCGGGGGTTGCTATGAATCTGTTGTTGGCCATTGCGGTTTTTTACGCTTTTTTTGTTATTAACAATTTTAAAACCTCTAGCCTCCCTTTGTTGTATGACTACGATTTTAAGTTCGGGAAGGTGATTAAGAATAACACAGTGGTTTTTGGGTTTGAGGATGGGTCCTCGGCCAAAGACGCTGGCGTTGAGCTGGGAGAGTCTATCCTAGAGATCGACGGAGTTAGGGTGTTTAATGTCTATGATGTAAGATACCAGATAAAGGACAAGGCGGGTAAAGAAATTAGGGTAAAACTTTTGGACACAAAAAGAATCAAGCCCGCTATTAGAGAGCTTGCAGTTGTACCAGAAACTGATTCAAACGGCGCGGGCTTTTTGGGTGTGGCTCTTGCGACATCTATAAATATAGATTATGGGAGTTCGACGGTAAGCAAAATCACTTCCGGCTTCCAGCACGCCTTTAATATCCTGAGTTACTCTTTGTCGACATTCTCTCAGCTCATTAGCTCGTCCATATCACAAAGAAGCGCGGAGCCTATCTCCGCGGGGGTTTCTGGTCCCGTAGGTATATTTTCTGTGGTGGGTATTATCTTAAATTACAAGGGCTTTGACGCTTTTTTGGGTCTTTTGGACTTTACGGCTATACTTTCTTTGTCTTTGGCCTTCATGAATTTACTTCCTATTCCGGCCTTGGATGGGGGTAGGGCGGTCTTTGTTTTATGGGAGGGTATTACTCGTAAGAAAATCAATCCGGCGCTTGAGGCCAATTTGCATAAGTGGGGTATGGTGGCGCTTTTGGCGCTAACTTTTGTAGTTACGGCAAAAGACTTTGTTAATCTGCGGATTTAGCTTTAGAAGTTCCGATTATGTGATAAAGTAAGAGCCATGGCAAAAAATGTCATTCCCAAAAAGTCCGACAATATTTCCGATTGGTATAACGCGGTAGTTTTGCAGGCGGAACTTGCCGACTATGGGCCCTCCAAGGGTACTATGATCATCCGTCCTTATGGTTACAGAATTTGGGAATTAGTCCAGCAGGCTTTGGACGAGAAAATTAAGGCAAAGGGGGTGCAGAACGCTTACTTTCCGCTATTTATTCCGGAATCTTTTCTAAATAAGGAAAAGGACCATGTTGAAGGCTTTGCGCCCGAGCTTGCCGTAGTTACGATAGGTGGCGGCAAAGAGCTGGAAGAAAAGCTTATTGTCAGACCAACCAGCGAAACTATTATGTATGACGCTTACAGTAGATGGGTGTCGTCCTGGCGGGATCTTCCTATCCTGATAAACCAGTGGAACAATGTGGTTAGGTGGGAAAAGCGGACCTACATGTTTTTGCGTACCACCGAGTTTTTATGGCAGGAGGGTCATACGGCGCATGCGACCCATGACGAGGCCTGGGAAATGGTGCTTTGGGCGATGAGGGCGTATCAAGAAGTTTACCGCGACTATTTTGCTTTGGCAGGCTATGCTGGGCTAAAATCGGATTCCGAGAAGTTTGCCGGTGCTGGTCGGACGGTTACCTTTGAGTCTTTAATGCCCGACGGAAAGGCTTTGCAAAGTTGCACATCCCATGATTTGGGTCAGAATTTTGCCAGGGTTTTTGACATAAAGTTCCAGGACAAGGACGGGGAGACAAAATATGCGTGGCAGACAAGTTGGGGCTTCTCTACAAGATCTATCGGCGGTTTGATACTCGCGCATGGAGACGATAACGGGCTTAAATTGCCCCCAAAACTCGCTCCATATCAAGCGGTAATCATCCCGGTAAAAAGTAAGTCTAATTTGTTGGATTTTTCCCATAATTTGGAGGGCAGTCTCAGGTCGGCGGGCGTGCGGGTTATTGTTGACTCTAGGGAGGACGAGACCTTAGGCTACAAAATTAACAAGTGGGAGTTAAAGGGCGCGCCGGTGAGATTAGAAATTGGGGAAAAGGAAATTGCCGAGGGTTTTATCACCGCCGTAAGGCGAGATAGCGGGGAAAAGTCTAGGATGACTGCAGACAGGTTTGTTGTGGAAACAAAAATTCTGTTGGACGATATTCAAGCGCGCATGCTCAAGGAATCGGAAGAATTCCTGAGGGTCCATACCTACGCGGCTGATACCTACGACGAGTTTAAGAGTATTATGGGGAGTAGGCGCGGGTTTATACGCGCGCATTGGTGCGGGAACGCCGAGTGCGAGATTAAGATAAAAATGGAAACAAAGGCGACAACCAGATGTCGCCTGTTGGATGAAGTGCCCGAAGATGGCAAATGTGTTTATTGTGGCGGGCAATCTAATTACCGTTGGGTGTTTGGGCAATCATATTAAGTTTTGTAATATTATGAGAGTCGGTTTAGAATATGGTCATGAAAGATCCTAGTTGTTTGTTTTGTAAGATAGTGGCGGGCGAAGAACCCAGCCAAAAGGTGCTGGAAACGGATGAGTTTCTAGTCATTAAAAACAAATACCCAAAAGCGCCGGTGCATGTTTTGGTTGTCGACAAAGAGCATCGCGAAAAAAAAGATACAATTTCTGGCTCATACTCCAAACCGCCTGCCAGCTATTGGGACAAGATGTTCGAGGCGATATTTGGTACAATAACCCAGCTTGGTTTGGATAAGACTGGGTATAAGTTGGTCAACAATGGGGCAGGGTATAATCATTTTGAGCACGAGCATTTTCATATCCTGGGCGGGTCTAAAACTGAACCGGGCGGAAGCACTTGACGAGTCCAGAAATTGTTGCATTTTGCCGCACCCTTGGGCGGTAGTGGAAACGGAGGTGTTTTTTGTGGTCAGAATAAAGGTAAGAAATAACGAGTCTTTGGAACAAGCTTTGCGACGGTTTAACCGTGATGTATTGCGCGACGGTATTCTAAAGGAGCTTAAAGAGCGCGAGCATTATGTTAAGCCTAGCGAATGGAAAAGACTAAAGAATAAGGAAAAAGCCAGAAAAATTTATTTTGAGAGACTGAAGGGATAATGCGTATAGGTGTTTCCCTTGTCGATAATAAGAAGATTAGGGCGTTAAACAAGAAGTACCTAGGTAGGGATTATGCCACAGATGTGCTCTCGTTTAATTATTTGGACGATGAGCGGGGGAAGCTACGATCGTCGAGGGGAGGGTCGTCTAAAAAATCGGGGGCATCCAGAAAACCCGTTTTGGATGGCAAATTGCTGATGTCGGATGATTACCTTGGCGATGTTGTGGTATCCGTGGAAAAAGCCAAGGAACAGGCTAAGGGCTACGGCAATACCTGCGAGCAGGAGATTGCGGAACTGGTGGCTCACGGAGTTTTACATCTTTTAGGGGTTCACCACAAAGGAGACGATCATGAGGATGGTGGTGGGTTTAGGAAATCCCGGAAAAAAGTACAGAAGTAATCGGCATAACGCTGGTTTTACAGTTTTGGACGCTTTTGTTGCCCAAAAAGGTTTAAGTTGGTCGACAAGTAAAAAACTCCACTCGGAGGTGTGCGCGGACAGGGAAGGCGACTTGGTTTTGATTAAACCCCAAACCTTTATGAATAACTCAGGTAGGGCAGTTCGGGAGGCTTTGTCGTACTATAGCGCCGACCCATCAAGTCTGCTAGTTGTCCACGATGATGTTGATCTGGAGCCTTTACAGATTAAAGTTTCGCGCAACTCTTCGTCGGCGGGGCACCATGGGGTGCAGGACATAATTGATAAAATCGGTACGCAAGATTTTATAAGGCTTAGGGTGGGAGTCGGTCGGCCTAAAGAGATTATAGACGGGCAAGAAAGGCCGTCTTACAGCGTGGAAAAGTATGTGTTGGAGGATTTTAGCCCCCAAGAGCTTGAAATCGTAAGAAAAAAGGGCGTTGAATATCTTTTATCCTCACTTAAAGGTTAGTGGATTTTTGTTCGGAATAGCTTATCTTTAGTTGGCATGTACTACACCAAGTACCGTCCACAAACATTTGCGCAGATTCAAAGACCAAATCAGGTGGCGGACGCTTTGACGCAACAATTAAAAGCCGGAAAGACCGTCCACGCCTACTTGTTTGCGGGTCCACGGGGGGTGGGTAAGACCACCATGGCAAGGCTTTTGGCCAAAGGTCTTATGTGTCCAAATTTGTCCAAGGATGGAGATGTGTGCGGTCAGTGCGAGTTTTGCTTAGGTATCCAAAGCGGAAGCCTAGTCGACTTAATTGAGATAGACGCGGCGTCCAACCGGGGAATCGATGATATTAGGGACTTGCGGGAAAAAGTTAAGCTCATGCCGGCGCAGGGTAAAAAAAAGGTTTATATTATTGATGAGGTTCACATGCTGACCAACGAAGCTTTTAACGCCCTCTTAAAGACCTTAGAGGAGCCTCCCAAACACGCGGTATTTGTTTTGTGTACTACCGAGCTTCACAAAGTGCCGGAGACTATTAAATCCAGATGCCAAGTATTTAAATTTGCCAGGCCGCCCAAGACGCAAATTGTGGAGCGGTTGCGGTACATCGCGCAGGCTGAGTCGGTCTTGGATCGGGTGACGCAGGAGGAGCTGGAACGCGTTGCGGTTATGGCCAGTGGGGCATTTAGAGACGCGGAAACACTATTTCAGCAGTTTGTTGAAGGAGGGTTTTTTGGCGCTAAAAAGGTTGGTGCGCAGGTAGGTTATGCTGAATTTATCGCTTGGCTTTGGCGGGGAGACGCCAAGCAAGCGTTTGCCGCAGTGAATCAAAGTTTTGACGACGGTATGGACATGATGGTGTGGACGGATGGCCTTTTGCGGTATTTGCGGGATATTTTGTACCTATCCATGGGTTTTTCGGACGACTTTTTTTCTATGTCGGACGAGGATCTTGCGGACAGAAAAAGGCTTTTTGCTCAGATACCAAAGGAGTGGCTAGTTTTAGCGATCGAGCAGTTTAACCAGGCGCAAAATGACCTTAAGTCATATTCCATACCGCAACTTGCTTTGGAGATTGCCGTAGCAAAACTTGCAGGCTCTAAAGAACCTAAAAACTCTAGCGCGCTACCCAAAAGTACCCCTCCCGATGGCAACGATGGGCACCGAGCTAAAGGTAATCCCACCGACAATATTGGAAGCGCGGAGCAGGTGAAGGATGCAAAAGTACAAGAACCAAACCTAGGAGATGCGTCAGACGCAAAAGGGAATAGGCTAGAGTCCGACAAAAACCAAGAGATAGACTTTTCTAGGGTTGAAATGTGTTGGAAGGAGGTTGTTGCGGGGGTTAATAGGGTAAATAACTCCGTGGGCGCGTTGGTGAAAGCCAGTCGGCCTGCGGGAATTGAGGGCGACATTGTTTTACTTGAAGTGTCGTATAAATTTCATAAAGAGCGACTGGAAAGTACGGCCAACAAGAGAATAGTGGAGCGGGTGTTGGGGGAGGTTTTTGGTCGTAGCCTTGGTTTTAAATGTTCAGTTTGCCAGAATGTAGTAGACAAAAAGGAGGGCGAGGTGGGTAATTTGACGGATTTAAATATTAGGGTTCCCCATGACTTAGCTATAACCGAGACCACGGCGGTTACGGATGTCTTTGACGGTGGACTTCCCATATGATTCCAAAACCAATTCAAAGGTTAATAGACGACTTCCAAAAGTTGCCGGGCGTTGGACCAAAAACGGCGCAAAGATTGGCTTTTTACGTTTTGCGGATGCCGGCAACTGAAGTGGAAAAATTTGCCCAAAATCTGACCAAGGTCAAAACCGGGGTGACTATGTGCTCAACCTGTAAGAACATAGATGAGATAAATCCTTGTAGTTTGTGTACAGACTCTACCCGATCGGAAAATATACTTGCGGTTGTTGCCACACCTCTTGATTTAATCTCCATGGAACGCGCGGGCTTTAAGGGTAGATACCATGTTTTGCACGGGATAATAGATCCTTTAAACGGCGTAGGTCCCGAGGAATTGTTTATCGACGATCTTGTTCGTAGGGTTGTCGATATTATAAAGGATAAAAACGACCTAAATGGTGAAGAAAATAGCCCTTTGGAGATTGTTTTAGCCCTGTCCACCAGTTTAGAAGGTGAATCTACAGCCCTGTACATTTTAAAGTTGATTCGGGATAGGTTTCCTGCCGAAAAAGTAAAAATTACCCGTCTAGCTCGCGGTCTGCCCGTAGGTGGGGATGTAGAGTACGCGGATGAAGTAACACTCTCAAAAGCCTTGGAGGGGCGGGTTCCTGTTTAGTGTCCTTAGTGGTGCTAGACAAAACTGTCGATTTGTATAACAATATAGTCCGTCATGACGCTACAGCTTTACAACTCACTCACTAAACAAGTACAAGAATTTGTTCCAATCGAACCTGGCGCCGTGAAGATGTACACCTGCGGTCCTACTGTGTACTCTTACGCAACTATAGGTAATTTCAGGACATATACACTTTCGGACTTTTTAGTTAGAACGCTCAAGTTTGATGGTTACAGTGTCAAGCACATTATTAACCTCACAGATGTGGGACACCTTTCCGGGGACAATTCAGGGGATGCGGATGTGGGGGAAGACAAGCTGGAGATGTCGGCAAGAAAAGAGGGCAAAAGCGTTAAGGAGATTGTCAGTTTTTACACCCAGCAATTTCTGATAGATTATGAAAAGCTTAACTTAACCAAGCCAGAAAAGTTTACGCCAGCTACCCAGTACTTAAAGGAGCAAATCGACTTGGTCAGAAGGCTAAAGGAAAAAGGTTTTACATACACTATAGACGACGGGGTTTATTTTGACACTTCAAAGTTTAAAGATTATGGACATTTGTCTGGCAACACGGAGGAAACCATAAAAGAAGGCGCCCGCGTGGAACCTAATCCGCAAAAGCGCCACCCGCAGGACTTTGCCTTATGGAAGCTTTCTCCAGCATACTCTACCCGCTGGCAGGAATGGGAATCGCCTTGGGGTGTTGGATACCCCGGTTGGCATTTAGAGTGTACTGCCATGATTTTTAAGGAATTGGGCGAACAGATTGATATCCATGTCGGTGGCGAGGATCTAAAAATGATTCATCACCAAAACGAGATTGCTCAGGCCGAGTCGATCACGGGCAAGAAGTTTGTACAATATTGGGTACACGGGGCATTTTTGCAGGTGGACGGAGGCAAAATGGGCAAAAGCCTAGGAAATGCCTACACATTGTCGGATTTGGAGTCCAAAAAATACTTACCCATGTCGCTTAGATACTTCTATATGACGGGCCACTATCGCAAGCCCATCAATTTTACTTGGGAAGCCCTTACCAGCGCTCAAAATTCACTTAAGAGACTTTACGAAGCCATCTCGTCTTATAGCGTGTCAAAAGATGCCAAAGGTTTTGTTTCTGATGAGTTTATGCAGAAATTCGACCGCGCTATTAACGACGATTTAAACATGCCAAAAGCCCTTTCTGTGGCCTGGGATGTGGTCAAGAGCGAGTTAGATGAAGATACAAAGGTGGCAACTTTGCTCAGGTTTGACGAGGTCTTGGGTTTGGGTTTTGACGGACTGGTTGGCTTTGAGGTGCCCAAGGAAGTGGGAGATTTAGCCCGAACACGGTGGGAGTACAAACGGGTGGGCATTTGGGACAAGGCCGACTTCATAAGGCGTCAGATAGAGGAGATGGGTTTTGTGATTGAGGACACGGGGGACAGTTATAAGGTCAAAAAGAAGTTTTAGCGCTTTATATGAATGCGTCTGCGAGAATACTGTCATTGTCTATAGCATTAGTTGTTATTTTTACCGCAGTTATCTATTCCACCAACATTTTAAAGTTCCGAAATCCGGCCCATTTACCCGACGATACCGGACCAAATATTACTCAGCAAAACTCTAGTGAAGCTGAGATTGAGAACTTATCCACACCGCTTGTTCTATATGAGCAACTTAGTGAGTTAGAGGTTTATAAGAATGATAAGCTAGGTATAGAAATAAGCCATCCGGCGGAGTGGGGGATCAATGAACAATTTGATGTTAATCTTTATGAGGAGAGAAGAATTTGGACCGAAAATCCCGTAAGATTTAATCATGATTTTTACTCTATTGTGAGATTTTATCCTTTATCCCAAAGTAGTTATTACGGGATCAATGATTTAAGCGTAAAAGTATATCCCAATCCTAACAATCTTTCTTTGTTTGACTTTTTTAAAGGTCGATTCGAACCTTTGGGTGAGCCTAAATATTTTCCTGAAGACACATTCATGTCGCGGTTGATTAACCAAGGAGAAATCGTCTCATTCGGAAAATACCGGGGCAAGGCCGTCCGCGACATGTCATACTCTGATGTTGGAAACCAGATCCATAGGAAAATATACCTTACTCATGGCAGTAAGATTTATGAGGTGTCGCTAGGTTACATTTATGGCGAGGGGTTTCAGTTACCAAGCGAACCGGTATTGATGGAAAATAACTTTTGGGTAACTCCCGCGCCTCCGCTTTTTGAAACCTTTGTTAAAAAGATTGGCGACAGTTTAATTATCTACTAATTTTGAGATCGGCACTTTGTCACTTTCACCAAATATAGTAATATTTTTCCCAATTATTAAACAAATTCATGAATGATACGAGTCCAGTTTACAAAGCTTTTAAAAAAGTTAGACGCGAGGATTTTCTTCCGGAAGAAGTCAAGAAGTACGCAGATTACGACGAGCCCCTGCACATAGGGTATGGCCAGACAAATTCTCAGCCTACCACCGTAGCCATTATGCTGAAGCTTTTAGATGTTAGGCCGGGGGACAAGGTTTTGGATGTGGGTAGCGGTTCCGGTTGGACCACAGCCCTTTTGGCTTATCTGACGGGGGAGAAAGGCAGTGTGACGGGTGTGGAGATTATCCCGCAACTTGTAAGATTTGGTCAGAAGAACCTAGCAAAGTATCCGTTTGACTGGGCGCGAATTATCCCCGCAGTTGGAGGGGTTTTAGGTTACCCGCAAGACGCCCCGTACAACAAAATTTTGGTTTCCGCCTCCGCTCAAGAAATCCCGCAAGAATTGATTGATCAGTTAAAGCTTGGCGGACGAATGGTTATTCCGGTAGGGCATTCGGTTTGTCAGGTCGACAAAGTGCAAGCGAGCGACAAACCTTACGACCTAAAGCTCCAAGAATTTCCCGGCTTTGCCTTTGTCCCTCTTATTTCCTGATATAATCCCAGGATGAGTTTAAGTCTTGGCATCATCGGTCTGCCGAATGTGGGCAAGTCCACATTATTTAACGCTTTGCTAAAAAAACAGGCGGCGTTGGTGGCAAATTATCCGTTTGCCACGATTGAGCCCAATGTGGGAGTGGTGGATGTGCCGGATGAGCGCTTGCAGGGGCTTGTGGAGGTCGTCCGCAACGATTTTGGTCAGAGGTTGGGGGATAGGGAGGTACCACAAAGGGTTATTCCGGCCACGGTTAAGTTTTACGACATCGCGGGTCTGGTTAAGGGCGCGCATAAGGGCGAGGGTTTGGGCAATGAATTTTTAGGTCATATTAGGGAGGTTGACGCTTTGGTTCATGTGTTGCGCGACTTTGAGGATGACAATATTATCCGTTCCGGCGCGGTAAATCCGGAGGAGGACAAAGCTGTTATTGAGACGGAGCTTATTCTGGCGGACATTTCTAGTTTGGAGAGAATGTTGCGCAACGCCAAGGATGTAGCCAAGACCAGAACTCCGGAAGCTGTTTTGAGAATGGAGGTGCTTAATAAGATCCATGAGATATTGAATCAGGGAAAACCCGCCAGGGATCTGGTTTTGTCCGAAAAAGAGCAATCGGTTGTACGAGATATAAAATTACTCACCCAAAAGCCTATGTTGTATGTCCACAATGTTTCCGAAGACAGGTTGAGTACTTTGGTGGTACAGAAAGGTCAAGAAAGTTCTTACGAAAACATTTACATTAGTGCAAAGATTGAGTCTGAAATTTGTTCATTGCCAGAACTGGAGCAAAAAGAGTATTTAAAAGAGCTTGGTTTGGAAGAACCCGGGTTAAATAGATTAATTAGGTCAGGTTACAGACTACTAAACTTGCAAAGCTTTTTGACTGCCGGACCAAAGGAGGTTAGAGCCTGGACGATATCGTCTGGCGTCAAAGCCCCCGAAGCCGCTGGCGTAATTCACACGGATTTTGAGCGGGGGTTCATTGGAGCGGATGTAATCTCTTACGACGACTTAATGTCTGTAAAAAGCTTTAAGAAAGCTAGAGAAATGGGTTTGATTAGGTTGGAGGGTCGTAACTACAATATGCGTGATGGAGATGTAGTTGAATTTAGATTTAATGTTTGATAACATTGCGCGTTGTTGTAACAAATTCTTGTGAAACTAGAGAGTTACATCTAGACTAGAGGCGAGATTTGTGGCATAGTGGGTCTGCCGATCGGGAAAGAAGATTTTAGTCAATCAAAGACTGCGTAGTGGCGATACACTTTCCCCGAAGGCGTTTTTTAAATATGGCAATTTATGAACTAATGACGATAGCTAAAGGCAAGCTTGCCGAGGACAGCGCTCGTAGCCTTTCCAACTCGGTCAAGGATCTAATCTCTGGGGCTTCCGGCAGAATTTTAAACAGCGATTTTTGGGGAAGGCGTAAATTCGCGTACGAAATTAAAGGCGCTACCGAAGGTTGGTATGATGTAATTAGATTTGAGGCCGAACCAAGTTCCATAGCAAAGTTAAAGCAGAAACTTAACATCATTGACGATCTTGTTAGGTATATGGTTATAAATTTATCCGACGATGATTCGGAAGACGGAGGAAATAATGGCAAGAAGTCTTAACAAAGTTATTTTAATAGGTAATTTGACTCGGGACGTGGAGCTTAGGTACACACCGCAAGGTAGCCCTGTAGCGGCCTTTGGTTTAGCGACAAACAGACAATGGAAGGTAGGGGATCAGCTAAGGGAAGCGGTAGAGTTTCACAACATTATCGCTTGGAACAAGCTTGCGGAGTTATGTTCGCAAATGCTAGTAAAAGGCTCTAGGGTTTATGTGGAGGGCAGGATTCAAAGTAGGGATTGGGTGGATCAGAATGGCCAGAAGCATTATAGGACGGAAATAATTATTGACGAGATGATCTTTTTGGGCGGTAAAGCAAAATCAGGGGTTGTGGACGATGTATCGGTTGGGGTTTCTCATGCAGACGCGCCGAGCGATGATAACATCCCTGACGATTTAGCTGACCTAAATATTGACGATGTTTTGGTTGGAGATGAGCAAGGAGGAAAGTAAATAATGGACACTTCTGCTTCAAAATCAAAGCCTGGGTTGGATAGACCGGGGTATGCTGGCAAACGCGGTTATGTGGTTCCCGACTATAAGGAACCGCTTGCCTTAAAAAGGTTTTTGACCGACAGAGGAAAGCTCTTATCAGCCAAGAAATCTGGGGTTACGGCAAAAATGCAAAGGCAAATCGCCAGGCAAGTCAAACGCGCCAGATTTATGGCGCTTTTGCCTTACACGGATAGACACGCGCTCTAGGGTGTGGTTTAATCCTTAGGTTATGTCCGGTGCTTTTAAAAAGTTTCAGACCTTTCTGTTTGTTCTGCTGGTTTCCGGGTCAACCTTTTTTGGGGGCTTATATTTAGGTAAGCGCGGCTATCAGGTGGAGATCAAGAGGAATCCGCCAAAAGTCGAGATATTAAATAAAACTCCGGACGCCCAAAAGATCGACTTTTCCTTGTTTTGGCAAGCATGGGATGCCGTTTCCGCGGATTACTTAAACAGGCCTGTGGATCCCCAAAAGATGTTATATGGGGCAATAGAGGGTATGATAAGTTCGTTGGGCGACCCATATACTTCGTTTTTGCCACCGGAGGTAAATCAAGTTGTAACTAACTCTCTAAACGGATCTTATGAGGGTGTGGGTATGGAGCTTGGTATCAGGGACAACCAATTAATTGTGGTGGCTCCGTTAGATGGGTCGCCCGCAAAGGCTAGGGGGATTCAAGCTGGCGACAAGATTTTGGAAATCGAAGGAGAAAGTACCGCGGGTATAACTGTCACGGAAGCTGTGTCCAAAATCAGAGGTAAGGCTGGGACAATTTCCACCTTAAAACTCCAAAGAGGCAATGGCGAACCATTCACGGTTACCGTCAAGAGGGAAAAAATAACTGTGGCCAGCGTGACCTGGGAGGATAAGGGTGAGGGCACGGCGTACATTAGAATAAGCAGATTTGGGGCCGATACCAACAGCGACTGGGACAATGTGGTCAAAGAGGTAAATGTTAGGATGCGACAATTGGACGCAATCGTTCTGGACTTGCGCGGCAATCCGGGAGGTTATCTGCAGTCCGCCGTGCACATAGCGAGCGACTTTTACAGAAACAAGCCTGTGCTGTTTGAGCGGACCGCTTTGGGTGAGGAGATACCCTTTAATGCCCAGGGCAACCCGGATTTTGAGAGGATTCCCGTATTTGTGTTAATTGACGGAGGAAGCGCCTCGGCAAGTGAGATACTTGCCTCGGCGCTAAAAGAAAATGTAGAGGCCGTACTGGTTGGCGAGCAATCCTTTGGCAAGGGTACAATCCAAGATGCCAAGGAATTCAAGGATGGTTCAGGATTGCATATTACTATTGCCAAGTGGCTGACTAGCCAAAAAAAGTGGGTTGGAGACAAGGGGGAAAATGGCAAGGTCGGCCTAGCTCCCGATGAAGTTGTGGAAATGACGGATGAAGATATTCAAAACAATAGGGATCCACAACTAGAAAAAGTTTTGGAGCTGGCCTCGAAATATTGAGCCCCAGGGTCTTTTTGGCGTTAAAACAATTGTGCTAGAATGGTCGTATGTCGGAAGGTAAAAAATCCAAAAAAATCGCGGGTTTTTTGTATTTTATATTGCTTACCTTAATTATCTTGCTCGCGGGTGATATTTTCTCACCCCAAAGGACCAGGCTTGGGAGTTCGATCTCCAGTAAACTTTTACAAATCCAAAAGAAACTGGGCCTAGATGTCAGGCAGGAGCCAAAGCAACCCTATACCCAAAATTTTTTGACGCAAGAAGTCGTGCAGGAAGAATCCCAAATTATTGATGTAGTGGATAAAGTTTCGCCCGCTGTGGTTTCCATAGTCGTCAAAACGGTGGACTTTGACTTTTTTAGCGGTCCCATAACGGATGAGTCAGGTATTGGCACGGGGTTTATTGTGGACTCTGGCGGGCTCATAGTGACAAACAGCCATGTGGTGGACAATGTAAACGGCGAGTACTCCGTGGTTCTTAAGGATGGGACAAGCTACGAGGTCGACAAGATCCATTTAGATCAGCAAAACGATCTGGCCATACTTGAGATTACGGCTAGAGACCTGCCAAAAGTGGAGCTTGGGGACTCCGACAAGCTTAAGGTTGGACAAAAGGCCATTGCTATAGGCAACGCTCTTGGACAATTTCAGAATACCGTAACCGTGGGTGTGGTGTCTGGTTTAGGCAGGAGCATTACGGCAAGTGGTGGTTTTGGTCGTGATGTCAAAACATACGAAAGTGTCATCCAGACCGATGCGGCTATAAACCCCGGAAATTCTGGGGGTCCTCTGCTTAACATAGCCGGACAAGTTATTGGGATAAACGTAGCCACATCTGGTGGCGCTGATAACATATCCTTTGCCATACCCGTTAACACATTAAAACCGGTGTTGGAGGGTTTTGTTAAAGAGGGTCGTATAATCAAGCCTTATCTTGGCGTTTCCTACACCATGATAAGCAAGGAAATAGCTACAATTAGACGACTTCCCGAAGGCGCGTTTATTTCAAGAGTGGCAAGAGGAACGCCCGCGGACAAAGCCGGGCTTCAAAGGGGCGACATTATAACAAAATTCGAGGGTAAGGCTTTGAGTACTACTTACTCCTTGGGTCAAGCTATAGCTAAACAAAGGGTTGGAGACCAGGTTTCCTTAACGGTTGATAGGGGAGGGGAGACAAAGGAGTTTACGGTAGTTTTGGCGGAAATGCCCAAAGACTTTTAGCCTTCTAGTACCCATTGCCTAATTGCGTCGTCTATTACGTCATTTGTTAAGTGGGCGTTTAAGTTGATAAAATTGGGATTGGAGGTTGACACTATGACGCCATATCAGCAAATAACGGCCCAAATAAATGAATGTAGGGATAGGATTAAACAAATACAGGAGCAAAGGGATAAAGAAACCGATCCGCAGTTTAGAGCTCTTTTCGACGAGGAAGTTGAGGCAATTAATAAACAAATCATGGCGTTGGAAGAATCCTTGCGGGCTATTACGGGAAGTTTTTCTGCGGTTAATGGGAATGGCGGATTGGATGACAAAGAGGCGGAAGTCAACCCAAATATGACGGTTTTGGAGGTCAGGCCGGGAACAGGGGGGGACGAGGCGGCGCTTTTTGCCGGAGAACTTTTTGAAATGTATCGCAGATACGGGGAGAGATCGGGGTGGAAGTCCGAAATTATCAATATGACGGAAGGAAACGCCGGAGGGGTAAAGTTGGCTACTATAGAGTTTAAGGGGCCGAATGTTTATAACTTGCTTAAACACGAATCTGGTGTGCATAGAGTCCAGAGAGTGCCCATAACCGAGTCGGGTGGACGGATTCATACCTCCACAGCAACTGTAGCTGTTTTACCTGCGGTTACAAAGATAGAGATAGAGATTAAGCCGGATGATTTGAAATGGGAGTTTTTTAGAGCTAGCGGTCACGGAGGGCAAAATGTCAACAAAGTTTCCACGGCTGTAAGACTTTTGCATGTTCCGACAGGTATTCTTGTCGAATGTCAGGAAGAGCGGTTCCAAGGCAAAAACAGGGAAAAAGCCTTGAGTATGCTCAAATCTAGACTCTACACCGAAATGCAGGAACAGCAGGTAGGCTCAATTGCCGAGTTGCGCGCGGAGCAAGTGGGCGCTGGAAGGAGGGCGGAAAAAATCCGCACTTACAATTTTCCCCAGGATCGAGTCACGGATCATAGAATCAAAAAAACCTGGCACAACCTTCCGTCCATTATGGCTGGCGAAATAGATGACATTGTCAAGGAAAATTATGACCAAGGTTAGCCAAAATCCCACCGTAAAGCGAGGGAAGGTCCGCTCGGGGTTTTAGCCGTTATAAAGTGAAGAGAAAGGCATACTTTGGATAGCCCAAAATTGCCACAAAATCCTCTTTTACTTTTAGCATAATCTATAGAAAAGCCTGGGAAGCAGATGCGCTTTTTTTATTTGAAGCGGTTCGGCAACGGTCAGTCGCTAAAGCCTAGGATACAACCTTACATCCCCCGCAGGTCTTTTAGGGTGACGGGGCGCTTGCGTTCAGCTGTTTCGTTGGTTTTTTTCTTAGCCTTTGTGGTTACCGCAGTTGCGCCGGTTTCTTTGGCAATCTTCAACTTCTTGGCAAACTTGTCGATCTGACCCTCTGTATCGATGTACCGTTTTTGTCCGGTATAAAAGGGATGACATGCCGAGCAAATTTCCACCTGAATATCTTTTTTCGTCGACATAGTGGTAAAACTGTTACCACACGCGCAAGTAACAACGGCGTCGGTATAAACTTGTGGGTGAATGCCCTTTTTCATAACCGCGTTATTGTATCAGCCTTTTTTGCGTTCCGCAACAAAGATGCCCAGCGCTATAACCAAGGATCCTACGATGATGTCAAGGGTGGGTAGTTCCCCAAGAATCAGAAACGCCGCTGGCAGGGTAAAAATGGGGGAGATATAGGAAAATATTACAGTGTCTGTGACTTTTAGATACTTAAGCGACCACTCAAATAAACCGTAGGCCACAATTGAAGAAAACAGCGCCATGTATAAAAGACCAGCCCAGCCCGAGTAACCAAGATCTAGAATGCTGAAGGCTCCGTTTCCGGTTTTTCCCGCGGACTCTAGGACATATAAGGGGGTCATGCAGGCCAACCCCACATAAAAAGAGAACCCTGTAATGAGCTCGGAGCTGTATTTTTTGCGCGGAACTGGTATGCCCAAAAACTTGGCGACCTCATTCACCCTATGGGAATTTTCACCTCGCAATCTCTTTGACCACAGCACATGCGCAGTCCAAAACAAATTGTATATGACAATTAAGGCATTGCCTAGTACACGGGCGTTTTTTGTGGCGGAGAGCGCGTTTGAGTCTAAAATTGGTCCAAAAGCTAAAATAAAAGTTCCCAGTGTTGTAATAATTAGTCCAATCTTTAGGTTTTTGTTGATTTTGTCATTGTAAAAATAATGTCCGGCTGCCACCATTAGCAGGGGAGCGATGATACCTATAACGGCTACCTCCAGAGAGCTGGTATATTTTAAACCGTAAAAAATCAGGATTAGGCTCGCCTGACCCAAAAGTCCAGATAGCGCCAAGGCTGGGAAATCCCTCAAAATCACATTTTGTCGCCTAAGTTCCAGATATAAAAAGGGGAAGATTGCAAGGCAGACTATCAGGAATCTGTAAAACAAGAAGGAGAATGGGGGAATATAGTCTAGGGTATGTTTGATAATAGGCGGGGCAAACCCCCATATTGCTGTGGCGCCTAAAATCGCAAGCAAAGCGTGAGTTTCTTTTGAAGTGTCGCTAAAGGGCAGTTTATTTAGCATTGTTTTATGATATCATAGGCAGGTATGGAAATAACCTACTTTGGGCATTCGTGCTTTAAAATCAGGACAAAAGATCTTGCGCTCGTTATAGATCCGTTCGACCCGGCAAAGTTGGGAATAAAATTGCCAAAACTCGAGGCCGATGCCGTTTTAATCACGCATAATCATTTTGACCACAACTATAAGGAAGGAGTTTCAGGGTATCGTTTGGTTGTGGAAGGACCTGGGGAGTATGAACTTAGCGGAGTGAATATTTTTGGAATTTTTGTTAACCATGACGACAAAGGTGGGGCTGAACGGGGCAAAACCACTATGTACTACATCGAATCCGGTGGCGAGTCGGTGTTGCACTGTGGGGATTTAGGCGACACTCTGGACGAAACAATTTTGGCAAAATTTGGTCAGGTTACCGCTTTGTTGATTCCGGTGGGGGGTGTCTACACCATCGACGCGGAAAAAGCCGCCAAGGTAATATCCAGCATTGAGCCCGCCTATGTCGTGCCCATGCATTACCGGATGGATGGTTCCAAGCTTGTCGACCTTGATCCCCTGGAAAAGTTTTTGGACGAGATGGGGATAGAAAATGGGACCACAAAAAAGTTGTCCTCGCTAAAGATAACAGAAGCAGATAACGAAAACGAGACCCAAGTTATTGTGTTAGAAAAACAATAATCTATCATGGCGGACAGAGCGACAAAACAAGTCCATCAGCCGGTCGGTCAGGCCTTGGTGCCACCGCACGATCTGGACGCGGAAAAATCCGTGTTGGGGGCCATTCTAATTGACGAGGACGCCCTGGTTAAGGTTGTCGAACTTCTTAAGGTTGAGCACTTTTATAAAAACGCGCACGCGCGTATTTACGAGGCGATTTTAAATTTATACGAAAAACGGCAACCGATTGATTTAGTCACGCTCCCACAAGAGCTTAAAAATCACAAATTGCTTACGGAGGTGGGTGGGCTTTCTTATTTGACGGAATTGGTTAACTTTGTGCCCACTGCGTCCAATGTGGAGTCCTACGCCAAAATTATTGTTGATAATGCCCTGAGGCGCAGTTTAATCACCGCTAGCGCCAAAATTAACCAAATGGCATTTGAGAGAAGTGATGTTGAGAGTTTGCTTGACGAGGCAGAGCAGGAGCTATACGCTGTTTCCCAAGACAGGTTGCATCAGGATTTTGTCCCTATTTCAGAAACTTTACAGATTACCTTTGAGCGGTTGGACGAGCTAAACAAGAATAAAGGCTCGTTGCGCGGTGTGCCCACAGGTATTAAAGGCCTGGACAAGATGCTTTCCGGTTTTCAGAAGGAAAATTTAATCATTCTGGCGGCGCGCCCCTCTGTAGGCAAGTCCTCTTTTGCCATAAATTGCGCGCAGCACGCCGCCACAGTTCACAAAAAATCCGTGGGAATATTTTCTTTAGAAATGGGTCGGGAGCAGATTGTGGACAGGATGATCGCGGCCCAAGGCGACATTGACAACTGGCGCATTGCCACCGGTAACCTGCAGGAGGAGGATTTTGAGCGGTATGGTATCGCGGCTGGCGAGTTGGCGGAAGCCCCCATCTACATTGATGACACCCCGGGTATTGGTATTTTGGAACTACGCACCAAAGCGCGCAGGTTACATATGGACAAAGGAGTCGACTTAATTATTGTCGACTATCTACAGCTTATACATGGTAGAACGACGGAAAGCAGGGTGCAGGAGGTTTCTGAGATCTCTCAAGCCCTTAAAAACCTAGCCAGAGAACTTAAAGTTCCTGTTTTGGCATTGTCACAACTTTCACGCGCCGTGGAAATCAGAGGAGGTGATAAACGCCCCCAGCTAAGCGATCTTCGCGATTCCGGATCGATCGAACAAGATGCGGATGTTGTCATGTTTTTATATCGTCCTAACGAGGAAGATAGGGTAAACCACAAGTTGTTAATAGCCAAACACAGAAACGGCCCCACCGGGGAACTAGATCTCTTTTTTAAGGCCGACAGGACAAGATTTTTTGAAACCGAGACTAAACTTAAAGACAAGTGATATAATCCCAAAGTACTGGTTTGATGTTTTAGCCGTGGTGGCGGAATGGCATACGCGGTGGTCTCAAAAACCACTGGAGGCAACTCTGTGTGGGTTCGACTCCCACCCACGGCACCAAAGATTTTATGATTGCCACAGACCTTAAAACAGGCAGGGTATTTAAAGAAAACTCGGCGCCGTTTTTGGTGCTCAAATATGAGCATATAAAATCCGCTAGAGGAGGGGCTACAGTTAAGGTTACGGCCAAAAACCTGATAACCGGCGCGGTTTTGGAAAAAGGTTTCAAAGCGGGCGACTCCGTGGAGGAGGCCGATGTCTACAGAAAAAACGCGCAGTACCTTTATAAGGACGCGTCCGGCTACAATTTTATGGATCCCGAGTCGTACGACCAATTTTCCATTGACGAGTCGATCATTAAGGAGGAAAGTAAGTTTTTAAAGGAAGGCATGTCCGTAATCGTGGTGTATTTTGAGGATAAGCCAATTTCTATTGACCTGCCAAACTCGTTGGTATTTGAAGTTGCCTATACCGAGCCTGGGTTTAAAGGCAATACGGTTTCTAATGTTTACAAAGACGCGGAGCTGGACAACGGCATGAAGGTAAAGGTTCCCATGTTTATTAAAATAGGAGAAAAGGTTAAGATTGACACCAGGACAGGGGAGTATTTGTCCAAAGCTTAAATGCTAACTTCTGCTTTAAACATTGTTTTGGTTGTTTTGCCGGTTCTTGCAGGATTGTATAGTTTTTGGTCGGACTGCAGAAGAGACGGATTTGATCAGGAAAAGGCCCTTGATCTCTTGGTTGCCGGGTTTCTGGTGGGTGGTGTACTTGCTTTTGCAGTTTTCTACCTTGGTACTAGGCAGTTGCCTTTGGGACCTCATGACCTGAATATTTTTAGCTTTATTCTTGGTTTTGTCGGGGTAACAATTCTACTTGCAAACAAGTGGGGTTGGTCGGTGTATCGGGTTTTGGATAACCTCGCTTTAACCTCCGTTTTGGTAATTGGCTCTTGGTTTGTCCTACAGAGTCTCGCAGGCAGAATCAATATTGGATATCTACTGGTTGGCGCCCCCCTGTTTGTTTTCTACTATTTGTTGCAGAAATATCGCCTGACTTTGCTCAAATCCGGTTTCACTTTTTGCCTTATCAGCGTGCTGTTCTGTGTGTCATCAGGGGTTTTGTCACCCAGAATTGTCAACTTGATATTTATTGGACTTTTGTTTACACTTACCTTGACCGTATTTATTTTTAGGGTGAGGAGGCTTTATGCTGGACACAAAGAAATTAGCAGTTCCCCCCGCGCTTCTTAGAGATCTAGTTTTACGACTTTGGAAACGGAGCAAAGAGCTTAAAAAGGAAGAGGAACTTTTGGTTAAGTCAGACCCGTTGATGCAGGAAGAGAGCGACGATAGATCGGAGTCGGCGGAGAGCACTGCTGTGGATGTTCAAAAGACCATCCAGGATGCAAGGCTTACTTTGGTACAGACAGCTAGATTAGAAATTCGCAGAGCTTTGGCAAAGGTAAGAATAGGTACCTACGGTATCTGTGAAGACTGCAAAAAGCCTATTGATTTGGCCAGACTCAAGGCTTTTCCTCAAGCAGTTAAGTGTTTTGAATGTTCCAAAAAGGAGGGAAGGTGAGGAGGATTTTATTGATTGAAGACGAGCCAGATATAAGGTCTTTGTACGCGGGCTACTTGAGGGATAGCGGTTACGAGGTAGCTGAGGCTGGGGATGGCATTGCAGGTTACACCAAGGCCACCCAGGAGGATTGGGATGTGATGCTTTTGGATATTATGTTACCAGGGCAAGATGGTATCGCGTTGCTAAAAAAGATTAAGTCAGACCCTAAAAACTCTGGTAAACCTATTGTCGTCTTGACAAATTTGAGCGTCGAGAGTGTGGTTTCCCAGGTTTTTGACGAAGGCGCGGATGGGTATTTGATCAAGTCGGAGATTACACCCGATAAGATTGTTACAGAGGTAGAGTCGGTGTTACAAAAGTATTCCTGACTTTTTGTTCATGGACATTCCTATTATATTTGAAGATGATCTGCTTTTGGTTATTGATAAACCCTGTGGTATTAGCGTGGTCGAGGACGAGGTATCAGAAGTTTCAAAAAATGGGGTTCTAAGAGAAACAATACGAGAATGGGTAAGAAAAATATACAATTGTCGATATTGTCAAAAAGGCAAGCAAGACGATTTTGAACATAGATTTGGTATAGTGCATCGATTGGACAAAGAAACCTCCGGCGTTCTGTTAATTGCCAAATCTAAAATGGTTTTTGACCATCTAAAAGGTCTGTTTAAATACAGAAGGGTCCATAAGAAGTATCAAGTTTTGACTTACGGTGTCATCTTGGACGATCAGTTTGAGGTTTCCGCCCCTGTGGGCCGTGATAAAAATTTAAAAACAGCCTACAGTGTGGAGGAAGAGGGTAGGGAGGCCACAACCGATTTTATGGTGCTAGAGAGATACGAAGGCGGGGCTATTAAATCTGAAACCAGCGGGCTAATATTTAACTCTCCAGCTACATATTTGGAAGCGTATCCTAAAACTGGAAGAACTCACCAAATTAGGGTTCACCTTAAGGCTTTGGGTCATCCTGTGGTCAATGATTACAAGTATGCGCCAAAGAAGTGTTTAAACTTGTCAGAAGGGACTTTTGACAGGATGATGCTTCACTCCAAGACTTTAGGTTTTATCGATTGGAACAACAAAAACAGGCAGTTTAGTTCTCCCAAAAATCTTTCCGATTTGTTCACTAAAGTATCTTCACAAAAATAACTTGTTGTGGTAGAACCTATGTGTGCGTAAAGGTACTGCCCTACAGAGAAAAAAGCGCGCAATATATGCAAAAAGGCGAAACAAAAAGGTTAAAGCTGTAGTTTTGACGGGATTGGCGGGCATTTTACTAGCGTTATTCTTTGCAATTAAATCGGTTTTGATTCCTGCGGTCTTCGCCTTTAGCGACAAGTCCAGTAACCTTAAATCCAAAGATATTTACTCAATATTGCTTGTCCAAACAGACCAAGAAAACCTTATTAAATTGGCCAAAGTGCTTATAGCCCAAAAGAAAGATAAAAAACTTTACTCGGTGGAACTCGATCCTGAAAAGAAGTTGGATTTGCCGGGCAGGTTTGGTGAGGAAAGCTACAAGACCATTTTAAAGCTTGCAGAGTCGGTGGGGGACGGGGCTTCGGGTCCTAAATTGTTGGTGGAGACGACCAAAGATATTTTGCAATTTGCTGTGGACAGGTATCTTATTCTGGATTCATCCGGGTTTGAAAGCGTTGAGTCAAGTTTGTATGGGAGGGACCTTGGGGCCATACTTCCCTGGAAAGTTAATAAGGTTCTAACTTTGGTCAAAACCGACATGACAAAAAGCGAAGCTCTGGATTTGGTGCTATTCGCGCGATCTTTAGAGAACAAGGATTTTGAAAATATTGAACTTGGTCAAGTGCCCGACTGGAGTTTGAAAATTAGGGACATAACACTTAACGCTCAAGTTGCTAGGGAGAGTAAAAGTATAGTAATTCTGAACGGCACGGGCAAACCCAATTTAGCAAGGCAATTCGCGCAGGTTCTGCAAAATGTGGGCGCAAGGATCTCGCTTACGGCTAACGCCGAGAACGATTACGAAAAGAGCTATCTAGTAACTGACGATCCTACATCTGCAACCGTGGGCTACATTAAGAGCTACTATCCGGGTGTGACTGTGGTTAGTAAAACTAAGGCCCTTTCTTTGGGGGAACTGCTTTTGGATCGTGGGGATATTTGTCTGATCGTTGGTTTTGACATTCTGGCATTCACAGAATAGAATTTAGTTAGCTCTTTTGTACACCCGTTCCTTTGGTGGTTTAGTTGTCGTCAATTTATGCTTTACGCACTTTTATTGATACTTGCGGTTTTTGTTGCGGGGCGGTTTTTGGCAAAACGCTTTAAAAAGTCGTACAGAATCCTAACTTATACCAAGGATCGAGTGATTTTTGAGGTAAAAGTTCCCAGAATAAGCGACGAAGAAGCCACATTTAAGACTTCCGCCATGGCGATGGAGAGTTTTTTTGCGTCACTACACGGTCTTCTCAAGTCCAAAGGCGATGACGACGAGTATTTTGGTTTTGAAATTGTTTCTAAGACCGGGACGGGAATCAAGTTTTATGTTGTATGCTCAGAGCGTACTTCCAATTTTGTGGAGGGACAAATATACGCCAACTATCCAGCTTCCCAGGTAACCAAAGTGGGCACAAACATAGATGACTTTGAAGGAGATAAATATTGGGAGATGGCCAAACTGGAGGAGATAAAAAGCCATATTTTTCCATTAAAAACTTATAACGATCTCGAAATTGACAGCATGGCTCCCATAACCTCAGCCATGGCCCAGTTGGAAGACGGGGAGGTGGTGGCATTTCAGCTTTTAGTAAAACCAGTGGGGGATATCTGGCAGAAGGAGGGTAACGATTATGTTTCTACCATGAAGACTGGCAAAAGCCTTAAGGAAATGAGCGTAGCCCAGAACCTGGTTGTTCTCATAGCTTCTGAGTTTTGGAGTATTTTGGTTAGAATTCTAACTGAAGCCGCCATGCTTTTTGGGGGGTCTAATAGTGGCGAGGGGGAAAAGAGGGCAAAGGTTTCGGCGCCTGCGCCAAAACTTACCATTGTTCAAGAAATGGAGGTTAACTCAATAGAGAATAAAATGGCCAAAATGGGATTCACGGCGCAGGCGCGCTTTTTGGTGTCGTCCAAAACTCCTGACCGGGCAAAACATAATATGCGTTCAGTCATAGCTTCCATGAACCAATTTTCCACCACAAATTTAAACAGCTTGATAGTGGGGGAGACGGTGGTCGGTCAGCAAGCCTACTCTCATTTCGTTGATCGACTTTTTGACGCGTCCCGCGCCTATGTTTTAAATGTGGAAGAGTTGGCTTCTATTTTCCATCTGCCCTCGCAAAAGGTTGAAACCCCAAACATTGGATGGTCGTATTCAAGAAAAGTCGAGCCTCCCGCAAACTTGCCTATACAGAACTGTACTTATATAGCGGATACGGTTTATCGTGATCAGAAAATTCGCTTTGGGTTAGCTCACGGAGACGACAGGCTCCGCCATATGTATGTGATTGGCAAATCTGGCACCGGTAAGTCTACGATTTTTGAAAACATGATTTCTCAAGACATTGTAAACGGTTTTGGAGTGGGGGTTTTAGACCCGCATGGCGAGACAATCGATAAGATACTGGATCGCATACCAGCAAACCGCGTGGACGATGTTATTTACTTTGACCCATCCGACACCGAGATGCCGGTGGGCCTTAACCTGCTGGAAATGTCCGACTTGTCGCAAAAGAATTTAATGGCATCCGCCCTTGTTTCCGCCATCAAGCACCACTTTGACTATTCTTGGGGTCCCAGGCTCGAGTATCTCCTTAATTACGCCATTTTAACGCTGTTAGAAGTTCAGGGTACAACCATGTTGGGCATTACCCGACTTATGGAGGACGATAACTACCGCAATTTTATCCTTCACCATGTTAAGGATCCTGTGGTAGTTAAGTTTTGGGACTCGGAATTTAAGAACATGAAAAACAACCCCCGACTGATTACCGAGGCGGTGGCGCCCATCCAAAACAAAGTCAACAGGTTTTTGGCCTCGTCGACTATTAGAAACATTTTAGGACAGCGCAAATCGACTGTGGACATTGAGAGCGCCATGAATAACGGGAAAATTCTTTTGGTGAATCTGTCCAAAGGCAAGATAGGTGAGGATAACGCGGATCTTTTGGGCGCGCTGTTAGTGTCCCGCATTCAGTTTTTTGCTTTACAAAGGGCAAAAATTCCGCCCCAAGAACGCAGACCGTTTTATTTATATGTGGACGAGTTTCAAAACTTTGCCACCGGCAGTTTTGAGTCTATTCTGTCAGAGTCTCGCAAGTACGGACTTGGGCTGTACTTGACTCACCAGTACACAGCTCAGCTACCAGAGGATTTGCTTAAAGCCGTTTTGGGTAATGTGGGCACGATAATCACTTTTGCGCTTGGCACGCCCGACGCCAAGGCCCTCCAAGGCGAGTTTGCTCCATATTTTACCGATACGGACATCATTTCTTTGGAGCGATTTCATGTCTATATAAAGCTTATGATGGACGGGATGACCTCCTTGCCATTTTCTGCCAAAATATTGCGACCGTGGGTAGAGGAGGAGTGTATTGTGCCCAAAAGCGGTAATAAGCAATGGGTTTTGGAATTGAGTCGACAGAAGTATGGTACGCCTTATCAGCAGGTGGAGGACAAAATTAGAAAATGGGTGGATACACGCTTTGACAAGGGAATGGCGATAGCCCTTGAGGCCAAGCGAGGGGTTAACAGTTACATGGGCGAGTTATCGAAGCCACTGGTACCCGCGGTATGTGCGCCGGCCAAGTCGGAAGCTGTTTCGTCTAAGGCGTCGCCTGTGATTGACAAGACGGACAAGCAAACACCTCCGCAAACTAAACCCACTCCGTCGAGCGGTGTTACAAGACACAACGATGATCAAGAACATGTTGCGGAGAGCCGCGGGGCGGAAGGCGCGCGACCCATTCAAATTTTAGCCAGTGGGATATTCGATGGGATAAATATGATTACTGACACGGGTCAGAAATATCTGGTCCAACCTAATTACGCGGCAAAGAGCGAGCTGGTTTACGGTGACAGGCTAGAATATTACAAGGAGGGGGAAAATGACAGATTCAGGCAGGCGGTAAAAGTTCCTAGGCAGGAGATTGAGGGCGTTCTCCAAAGGAATGAAGCTGGTTACTGGGGTCTTGTGACCAGAAACAATCACTTCTTCCCTGTTTCCCAAACCGCCGTCCAATTTAACGAGTTTGTGGAGGGGCAAAAGATGTACGGGATTATCCCCGCGGATATGGAGAATCCCCCCTTTTGCACCCTGGCTCTAAAGAAATACCGCAAGGAAATAAAAAAGCAAGAGGAGGCTCAAAAGGCCAAGGACGATCAAAGCCTTCGCTAGTCAGTTTTCCTCAACCAAAGACTCTGATTCATTGTCGCTGTCCAGAAAATCTCTTTTGGTGTAAGGCTTGAGTTCCTGCTTTTCGCCATCGAAAATTGGCAGAGAGGAAGTTATCAGAACTGTAATAACCTTATCCGCGCCTTTTACATAGGTTCCGCTATATGTTGCCCCAAGCCCCTTGCCGTCCCGGAGCTTTTTAACAGCTTTGGGGTCTGTAAGCGCTCCAAGCTCAATTTTTTCGTCTTTGTAGGTGCAGTACAATTTGGTCATTTGGGAAAACACTCTAACCTCCAAGTCCAGCCCCATAGGCAACTTTGTCGCCGTTAGACCTTTGGCGGTGATTTCTGCGGTGGTAGAGAGGCATGTGGCGGGCTCTTGAATCATGTTAGCGAGGCGACCTCTCGCTACAGGGGTATGCTTTTCATCCTTTGCGAGTTCTAGGTTCTTCTTTGCCACTGTGTTTATGGGGTCGACGGTGAGAACTTCCCTAAAGTACTTCCGCGCCTTTTGATACTCCCTCAGTTCCAGGCAGGCTTTACCCAGCCGGATCTTTGCGTCAAGATCCTGGGGGTTCTTCTCCAAAATTTGAAGGTTTAAATCCCTAGCTAAGGTCCAGTCTTGCGACAGCGCCGCCTTAACGGCTCTGTTTGCCAACTCATCAAAGCCATTTTGCATCTAGAGAAAATTATCAGATTAGAGTCTAATGTCAAGAGCCTGATTTTTGTGCTAATATTAGGTTCATGTCGGGGCATTCAAAGTGGTCGACAATAAAGCGCGACAAGGCCGTAAACGACGCTAGGAGAAGCCAAATTTTTACCAAACTGACCAGGGCTATCACTGTCGCGGCCAAAAAGGGCGGAGATCCTGAGAGCAACCCAAGCCTAAGGGTAGCTATTGAGAAGGCTAAGGAGGCAAGGATGCCAAAAGACAATATTGAGCGCGCCATTCAGAAGGGCGCCGGTGGGGGAGAGGGTACGCAGTTTGAGGAGGCCGTGTATGAGGGTTTTGGTCCGGATGGAGTGGCGTTTTATATCAAAGCTCTAACAGATAACAAAAACAGAACTGTGGCGGAGATAAGGAATATTTTCAATAGATTTGGCGGTTCCATGGGGGGCGCTGGCAGTACAGCGTATATTTTCTCCGATCCCGAGAACCCCTCTTTTGAACTAGAAATTTCGGATTTCAAAAAGGCGCAAAGTGTATTGGCCTTAGCCGAGGCCTTAGAGGAGCATGATGATGTGTCCGAGGTTTATAGTAATTTCAAGATATCAGATAGCATCACTGAGAAACTTTCTAGCCTATGATTATTTTGGGTGTTGATCCTGGAACAGCTAGCACCGGATATGCCTTTATTGAGGTAAATAGGGGAGTTGGGGCAAAGAGTTTGCCCAAAGTTTTGTCTTGCGGGGTAGTTTCAACAGGTAAAGATTTGGAAATGCACAAGAGACTTGAGTATATTCATTTGCAGCTTTTGTCGCTTTGCAAAAAATATAGACCAGAGCTTATGGTCATTGAACGACTTTTTTTTAATACCAATGTTAAAACCGCCATGACTGTCGGCCAGGCCAGGGGAGTGGCTTTGCTGGTTGGAGCAGAATACGACCTACCGGTCTACGAGTACACTGCATTGCAGGCTAAGCTGGCTTTGACCGGTTACGGTCGGGCGGAAAAGGGCGCCATGCAGAAAGCTGTTCAAAGGTATCTAGGTTTAAAGGACAAAATTAAGCCTGACGATGCCAATGACGCTGTGGCTATGGCATTGTGCTACTTGGCCAAGGAAATTACTTGATAAAGTGGGCCTAAAATCGCTAGTAAATTATAAGAAACTCTGGTTCATTCTAGCCTCCGTCTTTCTTGTCGGTTTCTCATATTATATTGCTTACAACTATGTTAAGGTAGGCGATCAGTCCGCTAATGGTTTAGCAATTAGATACCTCGTATTGGTAACCCTGGTTTCAATAGTGATATCACTGTTTGTTCAATATCTGGAGGGTGGGAGTAGGGGAGCGGGTGAGATATTGTTTGTTGGTTTAACGCCGTCCTTTCTTTGTTCCGGGGTGATGTTTTTTTACTTATACTACCCCAACCTATCCCCGACGATAAAAATTCTTGCCGGACTGTTCTATATATTTCTGCTATATACACTTCTTTTACTCAATAATGTGCTTTTGGTTGTGAAATCAAGGGAAGAAGTCATTCCAGTATATCGAGTGGCCACAGGTTGGTTACAGATTGTACTCTTGAGTATGACGATAAGTATTTTTACGGGGTTACATAGATTACATATCCAACCTATTTTGCAGACGCTAGCGAGCGTTCTAATTTCGTTCTTTTTTTACAACTATTCCCTTTGGGTATATTCCTTTGATAAGGAGACAAGGAAAATTAAAGCAGTGGAATCCCTCGTTATAAGTCTGTCTTTGGCCCTTTTTGCAGGGTGGTCATCCTTCATAACATTGTTTTTCTCAGGAGAGACCTTTCTAAAAGGACTATTTATCGCGTCGGTTTTCTTGTTAGGTCTTGGCTATATTCAGCTATATATAAGAAACGCCTTAAATAAAAGGGCCCTATGGGACTATATTATTCCGACGGTGATATTTTTTTTAGTTCTATCGCTATTTAAGCCATAGTTACATAAATTGTTTGTAGAAGTAAGGCAGGACAGGGTAGGGGAGGAATTAATATTCCAAGGAACGTTGTCATACTATAGGTCTATCTGCTTGCAAGCTACCTGCAAAGCCCTGTCATACTTTGTCTTAGGTACATTTGTCATATTTCTGATGTAGATTTGTCATACTTATTTCCCACAGGGCTGACTGTGGATAATTGGGCTCTTTAACCGCAGTATCACCGATAGACTCTAGAGGCAACATTAGGCCAGCTTTTATGATATTGGTTAGAAAAATGTTGGGATGTGAAAACCTTGTTGTTTTTATTTATTAAATTTGTTTTCATATTTCGTTCTCCCCTCTTTCCTTCTCCTTATACTTGAAATTTGCCCTTTTTATCTTAGAACCGCTTTATAAGGTCGTTAAATATACATAATACGAAGTCAAATAGATAATTGTAACTACGCTTCCCTTGCGTTGCCTGTTGTTTTAATTCAAGAAAACTCATTCGTAACATTTTAGTTTATTAATTCGTTGTTTCGCGTAGTAAATAATTTTCAAATACCCTATTCCTGTTTATACTTGTTTTCACTCTGTATGGATAACCTTTGCTTTCCTTCCGCTCTCTGTGCGCTAGTTAAATATTCGGTATTTTCTCCCCTTTCTGTCTGACCTCCTGTATATTGTATAATGGGCAGAGAGCGGGTTAGTCTTTTTTATAGCAATGTACAAGGCCGGGCTTTCTTGGAGTTAATTCATAAAAACCGCGTGGTTGCAACAACAAATACAAGCAAGCCTCCAGAATGCCCTAGGATCGATTTTTATGGACAAGACGACAAGTATATCATCTGATGTTAATCCACAAGGTAGCCTGGAGGCCTATATCACGAGGTATCTGGAGTTTTGCGAGGTCGACAGAAACTTAAGCCAGAATACTATTAGAATGTACCACTTTTACTTGTCCGACTTATTGGACTGGATGCGGACGCAATTAAAAAAGTCGCAACTAAGCCCCGAAGACTTAGATTACGACTTGATAAGAAAATATCGGTTGGATTTAAATCGGCGCATCAGTTCAAAGTCTCAGCAGGAATTCAAAAGATCGACCCAAACGACATTTTTGGTGGCAATACGGGCATTTTTAAAATATATGATAGTGGAGGAAAAAGTGTCCGTTATCCCGCCGGAACAGATTACCCTGGGAAAACCCGAGCCACGCGTGCCAAAAGTTTTAGAGGAGGATCAGCTTAAGTTTTTATTTGAGGTGCAGGATTTAAATAAGCTTAGCGGACTGCGGGATCGCGCCATTTTGGAGGTATTGTTTTCCACGGGACTACGGGTAAGCGAGTTGTGTAGTTTAAATGTGGACAGCGTTAATTTGGATACGGGAGAGTTTGCGGTTGTGGGCAAAGGCAGAAAAGTCAGGACAGTGTATTTGAGCCCCTCGGCCATTGACTGGTTGGGCAGATACTTGGCGACCAGAAAGGACGATTTTGCGCCACTTTTTATTAGATATTCCGGTAAGAAAATGGCTAAGGACGATGTGACGGGCGAAAGTTTGAGATTAACCCCGCGCAGTGTTGAGCGTCTGGTTAAGACTTACGCCGCTCGTGCGGGAGTTGCGGTTGACGCCACGCCTCACACTTTGCGCCACACCTTTGCCACCGGCCTTTTGCGCGAGGGCGCGGATTTACGGAGCGTCCAGGAGCTACTGGGGCACTCCAATGTCTCTACCACCCAGATCTACACGCATGTCACGAATCGACAGTTAAAGGATGTCCACAAGAAGTTTCATAAGGATGTGGTTTAGCTTTTCGAATGAATTTTCCCCGCGTATCGGCTAACAAATAACAACAAACAATAAAGGAACGATCAAATCAATTGGCCAAAGTTAGCGTGTAAGGTAATTTGTGGATCGTTGAAAAATTCGTCCAATAATTCTGCGTGCCTTCCGAATTTTACCCCATATCGCCCAATATTCTTATCGAGCTTTTAATTTAATGACAAAACTTAATGGATGAATGTGGTTCTGTGGAGCGCGCTGACTCCATGTTGGGATATTTTTTGCAGGTGCAGTTTGGTGCCGTAGCCTTTATGTTTGGCAAGGTCGTACATAGCAAATTCCGGAGTCCTTCCTAGGTCGCGCATAAGTTTATCCCTAAAGACTTTTGCCACAATAGAGGCGGCGGAAATGGTCATGCTGGCGCGATCCCCCGCTGTAATATTTGTTTGGACGACTTGGGGAAAATCTTTGATGGTAAAGGAATCGGTTAGGATATGCTCTGGCTTTGGGGTTAGTGATTTAACCGCCCCGCTAAAGGCCTTTTGGGTGCATACTGATAGTCCTAAGTCGTCAATATCCTGATTAGTCACTTGGTAAATGCTATAACAGACGCAATTTTTTAGGATAAAATCGTTCAAAACATCCCGTTTTTTGGGCGTTAGCAATTTTGAATCAGCTATTTGGAGGTAAGTCTTGTGTTTTTCTTGTTCCTCGGGACTGTCTTTACCGATGTCGTTATTTGTGAGTAACTCATATACTCTAAGTAAATCATTCTGTTTTAGGATCAGGGCGCAAACAACCATTGGTCCCGCTAGAGCTCCCCTACCTACCTCGTCCACCCCGGCGATTAGACTCACTCCCTTATCCCATAGGGCTTTTTCAAACTGTAGGTTGTTTTCTGTTCTTAATTTGTTAGTCTTAGGCATTTTAAATGCTCGGCTTTAGAACGGGCAGGCGCCTCAACGGCTATCTCAAAGTTACGGCGTCGATGATTGCCCCGAGGATACTCTCAAACAGTATTTTAAAAATTTCGCTAATTGCATTCATAGTTCGAAATTTACTATTGGCTGGTATAATAGTCAATACTTGCTATGTGATTATGGACAAGGACCTGCATACCTTGATTTATGCGCCCGTAGTTCAGTGGATAGAATGCGACGTTGCGGACGTTGAGGTCGGGGGTTCGACTCCCTCCGGGCGCGCCATTTGGGGTTTTTGCCTAAGTCCACGTAAAAGTTAAGAAATTGAAAATCAATTTCGTCACAGCAACGTTCGTAAGAGTGTCGTAATATTACATGTTGTACTTTTTGAACAAATGCGGTAGGTTGCCCGTATGCCAAAGAAAGTCGTGCACATGTACCCAAAAAATTTCCAAACTATTGTTTTGGAAAAGTTAGTGGATTTTTCTGAAAGCATTAAGGGATTAGAAAAAAAGACCGAAGGTCTGGCAGAAAGGACTGAAGGTTTGGATGAAATGATGCGACAGGTTAAAGCGCAACTAACGGATATGGCAAAGGCGTTTAAATGAGCTTGAATCTAAGGGCAAGAAAACTTACGATCTTGTGGTGGGGCCTGTGGGTGATACCACAGTCGATCGCGGGGAGCGCCTGTTTTTGATCCGCCGAGTTAGAAATCACGATGAGAGGTTGGAGGTGGTTGAATCCGCGCTGTCAATGAAGCCTTCTACGGGGACTTTTTAATGTTGCATCTTTGATGGATTTATTAGAGTTGCTTGGATCTATGGTTGGCGGTTTTGTTTCTTTTTTGCCATAATCGTTCTTGATTGTTCGCCTGGCTCACTTTTCCTCCTCCGATACAGAGTCACCACCACCGTTTTTATTCCCGTCATTTAGGAAGGCCACGGATGAGACTATGTCGTTTTCATCCAGTTTAATGATACGCACGCCTTGTGTGGCCCGGCTCAGAGTTGGTATGGTATTTGCGTCCACTCTTATAATCATGCCATTTTGTGTGGAGATTAATAAGTCAAAATTTGGATCTTTTTCTATGATTCGGGCTACGCTCACCTTACCCACTTTGTCGGTAACTTTATATGTCAACACCCCGCTACCTGATCTGTTTTGGACTTTATATTCGTCAACTGAGGTTTTCTTTCCGTAACCCTTTTCTGTGATTACCAAAAGATCGCTTTTGTCCGACGCGCTTGTTAGTACCTCCATACCAATAACTTCGTCATTTTGTTTTGCTAGTTTTACGCCTGTGACACCGGAGGCCTGTCTGCCCATTGGTCTAACATCAGTTTCTTTAAATCTGATAGATTGGCCTTGTGAGGTAACTAGCAAGATTTCGTCGTTGCCGGACGACAGATTGACTCGTAGCAATGTATCATCGCTGCCAAGGTTTAGCGCCATTATTCCGCTTGCGCGGATATTTGAAAATTCCGTAATGGCCGTCTTTTTGATAATGCCTCTTGTGGTTGCAAAAACAATATAGCCCGCGCCGCTAGTTAGAGTCTGTTCGTCTACGGTTAATAGAGCTTCTACGGTCTCTCCTTGGGATATTGATAGAAAGTTAGCAAGCGAGGTACCTCGGGCAGCGCGTTGAGCTTCTGGGATCTCCCAAACACGCATTTTGTAAACTTTACCTTTGTTGGTAAATAACAACGCGTAATCGTGAGTGTTGCAAGTTTTTATCATTGTAACAACATCGTCTTCTTTCAAAGATTGGCCCGAGACTCCGCGCCCTCCCCTACCCTGCTTTCTATAGGTATCTTTTTTCATGCGTTTGATGTATCCGCTTTGAGATATGGTAACAATACTAAGTTCTTCCTGAACTAAATCTTCATCGCTCAGTTCCCCGACCGCGCCTTTGACTATTTTGGTTTTTCTAGGGTCTTGATACTTTTCTGACAGTTGAGTAAACTCCTCCCTCACCTTGTCCAAAATTTTTTGAGGTGAGTACAAAAGAGCTTCATAATTTTTAATTGTTTTAATTATTTCCTCGAGTTCGTCTTCTATCTTTTTACGTTCAAGCGCGGCCAGTTTTCTTAGTTGCATGTCCAAAATCGCTTGCGCCTGAATGTCGCTAAGGCTGAATTTTTCCATTAAACCGGCTTTGGCGGTTTCCGCGTCTTTACTCGACCTAATTAGCTTTATAACCTCATCCAGGTGGTCGAGGGCAATTTTGAGCCCCAAAAGTATATGTTCGCGTTCCCTCGCTTTTTTGAGTAAATAAATAGTTCTTCGTACAACAATCTTTTGTCTGTGAATAATAAATTCCTCCAGAATTTGTTTTAGGGTCATAAGTTTAGGCTCGTTGTCCAGTAGAGCAACCATATTGGCATTAAATGTTGACTGCAGAGCCGTATACTTAAATAACTGGTTTAGGACTTTTTGAGGAACGGCATCCTTTTTAAGTTCAATTACAACCCGTATACCCTCTCTGTTGGATTCGTCCCGCAAGTCGTAGATGCCCAAGATTTTTTTATCCCGTACAAGTTCTGCGATTTTTTCAACCAAAGTGGCTTTGTTGACTTGGTATGGGATTTCTGTGACTACAATTTTTGTTTTTCCAGACTTATCTTCCTCGATTTCTGTTTTTGCTCGCACCACGATCCGCCCGCGTCCCGTGGCGTACATCTGGACAATTTCCTTTTGACCGTAGATGATGCCCCCCGTGGGAAAATCCGGTCCTTTAATTATTTTGACTAAATCTTCCGTGGTTGCGCTACTAGAGAAGGCAGTGTCGGCGATTTTTGTTTCCTCATTTTCCTTTCCAATTTCGTCGGGGTTTTCTATCATGTACAAAAGCCCAGCTATGACCTCTGTTATGTTGTGCGGTGGGATGTTTGTTGCCATACCCACGGCAATGCCGGAAGAGCCGTTTAGTAAAATATTCGGAAGGAGGGACGGTAGAATGACGGGTTCGTAGTTTTGTAAGTCGTTAAGGACAAAATCTACCGTGTCTTTGTCTATGTCCGCGTACAAGTGCTCGGAAATTTGGGCTAACTTGCATTCCGTATACCTTTGTGCGGCCGGAGGGTCGCCGTCAATGGAGCCAAAATTACCTTGGGGATGGATGAGCGGGTAGCGTAAAGAGAAATCCTGTCCCATGCGAACCAAAGAGTCGTATACTGCCATGTCCCCATGCGGGTGGTACTTTTTTAACACTTCTCCCACAACCGCGGCGCATTTGTAAAACTTGCTGGTATGCGTGATACCGGTGTCGTACATGGCGTAGATAATCCGCCTATGTACGGGTTTTAAACCGTCCCTGACATCTGGCAGCGCTCGGGACACAATTACGCTCATGGCATAATCCAGGTACGACTTTTGCATCTCTTGGGTTATTTCAGCTTTTACAATGCCTTTAGATAATTCCTGCCCGGACTGAGTTAATTCTGACACTTTGTTTTCCGACGGGCTTTCTAATATTTCCGGTATTGCTCCCTCGCCGATAGAATCGATTTTCTGTTTAACACTTTCTTTGGAAAACTTCTTGACCATAACCGATTCATGCTACCAGTTTTATTTGGCTAATTCAAGCCAAGAAATTACAATTCTAGCTCTTTTCTTTCCTTGTTTAGATTGCGATTTTTAGCTTTTTCGTCGGTATATTTATCGGGAAAGCGACTTTTGAGCTTCCGAATGTTCTTATTCCAGACTTGCTCTAGAGACACACCTAATTCATCGCAAAGTAGCGCGGAATACCACATCAGATCGCCTAATTCTTCGATCAAGTTAATCCTATCCAAATCCTTTCCATAGAATTTGGATTTTTTCACAGCGTCCATCATTTCTCCCGCTTCTGTTACTAGACCGACGACCGCGTGCTCGAGTCTGGGAGTAATGTCGCCCGTAGACTTAAATCTGTATTTCGCTGGCTCTGTCCTTAGCGCCTTTCTTATGTATTCATTTGGCTTCATATGACCTTTATAGCGCTACAGCGCCGGCCAGCATGGGAGCGATCAGAAGCGCCACAATCTGGACGATCTTCATCATGGGATTAAGCGCGGGTCCCGCTGTGTCCTTTAAGGGATCGCCAACCGTGTCGCCCACAACAGCCGCTTTGTGAGTGTCGCTACCCTTACCCCCAAAATTACCGTCCTCAATATATTTCTTAGCGTTATCCCAGGCTCCTCCGGCATTGCACATAAAAAAGGCCAGCAAAAGTCCAGCTACAACCGATCCTGCAAGACAACCACCCAAAGCTTCGATTCCCAAAAGCCCAACAAGTATTGGTGACAAGACAACAATGGCGGCGGGGATAACCAGCTCCTTCTGGGCTGCCGCGGTGACTATCTCCACAGCTTTGGAGTAATCCGGCAAAGACTTGCCTTCCATAATTCCCGGGATCGTCTTAAATTGTCGTCTAACTTCCTCCACTACCGCAAAAGCCGCCCTGCCTACGGAGCCTATCAATCTAGAGCTAAATAAGAACGGTAGAGCTCCGCCCAAAAGGACGCCAATAAAAACCACCGGTGTTGCGATATCTATAGCCGTGAGTCCTGTGACTTCAAAGTATGTGGCAAAAAGGGAGCTGGCAGCTACGGCAGCGGAACCTACCGCAAACCCCTTAGTCAAAGCCTTGGTAGTGTTGCCAACCGCATCCAAACTTCCAGTGACCTTGGCAGCTTTCTCACTTAACCCGCTCATTTCCACCAGACCCTGGGCATTATCGGCGATAGGCCCAAAGGTATCAAGAGCCATAATAATGCCTGTGGTGGCCAACATGCCCATTCCCGTAAGCGATATGCCATAAAACCCTAGCAAGGAGTATCCTGCGTAAATGGCCGCGCAAACCACAAGTACCGAAACAAAGGTTGATTCCATTCCATAGCCAAGTCCGGAAATTAAGTTGGTGCCGGCGCCTGTTTGGGATGATTTCGATATGCTAACAACGGGCTTTTCTCCTGGTCCAGTATAGTACTTGGTGACAAACAGAAGGACCATCATTGCCACAATACCACTTATAGCCGCGTATCCGGCCTTAGGTTCCCCTAACAGGTAGGTGCCTAGCAACATAAAGATAACCACAGCGGAAGTAGCCGACACGGCAAAACCTCTTATCAACGGGCTTATTGGATTTTCCGCGTCATTTTTAGCTTTGACAAAGAAGGTACCCAATATGGATGTCAGCACAGCGCCTGATCGCGCCAGAAGCGGGAAGACCACGCCTTTAAGTCCAAACAAAGACCCTCCCAAGATCATGGCGGCCACAATGGTTAAAGCGTAAGACTCAAAAACATCGGCTGCCATGCCGGCGCAATCGCCAACATTGTCCCCTACATTGTCAGCAATAACGGCGGGATTTCTAGGGTCGTCCTCCGGAATGCCAGCCTCCACTTTGCCCACAAGATCAGCGCCCACATCCGCGGCTTTGGTAAAGATTCCTCCACCAACCCGCATAAACAAGGCAAGCAAGGCGGCGCCAAACCCATAGCCTACCAGGACATCGGTGGCATATTTGGCGACAACTTCAGGACCTTGGGATATATATGCGAAGTATGAGTACATGTATATTAGGGAAACGCCCAAAAGCCCAAGACCAACTACCAGCATGCCGTTCACCGTGCCCGCGCCAAAAGCTGTCCTCAAAGCGGGGTTTAGACCCTTAAGGGCGTTTTCTGCCGTCCTAACATTAGCTTTAACGGCAACCCACATTCCAAAGTAACCTATTAACGCGCTAAAAATTGCTCCGACCAAGAAGGTGACCGCCGTACCAAGTCCAAGCGCAATAGCAATTACCGCGGCCAGCAGGGCCATTAGCGGTATAACTATGGAAAATTGCTTTCTTATATAGGCCATGGCGCCGTCGCTAATTGCTTTTGCAATGGCTTCCAACTTTTTGTCTTTGACTTGCTGGGCGGTAATTTTTTTAGATAGAAATACTCCGTACGCAAGCGCAACCAAGGCGGTTGCTGGAGCCCCATATAATGCAATCAGTTGAATATCCATGTTCCTCCTTTAGAAAATTGCTCAAATTATGATTTGTACAACATATCAAATTTTTTGCGACAAATCAAGACTTGACAAGCTTGGGCGATTTTTTGAGTTTTTCCGGATACTCTGCCCGTCTTTTAGCTAGCTCCCATTTTTCAAATTCGGTCAAAATTTGGTAAATCTGCGCGTCCACAAATTGAATCTTGCGCTCGGTGTTAATATAGGCCGAGTTTTCCCTAAGATCGTTATTTTCCTGCGCATAGAGGTCCAAATCGGCAAACAAGCCGTCCCGCTTTTGACGCAACTTTGCCAGCTCTGTTCTTAATTCCTCTTGTCTTTCCGGCGTCATGGCGACTTTATACCATCCGATTTGACATTGCCACAAGGTGGGGGTATCTCTGTACCATATGGAGGGAGGTTGTGCGATCAGCCTTAAGAAAACCCCCGAACCCTTAGTTTTCCCGATTTTTATGTAATGTCAACATTGGCTTGTTTTGCGTGAGTTTGGATAAATTTTTTGCGGGGGGCCACCTCGTCTCCCATGAGCATCGTAAAGACCTCGTCGGCTTTGGAGGCGTCGTCCACACCAACCTTTTTTAGCTTTCTGGTTTGGGGGTTCATGGTAGTTTCCCAAAGTTCTTCCGCGTTCATCTCCCCAAGCCCTTTGAAGCGTTGGATAACGGCTTTTTTGCCTGCCTCCGTTTTTAAGAATTCCTCCCGTTCTCCGTCGTCAAACAAATACTTTTTCTCTTTACCCCAAGTTGCTTTATACAGGGGTGGGACGGAAAGATAGATGTGGCCGTTTTCTATAAGTTCCCGCATATGGCGGTAAAAGAAGGTTAGATAAAGCGTTTGGATATGCGAGCCGTCGACGTCGGCATCTGACATAATGATAATTTTTCCGTAACGGAGTTTTGACGGGTTGTAAGCCTCCCCTATTCCGGCGCCGACCGCAGTAATTAGGTGCTTGAATCTGTCGGAATCCACGATTTTGTCCAAACGGGCGCGCTCGCTATTTAACGGCTTTCCAAACAAAGGCAGTATGGCCTGAGTTTTCCTGTCCCTGCCGGCTTTTGCGCTCCCGCCCGCGGAATCCCCTTCCACAATAAACAACTCCGTTTTAGATGGGTCTTTTTCCTGACAATCGGCAAGCTTGCCCGGAAGCACTCCTCCGCCCTCCAACGCCGATTTTCTTATAATCGTGTCCCGCGCGGCTTTAGCGGCAATTCTAGCTTTCATTGCTATAACATTTTTTTCCACAATGGAGGATGCCTCTTTTGGGTTTTCCTCAAAAAACACATCGAGCGCATCTTTTACCACAGTCTCAACCGCTTGTCTTACATTAGTGTTACCAAGTTTGGCTTTTGTCTGGCCTTCAAACTGCAATGTGGACGAGTCTAATTTAACGGAAATTATTGCCGTCAAGCCCTCCCGCACATCGTCGGAAGACAAGTTTTCATCACTTTCTTTTAGATAATTTTTCCTTCGCGCGTAGTCGTTAATAGTTCTTGTTAGGGCGCTCCTAAAACCTGTTAAATGAGTCCCCCCCTCCGGATTTTTTACATGGTTGGCAAAGCACAAAATGTTCTCGTTAAAAGTGTCGTTATATTGAAAAGCCACCTCCACTAACACACCCTCGCTTTCTTTTTTGACATAAAACGGTTTGGTATGGAGAACTTTTTTATTACGATTTAAATGCGCCAAAAAGGTTTTTATACCGCCTTCAAAATAGTAAGTACATTGCTCTTTGGATCTGTGGTCGATAAGCTCGAACTTGATTCCCGCGGTAAGATAAGCGTACTCCCTAAGTTGATTTAGAAAATGTTTGAAATTAAAGTTGACGGTTTCAAATATTTTGGGGTCGGGTTTAAATTGAACAATAGTGCCCGTACCATGCATCCAAGTGTTTATATCTATGTTCCATGAGACATCTTTTAGCCTTGAAGCCGGTTTGGCAGGGTTTATGGGTCCCACAGGGGTTAAAACATTTCCTCCGTCTTGGTACTCCTGCATTACCACTTCGCCATTTCTTTTTACTATGACGCGACACCAGGACGACAAGGCGTTAACAACCGAGGCCCCTACACCGTGCAGTCCGCTGGACACCTTATACCCTCCCCCGCCGAATTTACCGCCCGCGTGAAGCCTGGTAAAAGCAAGCTCTAAAGCGGATACACCGTATTCCTTTTTTATTGCGTAGGGAATTCCCCTTCCGTTATCGTATACCGCAACCGAGCCGTCCTCAAAGAATTCCACCTTGATGTGATTGCAATATCCCGCTATAGCCTCATCCATAGAATTGTTAACGATTTCTGTCACTAGGTGATGGAGACCCTCAATTCCCGTGGTGCCAATGTACATGCCAGGCCTTTTTCTTACCGGTTCCAAACCCTCTAGCACCTGAATTTGATCCGCGCCGTAATCTTCTATGGGTTGTTTCTTTGTGTTGTCAGTCATAATTTGGATAGGCGCTCATTCTACATTATATTGTGAGTAGGAGCCATAGTGTTAATATTATAACATGAACACTCTTTCTCATAAGTTGTCCGCGCGCCAAACACTAGGACCCGTTTTAATACTGGGGGGCGACAAAGAAACGCGTCTCGCTAAAGCTTGGGAATTGCTTCTAGAGTTGGGGTTTCAAGCCAAAAAGGAGTCGCCGGATTTGTTGATGATTCAAAAAGAAGAAGGAAAAAAGTCGGTGGGGATTTCACAGGCCAAGGAGATTAAAGCCTTTTTGCGGGAAAAGCCGTTTGAAAGAAAGGTTAAGGCTGTCTTGGTGGAAGAAACCCAGGCTTTTACCGATGAGGCGCAAAATAGTTTGTTGAAGATTTTGGAGGAGCCCCCATGTTTTGCCCTAATAATTTTGTTGGCCGACAAAGAGGGTTCGCTTTTACCCACGGTGGTTTCTCGATGTCGGAGGGTTGTTGTCAAACCGGGTTGGGTGCATGATGGCGCCGAAGGCTGTCCAGAAGGTACGCCAACGCCCGAATCTAGGGAATATGGAGAGGGATGGGTTAAGCCGGAGAGTCTAAAATCACCCTATAATCTTTGGACAAAATCCCCGGAGGAATTGTTTGATTTGGCAAAGGATCTTTCCACCCAGGGCAAGGATGCGGCCCTCGAGTTTTTAGAGCTAGTTTTGCGCGAGGATGTTAAGTTAAATTCCCCCGAGCTGATTATTGAAAAACTGCGAGCAGTTGTTAAAGAATTAAAAGAGGCAAATGTTGATCTGAGATTTGCTCTGGAGTATGCGTTTTTGATTCATACCGGAAAATCGCTTTGAAAGTGTGCTAATATTTAGACACTGCCTATGTTTATCGATCCGCTACATGTAACAAAGACTTTTGAGGAATTTCTTCTAGACAAGGGCCTTATAGATGAGGCGAAGCTTCAGGTCATAAGGGATGAAGCCGTCAAATCGTCCGCCAGCATTACCGATATAGTTTATAAAACGGGGTTTTTAAAGGACGACGACTTTGCTCACGCGTATTCTGAGTTTTACGGTATTCCATACATATCTCTGCTAGAAAAAAAATTTGATGATGATTTGATCAACCGTGTGCCGGTTCAGATAGCCAAGACCTATGTGGTTGTGCCCTTTTTGTACGACTCCGCGAACAATACGCTACATATGGCCATGCGGGATCCGTTGGATTTGCAGTTTATTTCTTTTCTAGAACAAAAACTTGGTTACAAGATAATCCCGTACATTACACCACCGGACGAATTGGTAAAAGTTGTGGATGAGACATACGGCAAGTCTATAAGAGAGGAAGTTTCCGAGGCGTTGGAGGAAATGAGCCAGACCACGCTTAGGATTGAGGAGTCCAACCAGTCTTTGGAAAGTATTGGGTCCTTAAAGGACGCGCCTGTTGCCCGAATTGTGAATACACTTTTGGAAACAGCAGTAAAAGGTAATGCGTCGGATATCCATCTTGAACCCGAGGATGATCATATGAGGGTAAGGTATAGAATAGATGGGATTTTGACTGAGCGACATGTTCTCCCCAAGGCGGTGCAGGATAGTATTGTCGCCCGTATCAAAATATTGGCCAATTTAAAGATTGACGAGAAGAGGATTCCCCAAGACGGTAGATTTAAGGTAGATGTTGGGGGCTCTGTTACGGATTTGCGCGTTTCTACCCTCCCGACCGTAAATGGCGAAAAAGTTGTGATTAGGCTACTAAAAAATGAGGCCAATGTATATACATTTAAGGATTTGGGTTTAGGAGGTCTGTCGCTAAGACGGTTTGAGGAGGGTCTATTAAAATCAAACGGGATTATAATAATTACCGGGCCGACGGGTTCAGGTAAAACCGTTACTTTAGCCACGGCATTGTCTAAACTCAACAGTGTGAAGGTTAACATAGTGACGCTAGAGGATCCGGTGGAAATCAAAATCAAGGGGGTTAACCAAGTGCAAATCAATCCCCAAGCCGGTCTTACCTTTGCTTCCGGTTTGCGGGCATTTTTGCGTCAGGACCCAAACATTATAATGGTTGGGGAGATTAGGGATGGGGAAACCGCGGAACTAGCCATTCACGCGGCCCTTACCGGTCACTTAGTTTTGTCGACATTGCACACAAATTCTTCTGCCGGAGCGATTCCGCGACTCGTAGATATGGGAGTTGAGAACTTTTTGTTAGCTTCGACTTTAAATGTTGTGCTGGCTCAAAGGCTGGTCCGCAGAATATGTATGGACTGTAGGGAAGAGTACGAGCCTCCCGACGACCTAAAAAACGAGATCAAGAAAGTTTTGGACGGCATAACCAATACGCAACTTTTGGAATCTAGGGACAGAAATATGCTAAACGCAGTAAGGAGGGTGGGACAAAGTTCCGTAAAGCTGTATCGTGCCAGGGGCTGTAGCAAATGCAAGGAAACTGGTTACAAGGGACGGTTAGGTATATTTGAGGTGTTACAAGTGTCAGAAAAGATTAGGCCACTTATCATTAATAAGGCCACTGAGTCTGAAATAAACAAGGTTGCTACGGAAGAAGGTATGATAACACTGCTTCAGGACGGTTATTTGAAAGCTTTGGAGGGAATAACAACCTTGGAGGAAGTCTTAAGGGTTGCAAAGGAATAGTGAATGGTATTTAATGGGGTGAAGGAAACCTGCCTATGAGGATAAATGCCAGCGTCCTATTGGAAAGATGTTTAGATCTTAAAGCTTCGTCCATGCACCTGTCGGTTGGTAGTAGGCCGTTGGTTAGGATTAATACCAAACTTTCACAGATTATAGACATGGATATCTTGACTCCCGAGGATGTTGAGCTTTTTATTTCCCAGACTCTAACAAAGGAACAAAAGGATGTGTTTGAGGTCTCTAAGGAAATGGATTTTTCCATTGCTTTGGGTAACAAAGCTAGGTTTAGGGTTAATACCTACTATCAAAAAGGTTATCCCGCGGTTTCCTTAAGGCTGATTCCCATGGTCATTCCTCATCTCGAAGATTTGCACTTGCCACCCATCTTAAAGAACATAGCCGACCTAAAGCAGGGTCTTGTTCTTGTTGTTGGTCCTACCAATCATGGTAAGTCCACCACATTAGCGAGCATGTTGCAGTATATTACGGAAACCCGTTCAGAGCACATTGTCACCATAGAGGACCCTATTGAATTTATCATTCCATCCAACAAGTCTTTGGTGGAACAAAGAGAGATGTACTTGGACACACTTTCTTGGTCAAACGCCTTGCGAGCCGTTTTGCGCCAGGATCCAAACATCATCATGATAGGTGAAATGCGCGACCAAGAGACTATCGAGTCAGCTATGAATATTGCCGAAACAGGCCATTTGGTCTTTTCTACCCTTCATACAAATTCCGCGTCACAGAGTATAGAAAGAATCGTCTCATCCTTTCCCAAGGAAAAACAGTCTTACATTAGAAGCCAGTTTGCGGATGTGTTGGAAGCGATTATTTCCATGCGACTTATCCCCTCCCAACAGATGGGCGTTTGTCCTGCCGTGGAAGTTTTGCTCAACAATTACGCTGTTAAAAACTTGATTAGAGAAGGCAAAAGCTACCGGGTGGACGACATTATTTTAACCAGCGCGGAGCAGGGCATGATCTCGCTAAACACATCTCTTAAACTGTTGTATGATAAGGGACTTATCACCGTCGATGATGCGTTTAGATACAGCTTGAATCCGGAAGAGTTGCGCAGAGTTGTTAAGCTTTAATGTCATGAGGTACAAATTTACTGCCAAAGATAGTGCTGGCAAGCTTGTGTATGGGGATGTGGAGGCCTCCTCCACAGGTAAAGCTGTGGGCATATTAAAAGATCGGGGACTTTTTGTCTTGAATATTACAGAGGTAAGCCAAGGGGTTGGACATTTTTTAATGAGGGGCGGAAAAGTCGGGGAAAATGAAGTAGTTTTATTTACTAGACAATTTGCTACTATGATTTCTGCCGGTCTCTCTGTTTCTAGATGCCTGGAGGTTTTACTGGAGCAAACCAACAACCCCAAATTCCGCTCGGTAATTTCTGATATTCAGGCGCAGGTAACTTCCGGAATTGCTCTGCATATAGCGTTTGGCAGGTATCCGGCAATTTTCCCGCCCGCCTACATCGCTTTGTGTCGCGCCGGTGAGTCCTCCGGTAAGTTGGATGAGATTTTGCTTAAGCTAGCCGACACTTTGGAGAAAGATAAGGATGTAAAAAGCAAGTTTAAGACCGCCCTTATTTATCCATCAATAATTTTGATTGCCATGGTGGGCGTTTTTGTCCTGATGATGGTGGTAGTGGTGCCGAAACTTTCCGAATTATATGAGACTATGAATGTGGAGTTACCTTTTATAACAAAAGTCATGATTGGTATTAGCGATTTTATGGTGCGGTTTTGGTATGTTGTTTTGGCCATTGTGTTTAGCGGGCTGTACTTTTTTAAATACTTTCAGCAAACCGCCAAAGGCAGAGAGTTTTTTTATGAGATAGGTTTTGCCATTCCTGTTATCGGTGCTGTAAATAAACTAAAAGAGTACACTTTGTTCTCCAGAACTTTGAGCATGCTTTTGGGGGCGGGTGTAAATATGGTGGAAGCGCTAAGCATTTCTGGCGATGTGGTCACAAATAATGAGCTAAGGGCGGGCGTAAAAAATAGCACCTTACTGGTGGAAAGGGGTGTGCCTCTTTCGGAGGCTATGGGTAAAAGCGCCACCTTTCCGCCTATGGTCCATAAAATGGTGGAGGTAGGAGAAGAGACTGGTAAGGTTGACTCCGTTTTAGAACGCGTTTCGGTCTACTACGCTAATGAAACCGATACTGCGGTAGCAAGGCTTTCCGCCTCTTTGGAACCATTTATTTTGGTGTTTTTAGGTGTGGGTGTGGGAATATTGATTCTTTCCATTATTGCGCCTATATATAAGATTACAACATCTATTTAGGATGTCGGAAGGAGGTGTAAGAATGACAAAGGGAAAATATACAAAAGGTTTTACATTGGTTGAGCTGTTGGTGGTTATTGCCATAGTTGCAATTCTTGCCGGTGCATTATTTTTAGTGATTAACCCAGCTTCCATCATGCAGAAAAGTAGAGATTCTAGAAGGATTGCAGAACTAGGAGAATTGAATAGGGCTATGGCGGCTGCTGTGGCGGACCAGAAAATCACTGCATGGCCAGCAACAAAAACTACTAGGACCCAGAGTTCTACTAATGTTGCTGTAGATGGTAGTGGTTGGCTTGGAGGTTTTACCGGGAATCTTTCTTCGTTTATTCCAAGATTACCAACCGACCCGTCCACTGGCCCAAGCGCCACCTTCTATGCTGGGTGTGTGGATACAGATGGGACATGGGAGATAAATGCAAGACTTGAGCATCCTGATAACGCTACTAAGATGCAGAACGATCAGGGTAACAACGCAAGCTTATACGAGATTGGTACCAAGCTTACTTGTATATAGGGTCTCAGCGGGGGCGTTTTCAGCCCCCGCTAGCCTTGTTTTGTGTTTATGTTTGCTCTGCTGGTTGTCGTTTTTGTATTTGGTGTCTTAGCCGGCTCGTTTTTGAATGTAGTCGCGGATAGGCTGTGTCAGGATAAAAACCCCTTTATTGGTAGATCGGCATGTGACGCGTGCGGTCAAATTTTAAAGCCCAGTCATGTTATTCCAATCTTATCGTACATATTCTTAAAGGGTAAATGCGCGTATTGCGGGCAAAAACTTTCACTTTACTATCCGTTTTCGGAATTATTAACCGGCCTCTTTTTTGCTTTTGCCGCGTATTATTCCCGATTTGCCGTCTCCCCTTCCCTGCACACCGGCCTGCAGTTTGGTTATTTTGTTGTGGTGTTTAGCGTTTTCGTCGTTATTTTTTTAAGCGACTTAAAATACCAAATCATCCCCGACGAAGTTGTGTATTTTGGCATTATTTTTGTGTTTTTGGCTCAGGCGGGGGCTTTGGGCTATTGGGCGTATAAGTACCATGCCATGCTTCAAAGCGATATGTTGGGTCAGTATCTGTTGCAGGGCGACTTTTTTAAGGACTATGTTATGCGCGAAGTTAAGTCTTTTGGTTATAACATTGCCTCGGGACTTGGGATCTGCCTGTTTTTTTATTTACTGGTGGTTGGGACGCGGGGTCGTGGGATGGGTGGAGGCGATGTTAAATTGGGATTGTTGATTGGTTTGTTTAACGGATTTCCTAACGGTGTGATTGCGGTGTTTTTGGCTTTTATTTTGGGGTCTGTGGTTAGTTTGGGACTGATGGCGTTCTCCAAAAAAGGTCTGAAAGATGTGGTGCCCTTTGGTCCTTTTTTAATTTTGGGCAGTATGTTATCTTTGGAGTATGGCGACTCAATCTTTACGCGCTACATCTCGTTTTAAAACATCGGAAAAGCACACCTTAGCGTTTGCGATTATTCTTTTGGCTGTCAGCCAACTAGGTGTAGTAGCGCGTGTATATGCATCAGCTTGGTACACCGTAAAGGAAGGAGGGGTTCTTTCCGGTGGGCAAATTAATAACCCATCCATACCATCTTCCCCAACCTCACCATACGAACCTGAGGCCATACAATATTACATTGTAGGTCACGGAAGGCCTAGCGCTGGAGTGTTAATAAGCAGTGGTAGTCAAAATGTTAAAGCTGGCGGTTCGGAAACATCCGACCCATTCATTAAAAACTCGGCTTTAGTTATGAGTCTGAATCGTTATGACATAGCCAGCATGGCAAGTGGGATTACCGACATAATATCTGGCGATAGTTGTACCAATCCGACTCTAGACCCCGATCGAATTTATAAAGCCTCTGCCTCATGTGTTTCCAATATGGTTGGTTATAGTTTGTCTACTAACGGTCTGGTGGTTGTGGTCACAAACGATCCTACCGCGACCATCAACATAAACAACAATATTATCCAATCCGACAGCAGAAAGAGGCTTGTCATACTAACTAATTCTGTCGTAGCTTATGATGCAGATGTTGCGATGGCAGATATTTCTGTGCTTTCCACTAATACATCCAGCTTTAAAGTACAAGGTACGGTTGAAGGTCCGATAATTGCGAAATCCAACACCGTTTTACCAAGAGACGCGGGTGAGTTGCCCGGGGCTGTTGTAACCTTTAACCCCACATATTTGATTGAATTGTCAAAAAAGGGTCCTGTCTACACTAATGTTGCGGGACTTTATGAGTCTAAAGTCAACTGGAGATACGACTAATGGTTAAAAACAGGAGTAACCAAAAAGGTCAAACTTTATTAATTGTTATTTTTGCTATGTCGTTGGGTTTGTTGGTAGTGGTTAATACAGCAGGACGGGTGGTGGCCTCGGTTGCCAGAACGGCGCAAGCCAATAATTACCAGAAGGCCATTATGGCCGCGGAGGGTGGCGCGGAGTGGTTTTTAACAAAACCTTTTTCTGACTACTCGTCCTTGGTTTCTGCCTGTCCAGTAACGGCCCTTGCTGATTTATCTTCCGTTAACGCTACATCCTGCGTGTATTCATTTACCGAAGCAAAGGCTTATTTGGGGGTTGTAGCATACCCACAGAATGGAGAAACCGGCCTGACTTTTAGGAGTCGACCCGGAGAAACTGTACATGTTAACCTACAGGGTCTTAACGCTAGTGCCCATACTATTAGAGTATGTTGGAAGGGGCTTGGCAGGGCCGGATATTCCGCGTCCTACTACTTTTACTATTACGGTACACCCGGTAGCTATTCGGTGGACAAAAACATGTACACTTGCGACCGCGCCTCCGGTTACGCTAACTGCGCCTTGCCTAGTGGAGACATTCAGCATGTTGATCCCGCCACATCCACTGGTGGTTATTGGTGCTATTCTACTTATGCGCACAGTGATTCAGTTGCCTTAAGACTGTTTACTTTTCCTGACGGGGCTGACTACATGCTTAGCGTGTTTAATTCCTCGGGAGCCGAGCTTTCTTTTCCGTCCCAGGGTTATAGAATAATTTCCATTGGGGAAGCTACGGGGGGAGGTGGCTCATCTTTAGATTCAAAAAAAGCCACCAGGAAGAAGGTTACCGTGGAAAGAACTTTTCCCTACCCCGCCGGTCCTTGGTGGGATTTTGCCTTGACTTCTGTTGAGGGTTCTGTGAGTACTTCACCGTAAAAAATTAATTACTTGACATTACTAGGGAATGTTATAGTCTTAATGTGATGAAGTTTGGCGTCGCAAAGTATTCTTCCGGTTTTAGTTTAGTGGAGATTCTTGTTGTGGTATCAATAATTTCAATTCTGGTTGGTGCGTTGTTTATGGTAGTCAATCCCGCTCAGCTACAGAGGAAATCCAAAGAGGCCGTTCTTAAGGCAAGAACCTCTCAGTTATGTACCGCCCTAAATAATTGCGCCGCGGTTAGGAAGGATTCTTCTGAATGCGACAGCTTTGCGGACTTGGGAGTCAAAGATCCATCTGGTGATCCTGAAGGTGCCTATTACAAGATGGATTCGGGTGAAACAGTTATGATATTGGGGACTTTGGATCCTTGCGTATTCAGATGCGATTTTAATTTTTCCGACGGGTCCGCGGGAGGATTAACCGCATCCGATTGCCTATGAGCCGTGATAGATTTATGAATTCTTTTATTGGCATTCGGGGTTTTACATTAGTCGAGCTTTTGGTTGTCGTCAGTTTGGTTGGTATTTTGGTAAGCGTTATGGTATCAATCATCAATCCTGTCAAGCAAAGAAAGATTGGGGAGGATGGGGTTAAGATGGCGAATTTGCAAAAATATGCTTTGGGAATCGAGGCTTACGGTAATGCTAACGGTGTTTATCCTGCAACAATCAGTCTCGACAGCAACAATGTACCAACCAGCCCCGCCGATCTTGTAAACTTTGTTTCTAGAGTCCCAAACGATGAGCCACCGGGGGCAACTTACTCGTATTTTTATACAGCGGCTACCGGTAATTTTGCTGTGTTAGTAAATAAATCAGAAAATACGGCCCATTGTTTTAAATATAGGTCAGCTTGGGGTAAGATAAAGACATGCACAAGCTCGATGGCCTGTGGAGATGAGTTTACTGAAACTGACTGCAATTGAGATATGATGGTCAATAGTAAAAATGCTACTGTTGGTTTTACATTAGTTGAGTTGCTTATTGCTATATCGTTAATTGGTATTTTATCCGGCGTTCTACTTGCGGTTATTAACCCCAAGGGTATTCAGGCGAGGGCTAGGGATTCGCAGAGGGCCTCGGACTTGGCAAAAATTAAAGTTGCTTTGGAAAACTATTTTGCGGACAATCGGGTTTATCCTTACAGCTCTGCCTCGGAAAGCGGTTATGTGCCCATATCTACATTTAGCTTGAGTTTGTCGCCTGCCTACATAAACAATCTCCCATCCGACCCAAAACAAACCGGTACTCTCTGCAGTAACACAGCTGAATGGCGCCATTATGGGTATAAGACTTCAGGATCCGGGTCGTCATACATTCTGGTGACGGCCATGGAAACCAGTTCAATGGAGAATCCGTGTACTTCATGCTCCGGGTGTAGTATTATGATTGGCAAGGGAACTCTGTATTACACGATTTCTGACTAGCGTTGTGAATTGTAGTGATTTAATATTTTATGAAGGAGCGAAGCAATGTGCGCAGAAGGTAAAGAAAAGAACAGGGGCCTCGGCTTTACTTTGGTTGAAGTGTTGGTTGCAGTTGGCGTTTTGACGGTGGGTTCGCTGGCGTTTTTGCCCTCCTTTACGGGAGCTAATAAGCAAAAAACTCTTACACAGGCGGTGGAAAACGCCAAAGATGCCATGGCCACTGCAAGGAACCGGGCTCTTACAGAAACCGGCAATCCTGTTGGTACCGATACCTATAAATTTTCGGGAGTTAAGTTTACCAGGGGGAGTGATAAATACATTCTTTTTAGATCGAACTTGGCGGATGTTAGCACCTGCCAAACAGTTCAGCCTATGACTAATGACACTTCTATAAAATCAGATAGTGAAAGGCAGTTGCCAGGCGGAGTACAGGCTAAAATGAGACCGGAAGAAAGCCCTACTTGTGTGTTTTTTGAGTTTGGTACTGGGAATGCCTATACAACAAAGGGCTCCGACTCGTGCAAATCTTGTAATGACTGATCTGACAAAAAACCAGTACGGTTATGCTCTGCTGGAAATTATGCTAGCTTTTGCCGTGGGTGCAATTATTATTACTGGAATGGTTTCTTTGGGGATGGTTAGCGTTAGAGGGTTAACAGCTAGTCGAGCTAGTTCTGAGGCAGGGAAAATCGCTCAAAGAGAAGTCGACCGGTTAAAAATTATGCGTGAAAGTCTGCCGTGGTCGGATGGCACAAACGGTTTTTACGACAAGCTCTCAGGTTGCATAGACGCTTGCTACATAGATACCAATACTTTTAATGTGACCTATGACAAGAAGACGGAAAATTTTGGCGGTTTTCCTTTTACCTACTGGACAAAGATAACTCCCGATGGTGCTGATGCTATTAAATATGAGGTTAATACGCAGTGGACTTTAAGAGGTGTTATAAAAGGCTATAAAATCGAAGGAATACTGACGAACTGGAGAAAAATATGAAGGTGAAAGGAGTTAATGTCTCAAAGAGAACCCAGAGAGACCCAAAGGGCTTCACTTTGATGGAGGTTGTAATTGCTGTGGGTTTGTTGGCTACTGTGTCGGTGGTTTCCGTCAGTATCGTAGCCAATTTATTAAGAAGCACGGTTAAATCCCAGGCGGGTGTGGATATTGAGCAGACATCTAATTTTGTGTTATTGAAAATAAAAAACGATTTGGGTAAGGCGGTTTCTGTTACGGTTTCTGCGGACACTTTAGAATTAGAAATAGATCAGGGTCCGTCTTTGGGTATCGTGAGATACAGCATATTATCCTCTAGCGGTTGTGTTTCGACTAGGGTAAACGGTTGCATAAAAAGGAATAACACCTACTTGACCGATTCCACAGATAGCGCGTCTGCGGTTTCTGTGGAGCCGACTGAGTCTGGATTTTTTGTGGTTAACAACGCTGTAGGCGAGCCGATTGCGGTAAACATTGTTATGAAGTTTAAAAAACCTTCTATTTCAGGTCCCGTTTGGGGCAGCTTTTCCGGGGAGTCGATCCTAAACACAACCATTGCCCTACCTACAATCCAATAGTACAATAGCCCCATGCCCGCATTTATTGGTTTAGATATTGGGACCCAGGCCCTTAGAGCGGTTGAGCTTTCCAAAGATACCAAAAGAAATTCTTATGTTTTGCAAAGGGCTTTGACCTGCGATTTTTGTGGCAATGACGACTTAAAAGCTATGGGCGAGAATCTAAGGCACTTTATTTTGGACGCCGGTTTTTCTACTAAGGAGGCTTGCCTCGCAGTCCCCGAGTCGCAAACATTCTCCACAATCCTAAATGTGCCATTTCTTAAGGAAAAGGAAATCCGTGATTATTTAGAAATTCAGGGTACAAAAATTTTTCCCAAACCACTGGATCAGTTGGTTTATAGTTTTGAGATTTTGGGTCCAAATGAAGTTAACCCTAATGAGATTGATATTAACATAGTTGCTAGTAGTAAGGATACTGTTGAGAGGCTCTACAGTTTGGCTAGGATAGCTGGATTAAACATTTTGGTTGTGGAGTCCGAAGCTTATGCCATAGTCAGATCTTTAACTAGGGTTCAGCAGTTAGGTGCGGATGAGGGGTTTTTGGTTGTTAATATAGAAACAAGTGATACAGACATGATGGTAGTAAAAAATAGCTATGTGAGATTTTCCCGCAACATTAATTTGGGTGGGCAGGCCTTTAGCAAGGCCATAGCACAGAATCTCAATATCTCCCAGGAACTGGCTGATGAGTACAGATCTAGTTACGGCTTGGGTGACAGCGTTCTTGAAGGCAAAGTAGTTGTCGCCATGGAGCCGGTTGCGGAAACATTGATATCGGAAATAAAACGAACGATTAATTATTACATATCAAGGAATGCTTACATATCTTTTAAGAAGGTTATTTACAGCGGTAGTTCTGCCATAATGCCAGGACTTATGTCCTACAGCGCCGAAAATTTAGGTATGGAAGTGGAGCTCGCCAACCCTTTCATGGGTTTAACTTTTTCTCAAAGGCTGGAAAACGCCAAAGATAAGCTTTTGGACTTCGCACCATTGTACACCGTGTCCGTGGGTCTTGCATTAAGGGGATTTATATAATACAGTGTAGGTATATGCCAGAGGGAATTAATCTCACTCCCCCACAGGAGATTAAGCGCAGAAGGACTCAATATGTGGTTGGTGCTTCCACAAGAGTTTCTATTTTTTTGCTCGTGCTGGCAGTTGGAGTGGCATGTTATTACTTTTTCCGATTTTCAAGCCTAAATTCTAGAATCGCTGCTCTGGAGGATCAGAAAAATCATTTTGCCTCACAAGTAGAAAGTATGCGTGAGGTGGAAGACCGAGCAAAACAACTGGCTGGCAAATATTTTCTACTACAAAAGTATTTGGAGTCCAGAATAAGATACTCATCCGTTATGATGGAGCTATTTGCGCGCGTCCCGCAAGAAGTTACCCTCTCAGTTTTGGATTTTGAGGGCCTAGGTAGAAGGGCCACTATATCGGGTGGGTCTACAGATGCCATCTTTGTTTCCAGTTTTGTGAGTCGTTTGGCTAAAGAAGGTAATGCTTCCAGTGATTCTGGGGTTGATCTAGCGGGTAGAAATGCCTTTATTAATGTTAGGCTCGATTCATTAAGTGTTAGTGAGGAGGAAGTAGGCCAAAAAGGAGTTCAGTATTCTGTATCTTTTGATGTTAACGGGGAGGCCTTTCTTAAATGATTATGAATAAGAGATTTCACATTACATTTGTCGGGGAGAAAGGAAAGAGTTTTAAGGGGCAAATTGAGGAATTTTTGGTCAATTTTGTCATGCCTATAGTTTTTTTAGTTATCACTGTAGCGATTTTTGCCTTTTATGTTTTACCTACGCATAGTAAGTTGCCCGAATTAAATGGTCGGCTAGAAGTTGCTCAACACGAAGTTAGTGTCCTACAGGCTAAGGTGGCTCAACTTACAACTCTGCAGGAAAATTGGGAGCTAGTTATGTCCGATTTGCTTAAACTTTCTTGGGCGCTAGAGGAGCGGGACAGAGTGCCAGAGCTTACCGAGCAGATTCGTTTGATGAGTAGGGATTCTGGTGTAGTTTTTAGGTCTTTGGACTATGCTAATGCCAGTAGGAATAAGATTGGCAACTTAGCTTCCCCGTCCAACAGTCTTGAGCCAGATCCAGAGCTATATCGAGAAGAGGAGGTTGATGTTAGCCTAGAAATTGATACATTTGATTCCGCGGTATCGTTTTTGAAATCTTCAGAGAATTCTATAAGGCTGTTTAGGGTAGAGAGCCTAAAACTGTCAACTCAAAATCAAACTACCAAGCTAGACTTGGTAATGGCCTCTCCCTATCTTAATCCAGCCTTCTCCACTTACTCCCATACGGCCACGCCAATTGATCTTAAAAATCAAGCCTACAGGTCCTTTATGGAAAGGTTAGATAGCTTTAGAAACTACGCTAGGGAAGTGGATGCTACTTTGCCTAGGATGTAGCCTCTTTCCAGGTCTTGATGTTTTTGTGGTGGCCCGATAGCAAGATTTGTGGGACTTCCATACCGTTCCATACCTCCGGTCTGGAGTACTGTGGGTGTTCCTTACTATTTGGATGAGTAAGACTGAACGACTCGTTTGCCACAGCTTTTTGGTTTTCAATTGCTCCAGGAATAAGTCGAACAACACTTTCCACAATAGCCATGGCCGCTACTTCTCCCCCGGAAAGAACATAATCGCCAATTGAGATTTCCTCTGCCTCAAGGTTTTTATTTATGTCGGATCTTTTTACGAAGTAGTCTATCACCCGTTGGTCTATGCCTTCGTATCGACCACAAAAAATTATTAGATGGTTGTAATTAGAAGAGAAGTCATAGGCAAGTTTTTGGTTGTACGAGACCCCCCTTGGTGTTAGAAAAATTAATTTGGTTTTGTTGTCTGTTAGGATGCTTGTGATCGCTTTATGGATAGGCTCAGGGCGTAAGATCATACCTGGGCCACCTCCATAAGGAGGCGAGTCAACCGTACCTCGTTTGTCTATGGCAAAGTCACGAAGATTCACAAAATTAATGTGAATCAATCCCTTGGTAATCGCCCGGCTCAAAGGAAGATGCTTTAAATGGTTTTCAAGAATGTCAGGAAACAGCGCGATGATAGAGATTTGCAATTTTAGGTTGTTCTTAGGCATTGTACCGACCTGCAGTTTTCAGTGGATCAAAACCCCTGCGTTTCTTCCACATTATCGTTATGCTGTTCTTGGCCTTGATGTTGTGTGTTTTCTATTGTCCGCCCGTTTGGGTGATTGTCTAAAAGTTGAATATCCACCCAAACACCTTCTTTTATCGCTTTAGCTTTAGCCAGCAATCTAATTGAGTTTATCGTGCGACCTCCTTTGCCTATAATTAAGCCCATATCCGCGGGGTCCACAGACACGGAGTATCTATAACTATTTCCATCATGAAGTTCATCTACAACGACATTCTGGGGAGCTTTAACCAGAGATTGTACTAGAAATTCAACAAATTTTTTCATCAGGCAGACTCCCCAACTTGGTCCTCATCGGCAGAAACTTCCATCTGTTTATTGCTTTTGTTATCGTCGGTTTGTTCCGATTTTGGATCATATTTCTTGTAGACATATTTACCCCCGAGTAATTTCCTGACAGCCTCCGTAAGTAACGCGCCCTTCTTGACCCATGCGTCTATGGCGGGTCTGTCTATCACGGGTTCCCCACCCGCATTGGGATTAAAGTTGCCCAATACAGCAAGAAACTTCCCATTCCTTTTGGTACGGGTTTGCGAAACCACGATCCTAAAAGCCGGTGCATTTTTCTTACCTGTTTTTGCTAGCCTTATTTTTATCGACATATGCTCACTCTGTGACGGGGAGATTTTATCAATATAGACGGACAAAATCAACTGTGAGTCTTGGCTAACGAAGAGTGAACTGAAACCAGATCTGGAAACAACCGAAAAAGTGAACCAAGGGGTTGTAATTTAGGGGCCCGAACTCCAAAATTATCTTGTTATGGATGTAGTTATGGATGATTTGCGGATAGACAATATTACCTACCTTAAGAAGTTTTTGGGATCCTCGCAAAAGGTAAGCATAAGGCTTGCAAATATTGACGAAAAATATGCCTTTATCCAGTGGGTGATCAAAAAGTACAAGTATAAAAAGCTTGCCAAGCACGAGAAGAAGGGGTTCTTCTTTTTTACCTTAAAAAAGATAATAGGTTTTAAGAAGATCCAACTGCATAAACTTATCGCTAGAGCTTTGGTAGGGAGACTTGCCAGAAAAGTTTATGTAATAAACAATCCGCGTTTTGTGTATAAAGCTTACGACATAAAACTTTTGGAAAAAAACGGACGTCCTGCATTTAAGACTAAATTTCCTTGCCACTAAAGAAATACTGCGGAGGGAATGCGAGGCTTTTGGAAATAAGGAGTTTGAAAATATGGCTAAAGTATCACCTTCCCGTATAACAAACCTAAGGCATACGGGGGTGTATAAAAACTCCTGGGTTAATCAAACTAAACCTTCCTTGGTAATATGCGGTAACCGCAACCCCTGTAACCAACGGGATACCGGGTTAGATTAGATTAGAATTGATACGGTAAGCCAAAACAACATCTATCACATTAACGCCGTAGATGAGGTCTGTCGGTGGGAGCTGGTTGCTTCGGTTCCCAGAATCCAAGAGATATTTATGGTGGATGTCCTTTACGATATACTACTGCAACTTCCTTTTGTGGTTTTTAATTTCATCCTGACTGGGGATCCGAGTACATAAATTACATAATATGCAAGCTACTAAATAAGCTTTTAATAAACCAAACTAAATCAAGGTACAGACATTGCAGCGATAACGCGCTTGTTGAAGCCAAAAACGGGACAGTGGTTAGAAAGAACTTCGGATATTTTTGTGTAAATCAGGATACTTAATATCAATGAGGCCTTGGGAATAGCGCCTTAGGATTTCAATTCACTTTTTCGGTTAGTTTAGACTCCGCGCGCGTTTTCTAGCTTTTCCAAACCTCTTGTGGCTGCTTCCATTTCTGCCCTTTGCTTGCTCTTGCCAATGCCCTCGCCGAAGACCTGGTTGCCCACTTTTACCTGCACTTTAAAGGTTTTGTCGTGGTCCAGCCCCCAGGAGTCGACCAAAACATATTCCGGGGTTAAGGCCAGTTTTTCCTGCGCCAACTCCTGAAATTTACTTTTTGCGTCTTTATATTTGTTTTCTTTAATTATCTGGTCAACTTTATATAGAAGGTTTTTTTCCACGAACTGTCTGCAAAACTCAAGCCCGTTTTGTGTATAGAGAGCTCCCAGGACCGCCTCGAATGTGTTGGCCAAAATATATTCTCTGTCTCGGCCACCTGTGGCTTCCTCGCCTTTTGAAAGCATAAGGAACTTACCATATCCTAGTCGTCTGGATTCCTCTGCTAGCGAGGGAGTGCAGACCACGGAGGATCTATAATTTGTTAGCTCTCCTTCTGGCGCGTCTGGAAATTTGGAGTACAGAAACTCGCTGGAAAGCAATTGCAAAACAGCGTCGCCCAAAAATTCTAGGCGCTCGTTGGACACAAGACCCGGCGAGTGGTGTTCGTTTAGGTATGATCTGTGCGTGAAAGCAATCTCAAATAATCGCGGGTCAGCCACTTTTGTCTCTAAGATTCTCTCCAGTTCCTCAGTATTCATGGCTTTACTCCAATCGCTCTTCCAACAAATCCAAAAGATCCTTTACGCTTGACAAATTTTCCTGTTCGTCAAGCAGATCAATCTTTAAATTGTCCTCTAGTTCCTCCAAAATTTCTGCCAGTTCCATGTCGCCCAGATTCAGATCGTCCCCAAAAAACATGTCGTCTTGCACCTCCGCGGGCTCCATGCCAGCCTTTTGCGCAATCAGTTGCTTGACTTTTTCTTTAACTGCCAGGTTTTTCATGCTTTAACCTTTCTGCGACGCTACCGAGCACGCCGTTGACAAATTTTGCGGAATTTTCCCCGCCAAACTCCTTTGCTAGCTCCACGGCCTCGTTTATAGCCACAGCGGAGCTAACTTTGTTGTACACCAGTTCATACACCGAAATCCGCAATATAGCAAGATCTATTTTGGCGATTCTGTCCAAAGGCCACTCCGGCGCGCATTCTTTAATAATTTGGTTGACTTCTTGGCTGGTTGACTTTACGCCATCAACCAAGGATTTTACCATATCTAAATCAGCCTGCGCGGACTCCGGCAACTCTCTAACCAGCTCTTCCGGAATGTCTCCACCCGGCGTATAGTACTCCGCGTAAAATTTAAGCAGGGCTAGTTTTCTAGCTTGGTGACGGGCATCAATTTTCATGGCGTTATTTTTCAATCCATTGCGCGACAAACCAACCAACCTAGCATTTTTACCACCATTCAACCCTCTGTTATGTTTTTAACCGCTCTTTGTCAAAGCGGATGCCGAACTACCCATCCTACTTTTTGCACTTTGGACACACACGGTGCGGAAGTTTTGCCTCCCCGCACGACTTGCACTTGACGGTAGCAATCGGCGAGCGCTTGTAGTGTGAATTCCTTTTTATTCGGACTTGGCTTTTGCTGGTTTTCCTTTTTGGTACCTGCATATGGGTATATTAGACGGGTTGAGGACCCTTTGTCAACAAAGTCAAAAGGGTCTTGCCGTATTTGCGGGATTGGTGCTGGATGGCCGTTGATTCCATTTCCCTTGGCAGTTCCGGAGCGGAGTTGATGGAAGAAGCCAAAAGAAAAAACAGACCAGCGGGGTTTAGCCTTTCCAGAGCTAGTTTTATTAGGTGTTTGCGGTTAAGTTCCGTGTAGTATGGGTCGGCAAAGATGACATCGTAGGATGACTGGGTGTTGGCGAGATGTTTTACTGAGTCCTCCCACAGCACGACGGCTTGATCTTTTAGTTTGCAGATGGCAAGGTTTTTTTCTATAGCTTCTACGGCCGACTTGTTTTCGTCGACAAATTCGCAACTACCAGCCCCCCTACTTAAGGCCTCTATACCAAGGTTTCCGCTACCGGCGTACAAATCCAAACATTTCGCGCCTGTTATTTTGTCGCCCAAAATGGAAAATATTGCGAGCTTAACAACCTCTTTTACCGCCGTAATCTTTTGGTTGGCTGGTAAAAATAGCTTTTTTCCTTTAGCTGTTCCAGAAGTTACACGAATCATACATAGTGACGCGCGTTTTTGCCATTCCTTATTCTATCAACTTGGCTTGTTTCACTTATTGCAACATTTAACCCAATTTGTTTCGTTTTAGAACATGTTCGTAATCTCAATTTTGACCCACATATTTGCCAGATTCTTCTATTTTTTCTTTAAGGGCTGGATAATTGTCCAGCAAGTCAATGTATTTTTGGGCTTCTAGCTTGGCGTTCTCCAACAGTTCTGTGTCAAAAATACTCGCCACCTTAAAATTTTTTATGCCGCTTTGCATTGTACCAAAAATATCCCCCTGCCCGCGCATTTTAAGGTCAAGCTCCGCAAGCTCCATGCCGTCGTCGCATGTTTCCATGTGTTTTAGCCTCTCTCGGGATTTTTGTGAGCTACCTGTATAAACTAAAAAGCAGTAACCTTGTTGGCCAAGTCGGCCCACCCGCCCCCGTAACTGATGTAGCGATGCCAAACCATATCTTTCTGCGCTTTCTATGACCATAATTGAGGCGTCCGGAATGTCGATGCCGACTTCTATCACCGGTGTGGATATCAAATAATTAATCTGGCCGGATCTAAACTCCTCTATTGACTTTTGTTTTTCTTTGGGTCTTATTTTTCCGTGTATAAGGCGCATTTTATCTGGGGGTAGAATCTTTTGCAGTTCTTTAAATTCCTTCTCTGCTGCCTTGATGTTTTCGAAATCTTCATTTGCAGATTGACTGATAAAGGGGCAGACAATAAATGTCTGCTGGTTTTGATTTTTAATCCAACGATATAGTTTCTCTCTGTCTTCTTCTCGAATCACTTTTGTTTGGATTTTTCTACCCTTTTTTGTGTGAGGTTTTAGCACGGAAATGTCCAAATCGCCGTAGATTGTAAGAGATAATGTTCTAGGAATAGGAGTTGCTGTCATAGAAAGCATATTAGGCACTGTGCTTTCCCCCGACATGTTTAGAAGCAATGTTCTTTGCTCTACTCCAAACCTATGTTGTTCATCAATGATAACCAAACCTAGCTTGTTAATGTTTTGGTTTGAGTATAAAAGAGCATGAGTGCCAATGGCTATGTGGAAATCTTGAGTAAGATCTGTATTCTTGGCGTTTGTCTTTTGAATAATATTTATGTTCGGTTCAAAGCTCTGGGTTAGAAAAGCCTTGAATGTTTCAAAGTGTTGGTTGGCAAGAAGCTCGGTCGGGGCCATCAATATAGTTTTGTATCCATTAAGATAAGTCAAATACGCGACAATTAAACTAACTATGGTTTTCCCGCTCCCCACATCGCCTTCCAGCAGTCTATTCATGGGACCTTCATCTTGGAGGTCGGAGATTATGTTATCCAAAGCCGTTTGCTGGGTTGGGGTCAGTTTAAAAGGTAGGCTTTCTATCAGTGCTTGGATTTTTGTTTTAAAAGGTTCGTACAAAATTTTGCAACCGTTCTTTTCTTTTTGCCAATCGCGTTTTCGTTTTTCTACTTTGAGCAACTCTAAAAAAACTTCCTCAAAGGCAAATCGTTCTTTTGCAATTTCCGCGTCAATTTTTGTTTGAGGGAAGTGCATTTTTTTAAGGGCGTCCAATAGTGTGGGAAGTTTTTTTGCCGTCAAAAGCTGCTCGGGTAAAAATTCAAAATTTTCTTGTTTGGATGCAGCAGCTCGAAGTTGACTTAAGATGTCGTTATTTCTAGATCTTAGCCATTTTGATGAAATCCCTGCCGTCTCCGGATAAATGGAGATAAGTCGCCCCGTTTGCGCGCCCCCCTCCCCTTCCTCAAATTCAGGAGAAAATATGCATTTTTTGTTTTTGTAAAGAGCAATTCGTCCGCTTACGGTGTAAGTCTTATTCTCCCTTAGGATTGTTTTTAGGTAGTGTTGGTTAAACCAGATTAGGCTAATTGTCCCTGTGGAGTCCGCCAAACTGGCAACAGTGATTCTTTTACCATAGGGTGTGACAATATTTGTTACCTTATCCAAAAGACCAGTAATGGAGACCGCCTCGTTTACCTTCGCCTGCCCTACCGCCACTTTTTTGGAGTAGTCCTCGTATCTAAAGGGAAAGTGGTAAAGGAGATCTTCTAGTGTTTTTATTTCTAATTTTTCCAATAACCTTTCGTATTTTGGCCCGACTTTATTGAGAAATCTAACCTGTGTTTTAAGAAAGTCTCCACTCATTTGTGAAAATTTTACCACCGTAGTGTTTGTTAATCGATCAGATGATAAAAGGCAACACCGATGTCCCTAATAATGCAAGGGTGGCAAAGACGATAACGGCCTTTTTGTAGAAGCCGGACTTTTTAGCGGTTTTGTGGATGTCTTTTAGCTTTTTCATGGCGACAGTGTATCAGAAATTCCTAGCATGCACGAGACATCCAAAACTTTTTCTGCCCACCTAAGGCGCGATTTTGCGTCGTATAGGACTTTTTCTTTAGGAAGGAAAAGTGCGTCCAAGTATTTGCTGATCTTCAAGGCCGGATCGTTTGGCGGTAGCTTACGGAAGTTTTCCCGGGCTTTACGCAAAAAAGTCATCCAGACATCGTAAGATTCTGGATTAGTTAATCGACCAGCTGACTGCGCGACCCTCATCAAGTCGCTTTTTATAGCCATTTTTAGAAACTGCGGATCGTTTTTATTTACCATGCTTACTTTAAATTAAAATAGTATTTGACGCGTGCTTCAAATCGAGCCTTTGTGTCCGGATCGGCTATTTCGTAAGTCAAACGACCTTGCGAAGGTTTGAAGTTGGACATGGCCTGGTATTCGATTCTGTCTGTCGTTAGGTCAACTCCCCCACCCCAAAGGTCTGCCTGTTTAGAGCCGTTGTTAATCAGAATTTCCTCGCAGTCTATATGATACTCGCATCCCGCGCAAAGCCAGCCATTATCTACGTCAACCACAACCTTTATGTAGTTTGGATAACTTTCACACAAGAGTTTTAAATCCTCGGATGGGATAGGTTCCTGATAGAGTTTAATCATGGTATTTAGGACGGAAAAACTCGCGTTTACCAAATTTTATAACTACTTCTGAATCGGAAGGGATTTTTGCATCTAAGTTTGTTGTTTTTACGCCTCCTATTTCCACTCCACCTTGCTCAATCATTCTTTTTATATCGCCTGATGAGTACCTGTCCCCTACCGCTGATTTTAGAAATTCGAGCAAAGTTACTTGGGAAGATGTTTTGATTTCGACTACGCTTTCTGCGACAACTTCTTTTTTTTGCACCGTTGTTTCAAAGATTTTTTCTGCATTTTCCGCATCTTTAAGTCCGTAAACGATTTCCACTATTCTTTTTGCCATAAGCTTTTTATAAGTCATTGGGTTTTTCCCTTTAGCCAGGGCAACTTTAATTTGATCTATTTCTTCCAGTGGAGTGTCGGTTAAAAGTTCTAATCCAATTAAAATATGTTCGTCGTCGTAGGACATGGCCTTTCCGTACATAACTTCCGGAGGGTCTGAGAGATTTATGCCATTACCTTTGGTTTTACTCATGGTTCGGCAGTCCGGGGCATCCATCATGACATTGGCCCGCACAAATTTTTCTTTACCAAGATAGCTTTTGACCAACTGTCTACCCATAAGCATGTTAAAGATCTGATCAGTCCCACCTATCTCTAGATCTATATCCATGGCAACGCTGTCGTATCCTTGCATAAGTGGATAGATAAACTCTTGAAGCTGTATGGGATTACCGGCGGAAAGGCGCCTTTGAAAATTGTCGCGCTCAATCATTTGCTGGACTGTGGTATGCGACATAAGCTTAATCAATTGCTCCAAATCAAGCTTTGATAACCATTCGTAGTTGTGTTTAAACTGAACGGGATTTTCGCCCTCAAAGTCGATAAGCCGGCCAGCCTGCTGTTTCCACCCCTCCATGTTTTTACGAATTTCATCGTCGGACAGAATCTTTCTTGCCGTATCTTTATCGGGGTCTCCAACTTTTGCCGTGTAGTCGCCCACCAAGAAAATAACTTCGTGCCCCAGTTCCTGCAATAGCCTTAAGGCTCTTATACCGATTGCGTGACCAACATGAAGGTACGGGCCGGTGGGGTCAAAACCTTGGTATATCCTAATTCTCTCGCCACTTTCTAATTTAGCGCGTAGGGAATTAATATCTGGAAAAATGTTGGCTACCCCTCTTGTTAGAAATTTGTGTATTTTTTGCTTATCGACAATCACTTTTGGCATGTTGCGTAGAATATACCACTGCAAAGGTGTTAAAATCAAAGGATGTTAAGAACCAGACCTCGCAGATCCAGAAAACTACGGGCTTTGTTCAATACAATCAAGAATTACCTTCCAAGACCTGTTTCCCGGGAAGTATCAGCGGTCAATTCGACGGGAAAAAACACTGTCTTGGTTAGACGGAGGTATGCCAGCAAAAAGTTAATATTCTTGACCTATTTGGCAACGGCAATGCTGGTGGGTGTGGTTGGTTTTTTTGTTACAGTCATGGTGGTTTTTGCGGTTTATTCGTACCAGCTTCCGTCGCCTGATAAGCTGTTAAACCGGAGTCAGGAGTTGTCCACAAAAATTCTGGACCGAAACGGCAAGCCGATTTACGAAGTGTATGGAGAGAAGAATAGGGAGCTAATTCAGTTAAAGGATATTGGGTTAAATCTTCAGCATGCTACATTGGCCACAGAGGATGCTGATTTTTATTTGCACAGCGGCTTTTCACCTAGGGGTATGGTTAGAGCCTTAAAAAACACATTTTTTGGGGGAGACTTGCAGGGTGGGTCGACGCTTACCCAGCAAGTCGTCAAAAATACTCTGCTCTCGCAGGAGCGGACAATTACCAGAAAACTTAAGGAGTTTGTTTTAGCATTGCAATTGGAAAGTAAATATTCTAAGGACGAAATTTTACAGATGTATTTGAATGAAACTCCCTATGGAGGTCAAAATTACGGTGTGCTAACAGCCTCAAAGGCTTTTTTTAACAAAGAGCCTAAGGATTTGACCTTGGCAGAAGCCGCGTATATTGCTGGGGTTCCGCAGAGCCCGTCTGTTTATTCTTACTATAGTTCCGACCCTTCTAAAGGTTTAGCCCGCAAAGATTATGTGCTGTATTTGATGAATGTTAGGGGTTGGATGGGCAAGGATGGAAAAAGGCATTACATCAGCGACGAAGAGTACGAGAACGCCAAAAAAGAGGAGCTTAAGTTTGAGCGCGCGCACGCCTCTTTTTTGGCGCCCCACTTTGTTTTTTATGTAAAGGAGCTTCTGGCCCAAAAATACGGGGAAGAGAAAGTGGAGGGCGGGGGTTTGGTTGTGACGACAACCCTAGATCTTACTGTTCAGGAGCTGGCCGAGAGGATCGTCAGGGAGGAGGTCAACAAGGCAAAAAACCTAAATGTAGGAAACGGCGCCATGGTAGTAATTGATCCTAAAACCGGTCAAATTTTGGCCATGGTCGGCTCAAAAGATTATTTTGGCGACCCTGAACCGGAAAATTGCGTTTCCGGAGCTACAGGACCTGGATCTTGCGTCTTTGACCCTAATCTGAATGTCGCCTTAGCGCTAAGGCAACCGGGCTCAACCATAAAACCTATAACCTACGCTACAATGCTTTCCCAGGGTTATACGGCCTCATATCCTTTTTTGGATGTGCCAACTACATTTGAGAACATGGCGGGCCAGTTAGTTTATAAGCCGGTAAATTACGATGGTCTCTTTAGAGGACCCATGTCATTAAGAAAATCCTTGGGCAATTCTTTGAATATTCCCGCGGTTAAAGCTCTTAAGATTGTGGGTATTTCTAACATGATTGAGCAAGCTAAAAAAATGGGTATCTCATCGTTCAACCGACCTGGCGGTTATGGGCTCGCTCTGACTTTGGGTGGCGGGGAAACAAAACTTTTAGAGATGACAGGAGCCTTTAGTGTTTTTCCTGCCAAAGGTATTTTCAGGCCTCCCGAAGCGCTTTTGGAAGTTAAAGACGCTACTGGAGCAACTTTATACAAGTGGGTTGACGCTGGCGGGACCCGCGCATTGAGCGAAGAGGTTGCTTTTTTGATCTCCGACATTTTATCCGACGATGGCGCTAGAAGCGAGGTTTTTGGTTTTGGAAGTCTCCTAAATATTCCGGGCCATCAGGTTGCGGTTAAAACCGGTACAACCGACGATAAACGAGACAACTACGCCATTGGATTTACACCGTATGTGGTGGCGGGCGTTTGGGTAGGTAACAACAACAATGACAAAATGAATCCTTATCTTTCGTCGGGTATTACTGGCGCAACGCCTATATACAACCGTTTTATGAAAGAGTACATCAAATTATATTATGGCAACGATACCAAAAAGCCCATAGAAAAGTTTGATCCGCCCAAAAATGTCAAAAAAATGGAAGTGGATAGACTTACCGGTATGTTGCCTTATGGTGATAGAGATAAGCGACAGGAGTGGTTTATTAACGGCACAGAACCCACGGCGGTGAGTGATTGGTACCAGCGTTTGGAGGTGTGCAAGGTAGATGGAAAAATTGCCAATCAGGCATGTAAAGATGCTGGTAAAACCAAGCAGAAGACTTATATAAAAATTAAAGCAGAGTTACCTGAATGGCAAGATGCGGTGGACAATTGGGTGGCAGAAAATTACAAGGGTGACGATACCTACTTTCCGCCCACTTCTGTTTCGAGACTGGCTTTTGACGAGGACGGTAAGGCATCCGGCGATAAGATTTTTGCTGAAATTATAGGGTTTTCGGACGGTCAGACTGTGCCTTTGGAGTTTAGGTTAAAGGTTGACGCGTGGAGCGAGGATGATATTGTGCAGGTTAGCATTTATGTGGACGACGAAAAAATCACCGACGATGGCTCTTTTCCCTACGGGTACAACTTTGTTTTTAGGCCTGAGGACGCCGGAGAAAAGGAATTTAGAATCAAAGCCCGGGATAAAAGAGGTCGTACCGCCGAGGATAAAATAACGCTCAACATCTACGGTGGTGAGACAAGTGCTTCAGGGCAGTAGGACCTTTAGGATCTAATTTTGATCTTAAGGGACTCCTCCAGACTTTGGGTTAGCTTGGATGTGGTAGCTTTAATTTGATTATCGTCCACCTTATCGACAAACATAATTCTAAGCAACACCGATCGGAACTGATTCCCAAGCTCCTTGCTGGAATATTCCTCAACAAATTCCACTTTCTCGACTAATTGTTTGTCAGTAATTGCCGATATTATATCTCCAACTGGAGTAGTTTTTGGCGCTATTAAAGACAATTCTATGGATCTAGTGTGCTGAACATCTGTCAAGATTCTTTCGACTTTGTCAGTAGCTGTTATTAACTCTTGAGTAAGGAGCGTAAAACCGTTGTAGCGGAGTGCTCCAATCGCTTTCTTGCCGATATATATGGTGGCCTCCGTGGAATCCGATTTTGTTAGCCGGAAATTCTTAACCCCCATGTTTTCTAACAAGCCTCCCAGAAGCGCCGAAGTAATTTTGTGCAGTTCCTTGGGCGACTTATTTTTGTCAAACACCAAACACTCTAAAGCCCTCGTTTCCTGATAAGATTCGTAAGTTTGTCTATCATTTTTTTGGGTGTAGATTTTTCCGATTTCAAATAGGATTCCGGAAGAGATTTTGTTTTTTGTATAATTTGGGACAATTTCTTGCAAAGTTTCCGCGATGTTTGTTCGCAAAGCATTTTTTTGAGAATTCTGCGAGTTTTCTAGGACAATCTGGTTTCCTGTCGGACTACCATTAGGGGAAAGCGTACTAGAAACCAGCGGATCTGTGATGTGTTCGTGTCCGCCAAGCTGAACCATGCGGTCACAAAGGCGTTTCTCCAGTTCGTAGATTTCCGGCGTTATTTCTGTTGGTGGCGCGCTTTGAATTTGCATTGTGGGGATTTTTGCGTAGCCGTTAATTCTTAGGATATCGGAAACTATGTCGTCTTCCACTTCAACATCGGTCCTAAAATATGGGACAGTTAAATCCAGTCCTTCCAAGGTTTTACAGTCTATAATGTAGCCGAGTCTTAATAATATTTTCTCAACCTGTTTTTGGGCGATCTCAAAACCCGCCAGCTTAGCTATCCGGCTGTAGCGAAGAGCCATGGTTTTTTGTTTCCAGACATTTGGGTACCAGTCAATATTCTGATAGTATTCTCCTCCCGCAAGTTCCTGTATTAAATATGTGGCTCTTTCGATTGCGTATTGAGTTAGCTCGGGATGTAAAAATTTGTCGTAGCGCAAAACAGTTTCGTTTTGTATCTTTAGTTTTCTGGACACCTTTCTGACTATATTTTGGTTGTAGTTACCAGCATCTAGTATTATGTCCGTAGTTGTTTGATCGATGCCCGTTTCCCTACCACCCACAATCCCTCCGAGTACAGTTGCTACCCCATCTTGCGTAAGAACAAAAGCATCCGAGTATAAAGATACCTCGTCTCCCAAAAATGTAACAATTTTTTCCTCGTTATGGGCCTTTCTTATTACTATCTCCGGTTTTCTGAGCTTTGCTAAATCCTGGGCGTGCATGGGTTGGCCAAGTTCCACCATAACATAGTTGGTTATGTCCACAATGTTATTTATTGACGGTATGCCGTAAGCTTCCAGCCGACTTTTTAGCCATTCCGGAGACGGCCTAACAGTTATGTTTCTAAACACCCTGGTATTAAATCTATTTACAGCATCAGGACATTCCACTTTGATATCAACGAGCTCATTATTTGCTGGACTTTTTCCTTCCTGCGCTATTGTTTTGGGAAGTTTTAAGTCTCTGTCCAAAAATGCCGCCAAATCGCGGGCGCATCCCAAAATAGAGAGCCAATCCGACCTGTCAAAGCGGTGTTCCAGGTCAAAAACCTCGCCGTCAAAAGGTTTGTCCAACATAAGACCAAGCTGAGTAAACGCGTCTCCGATCTCCTTTGGTGTCAAATCCTCCAAGTCAATATAGTCTTTTAGCCACTCTAAAGGTATTTTCATATTTAAGACCTATGCGTAAGCAAGGCCTCCGTACAATTTTCTAATGTCGCTAATGCCAAATTTTGCCATAACTAATCTGTCTAAGCCCATACCCCATGCAAAACCCGTATAAACTTCCGGATCAATACCGCTCATTTTTAAAGTATTGTAGTGAATCATGCCACAACCCAGGACCTCTACCCACCCTCGTTGCTTGCAGGTTGGGCATCCCACGCCATTACAAAACCGGCATTTAACATCCACACCCATTCCGGGCGAAACCTCCGGATAGTATTTATACCTAAACCTTAATTCAATGTTGTCGTCCTCAAATAGATACTGGTGAAATTTTTCCATAATCCACTTTAGGTTTTGTATCGTAATGCCTTTATCTACAACAAAACCCTGATATTGGTGAAAAAAAGACGAATTTGTGGGGTTTGCGGTTTCATTTCTATAGCACTTTCCCGGCACAACAACTCTTATGGGAGGTTTGTAGCTTTCTAAGATTCTGGCTTCCACAGACGATGTGTGGGTTCTAAGGAGTATGTCTGGTCCCTTTATAAAAAGAGTGTCTTGCAGATCAGTGGCCGGGTGGCCCTCCGGCAGATTGAGTCGTCTAAAATTATATTCGGCAGTTTCAATCTCCGGGCCTTCACCGATGGAAAAGCCGTAATATCTAAAAAACTCGTTCATTTGACGGACGATTTGGGTTGTAGGGTGAAGATAGCCTGTTTTGACAGGTGGGTATGGGATTGTTAGGTCGATATCGGAGTCTGTAATTTGCGCGTTTATGTAGTCCTGCCGGGCCTTCTCTATACTTCCTTCAATGTAGGTTTTTAGGGCGTTAAGTTTTGGTCCCAGTCTCCTTTTTTGCTCGATTTGCAAACCGCTCAACGCTTTAATCGCTTTTGTGAGCAGTCCGTGGGTTCTGGACAGATATTTTAAATAAAGAGCATCAAACGAACCGTCTTCAACAGCCTTGTGCAGATCCGCTTCGTAATTTTTTCTGAGGGTTACTTCTGAATCTGGCATACATCTGTGATTATACTACAATATGCCTAATATTTAGGACAAAAAGTTCGGGCTTTTATGTCGCGATTACTCGCAATGATCAAACGGCCTTTATCATAAGTAGGGCTTTACGGTTTCTATAACGGCTTTAAATCCCTCTGGGTCTGAGTATGCCAGCTCGGCGAGAGACTTTCTGTCCAGCTCTATCTTTGCCTTTTTAAGTCCGGCAATGAACCTGCTATACATAATTCCCTCAGTCGTTAAAGCGCCGTTGATTCTGGCAACCCAAAGCCTGCGCAGATCGCGCCTTCTAATCCGTCGTCCTGCAAAGGCATGCTCCCCTGCCCTAATAACAGCTTCGTTAGCCTTTTTAAACAGCTTGCTCCTTGCGCCACGATAACCACGCGCCTTATTTAGTAGCTTTATTTTTTTTCTGTGACCCCTAGGGCCTCCCTTGATTCTCATAGCCTTTTTCCATGTCTACCCAGCATTGACTTAAAGCGTTTCCTAATCTTTCTACTAGCAACCTTGCTTTCTGCCCTCGCCCTAAGTTTTTGCGCGTTATTTTTGTTCACCTTTAGGTGTTTAAGACCCACCTTCCTCCTTCTGGCCACACCGCTTTTGCTAATTTTTATTCTTTTCAACAATGTCCTTTTTGTTTTTAGTTTGCGCATCTTTACCTCTTTACGAATGTTACGGAGAGCGTGTTTCCCGCCTTTTTTAGTTCACCCTCTACCCTTGCGTGAGGCTCCATTAACTTCACAAATCTACCAATTTTGTCCTGCGCGACTTGAGGAAACATAGTCTGTCGCCCCTTCATTGTCAAGCTAACCTTAACCACATTGCCTTCGTTCAAAAATTCCACAGCCCTGTTTACGCGTTGCTGAATGTCTCCCTCGCTTATCGTAGTGCTTAGCCTTAACTCCTTTAACTCTGTTTGCTTGCTTTTTCCTTTGGCTTCGCTTTGCTTTTTGCGTTCGGTATATAAAAACTTGTTAAAGTCCACAAGTTTTGCCACCGGAGGATTTGCTTTTTCCGTTATTACGACAACATCAAGTCCTTGCTCCTCTGCCAGCTGTAGCGCCTTCCTAGTCTCCATTATCCCGAGGTTTTCTCCCGTTGCCAAAAGTACCCTAAGTTGCGGGTACTTAATTTTGTGATTTACTTGATAAACTCGCTCTATAGCCACCCTCCGTGCAAAAATGCAAGCCTAAAGTTACCACAAGTTTAGGGCTTTGGTCAAATATTTCTCCTTGGCTTTTTGTATGAACTCCCCAGCTTTAACGGCTCCCACAGTTGTTCCGTCTCGCAGTCTAACATTAACTGTCTCGTCCGATTCCTCCTTTGCCCCTACAACAAGCATGTACGGAACTTTTTGCATCTGGGCGTCACGGATTTTTGCCTGCATAGTCTCGTCCTTTTCGTTCACTTCTACGCGCAGACCCGCCTCTCTCAGCAACTTGGCAAGCTTTTGGGCGTAGTCATTATTTTTTTCGGAGATGGGTATCAGGACGACTTGCACCGGCGCCAGCCACACCGGGAACGCTCCGGCAAAATGCTCGATGAGTGTTCCCACAAACCTTTCCATTGAGCCTAAAAGGGTTCTGTGCAGCATTATGGGAGTAACTTCTTTGCCACTGGCGTCAATATAAACCATACCAAAGCGTGATGGTAAATTCATATCCAGTTGTATTGTTGTCCCTTGCCACTCTCTTCCCAATGCGTCTACAGCTTTAAGATCGATGGCCGGACCGTAAAATTTAGCTCCACCAACATCTTTTTTAAAGTCAAGGTGTCGTTTAACTAATATTTCCTCCAGGGTTTTTTCCGCCAGCTCCCACACTCTATCTTCGCCTACATATTTTGGCTTATTATCGGGATCTCGTACCGACAAATAGACATTAAGTTTGTCAAAGCCTAGGGTTTTATTTATCTCTAGGGCAAAATCCAGTATCGCGTTTACTTCTTCCACAAACTGGTCTTCCCGACAGATAATATGGGCATCGTCTTGAGTAAAACCCCTGACCCTAAGCATGCCGTGCAGAACTCCTGATTCTTCATAACGATAAACGCTTCCGAGTTCACACCATCTAATTGGTAGCTCCCTGTAGCTTCTCGGTCGGGATTTATAGATACGGATATGAAAAGGACAACTCATGGGCTTTACGTAATAAGTGGTCGGTTCATCGGTTGATTTTGTTTCCATGGACATGGTCGGGTACATACTCTCCTTGTAAAAGTCCAAGTGACCAGAAGTTTGCCACAAGTTAGAAAGCCCAACATGAGGTGTGTACACATACTCATAGCCTCTTTTGCGGTGTTCTTGGCGCCAATACAGCTCAATTTCCTCCCTGACCGCAGCCAGCTTGGGGTGCCACAGGATTAGGCCGGGACCCACATATTCATCAACAGAAAACAGGTCTAATTCCTTACCAAGTTTTCTATGGTCGCGCTTTTTGGCTTCCTCCAGATTTTTTAGATAATTGTCCAAAGCTTCCTGCGAGTCAAAGGCTGTGCCGTAAATGCGCTGAAGCATCTTGTTTTTTTCGTTGCCCTTGTAATACGCACCCGCAATGGACAGCAGCTTAAACGCTTTAATTTTGCCGGTTGATTCAACATGCGGACCTGCGCAGAGGTCAACATCGTAATAAGGACTTCCCGGATCTCCCGTGATATAAACCGTAACCTTTTCCCCCCTCGACTCAATCTCCTTAATGTTTTCTAGCTTGTACCAATTATCGCTAAACAGTTTTTGCGCCTCCTCCACACTAATTTCCTTGCGGACTATGGGGAGATCCGCGTCAATCATTTTTTGCATTTCCGCCTCTAGCTTTGGCAGATCCTCGGGCGTGACTTTATAGTCCAGATCAAAGTCAAAATAGAAACCATTCTCAATGGGCGGTCCCATAACCTTTTTAAGTTGTGGCCACAAGCGCTGGGCGCTACAATGCAAAACATGTTCCGCGCTGTGGCGCAGAGGCATTAACGGGTCGTCTTTTAGTTCATTGTTAATTTTTGACATTCTCCTCCTTTATTTGAGTATTTGCTCCTTGTGAATTTTACTACAAATACGGATATTAAGTTAGAGTACGCCTTTACCCCTCACGGGGTGGCAGTGGCTTGATAAACTATACGACCGAGGTCTTCCATTTGATACCATTGTAGCATGGTTCTTAATGTATACAAGCCAAAAGGTTGGACGAGCAACGATGTGGTGCAAAAAATTAAGTATGGTTGTGGGTTTGCCAAGGTAGGACATGCGGGGACGCTGGACCCCCTGGCGGAGGGTGTTTTGCTGGTTTTAACCGACTCCGACACCAAAAGGCAGGGCGAGTTTATGGGGTTGCAAAAGGAGTATGTGGTTAAGCTGGCCTTGGGTTTGGTTTCGGACTCGGACGACTTGGGGACGCCCATCAGGCGAGGTGATTTGGAAGTCGCGGCCAGAATTATGCGTGACGATATCAATGCTGTGTTGAACAAATACATAGGCCAGTTTGATCAGCAAGTACCGGCGTACTCGGCGGTTAAGTGGCAGGGCCAGAGACTCTACTCGCGGGCCAGAAATAAGGAGGAGTTTGACTTGCCGTCCAAACAAGTCGAATTGTTTAGCGGGGAAGTTACGGAGTTTAACCCTTTGGATCAGGTTGGCGATTACCCCTGTCCCACAGCCACGTTAAAAATAGTTTGTGGCAAGGGCTTTTATGTCCGATCGCTGGTTAGGGATATTGGCGAAGATTTGGGTTGCGGGGCGGTTGTTGTGAAGCTTGTCAGAACAAAAATCGGTGAATATTCCAGCGAGGCAAGTCTATCTGTCGACCAGGTTCTTTTTGAACATCTCGAATCTTAACTGCTTTTCCAGTTGAATCAGCTCCGTGGGGTCGAGCTGGGAGGATCTTTGTTCTTTAGCGTTTTTTAAGGCCTCCTCTATCTCTTCTTTGATCAATTCGTCAGAGGCGACTCCGTCCTCCGTAAGAATCGTTAGCTGGTTATTGGAAAAGCTTGCCGTTCCGCCGTTGATTAGCATTTCCTTGGTGCCGTTGTCGGCCAAAGTCAAAAAAACTTGTCCCATGTCCAAAAGCGTAATTAAGCTCGCGTGATTGGGCAGAATTGTTATTTGTCCCGTGGTCGTAGGCAAAGTTACGCTTAAACATTTCGCGTCAAAGAGAAGCTTGGTTTGCGATATTATTCTGACTTTGATGTTTGACATAGCCCGCGCTCTGTGGGCGCGCTCCTCCGTTTTGCCCAACGATACTTAATGCTAAACCAGCGAGCCCTTCATGTAGAAGTCGCTTTCCGGCAAGTGGTCCAGCTCTCCACTTAAAATTTTGGCAAAACTTTCTACGGTTTGCTCGGTTGTCACATACTCCCCTTTTGTACCCGTAAATTGCTCGGCAACATGGAATGGCTGGGTTAAAAATTTCTGGACTCTTCTGGCTCGTGCCACAGTTTGCTTATCCTCGTTGGACAGTTCCTCAATACCTAAAATTGCGATGATATCCTGCAACTCTTTGTATCTTTGCAAAATCCTTTGGACTTCTCGCGCGGTTTGGTAATGCTTTTCTCCGACAATGTGGGGTTGGAGAGCGACTGAATTGGAGGCTAGCGGATCGACGGCCGGGTATAGGGCCTGCTCCGCCAGGGATCTTTCAAGGACTAGAGTGGAATCTAAGTGGGCAAAAGTGGTAGCGGGCGCCGGGTCGGTGTAGTCGTCCGCGGGAACATACACGGCTTGAACCGAAGTAATGGACCCGTTTGAGGTGGAGGCGATTCTTTCCTGCAAGTAGCCTAGCTCGTCGGCCAGAGTTGGCTGGTAGCCCACCGCGGAAGGCATCCGGCCTAGCAAAGCGGAAACTTCCGACCCTGCCTGAGAAAACCTAAAAATATTGTCGATAAATAACAAAACATCCTTATTCATTGAGTCGCGCAGATATTCCGCCATAGTTAAGGCGCTTAAAGCAACTCTCAACCTCACTCCCGGCGGTTCGTTCATTTGGCCAAACACCAACGCGGTTTTGTCGATAACTTTGCTTTCTACCATTTCGCCGTACAATTGGGTGCCTTCTCTCGTGCGCTCCCCTACCCCGGCAAACACGGAAAATCCGCTGTGAATAGCCGCCAAGTTGTAGATTAATTCTTGGATGATTACGGTTTTCCCCACGCCCGCGCCCCCAAAAGTCCCAATTTTGCCACCTTTTACAAACGGACAAATTAAGTCAATTACCTTAATACCGGTTTCAAAAACTTCAATCTTGGTTGACAGTTGCGCTATCCGCGGAGGATTGCTGTGTATGGGTTTTGTGGAAGCTTCAATGTCTCCCTTGTTGTCGATTGGCACTCCCAAAACATTAAACATTCTGCCAAGCGTTGGTTGGCCCACCGGCACTTTTACGGGCTCGCCCGTAGAAAGCACCTGAGTACCCCTCTTTAAGCCTTCTGTGGGTCCCAGAGCCACACACCGCGCTAAACACCCGCCCAGGTGTTGCTCCACCTCCAAGACCAGCTCCCTTCCGTCGGCTAGATTGATTTTTAAAGCTGTGTATATTGGTGGCAAGTCGTCCCTTGACTCGAAGCGAACATCCACCACCACACCCATAACTTTTGCCACCATGCCTGACACGGTTTTCATAATACTCCTCCCGAAGAAACCTCTACCACCTGTTGGGTAATTTGGGCTTGTCTGCTCTTGTTGTACCGTAAAGTTAGATCCCGCGACATGCCGAGCGCGTTATCTGTAGCGTTTTTCATGGAAATCATGCGCGCCGAATGCTCCGAGGCGTTTGAGGCCAAAATTGCCCCCACCAGCTGCTTTTCAAAGTACTCGTTAAGCAGGTAGGTTAGAAGTTCTCTTTGGTTGGGTTCTAGTATAGCTTGTTCAATATTAGTCGACTGGGTCTGGGGATCGGTCGTAAAATTTATCGGGAGTAGCGCTTCAAACACAGCGCTTTGCTTGGTAGCCGTTTCAAATTTAGTGTATGACAGGTACACAGCGTCATAGGTGCCGTCGGCAAATCTCTGAGTAACTGCCTTAAAGATTGCGGACATATTGGCTGGACTTGGCTTGCTAATTTCTTTGGCAAAATGTAGATCATTAACTAAACCTAGGGACGATGCCAGTTTTATCCCAAGTTTATGTATGCTAACAATACTAATTCGCGCATTTGGGTTCTCCGACTTTATTTTTTCGATTCCGCGGTGAAGTTCCAATAATTGTTTGGATACCAAACTTCCCACAAAACCCTTGGTGGGTGCCACCACAATTATGGCAACTTTGCTGACCTGTTTAGGGGATCTGGTAAGGCGGCTCTCAAACCCCGCGAGGCCTCCAATTTTGGAGACCATCGCGTGGATTTCTTGGGAGTATGGAAAGCTTTCTTGCCACATTTTTACGGACTTCTTCATCCTCGCGGCGGAAATCATTTGCATGGTTTTTGTAACCTTAGCAATATTTTTGACGGTTCTTATTCTGTTTCTTATTTCTTTGTCTTTTGCCATTATATTTCCTCAACAGCGCCATCAAGTCGTACGATATATACCTTAGCTTCTTTAGTTGGAAAAAGCTCGTGAATAATTTTCTTGGCTTGGGCTCCATATTTACAGTGTTGTTTTTTATCTTCTTCCCAATCTAAATTCTGGGGTATAGTCCCATCCTGAGCGTAGCCACCACAGTCCTGATGGTCTAAAAAGATGATTGTATCGATGCCATGCAGGTTGATGGAAAGCTCTATCTGTCTAAGCAGAGCCGCCTTATGAGCATCGTTAAGCGGCCTAACTAAATCTCTAGAGCAACCTGCTACTGAGATTACATCACTTTCCCCCAACCAACCTTTCGAGGCGATAAAGTCGGTATATGCCTTTTGCATTCTAAAGTCCATACAGGTTATAACGCAGTTTTTTGCTTTATGCATATTTTGTCATCTCCTCCTTGATTATAACTATTTCATCTTCGGTAACTTTTCTGGTTTCCCTTATAGCTTTTGTGATGATTTCTTTTGACTCTTTTAGGCAGGATAAAATATTGATGGCCGTTTCCTTTGTTTTTGCGACTTCACAATCGTCCAGAATGCCTTCTGTCACGGTCAGTATAAGTAAAATTTGATCCCGCGCTTCCAACGGCTCGCCCTGGTTCTGTTTTAGAATTTCCATTAGCCTTGCTCCTCTGTCCAGCTTTCTTTTAGTTTCTTCATCAATGTCCGAACCGAATTGTGAAAACGCTTTTAGCTCACGATACTGCGCTAGCTCCAGCTTTAATTTGCCGGCAAATTGTTTCATAGCCTTAACTTGGGCGTCTCCGCCAACCCGGGAAACGGAAGCCCCAATGTCGACGGCCGGTCTTTGGCCGGTGTTAAAAATGTCTTTATCCAAAAAGATCTGGCCGTCGGTAATGGAGATGATGTTTGTTGGAATATAGGCGGAAAGGTCCCCGGCTTGGGTTTCTACGATCGGCAAAGCAGTTAACGAACCGCCGCCTAAGGTTTTATTATATTGCAATGCCCGCTCCAACAGCTTGGAGTGGATATAAAAGATGTCGCCCGGGTAGGCCTCGCGGCCGGGAGGACGCCGTAACAGCAAGGAAAGCTCGCGGTACGACCAAGCGTGTTTAGTCAGGTCGTCGTAAATTACCAACGCGTGCTTGCCCTGCTTGGCAAAATACTCCCCTATCGCGCAACCGGCGTAGGGGGCAATGTATTGCATGGCGGGCGGGTCGGAGGCGTTTGCGCTTACCACTACCGTGTATTTTAGGGCATCGGCCTTTTCCAGCTGGCTTAGTATTTGCGCGAGTTTCGCGTTTTTTTGGCCAATGGAAACATACACGCACACAACATCCTTACCCTTTTGATTGATGATGGTATCGATACAGATGGTGGATTTGCCGGTTTGTCTATCTCCTATAATAAGTTCCCGTTGGCCTCTGCCTATGGGAATTGTGGCGTCAATGGCCAGGATTCCTGTTTGCAGGGGTGTTCTAACATTTTCTCTTTCCAGCACTCCGGGGGCTACCTTTTCCAGAGGCATGGGTGTACCTTTTGGGCAGGCTTGCTTTGTGGAGTTGTATATGTTACCTAAAGCGTCAAGAGTTTTTCCGAGGAGGGTTTCGTCAACCGAGATGCTAAGTACTTGACCCAAAGCCTCCACCAAGTCGCCTTCTTTTATTTTCAAAAAGTCGCCCAGAACAGCGATTCCCACAAGGCCATCGTCAAGGTTTAGAGCCAGCCCCCTTACCGGACCGTCGCCGGTTTTAATAACTACCGTTTCGTTATATCCCACATCGGAAAGCCCTTCCGCAAAAACCACCCCATCCTTTACCTGTTTTACTATGCCTGTATTGGTAAAATTCATTTTTCTTCTCCGCCTAGAGTCAAATCCCTAATCTTAGCCATAATGGATTCGTCAAACACATTATCCCCCACCCTAACTTTAATCCCGCCCAAAAGTTTTGGCTCCACATTGTATAAAAAACAGAGTTTGTCGCCTAGAGAAGACTTAATAAGGTTTTCTAATCTTTCCTTTTGACTCTGGGTTAGGGGTTTTGCGGTAGTGACCTCTGCCAGGGTCAGCCATTTGGCCTTAATTTTTCTGTATATATCTATAGTTTCCTCAAGAGGCGCGTCTTGCATAAATTTTAGTATGGCAAAAACCTTTTCTACAATGTCGCTTTCGGTGTCGTTTGAAATCTTGTAGAGCCTACCGGCTACTTCGGTCGCAGTTGTGGTTTTCGCGCTCATGATTTAACGGTAACCTCCTTTAGAGCCTCAACATCAAGGTCTATTTTTTCCGCCTGGCTGGCCAAAATTTGAGTAAGCGCCTCCTTAACGGCTTTTTCCAAACTTGATTTAAAGTCGGCAAGCATTTTTTCCTTTTCCACAGCTAGTATTCCCTGCGCCTTGACAATTATCTCCCCAGCGTCGATTTGCGCCTTTTCTATGATTCTTTTAGCTTGTTCGTTTGCTTGCGACTTTGATTGGGCGACAATCTCTTGGGCTTGTTTTTTGGCCTGCGAGACGATAGCGTCAAACTCAACTTGAGCTCTTTGCAGAACTAATTTTGCTTCCTCCGCCCGCCTATCGGCCTCTTGCATCTTGGCCTCTCTTTGGGCAATCACCCCGCCGATTTTTTTAAGCACAAAAAAGTGCATTAGCGCAAAAAACACCAAGAAAACTGCCGTGTTGATGACAAAACTTTGTAAGTTTAAACCGAGATTTTCCATAGTCTCTTTCCGTCAGGTTCAAACAAATTTAATAATCAGGGCGACAACCAGAGCGTAAATGGCGATAGCTTCCGCAAAGGCAATGCCCAGGATCATCAGCGTCCTGATTTTTCCTTCCGCCTCGGGGTTTCTGCCGATAGCGTTTAGCGCGCCGTTTGCTAAAATGCCAATTCCAATTCCCGGTCCTAAAGCTCCCAACCCAATTGCCAGGGCCATGGCGATGTATTTTAGTCCTTCTGCTTCCATTTTTTCCTTTCTTGTCGTAAAGACAAATAACTTAATGCTCGTGCGACGTTGCCACACTTATAAATACCGTTGTCAATAAAAAGAATACTAGAGCTTGAATAAGTCCCACAAATATTTCCAAACCAAAAAACGGCAAAGTGAACACGCCGTAAGTAAGCGATGTTATAACCGCAAGCAGAACCTCCCCCGCGAACACATTGCCAAACAACCTAAACGAAAACGACAGCACTTTACCCAGTTCGGAGATTAGCTCCAGCAGTCCCACCACAAAATCAATAGGACTTTTCAGGCTAACATACTTTGCCAGATACTTAAAGCCCCCAAACGAGATGCCAAGCGCGTTTGTCAGCAGGACGGAAATTATTGCGAGCGAGGCCGTAACGGAAAGATCCGATGTTGGCGCTCTAAAAAGCGGCACTTCGTGACCGTGGGTATGGAGCATCAGCGAGCTGACAAATGGGAGCAAACCAAACCAGTTTGAGAGTAAAATGTAAATAAAAACGCAAAACAATAGGGAAAACAGAACGGAGTTTTTGTAATCCTTGCGCATGATGCCGGAGTATAGATCGCCAATAAAAGTGTAGATGAACTCAAAAATAACCTGAAACGCGTCCGCGGGGACAAGTTTAAACGATCTGGCTTTGACGATAAGTACTGCTAAAAGCATACAAACCACTAGGATGGAGGAAAATATAGTGTTGGTAACGCTGATTCCCAAAACCTCAAAAATTGTATCGGCTTTTAAACTAATCTCGTGCACAGTGTTACTTTAGTATATTCAAGTCGACAAATCAATGATCCGAAGATCCGAAACACCTTAGATTTTTAAAGTTTTTTCCAAAATGACGGAAATCAAGTCGCGGTTGCGGGTGCGTGTTAGTAGCCGGATGGGGAAAATTAGGTCAAAAACTAAAAGCGTCAGGCTGACTGTGGCAAGAGACAGTAGTTTTAGCCTTGGGAACAGTAAGAAAACAATAATAAGCGCTGTGGTAAAAGAGACAAAACGCACTAATTCGTCCTTTGATTCCGCAAAAGTTAAACGGACGGCTTTTTTAATATTTTGATACCTTTGCCTATCGGTGACATTGTTTTCAGGTTCCGATTCCAACCAGCCGGTGTAGTATTTGCGCGCGGAATAAGCGATTTTTAGCAGGTTTCGCACAACTTCTGTCACGATTGAAGTCGCGATAATAATCAAAGTGATTTTTCCGTTTATCGGGTTGAAACCCCGTTCCATTAAATCGTATCCCAAAATATTTGCGCGCAAGGGCACATTTAAATCCGGCGGGACATAGAACAAATTAGTTGAGTCCATTGTTAAAAAGAACGCAAACAATACGACTTCAAACGAGTCAATAAAGGTTTTATTAACGCGCTTGCCAAACTCGTATCGCCAACCGGTTTTTGTAAGATTGTTCCGGCCTGGTAGATTCATATAAGCCAACGCGCCCGCTCCCGCTATAGATAAGAGGACCGTCATGGCTGTGACATCAAAACTTTTGCCTACGAGTTTGTACAGATACAGCGTGCTAATATATAGGGAAATGCCCGCGATATAAGAAAAAACCGGCGCTAGGTTTAAAAGCGCCTCTTTGACTTTTTCTATAAACAATTTGATGACTTGCTTGATGAAGTCAATAAGATCCATAACGGAAAACGAACCCTCCATAAAGATCTCCATCAGTCTCCCCACCTCTTTTTTCATGCCCAGAATTGCCATAACGCCCATAACTACAAAAATGGCCGCAACGCTTAACGCGGTAAACCACAGCACATTTAGAACAATTTTCGTGGCGGACGGGTAAACCATGTTGCCTATCGTTAGTAGAAGCGCAAAAGAAATTATGAAGATGAGTATGAGTCTGCTTTTTCTGATCATAGGGGATGGTGGGCCCCACAGGATTCGAACCTGTGACCTCTTCAATGTCACTGAAGCGCTCTAACCAGCTGAGCTAGGAGCCCGTGTCCGCGATGTGTATTATACAGGAATTTTTCTCGGTTTTTATCACTTTGGTTTTTAGCATTCAAAAACGGGGAACCGCTACCACATCTGGTCTATTTCTTAGCGCCTTGGGACTTCGCGACTTTTTGCGGCTCGTAAATTTTGTCGATAAGGCCATATTTTAAGGTTTGCTCCGCGTCCATCCAATTGTCGCGCTCTATATCGTTCATAACTTTTTCGAAGGGCTGGCCCGATTCTTCCGCGATAATTCTGGCGTATTGCTCCCGCAATTTGAGCATGTGTTGCGCCGTTATTCTGACATCGGTCTCTTGACCTTCTATTCCGCCGGAAGTCTGGTGGATCATGGTATAAGCCCCCGGTAAAGCGTATCTTTTACCTTTGGACCCGCCAGCCAAAATCATCGCCCCCGCGGAAGCTGCTAGTCCAACATTTATAGTAGTGATCTCGTTTTTGACATACTTCATGGTGTCGTACATAGCCCGCCCCGCGTAGGCCTCTCCGCCCGGAGAGTTTATGTAGACATTTATGTCTCTGGAGTCGTCCTGACTTTCTAAAAACAGCAGTTGGGCAATAAAGGTGTTTGCGGACGCTAGATCTATGGGACCCGTAACAAAAACAATAAAATCCTTAAGCAATCGGGAATAGATGTCGTACGCCCGCTCAAAGCCGCTGGGGTCTTTTTCTACCACAGTGGGCACCAACACGCTATTTTGCATTTTGTAGTCTACCCTAGGCATTATCTTTATTTTCTTTCTTGTCTCCTGAGGTCGATCTGTTCTCTTCTTTATTCCTTTGAGTCCCGTTACTTTCTCCCTCACTTGGAGTTTTGGAATCTTCCAAAGTTCCCTCAACCTCGGAAATCAGCTTCCAAATTAGTTTGTTCTTGGCAATTATAGCTTTTACATAGGCTTTTTCAACCGGGTTTTCCAAATATCGCTGTTTTAGTTTTTCGTCGCCCATAGCCGTAACCGTGGCCTCAATTTCCTCGTCGTTCACCTCAATTTGTTCCTTTTTGACAATTTCAGCAAGCGCCATCTCGCTCGCGATGTTTTTTCCGGCGATTTCCTCATACTCGGCCCGCAATTGGTCTCCCGTTTTGTTTATGGACTTAAGATATGACTCCATGGCTAAATTTAGGGGTTGGAGTTGTTGTACGAGTCGAGTTAGCATCCGGTCCACTTCCTGCGCCACTACCATGTCCGGGATTTCTACTTGAGTTACGGTAAGTATGGCGTCCACAATGTCCGTAGGCGTCATGTGGAAGTGGTCGTACTCGCGCTCACGCTCATGTTCGCGGCCGTGGTCGTTTTGGCTACTATTTTCTTGATCGCGGCTATCCTTAGATTGATCCCCTTCACTATAAGGTTGTTGTAACGACTTTTTCTCTTCGCTCGTTTCCAAATCATCTTTGTCCTTTTGTTCTTGGGCGTTTGCTTTCTCTTCTTTACGGGACTTTTCTAGCTTTGCCGTTTTGGCGTTGTAGGAATCCTTTATCGCCTTTTTATAGTCTCCTATGGTAATTTGTGGTCGCAAAGCTGTTTCCGCGGTAAACGTGAAGTCTTTCTCTGGACCGTAATCTTCAATTAGGATTTTTGGACTTACAATTGGGGCAAGATTTTCCTCAGCCAGAGCCTGGGGATAGTAGGTTTTCACCAACTCGCTCATCACCTCGGCGTCGAATTTCTGTTGATTCAATTTTTGTTTGACAAGTTCGAGGGGGGCTTTGCCTTTTCTAAACCCGTCAATTTCCGCTTCGGAAGCAATTTTTGCCAAAACTTTTTCCTGAATCTCCTTTACATTGTTGCCTGGAATCGTAACGGTTAGTTTTATTGTGGACTTTGGAAGTCGCTGTACAGACACTTGCATAGGCAACCATTGTATCACATTTGCTTTAGCCGGTTTTTGTGAAATTGACTTTCGACAATCGTCGAATTACACCACAAAAACTATCCTAAAAATCGAAACTATTTGGATAAGGTCATTAAACAGGAACTTCTTGCTCGGACGGGTGTTGGTCGCGTCGACAAAGATAAAGAGCTCAATTTTTTTGTCTTAAAAGGCCGCCCGGTATGGAAAAATACGGTACAATGACCACCATCCCACAAACCTTTGCCGACATTTGGAACTTGCCGGACTGGTACTCCGGGAAATTTGTTACGCGGTTAAAGGATAAAATGCATGGTCTATTATCATGACATTTTGACAACCAAAATTTGGGAGGAACTTAAGCGCGTTAATGGTCAGTTGGACTTTGCGCTGATTGGCGGTTGGGCGGTTTACCTTTATATAAAAGCTTTAAAGTCAAAAGATATTGACATTTTGCTTAATTACGGCGGTTTGGACAAACTGCGCTTGCTGTATCCACAAGAAGACCCTTACTTAATGTTCAAAAACGGCACGGCGTCGCTACCCATATAGGTTGGCAAAACCCCGTTCCATTTTTCTATGGCCATTTTTTGAAGGATAAGCGGGTCTATGGTTGCTTTTAAGATCTCTTGGGCTCTAGCTTCGCCTTCTGCCCTTATGATCCTCTGTTGCTTAATGAACTCTTCCTGTTGGGCTTTAAATTCCTCTGTTTTCACCTTTTCCTGCTCGATTTGTTTTTGCTCAATGGCTTGCATATAAACTGGGCTAAACTCTATTTGGCGGACTAAGAATTCGTCTAGGATTACTCCGTTTTCGGCAAAAGACGCCCTTAAGGTGTCTTCCACCTTTTGCTGGTAACTAAAAACATCTCCCGCGTACAGCTCCGACGCTGGAAACTCTCTGGCTATGTTTCTTGCCACTGATCTGCTTTCTGTGTGGACTATTCTGGTTGCCACCTGCTCCTGCGTACCAATATTTTGCGCAATCCACAGGATTTTTTGTGGGTCTAAACTATAGCGCAACGAGTACCTAATACTGACTTGCTGGCCGTCTTTTGTTGTAGTGTCCACAGGCACATCTGTTGTGTCGCTCATTTGCTTTTGCTCATAACTCGAGCGGATGCCCACATTTACTTTGTTGTAAAATGGACTTTGGGTGGGTGTTTCGCTGGTCTCATAGACGACTTTTTGGGTGTTGTAAAAGTAAACCTTGTCGATAAACGGAATTTTTGTATTTAGTCCTGGCGACGCTAGACTGACGACTCTGCCAAACCTGCTAAGCACCCCCACCGTGCCAAATTCCACAGAGAAAAACGGGTTAACGGTGGAGATTATGGGCTTGGCAAAGATGAGAACAAAAAAGAGGACGAGCAGGATCTTCCCCAGTTTTTTGAATTTGGCAAATTTTGACTTAACAACCTCAGGTTCAAAAACATTTGTTTTTATTGTCGGCATAGTTTTATCCTACACTTTTTTCGGACAACTTCAAGCGCTATTTAAGAGCGTGCTTATGAGATCGTGCTGGCTTTTGGGTTTTCCTTCCGAACCCAACAACCACAAGGCTTTGTCAAAAACCAACCAACTTTGTCCAGCTTTAATACAGGCATCCTGCCAAACTCTTTTTACCAGATTAATATTTTTAGCTGTCATTTCGGGCGACTTTGTATAACCCAGTAAGTACGCAATTTAGGTAGTCTAGCACAAAATAGATGTTAAAATGACACCCATGAAAAGTCTTACCGTAAAAGGTCAAACCATAAACCTGCCGGATTTTTATCCTGACGCCACCAAAGGTGTTATACGCGCGTGTTCAAGCGAAGATATCGCGCAGGCGGGTATAAACGGGCTTATCGTCAACACATATCATTTGCTGACTCAACCAGGGCCAACGGTTTTGGCGCATGCCGGAGGAATAAAAAAGTACATGAACTGGAACGGAACCATTATTAGCGATTCCGGCGGATGGCAGATTTTTAGCTTGATCCAGCGCAATTCCGGTATGGGGTCTGTTACCAAGGATGGTGTTTCGTTTATCAAGGAGTCAAAGTCCGGCAAGCATAAGTACAAGATAACGCCGGAAAAATGCATTCAAATTCAGTTTGACATAGGAAGCGACATTATGATTTGCCTAGACCACTTTACGCCTCAAAACCCCACAAAGGACGAGTTGGACAAAAGTGTTAAACAAACGGTCGAGTGGGCAGGTCGTTGTAAGGAGGAGTTCGATTCACTGTGTCGGCAAAACAAGCTGAACGACAACACCAGACCGCTCTTGTTTTGTGTTTTGCAAGGTGGACGGGACAAGAAAACGGTGGAAAAGTGCGCAGAAGGCTTGCGACAGTGGAATTTTGATGGGTGGGGTTTGGGTGGTTGGTTGTTTGATGAAAATAAGAACCTGGACTTGGATGTTTGTAGACACTATTACAGTTGCATGGAGTCTAGTAAGCCAAAATATGCTTTGGGAGTTGGCGATCCTCAGGCCATAGTGGATTGTTGCAAGATCGGTTTTGATGTATTTGACTGTGTTCTTCCAACACGCGACGCCCGTCACAGAAGGATTTATACATTTATCAAGTCACCAGAAGAAATTGAGTTTGTCTCCGAAAAAGGTTGGTACACATGTTATCAAATAAATCGCGAAAAATATGCTATGGACTATTCCCCGCTTAGCGAGCATTGTGACTGTTACGCGTGTAAAAATTATAGTCGCGCTTACCTTCGGCATTTATTTGAAGTTGAGGACACCTTAGCCTATCGTTTGGCAACTATTCATAATTTGCGCATGTATGCGATGTTGATCGAAAAACTCCGCACCAGATGCTAAAATTCAGGAGTAAGCCAAAAGAAGGACACTGAGCTTTAGGAGTAACATTAATAGCGTTCAATCTTTTGTAAGAAGTGTATATGGGTGTTATCCGCGATTACTTTGGGGATTGTTTTGTTAGTTCCTTTGGGGGCAGTTTCAAGAGGTATTTTTCAGACTGCGTGGGTTTTAGCAACACCAGCCCTAATTTTTGTTATGTGGGTTTCAGGGATTATTGCTGGAATGTTTTTTATAGCTCCAGAGTGGGAAAGAATTGTTGTTTTGCGACTCGGTAAGTTTGAGTCTGTGGGAGGACCCGGTTTTTTTATAGTCCTTCCGTTTATTTATTCTCTAGCGTCAGTGGTAGATACCAGAATTGAAACACATTAAGTGGAAGCAACTGCCGCCCTTACCAAGGATAATGTTCCAACCAAAGTTACCGCGGCTGTAGAGTTTAGAGTGGAAGACCCCAAAAGGCCACTTTGGATGTCCAAAATTATCGACTTTTCGCAACTTGGCTTTCAACCTAAGCTCTCAAAAATAGTATTGGAAGTTTGGACCTTAAGGACTTGTTAAGCGAGCGAGATCAAATTGCCGACAAGCTAAGGGAGCAGATTGACGAGGGGGCCGCGGTGTATGGTATAGATATAAGGGCGGTGAGAATAACTGATATCGATACCCCGCAATCTTTAGTGGAGGAGCTCGCGGTGATCGCGCGAGCCCGAAGGGCGAGCGAGGCCAAGCAAATTCAGGCCGACGCGGAAGTCTTGGTTGCCAAAAAGATAGCGGAGGCTAGTCAGATTCTGACTGAAGAAGAGGGCGGTATAAGATTAAGAGAGTTGCAAACATTGACTGAAATCGCCAAGGAGACGGGCAATATGGTTATTGTATATCCATACGGTGATAGGAACGGTCAGGAAATTGCAAACGGCCGGGCCGGCAATGTCCCTTGGACTTTAAGGACATAAGAGGTCGGTGTCAGAGGGCGTGGATGTTAAGAGGCAATAGGCGGATTTTTTGGATGCCAGCTTTAAGCCCTAAAGCTTGGGGACTTTTCTAAAATTTTTCCGACTTCCTGAGCGATTTGCTTAAGGGTGTTATCGACTTTCAGAAGGAAACGGGAGATGTTTAGGTCCTCCAGCTTGTTTCTTATCTGTTCTTCATTTATGTTTGTCAGCACCAATACCTTGGCGTTTTTTCCCCATGGATCCCGCCTTATCTCTGCCACCATCTCCGCGCCGTTAATGTCCGGCAAAATTAAATCCGCTATAATTAAATCCGGGTGGTTTTTTAGCGCCATCTGGACACCGCTTCTGCCGGACACCGTCGTGTCCACATAATATCCTGCTTCTCTAAGAGTAAATGCTAGGGAATCAGAAACCACCGTGTCGTCCTCTACCACCAAGATATGTTTTTTTTCCATAAGCTTACTTTAGCATATTTTCACTGGTGGGCGAAGGGGGACTTGAACCCCCACCCCTCGCGGGATACGGTTCTAAGCCGTACGCGTATGCCAATTCCGCCATTCGCCCAAATTTTAGGCAAGATTGGAGGTGACTCACGCGAGGATTATATAACATTGGGTGAAGGTATTCCTATATTGTTTTGCGGCACCTGATAAATACCACTATTCGGATTCAAAATTCTGAATCATCTCGCCAAAGTATTTAACGCCCTCGCACCAGGAGCCTTTTGACGGGGGTGTGTAAACGGCCATAATTTCGCATGGGTCTGTTATGCCTTTGGAGAAGAAGTTGACATCGAAATATTTTGACAGCGCGGATATACCCGCTTCCCAGTCGCTAAAGGTTTTAACATTGCCACCCCAAACTCCATATCCCCAAGCGTTGTAGGAGTTCTCCAGCCCGGCTACGATGGGCGTTTTTTTACCGCAACTTGACTCTTGGAAGGAGACCGCGGCCACCAGCCAGTACGGGATATTATGCTCGTCCGCCTTTTTGACTATGTACTCCCCTGTTCCGGCTAAGGGGCACTTAAATTTATTAAACACACCCTCGATTTTAAGGGCTCTGGCGTCTCGCGCTTGAGTCTCAAAGCTGCTTTGGGCATTATTGGGAACTTTAGCCGTGTAATAGCCCAAAACATTGCCTGCCGAGGTTTTGCCAAATGAGCCTAAAAGAAAAAAAGACGAGGACGCAAAAGCGCACGATACTAGCGCTACCCACACAAAGGGCGCCAAAAGCCTGAGATTGGTTATTGAGGGTCTTGTTTGGGTCTTTACGACTTTGTCCCACCCGCCTTTTTCAGCCATTACTTAATGATGGCATACTTAAAATGGTTTGGCAAAAGCTAGCGCCGGCAACCGATAATTCAGCTATACTTCAGCATGGGATTATAATAACTACCATATGCGCATCCTACTGGTAGAAGACGAGCATAAAATCGCAAACTCTATTAAACGCGGGCTTGAGCAGGAGCGGTACGCAGTTGATGTAGCTTATACGGGCACAGACGGTTACGATCTCGCCTGTGTGGAGTCTTACGATCTGATTATCTTGGACTTAATGTTGCCTGGGATGGACGGGCTAACGGTTTGCCAAAAGCTTCGTGAGCAAGGTAATCACACGCCCATTTTGATTTTGACGGCAAAAGGCCTGACGGAAACAAAAGTTGAAGCCTTGGATTTAGGAGCGGACGACTATTTAACCAAGCCATTTTCTTTTGAAGAGCTTTTGGCCCGCGCTCGGGCGCTTTTGCGTAGGCCGAGAAATAGCCTATCGACAAATCTACAGGTTGAAGATTTGGTTCTGAATCCAACGGACTACAAAGTCACGAGGAATAATGCCCAGATAACATTGTCTGCCAAGGAGTTTGCTTTGCTGGAGTACTTAATGCGTAATGCCGGAAAAGTACTTAGCAAAGACGCAATAATCGCGCATGTTTGGGATTATGACGCTGACATTTTGCCCAATACCGTGGAAGTTTATATAAAGAATTTGCGGTCAAAAATTGATCAACCGTTTAAGGACAGGCCTCCCTTGATACACACAGCGAGAGGTTTTGGCTATATGCTTGGAGAGAAACATGACAATTTTTAAAAAGGCGAGGATAAAACTCACGTTGCTTTATCTTTCAATCATAATGATTGTTAGCGTCTCGTTTAGCGCTGGTATATACGGCATAATAAGCCGAGAAATAGAAAGATTCTCCAGAAGTCAAAGGTTTAGAATTGAAGGCCGAATGTATCCCCCAAACCCCACTAGGCAGGCCATTCCCCTACCAGATCCGGACCTTGTGTGGGATCTTAAGTCCAGATTGGTTATATATTTAGGCTTTATTAACCTGATGATTTTGGCGCTGGCCGGATTTTTGGGTTATTTGCTAGCAGGTTGGACCTTAAAGCCTATTTCTAAGATGTTAGAAGACCAAACACGCTTTATTTCTGACGCGTCGCACGAACTTAAAACACCGCTTACCGCTCTAAAAAGCTCGTTTGAAGTATTCCTACGGGACCCTAAACCCAGTATGTCCGAAGCTTACGAGGTTATTAAAGATGGTATTAAAGATATCGACAATCTTACTAAATTGGCGTCATCCTTATTGACGCTTTCGCGATTCTCTGAACCAAATATTAAAGCAACTTGGGACTTAGTTAATCTTTTGGAAATTATTAACGGCGTTGGAGAAACACTAAAACCGTTGGCTAAAAATAATAATGTAGATTTAGTTTTAAGTCTGGAGGATGTCTACATGATGGGCGATAGACAACAACTTACTGAGCTGTTCACTATTCTTTTGGATAATGCCATAAAATATAACAAGGAGCACGGAAAGGTTGAGGTAAGAGTATCAAGGAGAGACGACCATGCGGTGATTGATGTTGAGGACACCGGCATAGGGATTTCTCAAAGTGACTTGCTCCATATTTTTGACCGTTTTTATCGGGCTGATCCGTCTAGAAGCAAAAACCTTGTTGACGGCCATGGGCTCGGACTGGCTATTGCCAAAAAGATAGTAGACTCGCATAGGGGTGTCATCACGGTTAGGAGCCAACTAGGGGTTGGCACAACTTTTCAGGTAAAATTCAGAGTTGCGGATCTAAAGTCATAAAAATATGTTTAAAAAGGCGCTGGATTATAAAAAGGCTCTTTTCATTATTATTCCGGTTTTGGGCTTGATAGGCTACTACGGTTGGTCAAGACTTGTTAAACAGAGGTCCCCGCAGGTAACTTACCAAACAGCCAAGGTGGAGCGTGGGACCATTGTGGAGACGGTTACAGCTTCTGGCAGTGTCTCTAGCGCCAATAACACGCCTATCGTCACCCTCGTTACGGGGAAAATTACCAAACTGTATGTTAAAAATGGCGACTTTGTAAAAGCTGGAGCAAGAATTGCTGATTTAGAGCTAGACCAGTCGTCAAACCAAAAGTATACTCAACAGCTTGCGACATACCAAAATGCAATAAATGCTTTGGAGACGGCAAAAAATACCTTGCGACAATATGAAGTGGACGCAAAGACGGCTCATGATAATTTTGTAAAGGGCGCGTTAAACAAAAACAAAGATAAGGACAGCCTTATATACCAACAGCTATACACCGCCAAGCGGGTTGCGGAGGAAAAATATCAAATTCAGCAAAAAGTGGTTGAGGCGTCTCAGATGTCGCTAAACAGCTCTTATTTGGCGCTGCAAAATTACTCCCCCACAATTTACGCCCCTATATCCGGTACATTGTCGGGGCTCTCTTATCAAGAAGGTTCTGTAATTCCCGCGCAGGCGGTAAGTAGCTCCACTAACACATTGAGCCAAACTATCGCTTATATAACAACATCGAGCCTACCCATAGTTAGTGTAAATCTAACAGAAATTGATATACCTAAGGTGGAGATCGGTTTTAAGGCAACTCTATACTTTGACGCTTTTCCGGACAAAACCTTTACGGGCAAAGTGTTTGGTATCAACACCACAGGGGTTCTGAGCTCTGGGGTGACATCTTATCCTGTTACCATAATTTTGGACACACAAAACGACAAAATTTATACCAATATGGCCGTAACCGCCAACATAATTATCACCAGCAAGGAGGATGTATTATATGTGCCTTCCTCTGCGGTAGTGACACAAAACGGATCAACTGCGGTAAGAAAATTAGTTGACGGCAAGGTGGGGTATATTCCTGTGGAGGTTGGTATTTCCTCTGATTCGGGGACCGAAATTATTTCTGGTTTGGAAGAGGGCGAGGAAGTTATAACGGTCGTAAATACAGTTTCCGCGACAGGGGTTAGCAGCTTTAGATCACCGTTTGGAATTAGGACTGGCGGTATGGGGGGTGGCGGATTCAGGAGGGATTGATACCGTGATTAAAGCAATCAATATATCCAAGGTTTATAAGAATGATGGTTTGGAAACGGTAGCCTTGCGCGATATATCTTTTACAATTTCAAAAGGAGAGTTTGTGGCCATTATGGGGCCCTCTGGTAGTGGAAAATCCACTCTAATGCACATTTTGGGCGCTTTGGATTCGCCTACTTCTGGAGATTATTTTTTAGACGGGCAGAACATGGGGAAAATGAGCCAGGATGATTTGGCGGAAATACGCAATAAAAAAATTGGCTTTATTTTTCAGTCATACAATTTATTACCTAGGACTACCGCCCTTAAAAATGTCATGTTGCCTATGGTTTACGCTGGCATACCTAAAAGAGAACGAGAGGAGCGGGCCAGACAATGTTTGGCCATGGTGGGACTTGAAGATAGAGTCGCCTATTTTTCTAACCAGCTGTCGGGAGGGCAACAGCAAAGAGTTGCTATCGCGCGCGGGATTTCTATGAACCCGAGCATATTGTTGGCGGACGAGCCTACCGGAAACATTGCCTCCGCCCAGGCGGAAGAAATTATGACCATTTTTAAAAGGTTAAACGGTCAGGGGCATACTATTGTCATGATCACCCACGAGCCCGACATAGCTAGGCACGCGCAAAGAATCATACATATTAAAGATGGAAGGATCGACGCATAAATGGATTTTATTGAATTATTGGAAGAAGCTATAGTATCTCTAAAGCAGAATAAGCTACGGACCGGGCTTGCGGCTTTAGGTATTATTATCGGGGCGGGAAGCGTTATATCCCTGATTTCCCTGGGGCAGGCAAGCCAAAGAGCGGTGGCAAATCAAATCGAATCGTTGGGTTCAAATCTGCTAACCGTTATGCCGGGTTCGCCAAGTAGTGGTAATGTACGGGGCGCTATAGGTAGTGCCGCCTCTTTGACATACGATGACTTTTTGTCCATTCGGGACAAAATTGGTGTCGAGTTGCTTAATATAAGGTCCGTGTCCGCCGAATTGCAAAAAAGAGCGCAGGTTGTAGCGGGGAGGAATAACATTAACACTCAAATAGTTGGAGTAGTGCCGTCCTACGCGGAAATTAGAAAAATTAATTTAGCTTCAGGCGTTTTTATTTCCCAACGCGATCAAGACAGTATGCTTAAGGTGGCGGTTCTAGGTCCTACCGTTGTAACCAATTTGTTTGGGGAAGGAGCGGACCCCATCGGCAAAGCTATTAGAGTCAGCAACCAGTCATTAAAGGTTATAGGAGTTACCGTAGCTAAGGGGGGAGCAGGGTTCCAAAATCAGGACGACATGATTTTTGTTCCTTTATCGACAGCGCAAAAACAGCTTTTTGGGGTGGATTATGTGTCTACGATTTCCATTGAGGCCGTAAATACCAATGTGATGGACGAGGCTCAAAACGAGGTTGGCTATTTTTTGCTTGCCAGACATAGGTTGACCGATCCTGCCCAAGCGGATTTTGTAATCATGTCCCAGCAGGATATTTTGGGCGCCGCCAACCAAATAACCGGCACTCTAACTACCCTGCTCTCAGGTATTGCGGCTATTTCTTTGGTGGTTGGGGGCATTGGGATTATGAACATTATGCTAGTAACGGTTACCGAGCGCACGCGGGAAATCGGGTTGCGTAAGGCTTTGGGCGCAAAACGCCGGCTCATCATCCTACAGTTTTTAATTGAAGCAGTTATTTTGACGTTTGCTGGAGGTATTCTTGGGACTCTTTTAGGCGCGGGGGTGTCGTACTTTGTGTCGTCGGCAAATTCTCTCCCGTTTGCTTTGGCGCCCCAATCAGTGGCTTTAGCTTTGGGAGTTTCCTGTTTGATTGGAATTGTGTTTGGTTGGTATCCCGCCCAAAAGGCCGCCAACCTAGCGCCTATTGAGGCGTTAAGGTATGAGTAAGGGTTTATCCTATGAGTGGCGTCGTTATGGCTACAACTATTTCTCTTTGGGATTTCAGCTTGACTTCAGCATACTGCCTGTATGATTAGTAAGTTATAAATTTAAGAAAGGATACTATGATAAACACCAAAACATTACTCGCGATGTTTGCGGTAGCAATTTTAACTGGCGGAGCCGGGTTTTACGCCGGAATGTTGTTTCAAAAAGGCAAAATGCCAAAACTTGGCCCAAACGCCTTTATGGGAAGAGATTTTAGCCGTAGTGGTAAAGGTCAAATGCCTTTGCCAGGCGGAGGACGAATGGGCGGAGGTATGCTAAGGCCCATTGTGGGGGAAATTTTAAGTAAGGACGACAAAAGCGTCACTGTAAAGATGCAGGATGGGAGTAGCAAAATTGTCATGCTGTCTGCCACAACTAATATTAACAAGGCGGAAAAAGTTGACGCTGAAGCTTTAACTGTAGGAGCAACCATTAGAGTTTTTGGGACGACAAATCCAGACGGCAGCGTTACCGCGCAGGATATTCAGTTAAATTCTGAGCAATTAGGCAAAACACAGGGCAAATAGAATTCAGGATAGGTAGAAACTATGGTCGGGGTGGGCGGACTCGAACCGCCGACCTCGCGGTCCCAAACCGCGCGCTCTAGCCAACTGAGCTACACCCCGTTCCTTCTTCGTCGGAATGACGGACTTTTCGAATGAAAAATTATTCTAATGACAAACTGTAGTGATTTTATCAGCTTTTTGAGGCTATTGGAAACGCCAGATAAAAAGTACTACCAATGTTTTCCTTGCTTTCAAACCAAACGCCACCTCCGTGTTCGCCAGCCACCCATTTTACAAAATAAAGTCCAAGGCCGTTGCCGTCGGTTAAGGTTGCATTGGCGTTAGAAGCTCTAAAGAACCTGTCAAAGATGCGCCTTTGATCGTTAACCGGGATTCCTATACCTGTATCTTGTACGCTTAAAACGGCTTGGTTATTCCTTAACTCGGTGGTAACTTTAATTTTCCCGCCCGTCGGTGTGTACTTGACCGCGTTAGAGATCAAATTCCCCACCGCCTCCGTTGCGAGTTTGGGGTCCAATAGAACCGTCGGAAGGCCACTTTGATAACTTTCTGTGAGCGTAAGGTTCCTATTAGCAATACCCTGCCTATGTGATTCCACGGCCTTTTTGACCAAGTTGTTAAAGTCGACCAGCTCCGGAGAAACATTTATCTTCTTTGCCTCAATACGGGACACATTCAAAAGCGAATTTACCAGTTTTATAAGTCGTTCATTTTCATTTTGGACTTTTTGGACGACTTCTTTTTGGTCGGCCGTAAGGTTGGAGACATCCTCCTGCCAAAACAGCTCACACAGCCATTTTATGGAGGACAGCGGAGTTCTAAGTTGGTGCGAAGCTAAGGAAATAAACTCGCTTTTTACTTTGTCGATCTCTTTTATGTAAGTGATGTCTCTCTCAATGCCTACAAAAAACTCTATTTGCCCGGAGGCGTCCAAAACGGGCGTGATGTTTAACTCCGCGTAATAGGTCTCTCCGGACTTCTTTTTGTTTATAAGCTCGGCGCTAAAAGGTTGTTTTTGCACAGATATTCTTTCCCACATCCTGGAGTAAAAATCTTTGTCCATAAGTCCGCCCCAAAGCTTGCCGGCCTTTGTGCCGATAATCTCCGCCGATGTAAAGCCGGTGGTTTTCTCTGCGCCATCGTTAGCGTATAAGACGATTCCTTGCGGGTCGGTAAAGATTATTTGGCTCTCTGTTTTTTCTACCGCTTTCTTAAAACGCTCTAAAACAGTCTCAAACATTTTTTGATTGGTAATGTCCGTGAGAATTCCTAAGTAACCGGTTAATTTTTTGTTCTCGTCATAAATTGGGTTAGCTTTTATGTCCGCCCAGATTTCATTGCCGGTGGTCTTTGTTAATCTGCATACAAGATGTACGGTCTTCCCTGTTTGGCTCTGTTTTTTCCAACTTAAGAGCGTTGAGGCTTTATCTGCCTGACTTATGTGATCGCGCCAGTTAAGGCTATTGCTTACCGGTTTATTAGGTAGCGTATCCCCTACTTGCGCAAGCGACGAGATCTTGTCCTGGGATGATGTGCTCTCGACAAGCCCCAAAGTTTGGGTGTACTTTGAGTTATGGGCGGTTATTTCTCCGCGTGCGTCCTCCAAAAAAGCTCCTATGGGCAGGTCTGTTATGTCAGTTAGCATGATTGGGCAGAAGTTGGCTAATTACTTTTTCCAGCTCGCTTAAACTTGTGTCGGTTTTGACCAAATATGCGTCCACATTGTACTTTCTGGCGCGGGCTTTGTATTCGTCGCTGGAAAGATTGCTAAACACTATAACTTTGGCCGACGCGCCCCAAGCGTCCTCCCTTAGCTCCGGCAGAATATCCAGACCGTTTTGAATAGGCATGATAAGATCCAATACCGTCACATCGGGATGATTTTCTAACGCTTGCTTAAGCCCCTCTTGGGCAGAAAACGCCCTCAGGACTGTATAGCCCGCGTTGGTTAGGTATCTTTCCAAGGCAAAGATAGCGGGAGCCTCATCCTCCACTATCAATACCGTACCGCGAGGATTAGTTTTGTCCATAACTTGATTCTACAGCTCTGGTATCAGGGTGGCAAGGACTGTATCAAATGGTTTGGATTCGTACACTAGACGGGAATTTTTATTTAAGTCTACAAGGTGTACCTTGACGGTATAAGTGCAAACTTTATCAACAGGACAGACGGGAATATCCGGTGACTTTTTGTCCAGACTGCGAGAAAACTCAGAAACCACAAACACATCATTGTCCAAAAAATAAGCGCGGTCAAAATAGCAATTCAAATGGGCGGCGCAGTCTAAAAGTCGCGCGTCTAAAAGTTTGTCATCCCTTAATCCATAGTAGTGAATTTGATTAGGCCCATATCCGTCGCGTGGTATGTTTCTGTAGTCAATAAATTGTCGCTTGCTGGGGGAGTACACAACGCCCCCTGTGCCCGCGTATTTGGTGATATTCAAGTCAAACAGTTCTTTAACACCTTCCTCGTCGATGTTGTAGACCGTCATCCATTTGGTATTGTAAATCTCGTTTTCCTCTATAAGTCTAAATTCGTCCGCCTCAATAGTTAGACCTTTGTTTTTTAAGTTAGTAATCCATTTTTGGAATGATTTGTTTAACTCCACTTTTTCTGGCAGTTTGGTTCTGTCCACATCTTTGTCTTGACGATAGTTTACATAGGTGGCGCCAATTACGGTTAAGGAAAGTAAAGTGGTTGCAAGGATAAAAACTGTGTTTTTAGTGACGCGCATTGGTTTCACGGGTCAAGTTTACCAAAATTTGTTACTCTTTGTGGTTATGAAGTTGTTTTTTAGATTTGCAAAGTCTGCGCGACGAGTAAAAAGGCCGAATAAAAAGTTTTTGGAAAATAGAGAGCGCGCCAGAATGTTAATTCTTGATCGGCTTGGCTATTTTAATAAGTCTTACGGGTTTATATGGAACCGTGTCGCAATAAAAAACACCAAACGGCGTTGGGGTAGCTGTTCCAAAAAAGGCAATTTGAATTTTTGTTACAAACTGGTTTTTCTGCCCCCGTCACTTGCTGATTATATTATCGTTCACGAGCTGTGCCATCTGGGCCAATTTAACCACTCCCCCGCCTTTTGGGATCTGGTCGCACAAACACTTCCTAATTACAAAACTCTGCGGAACGAGCTAAAAAATGCTAAACTCTTGTCGTGAACCATCTTTGGGACTATGACCAAAAGGAGTTGGAAAAAACAGAAAGCGGTAAGGCGCTAGTGATAGTAAGTTTTGGTACGCCCAGCTAAGCTACGATGTTAAAGCGAAGTAAAAGCGGTCTTTGTCGGCGGGAGTGGCGGGCATTTTTTGGAGTTTTTTAGCTTTAATTTTGTAGCCGGCGCCAATATTGATCCGGCTCAAAAAGTCCATATTGTGGGAGATTACTATTAGCGCGCCCTTAAAATTGTTGAGCGCGTTAACCAAGACATCCACCGTTTCTATGTCAAGGTTATTTGTAGGCTCGTCCATAACCAACAAATCGATAGGGAAAGAGCTAATCATAGCCAAAATCAGTCGCGCCATCTCACCGCCACTTAAACTGGCGCCAAGTTTTTGCATTTCTGTTTCCGACTTAAATTGGAATTTCCCCAGTTGCTCCTTTGCTTTTGACTCGGTAATTTCTTTGTTGTAGGCCATCAGGTTTTGGATCAGGTTTAACTCTGGTTTAATTAAGCTGTAATTTTGGTCAATGTATACCCACGCTAGTTTCTCGCCTCTGTAAACCTCCCCTTTTAGGGCAACATTTTTGTCAGTACCTAACAAGGCCTTTATCAGGCTACTTTTTCCCGTTCCGTTGTCGCCTGCTATCACAATTCTGTCTCCGTAGACAATTTTTAGCTCTATACCTTTTACAAGGCATGTCTTACCTGCCATAAGATCCGCGTTTTTGATTTCCAAAATTGTCCTACCCTTGTTGCCTTCTGTATTTTTCATTGTTATGTAAGCTAGGTGGCGTTCCTGTGTTTGGAATTGCTCTAATTTTTCTTCCGCCTCTTGTTTTAGCCTTTCTATTGTAGCGTTGCTAACTCTCTGCATCGCCCCAGCCGCTTCCTTACCGGCGCTATACAATCTCTTGTCCACGCCACCTTTAATGTATGCGCGTTTAGCTTCATTAGCCCGCTTTGCCAGCCGTTCCTGCTCTTTTTGCGCTAACTCTGCCGTCCGCTCCAACTTGTCTTTTGCCAAGTCGTACTGCTTTTTAACACCCCTAAGGCGCAGTTCCTTTTGCTCTTTATAAAAGCTGTAATTCCCCCCGTAAGAAGTAATTTGTTTGTTTTCCAGCTCCCAAATTTGGTTGACGACTTGGTCAAGGAAAAAAGTGTCGTGCGAGACCATAATGTATGTGTATTTACCTTTTGTGTCTTCGTTAATAAATTTAATTAGTCTTGCCAGCGACGAAACATCCAAGTGATTGGTGGGCTCGTCCAAAATTAACACATTGGGGTTGTTTTTAACGGCTATTGCGAGATTAAGTTTCATGAGCTCCCCGCCGGACAGTCTGGCCACCTCGCTCTCCGGATCCAGTTCTAAGTCAAACAGTTTTGCCAACTTGCTCGGCACTTCCCACCAATTTTCATAAAACTTCGCAATGTACTCGTATATTTTTTGACTTTTTTGGGTGTTGACCAAATCCACTTGCGGAACATAATACACACGACAATTAGCAATGCGCTCCCCTTCTTCGAGTTTTAATTGACCAGCCAAAAGCTTTAACAGCGTGCTCTTACCCGCACCATTAGCACCCACAATTGCCACTCTGTCGCTCTCTTTAAGGGTAATTTTGACATCGGTAAACAGGTAGTCCTCGGTTGGATACCTAAACGACGCGTTATTAAGCTGTAGCAAGACCTTATTAGACTCCATGACCTTGTTATTTTAGATGATTACGGGGTTTTTTGCACACTTGGAACTTAATTTCTTGTAGATTTTATTCAGAGTTTGTAGCGTAACACTTGTGTATCGTCCAATATGTCTTGCCGTTAAAGACTATATATTTCTCCGGTTCTTGCTGACATTTATCCAGAAATCTCTTGGGAAAGTCATACATCGCGTCTACCACAAGATAATCGGTGTGCCAACCGGTTGGCAGCTTTTCGTCAGAAGCGTAGGTTTTTCCTTTAAAGAATGGTCTGAACATTTGACTACGCGGGTGGACTGATACCTTTAGCTCCGTGGCATCGACCTTTTTGTTTAGGTATGACGCAGCTTCGCTCGCAAGTGCGCCCCAAGACCGTCGATATTCAGCATGGGCGGTGTAATGGGGTGTATTTACTATCAAGCGATGCATAACGACGGCAAGGATTGGAATCATCGCTAGTTTATAAAAACTGCCTTTAACCCAAAAGTAATAAACTGCATGGGCGGATATCAGCCCCACAAACGGGTATACCGGCAAAAGATATCGTTCCGCCTTTTGTATGGATAGTGTCATTTGCGCAAAGTAGAAAACACAAAATAGAGCACCATAAATCTTTAGCTTACTTCCCGAGTTATTGGTCTCGCCTTTAGCAAGCTGACTAATTACTAACACTAAACCAATTGGGAATAGCAACAAATTGGACGGCGAGAATACCTTCCCGATTGTCCTAAAATACCTAAAGTGGTCCTTGATATATTCCTCTGGAACATCGGTTCTCTCCCCTGCCCCCATATACAGCATCTCATTAACGATGGATTTTACGGTATCAGCAGGTTTTACCCACATGGCAGGGAACACAACAAAAAAAGTCACGGCGTAGCATGTTGCCCATATTGCTAGACACCTTGTAAGTTTTATCCACAGCCTCTTTTGACTTAAATTTAATAAAGCTTCTATTATGACGATTAAGCCAGTATACAAAATTAGAAAAATTGCCTGGCTCTTTGATAGCATCGCCAGCGCGCCCAGAGCGCCGGAAACAGCAAACCATTTTAAGTTGTAATCCCGATAGACAGCGTAAATAAGGGATATTCCAGACATGGTCATAAATGCTGTCAATGTACCATCACCGTGAAATATTCTGGAAATGCCTATGTATAGTGGTTCAAAAACAAACAAAGCGAGGGCAAAGAGAGCGTAAGTTTTCCCAAACATATTCTTTACAAGCTTGTAAAAGAAAGTCTGGGAAATCAGGGTCAAGGTTATTAAAGGTAGTGTCACGGACATATCCACAAATTTATAAGTATCGTAGGTGTAAAGAAAAGGTTTAAAGTGAAATAGTGCTTGGTACAGGGACATAAATATTTCCAAACCTATTCCGGAAAGCCACATGATTGTTACTCCTGGTTTAGGGTTTTGAAAGGTCGACGCCCAATCCCCGGTTTTAACTGCCTTTATAAAGTTTTCCGTGCGTTGATACCAAAAAGGCGTATCGACAGAAAACATTACCTCGCCCAACCGGTAAGTCAGGAAAAAGCCACTTAGAACCAAAATTAGGATGTGGGAATAATTTTTTGTCGCTTTGGTGATTAAAACTTTCATCTCACACGCAACACGCTTTGCCGTTCAGAATAACTCTACGGTTAGATGTTTGCGACTCTTGGTGGGCGAGGGGGGACTTGAACCCCCACAACCTTGCGGTCAGCAGATTTTAAGTCTGCCGCGTATGCCGATTCCGCCACTCGCCCTAAACTGGTGCCCCCGGCATGATTCGAACATGCGACCTTTTCCTTAGAAGGGAACTGCTCTATCCACTGAGCTACGAGGGCAGGTTTTGCAATTTTCAAGCGCTTGGTGATTGGAGCGGCGGACCGGGCTCGAACCGGCGACCTTCTCCTTGGAAGGGAGACATTCTACCACTGAACTACCGCCGCAAACCTAGCAATCTATTATACTCCATTTTGGAGATTCGCCCTTGGTTAAGAAGGTCTTTGTATCGGATAAGCGCTTTTTCGTCAACAATTTCTTGGGCATCTACAAACCCTGTGTTTTGACCAGGGAATTCAATGTTCCGTCCAGTCTGGTGTGATTGATATACCCCGTGGGTCCGGTGAATTTTGGCGTCAATGATTTTTTTAGCTTCCTTCCCCGCTTTTTTCCCCACATATCGTATTAAAATGTTTTCCACGCCTCCTGTGTTGATTATTTCCAAATGAGCAAAAAACAGGTCTTTAATAAGGTTAACCTGCGAAACATGACTATAAGCTATTGTAGTTTCCTCTTTGTGAAAAGGTAATCTTCTTCGCTCTAGCACCATGTTGTTATCGTATATTCTCAGATGGTGCACAAAAAAGGTTCTGTTCATAATCCGGCTCGCTTTTAAGTCGTATAGTAGCGTTGACATGTTAATACAAAATATCCTCGTCTTCCGGGCGTTCCAGCTCGGCTATGTATTCTTTAGGATCGGGGGCAATAGTTTTTTCACTTGCGGACAAAACGGGACTGGACGACTTTTTGCCGGCTTTGCTTATGGGCTTTAGATTACTGCTGTCATCTCCATCGTCGTCGGACTGGCCTTGATCGTCCAGGTAAGGATTTACGGGTGGCAAGCCGGCGCCCACGCTAATTAATGTGTCTATATGCTCTTTGTCGTCCATATGCCTATATGTTATATAATTGCATCCGTGATTAATCAAGTAGCCGATGTACTGATTTTGGGAGGCGGTCCCTCTGGGCTGACAGCGGGAATTTACACTGCCAGAGCGGGCTTGTCGACCGTTTTGTTGGCTGGAAATCCACCTGGAGGACAGTTGATGTGGACAACCGAGGTGGAGAACTTCCCTGGGTTTCCAAAGGGTGTGCAAGGTCCAGAGCTGATAAGCTTGATGAGACAACAGGCTGAGCGGTTTGGAACTCAAATTTTAGACGAAAACGCTATCAAAGTTGAGGGGTCTTTTGAGGTTGGATTTGCGACGACCACAGATGGAGATTCCAAGCAAATAAAGTCAAAAACAGTGATCATTGCCACTGGAGCTAGCGCAAAGTGGCTGGGGTTGGAAAGCGAGCGGAGACTGCGCGGCAAAGGCGTCTCCGCGTGCGCTACTTGCGATGGCTTTTTCTTTAAGGGCAAGACCGTGGCGGTGGTGGGGGCTGGCGATGCGGCCATGGAGGAGGCTTTGTTTCTCACCAAATTCGCAGAAAAAGTCTATGTGTTGGTTAGAAGAGGCCGGGAGGATGTAAAGGCAAGCAAAATTATGTATGACCGGGCGGTTGCCAACCAGAAGATCGAGTTTAAATTTCATACGGAGGTAATAGAGGTTTTAGGCGACCAAACGGTGTCCGGATTAAAAGTTAGGGACAATCAGTCCGGTAAGGAGTATGTTATGGATGATGTTAAAGGATTGTTTGTGGCCATCGGGCACAAACCTAATACCGAGTTTTTGCTGAGTGAGGGCGGTTCTCTTATTGAGCTTGGTAAGTTTGGATACGCGCTTACAAAGGAATGCACGCGCACGCAAACAATCAAAGAGGGTGTTTTTGTTGCGGGAGATGTGGCAGACCATATATATCGTCAGGCGATAACCGCGGCAGGTTTTGGTTGTATGGCGGCATTGGATTGCATAAAATTTCTGTCCGAGAAAGCTTAATATGGAGAATGGCATTAAAACGGCATGGGATCTTACCGGCCTGCTTAGTGGTGATGATGACCCCAAGGCCGAGGATTTAATCGAGCGGGCGCAGGAGGCTTACCGGAAGTTTGTTAACAAATGGGAGAGTCGGTTGGATTATTTGTCCGACCCAGCAGTTTTGAAGGAGGCCTTAGATGAATACGAAGCCTTGGCGCGGGATTATGACGGCGCGGGTTCGGTAGGTTATTATTTTTACCTCAGATACCACCAAAACCAAACGGATTCTAAAATCAAGTCCAAAAACAACAGCATTTATCAGCTGGAAGTAAGGTTGGCCAACAGTATAGAGTTCTTTACCAATAGGCTGGCCAAAATTCCCGTGGAGAGTCAAAAAGTTATGCTGAGTTCTTCTCTGCTGGAGCAGTATAGGCATTTTTTGGAAAAGCTATTTGAATCTTCCAAGTATATTTTAACCGAGCCGGAAGAAAGGATTCTAAACCTTAAAAGCGCAACCTCGTTTGGCAACTGGGTGAGAATGGTGCGGGAGTTTATTAGCAAAGAGGTTAGGCAAGTTATTGATGAAAACGGTCAACCTGCCCAAAAAACTTTTACCGAGTTAATGGAGCTAATTGACAATAAGAACAAAGAGGTTAGGGATACTAGCGCCAAGGCTATTAACGAGATCTTTGAGAAACATCTGGATAGCGCGGAGCACGAGCTTAACAACATATTATTGGACAAAAAGATTAACGACGAGCTTAGGGGCATTTCACGCCCGGATTTACCAAGGCACATTGAGGATGATATTGATACCGATGTGGTTGATTCGCTGATAGAAACAGTCGCTTCTAGGTTTGATATCGCGCAAAGGTATTACTCGCTAAAGGCTAGAATTTTGGGTGTAAACAAACTTGCCTATCATGAAAGAAATATCACCCTAGGAACTCTAGACCAAAAGTACCCCTTTTCTAGGGTAGTGGATATTGTGGGCGAGGCGCTTGACGACTTGGATTCTGAGTTTGGGGAAATTTTTGGAACAATGATCAAAAACGGCCAGATAGATGTGTACCCCGCCAAGGGCAAGTACGCAGGCGCTTTTTGCGTCCATAAAAGACTTAGCGACCCTACATACATTTTGCTTAACCACACGGACAAGCTTAGCGATGTTTTGACACTGGGCCACGAAATGGGGCACGCGATCAATAATATACTAATCGCGCGCGCGCAAAACGCGCTTAATAACGATACTTCCCTCTCCACCGCCGAGGTGGCCAGCACATTTATGGAGGATTTTGTCTTTGCGCGCGCGCAACAAGATTACTCCCCTGCCGACCAGCTATACCTGTTGATGGAGAAGCTTAACGACAATGTTTCCACCATTTTCCGTCAGGTTGCGTGCTATAGGTTTGAGCAAGAGCTTCACAAGTCGTATCGTGAGAAAAACTACCTAACCAAAGAGGAAATTGGCGCGTTGTTTACCAAACACATGTCGGCCTATATGGGTGACGCTGTCGAGCAGTCACCGGGATCTCAAAACTGGTGGGTGTATTGGAGCCACATCAGAAGTTTCTTTTATGTGTATTCGTACGCCAGCGGTCAGTTGATTTCTAAAGCGTTGCAGGACATGGTTAGGCAAGATAAGTCGTCCATTAAAAATGTTAAAAAGTTTTTATCAGCAGGCCTTTCCCGTTCGCCCAAAAATCTTTTTATGGACATGGGTATAGATATAACTGATCGTAGTTTTTGGGACAAAGGCCTAACCGAGGTAGAAAAGCTACTTATTCAAGCGGAGTCACTAGCCGGGAAGCAACAACCTTCCAGTTAATAATGTTCCACCAATTGGCGATGTAGTCGGCTCGCAAATTTTGGTATTGCAAGTAGTAAGCGTGCTCCCAAACATCCAGAGCCAGGAGGGGTTTTAGTCCACTGCTTAATGGGGAATCTTGATTAGCCGTGTTGACTATTTTTAAGTCGCCACTTTTTGTCTGAACCAACCAGGTCCACCCGCTTCCAAAAAGCCTCATTGCCGAATCTGTAAAGAGTTTTTGAAAGTCCGCGAAAGTCACAAAAGCTCCGCTAATAGCTTCCATTAAGACGCCGTCCGGCTCTTTTTTCGCGTCGGGCATCATGTTCTCCCAGTATAAAATGTGGTTGTAAAAGCCTCCACCGTTGTTGATTACCGCCTGTCTAATCTCCTGCGGGACTGAGTCAATTGACCGCAAAATTTTATCTATAGGCAAATTGCTACACTCCGAGTGATTTTCCAACGCCTTATTAAGGTTGGTGCAGTAAGTCTGGTGGTGCTTGGTGTAGTGGAACTTAATTACATCCGCGCTTAGATAAGGCTCAAGAGCATTTTGGTCGTATGGTAGCGCTGGCAACTCGAACATGTGGTCATTTTAACTGATATAATTTGATAATGCAATGGAGAGGCGGTTTGGTAATTTTGTTTGTTGTGGCAGGGTTTTTGCGACTTTGGAATTTGGGCTACTCAGACTATCAGGGCGATGAAATTAAGGCTCTGTATAACCCAAAAGAAGCTTCGTCCATTAAATTTTTCTTAAACCAGCGTAAAGGTCCGGTCCAATTTGCCGTCACAGCAATTTTAAAAAATTTCTCGCCGGATTATCGTAACCGCCTGCTTTTGCGTATTCCTTTTGCTATAGCGGGTTTTGGGTCGGTAGTAGTTTTTTATTATCTAGCCAAAGTTATGTTCGGAGAGAAAAACGCTTTTTATTCGTCCGCCTTTTTTGCCACCAACGGCTTTTTTATCGCTTTTTCCCGAATAGTCCAGTATCAGTCTTTTGTCATCTTTTTTGGGCTTCTAGCCGTGTATCTTATTTACCGCGCGATTAATCACTCCCTATCGCGTGAGCCAAAAGATGAAACTCTGCCGGAACTTAAGGACCGACAAAATATCAACCCCGCCTTGGGAGTCAATAACAGTTTATTGCTTATGGGATTTATTTGCTGGGCGGTATCAATCTTATCCCATTACGACGGCATATTCTTTGGACCTATTATCGCCGGGGTTCTCCTTGCCAACTATATCAAACAAAAAACCCCGCAGTTAAGAAAGTCCTTCTTAAAGTCGCTCATTTTACCAATATTAGTGTTTATGATCCTAAACGGACTTTTCTATATACCATTTGTTTTAAATTTAGCCAAAAGTACCACCGACTACTGGGCGGGCAGGATTTCCGGCAGCGTTTCCGGAAAGATTTCTAGTACGCGCTACTTATTTTCCGTCTATCAACCGATTTATGTTCTGCACATCTACACCATTTTAGGTATTTTAGGCTTTTTTCTTACCGTAGCTATCTTTTTCTTTAATCTGACAGCTACAGGGATTACTAAGCTTGCCACCCGATTACCAAAGCTCGCAGTTTACTCAGCCAAGCTGGTAAATCTCGTACGATCCCACACGCATTTTTCCACAGTCACCCTAGGCGCGCTTTTGGTCTGGTTTGCCCTGCCTTTTGTAGCCCTAGAAGCTATAATCTCCATTCCCGGGACTCACATTTATACCTATTTGATTCCCGCCTTTTTGTTTTTAGGTTTCGCTCTGTTTCATATTGAGTTGATAGCTCAAAAAATTACCTTCCGATTCAGAATCCCGTTTCTGACACAATCATCTAAAATGGTTATTGTCGCAACAGTCTGGTTACTTTTTGCCTTTTTGACTCTTCAATCGCATTATGTTTTTGTCGACCACAAAACCGAATACCCTTGGGAAAATGAGAAGTTTCTTATCTGGACGCTTCCAAAACCTACCCCGATTTTTCATCTTAGTATGTTTGGTTTTCCCTATTACCGACATTGGGACGAAATTGCTGACTTTATTAACGCCGATATCATGGCCCGCTATTATTCCACAAATGAGCGTGAGAGCATCTCGCGCTACCACATCCCCTTGCGGAAGTCTAGCGCCAACGCGGACTATTATATTTTTATAAACAACCCGCAAACTTTCACCAACGACATTACAAACAAAAGAATTTTGTCATGGGTAATCTCCAACCCACCTGTGCGGGAGTTCTATAATGGAGACAAAGTAGTCTCCAAACTTTACTTTGTTAGCATTCCCAAACAATAAGTGTAAATATCGCCTTGAGGGTCGTTAGTCCCCGTGTATCTCTGACTGTGCTTATGGCTACAAACTTGAAAGCTGATAAAGCTAAACAATAATAGCGACATAAGGATGCCTACAATCATTTTGCCCGCATATTTAAATTTTGACACCCATTCCAATGAAAAAGCCACCATAACATACAACAAAAAGGAAAATGGCATGATGTGACGACCTCCAAAGGGATAATACCCGGCTTTCTCGCCCACCATTGAGACTACAAGCGCTATTGAAAGTATAGTAAAGGCGCCGAATAAGGCTGTGTTGGATTTTTTGGTTTTTACGGCAAGCCAAACGCCAATAACGAAAAGCGCCAGCAAAACTTTTTTAAGGATAAATTGAGCCCAGAAGTCAAGCCGGTAATAGTAAAGTCCGTAATAGTAGTAATTAGAGACCGCCTCTTTAATCCTGGACAAATTTTCTGTTTGAACAAGTCGAGAAACAAAAGTTGAATTTTTCCTGCCAAGGTTGGAGCCGACAAGAGACTCTTTAAACAAAGGATTTGCAAAGTAGATGATCCCTATAAAGCACGCAACGATAAACGGCATAAAGAAGCACTTAGTCAAGGCTTCTAAATTTGTCCTCCTAGATAGAAGAAACGCAATAACTGCTACAAAAAATATGTAAAAGGAGTAATGGCACAGCAAGCCAAGGATGGTTACAGTGTTAATTATCAAGATCCTCTTGGTTGTCTGCGGTTTGTTCAGAATTAAAATAAATAAAATAGCGGCAAGAAGTTGACATAGGGCGTAGGGTCTTAATTCTGCGCTATAGTGAATTTGTAAAGGAGAAAACAGAAATACTGTCAAAAACATTGTGGCAACGGGTGATTGTTGGGTTTTGGAAATTTTTCTAAAGAGAAAGACTCCCGTTAACACATTAGTAACTATGCCAAACCACCTAAACAAACTAACATTACCCGTTCCCGTAAATACGCTCATTAATTTTAGGCACCAAAAATATAGAGGTAGATTTGTAGTTACGCCTTGATAAAAGGGGTTCGTTATAGGGTTTTCCGTTAGAGTTCTGAGTGTAATATACTCATCGGACCACAAAGGTCTTGCTACCTCTGGCGCGCGAATGGCTATTGATACTAATATTAGTAAAATAGCTAGCCTTGGCATATTTCAGACACTATTGTAGTATATTTTCGTGGTTGCGTGGCATGTTTTAAGAAGAGTAGATTTTTTTATAATGCTTGTACTTTTGGTATCGGCGGGGTTGTTCAGACTGCCTCAACTTGGGTATTCCCATTTTTACGGTGATGAGATAAAAACCCTGTATTTGAGAAAAGATATTCCGGCGTTTGATTTTCTTATGAACCAACGAAAAGGTCCGATGCAGTTTTTGACTTCATGGGTTGCGGAGAAAGTGTCCGGCGGATACAGCGAGTCGTACATAAGGCTTCCCTACGCCATAATAGGCTCTTTCTTAGCCCCAATTTTCTATTGTCTTTCTTTGGTGTTCCTAAACCGCAGATCCGCCCTTATCGCAAGCCTGTTTTTTATGCTGGGTGGTTTTAACATAGCCTTTAGCAGAACCGCGCAGTATCAGGTTTTGTACCTTTTCTTTGGGTTTATTGGATTGATTCTTGCGTCAAGAAAATTGTGGCTATTTTCCGGCCTAAGTTTTGGTTTTGCTTTGCTTAGTCACTATGATGCGGTTTTTCTACTTATTCCTCTAGCTTTTATCTCGCATAGAAAGGATTTTATTAGGATATGTGCGACTATGCTTATAATTTCGGCGTCATTTTATCTTCCAAATATAATTTTTGGGTACTTTAATCAGAATATAATCGGCTATTTGACGAAAAGGGTGATTGGGTCTGGTTATCTTCCAAATAGTAGCCCACACACTTTGGCTGTCTACAATCCACTGTGGGTGTATTTAATTTCTCTTTTCACTTTCTCGATAGTAGGCGCCATAAGTCTTCATAATGGCAAAATAGGAAAAGCGCTAGTATTATGGTTTTTTCTACCTTTTTTTCTTTTCCAATTTTTGATTATGAATCCGGGTACGCACATCCACAATTACTTATTACCAGTATACCTATTTGCCGGATTAGGGTTTGATGTGCTTGCCACAAGGAGCAAAGCTATAATGTATACTCTTGGATCCGTGGTTTTCACGATTATATTTGCTGTGCAAGCTTGGGTTTATATCCCAATGGTTAATACAGGCTACCCTTGGCGTGACACAAAATTTTTCAATATGCCTGTAAATAGGGTATCCGGAAACTACCATTTATATCTGTACGGCTTTCCCTATTACAGATCTTGGGACAAAATCGGAGAATACTTCGACTCGCTATCGGGTGTGAGGAATTTTTATACCAACGACAACCAAACCGTTGCGGAATATTATCTTGGGTACATACCGTGCATAGCGCCCGGAATTGGGTTTTTGCCTCAGTATTACATACAAATTAACGATCCGCAGATTATTAACCCATCTATATTTGATGTCTCAGCCAATTATAAACAGGATAACACCTATACTGAAGATGAATATAAAATTTATAAGAGAATTTAATAAAGCCGTTTTTCTGAAAACAATATCGTTAATTACTTTTGTGGTGATGGGGCTTTTTCTAAATCTGTGGCGAATCGACAGCCATTATGTTTTTACTGACGAGGTGTTATATATACAGGCAGCTCGCGAATACGCTTCGGGAGATTACACTCTCAATCTACAACACCCGCTTTTAGGTAAGTATCTTTCTCTAATTACCTACAATGACGACGCGCACGATATCAGAGCTATTAGAACGCCGTACGCCGTGGTGGGTCTCATATCCTCCATGTTGGTTTATGTTATCGTTAAAAAACAATTCGGTCATTTAAGTGGCTTATTAGCCGCCACCTTGTATCTAATTCTTCCGTTTTTGAGGCTTACTAACAGGTCAGTTTTGCTTGAATCGCCGATGCACTTCTTTTGGCTGTTGTTTAGTTATATAGCCTTATCGCTAATACAAAGGTTCTCTAGGCAAAAATTGTATTTTCTCGGCGCAGTATTGGCGTTAGCGCTATCGGTCAAGTTTACCAGCGCTGTGCTGTTCCTACCGCTACTTTATATTCTTATTTTAATTAGGAAAGAACTCAAGCTAAGGGATATTATAGTCTTCATACTTATCTTGGGAGCTGTGCTTGTTTTGCACTACTGCCATATGATCTTGATCAGCGGACCCAGTGCGTTGCTGGGAGTTTTAAGGTCGTTTAAAGATGTCATCCTTTCTAGAAACGCAGAGGGTAAGATCCATGTTGTTGAAGGACTTTTGTACAAGGAGTCCCCTTGGTGGTTTTATTTGTATCACATTAAAAACACCTATTCGACTACAACTTTGGTCGGGGTTTTTATCCTTATTCTAATATCGGTAAGGAACTTTTCCAAGCGGTATGCTTTTTGGGTAGTAATGTTATCTGCCTCCTGTGTCTATTTTCAAATGCTAACGCTAAAAAACTCTCGCTATATAGCTACTATGGAAATACCAGTACTTTTTTTCATCATGGAGGGTGCCGATCAGCTAAGAAGATTAACTAGGTTAGCTACAGTGACGCCAGGAATTGTAATTCTACTGTTTTTTTCTTATTTTGTTGATGCAATAAAATCCCCCCCAAATTCATATAATTCGGCCTATCAATATCTTGCGAACTCTACCAATAATTTTAACGATGGACAAAGGATTCTGATTTTCGGTTCGGTCAGAACCTCTCGGTGGTATTTTAAAGGTCCGGAGGATATTGTTGTTATTAGAAAAGACCTTGAGCCTCTAAAGAACGAGTTCCTTGATTTTAGATACATACTTGTAGATGAAGACGAAAAGACTAAGTTTAACGATAATTTATTGTTTCATCATTTGGATCAGTTTTCAAACCTGTATGTACAGCGTAAATTTGACGATTTAACTTTATATGAACTTAATTAAAAAAAACAAAATCTTGTTACTAATAATACTTCTACTTACGACGTTTTTACGATTGTATAACCTTGGATATTCCGACTATGTAAAAGATGAACACAGAACTTTTTACGATTCTAGGTATCAGGGCAGTTTTTGGGAGTTCGCGCTTGATCAAAGAAAAGGACCAATGCAGTATATCGTAGCCTTTGGTCCTAAGTTAATAGTTGGCAACTTTAACAATGAGTTTGCGCAAAGACTGCCGTTTGCGCTTATGAACATCGCCTCCGTATATGTATTCTATATTCTTATTAAATCTCTAACCAGGGACGAACGGGTTGCGCTTACCGCTACAGCTTTGTACTCGTTTAACGGTTTTATTTCGGGGTTTGGCAGAATCGCGCAGTATCAAAATCTAAATTTGTTGTTTTCCTTGCTCGCGATTTACTTTTATTACAAACTAGCAAATGAGAACAAGGGCAACCTACGGAATGCTATTTCTGGGACGCTGGCATTGTGCGTATCTGGCTTATCGCATTGGGATGCAATATTTATTGTCGCGCCGGTGGCGTATTTCTGGCTATTGTTCCTGACAAACACCGCTATACTGACTAGAACAAAAATACATTGTTTTCTAGCAAGCGTCGCACTACTTTTTGTTTTGGTTCTCCCATTTTTAATACCGTATATCAAGAACCAGTTTAATTATACAAACAACCCCTCCTACCTAAACAGACGGGTGGGACTTAACCGCGAGAGAGATCTAGAATTTGACTTCTTGATTAAGCTATATAACCCTTTTCTATCCTATCACTTTTATCTAATTTTGGGAGCTGTAGGCGCTATATACTTTAGAAAATCGTGGCTATTTAGCCTTTGGTTCTTGGTGGTTTTTGTACTCTTTTACTTTTTTGCTGCAAAACCAGGCACCCATGTGTATAACTTTCTACTGCCTGTGTTTGCCCTATGTGGAATCGGTTTTTGGAATTTCTACGATTTTGTCAGTAAATCTCGATTCGCAATTCTACAAAAGTGGAGAATAGCATTGTTGTTCATGATCGCTCTCTCATGCTTGTTTATGTTTTACCAGTCCTATAGGTTATTTGTGGAATCGGGAGATGAATATCCTTGGGAGGACGAGAGAATTCTATTTTTGACAGCGCAAAAATATCAGGGCAAAAAGGTCTTGCCTCTTTTTGGTTTTCCCCATTATAGAGGTTGGGATCAAGTCCGCGATTTTATTTCTGAGTACAATAAAATACATAATGTATCCTACACCTACGATACCAACGAGGATAACTCGCATATCAGTTTTTACACTCAAGTGGATAAATCGAGAAGTAAGAATGGGTTTTTTTATATAGGCATAAAACGACCTATCTCTTTTGTTAATGACTGGAAACCAGCCCAGGTTAAAGATAAGCGTAAAGAAAAAGAGATAGTGGTAGGCGGCGAGATCGTAACGATAATTTACACAGTTTCCCCACCAGTTAATTGACTTTTTTGTAAATATATACGGAAGACAGCGGAATTAGATTGGGAGTAGTGGTTTCAAAAGTTTTGACGAGGCTAAATTGGGACGCATCTTCAAGCCTCGAAAAAAAGTTTTTCCAGGCTAGATAGTAGTCTGGATATTTATCCGCCACTTCCCTTTTGGCTGTCCATTCCCTAGGCCTGCTGGATATTATTATATAGTCGTACATTAATGGATCTGGTGGCGTAACTTTCTGTCCCGCTTTTGATTCGTAAGCGTTGTACTGCCAAATAGTGGACAGCGACAATTTATTCAAGGGATCAAGGCCTTCTTCTGTAAGTCCAAACTTTGTGGAAGTTTCCGGGAGATTTCTTTGCAACCATAAGTATGCCGAGGATTTAGGGGTGTTTCTTTGGAACTGATGCATCAAAATGTAGGGAAAATAAAGATAATACGACCCTGCGCCTAAAAGTATTATTGGTAACACTTTTACAATCTTCGGACTTAAATTCTGTAGACTTTGCAATCCTACGACCGAGAAAAACAGTACATTTGGCAAAACCGGTAACATCCATCTGTCCACCCGTCTGTTTTGAACGGTGAAGAATGTTAGGTATATAACAATTTGGGCCAGTAAGATGAGCAGAAATTGGACGGTGTGGGAAAGACTTTTGACATTATTCAGTCGTCCCGTCAAAGTTTTGTATGACCCATACACGGACAGTAAGAAAACTGGGAGTGTGCATAGATAAGCCAACGCTTTTAAATATTTAAAAAAACTGTAATCGACAGAATCAAAAACCATGCCGGCCTCTTTTGTCCGCATCTCTATAAGACGTCCCAAAAAATCATTGAAGAATACTATAGAAAACGGATTTGTAAGGGCAAAGCAACCAAGAATAATTGCTAGGGTGGCAACGGCGGACTCCCAGTCCTTTTTGACAATATAAACTGCGTAAAAAACGGGAAGAGTAATTAGAGCCGTAATTTTTGTTGATACAGCAAGACCAAATGATATGGCGAATAATATTACATATTTGGTGCTGGAGCGTTGGTTTTCCGTGGTGGCGCTTCTTTTAAGATAAGTCAGAAAAAACATGTTGGCTAGTAGCAAAAGTAGCGTTATTAAAATGTCGTGGTTAAGGTAATGTGCGTGGACAATAAGCTTCCAGTTAAAAGAGACTAAAAAGGCGCCAGCCAGTAAGAACAGTTTATTGTTGACACTGTCAAACCTTCTTAACAGCAGATAGTATATAGGAATAATACTAAAACTAATTAGCGCATTAATAGTCCGCATAAAGACATAAAGATCCATTTTGGCAAAGTTGATGTTAAATAAATTTAGCGCTTTGCTGAAACCCATAACTAAAATCGTAAATACATAGACAGGAAAAGTTCCATAAACATAGTTCCCCGGCGCGAGCTTGTAGATGTCGTTATTTCTGATAATGTTTTTTAATTCGTAGGTATACTTTATTGCTAACTCTCCTATTTCAGGTTCGTCAGCGTAGTAACTGTGCGGTAAACCAAAATCGATGTTCCACAAGCGAAGCCCTAATCCCGCTAATAAAACGATCGTTAACACAATGGCATGTTTATTAACCATACAATGCCTCTATGCCTCTGGCGTATTTTGAAAACTTGGCCACCCTAAAAGGCAGTTGTTGTAACATTGGTGACAAAGCCTGTTGATATTCCTGACGATACTTAATCTCAACTACATTATGGGTTTCATGATGAACGACCTTATGGTTTGGTATTGAGTACGAGACTTGTGTATCAAGCGTGAGCCTGAATCTCCCACAAGCAGAAACATAGTACTTTCTATAATATGAGTTTTGTAAGACAGGAATTAAATTCCTAGTCTTCTCCCCTATCTCAGTTGGTATATTAGGGGATTCTGTCAGCAAAGTGCCAAGGTTTTGACCATGACCAAGGTTCTCTTGTCCCGATAAAGCAAAAACATGCTTAGCGGTGACATACCCGTTTTTACTCTTTAGTTCAAGCGCTAGGCGAGTGTGATCCTCATCATACCAACGCAACCGCACTTTGTGTTTGTCAGAATTTCCATCTAGATTGTCGTAATACAAATCCAAATCAGGAGTGTCAAAATATATGTTATTTATTTTCCGTCTCCAATATTGCTCTTTAAAACCCGCAAAACAAAACTGAATCAATCCTTCTACATCCCGCTCCAAGATATTCCTTGGAACCTCAAACTTTCTTTCCATTCGTACTTCCGTGCTGGTCATCTTTCTGCCTCCAGCTCGTCCACATGTTGGGCAACATACTCAGCTCTCTCTCGAGCAAATACCCGCATACGCTCTATGTTGGCCTCCCAAGCGTCCATATCCTGCAAGTATAAACCGTGCCAGCCACTATATTCGTTTTTCCATCTCTCGATGTGTCGAGGCATTTCATTCTCTATAGCCTTCTTTGCCTCCTCTATTCTTTGTAAGAGATTTTCTGGTCTGAATGCTGAATCTAAAAGTTGGCGGTACCTAGCTATAAACTTTGCCTTAAATTCAGGATTTTCCAGCAATCTATTAAAAACAACATACTGCCATCTTGTTTTATTGTACGGATCTTCTTTTCTTGACGCTAGGGCGATTTGATTTCTTCTATACGGCGATTCATCCGACTCGGCAAAGCCAGAGTCGAGGTCGTAAACTAGCCATCTTAATTTTCCATCAAGTTGAGGGTACTTTGGCTTGTCAGAAACTAGTCCCTTGTAATACCAAATTTTTAAATTTCCATCTATCCAATCGTTGTTGTTAAAGAAAGTTTGAAACACCATATAATCTATGTAGTTGTCAATATCCATGTATTTTTTAACCTTGTCATAAATGACACCGCTTGCTATATCAAGTCTTACTAAATCTTTTAGCTCTTGGTATTTCCACTCATCTCCTGGATCTCCCTCGTCGACATCGGGATAGCCTTTATTGGCTCGATTGGGAAACAAAACAACCACATCCTTGGCTTTAATTTTATATTTATCTCTAAAATAGTATTTGTTGTAGGACTCTCTAATGTTATGAATTCCCCAGTATCGCCCGTTAATAAACAAAATTGCCGGTCTGTAATTTTGTGTGTCAAGCGTGGAGAAGTTTTTTACAAGATTTTGCATAAAACCGTCGCGTAGCATAGTCTTATTCCAATCATTGCCGGAATTTCTCAGTAGTAAGCATTTATATTTATCCTGATCCGAATCCAAGAAGACTTTATGTCTAAATTCTTGGTCGCCAACGCCACAAATCAGTAAAGACTTTTGGGCTGATCTTCTGGTTTTTCCACCGTATATTCTGATATCTATGGCTTGAGAAAGCTCTTTTTTCCCATTGGGCTCGTAAAATTCCATATGACCCAACCTGTGGTAATCTTTGCCCTTTTTTTCCTGATTTATCGGCGTATATATTCCATTCGCCGTGTCGAAAAAATCGGCGTTTTTGACATCCAATGTGATGATGGGCAGTTCGGAGTGTTCGTTAATTAGGTAAGTTTTTGACCAGATTTTGGTAAGTTGCTTGGTGTTTCTAAACACACCGTATTTTAGTGTAGTAGTTTTCTTAATTTCCAGGGGTCCAGAGTATAGAGTTGAATTTTGATCAGGTTCGTCTCCGTTTGTTGTATAACGCACCTGTGAGTCTACAATGGTATTGAGAATAAAAACTTTGACTTGATCTCTGTATCTGCCGCTTGGTGTAAAATTGAAAACAACATCACCATCCCCGAGATATAAACATTTATACCCCAGGTATACCCAAATAAGAACAAATAACCCACTAAGACATACGCTCAGAAAAACGCTATTTATAGATCTGTTTGATTTAACAATCAACTTAATAAGCCCTTGTTGTGGGTAAAACTGATCCCGCACTTGGGGTCTCTGGTTCTAATATTTTGAATTAACTTGTCCAACTCCGCTACATTTTTTGTTTTGAGCAAAAAGTAGGCGTCGGTTTTTTCGTTCGAGTTGTCGATTCTGTTTAGCTCCAAATAGTCGCAGAATCCTTTTATTGTTTCTGTCAGATCCAAAAACCCCATCTCACTGTTGGTAACGGAGAGAAAAACGCCGTTGTCTGATATATCGCGTTTAATTTTTGATTTAAGAATAATAATTAGGCATATAGACGCGAAAAAAAGCAACGAAATGTATCTTTGGCCAGCCCCAAAACCCAGTCCCAGAGAAATGCACAGAAACAGATAAACTAGCTCCTCGGGGTCTTTAATAGCGGCTCTAAATCTTACGATGGAAAGAGCGCCCACAAGCCCAAGAGACAACGCTATAGAAGATTTCACAATCGTGATAATCATCATCGTGGTGAGAGCTAGGGTTATAAAATTGGATGAAAACGCCTTTTTGTTGGATAGTGACTTTGAAAAGGCGATGTAGATGCGCGACAAAACGAGCGCGCAAAGGGACGTCAAAGCTACATCGGCGCCAAACTGCCACAAGTTAATTTCTAGGTTTTGGTTCGAAAAATACTCTTGGATTAGCTCTAGTTTACCCATAATATTTTTATATAATAACACAAAGTATGATTAAGCAGAAAGTACTGGTTTTGTTACCAGCCCTTGTGATGTACGCGTTTTTTTACGGCCGGATGTTTCTTTCTACAACCTTCTTTAACTCTGGTAAAGATATCGTGAGATATTCATATCCAGTCCGTTACTACCTGTGGGAGAGGTTAAACACCGGAGAGTTTCCGTTTTGGACTGAAAGGATGTTCTCCGGATACCCAATTTTTACAGATGGGGAGAGTGGGTACTTGAATGTGATAAACATTTTGTTAATTTATGTGCTAGGTCCCAGATTATCGCTTGCAGCCCTGCACTTACTAACTTTTTGTACTGGGTTACTTTGTTTTAACGCTCTCACCAAAAGTTTAAAAATCGGTACATACGGGACAATAGTTGCCTCAGTTGGTTACTTTTTTAGTTTCTTTTCTCTATACCACCAGCAACATTTGGCCATAACCTTATCCTATTACCTTTTCCCCTCGTTCATTTACTTAACTGGCGCTTTCGTAGAAACCAAAAAAATCAGATATCTAACAATGTGGTCCATCCTATTCGCTTTTTATTTTATCTCGGGGCATTTCAAATGCTTTTATTGATAATAATTTCTTCATCTTTACTTATAGTAGTAAATCATAGTCGAGGTATTGATTATTTAGCGCTTATTTTTACTTTTGCGTTGTGTGTCATACAATGTTTACCCTTTGCCCACAGCTATTTTGAGTTATATAAGAAGTCCACTCGAGTTCAGGGGAACCAACTAAACTGGCAGGAGGGTTCATTTTCTTCCCCAATTCTGGCGGGACTGTTTTATCCTTTTCCTTTTCGTTATGGTAATCAGTACATGGGAACCCACATAAACAAGGAATATACGGAGCATGAAGTTTACGCCTATTTTGGGATAGTAGTTATTCTTTTGGGAGCAGTTGGTTTTCTGGTTCAGAACCGCAAAGGCTCGTTTTTCTATTACACCGCTCTCATTTTCATATTTATAGTTCTTGCCCTAAATAAGCAATATTTCATATTCAACAACCTCGATCCGCCCTTTATTTCATTGTTTAGGTACTGGGGTAGATCTATAATTTTATTCATCTTTACATTGTGTATTTACGCGGGTTACGGTACAGAGTACCTAGTAGAAAACCATAATGTCCGTCCGTTGATCACCAAAGACAAAGCTCTGCTAATTATTTTACTTATATCCCTAGCATTTTCTGGTGTTTTTCACGAAGACACAGTCAAAACCCTTAAAGTAGTAACTAGAGACGACTATCGCTTGGACCACTTCTTTGTCTGGTTAACTATTCTAATAACATCCTCATCAATTATGATTTTAATTAACTTTACAAAGTCAAATAAAACAAAACAAGTTTTAGGTATTTTGTTAATATTACTCGTTTTTATCGATCTAGCCTTTTTTGGTAACGCTGTTCTAAAGGACAGATTTTTACCCATTAACAAACTTTACAAAGACTTTTCAGAGTTAGTAGATTCACCTAGAAACGCTCGCATTATAATAGATGATGAAGGGTTTAGGGGAAATCAGGTGCTATATTATGGGTACTGGTCGCCGTTTGGATACAGTCAATCAATTGACGCTGAATACGACGGCTTTCTTAAAAATTTTGGGATTAGTTCTTCTCGAAAGCTCGAAAACGGAGAAAGCTTTATAAACGCTATAACTAGGACACAAGCTCGGGAACGCCTAAACGCGTCGGGTATTCAGAGAGTGTATGCGGGATCTGGGGCCTTGGTATGGGAGGCAGAAAACGATTTGCTGTTTTATACAAACAATTCCTCTGACACCGCTAAAATAAGGGAAATTACTAAAGACGAGCAAAAGCATGCAATAGTGACAACATTTGATGTAAGTAAGAAGGTGTACTCTTATGTCAGATACGATCAAGGCTGGAAAGTTAAAATAAACGATACGCCTATAAAGGTCACTAAGGAAGGATTATTTTTGTCCTTTGAAGTACCAGAGGGTAAACAAGTCATCACACTCGAATATATTCCACACAGATTTTATATCTCCTTGCTCGTAAGCGCTTTAGGGTTACTACTCTCTATATCGATTTATATTTTTCGACGAAAACTAAGTAACAAGCTATGGATTATTTTGATCCTCATGCTATTTCTAATCCCAAGAGCCACAATGCTTGGACGGGATATTCTAAATAGTGATGGGGCCAGATGGCACAGAAGAAGCGAGGCCTTTTTGGACGCCATTAAGCGGGCAAATTGGGCGGACACTTACCAACACTATCAGCCAGGAGTCACGCTAATGTGGATAAACGCCACAACAAAACAGATTATATGGAAAATTCAAGACGCTTTTGTACTTCCCAGATGGTCACTGGAAAATTCTGGCGACTTTCCAAAAATTCATGGAGTTTCTAAGGCGACGCTTGTAGCAGCTCTTTCAGTATTGTTTTTAATCCAACTCGTTTTGATCTCCAAAATTTCATCTGTAAAGGAGTCTGCGCTTTATGGGTTCTTTCTCGCCACCGAACCCTACATTATCGGGCTTGACCGTTGGTTCCATTTGACCTCTTTGGAAAGTTATTTTGGGTTTACGGCTTTTTTGCTGTATTTATACGGTTTAAGGATTAGAAGGTACATTTACTTTACAGTAACAGGGATTTTGTTGGCTTTGGCCGTTTTATCTAAACTTACCGCTATCGTCATTCTTCCCCTTGTTCTGTTTTGTGAGCTAAGTTGGGGCTATTATTCAAAAAATGTAAAGAAAGCGTTACTGAATATTGTCTTAATTTTGACATTATTCTTTGTTACAATTTTGGCCTTATTCCCCGCATTTTGGGCAAATACCGGAGAGGTGATTGGCAAACTAATCACAGCAATAGACTCTGCGGTACGACATGACACAAGGGGGGTATATTTCGCTCCTCCTCTTTCGCACCTTTATTACCTGTTTATACTTAGTATAAAAATGTCTCCTATAACATTGGCGCTCTCTCTTCTTTCAATTATTATATTCCTGCACAAGCTGTTGCGTAAAAAAGCAGCCCCTGGTCGGCTTGTACTAGCATACTTTTTAAACTTGTTTTTAGCTCTCACCCTGTCGGACAAAAAAATCGATAGATACTCCTTGATCTTATTTCACCCGTTAATACTGGTCGCGACTTTATACCTGGCCGAATGCAAAAAACGGACACTTTATCTTGTTTGTGGCGCGCAGATGTGCGTTTTCGCATATGCGCTGTATGCTAATTTTCCTGTTATGTCGGGATATTACAATCCAATTTTTTCTGGACAATCTCTCGCTCAAAAGCTTGGAGTTTACGAAAACAGCGGAGAATATTTTGCTCAGGTCGCTCTCGATTTAAATTCCCAACCTTGGGGCGTAGCTTGTGTACCAGACAATATCGAACCTTTCAAATATTTTTTCAAAGGCATAAGTACAGCTGAATGTTCTGACGGTCAGGACTACTATGTTACATCCCTTGATTTTGACAGACAAACGCCAAAACAAATAACTAATTGTCCATATCTGGTAAAATCTTTTGGACCTAAACTTTCAACGCCTGTGGTTTTTCTATATGCTTGTAAAGACGACGATTGAACGACATAAATTGCTTATTGTATTTTCCATCATATATTTGATGTTTAGTGCTTTAACATATAAGGATTATGGAATCACCTCGGACGAGCAGCTTGAATATAGGGCTGGGACTTATTATTTTAGATTTGTTATATCATCTTATGGCACAAAGGAAGAACTGCTCCGAAAAATCAGTTTAAAGGATGACCCTACGCGCTTTCCTTATTATGGGGTTTACCCTGCTGTAGTTTCCTTATTGAATTTCAAAGGATATTACGAATGGTCGCACCTAGTTAATTTGATCTTTGGTCTTTTGTCGTTTATATCTGCTTATTTGATCACATACGCCATTACTAAGTCGAGGCTTTCTATATTGTCTCCCATTATGTTGTTCCTGAATCCCTATTATTTTGGACATATTCCGGCAAATCCCAAAGATATACCGTTTTCTTGGCTGTACTTAGCCTGCGTCTACTTCATTGCTTTCTATAAGAATAAAAAGACTATACACTATGCTCTATTAGGGGTCTTGATTGCCTTGGTCAGCGCGACGCGGTTGATTGGGGTGATTTTATTTATGCTCACCGCATTAAAAGTGTTTTTTGATACGGATAAGAACTTTAAACACGCGTTTGTAATCATTTTTATCACCTGTGCTTCCGCTCTATCGTTTTTGTACTTAACATGGCCGTATTTATGGAGTGACCCTGTGAGTAAGATAGGAACTTTGTTTGCAACCTATAGCGATTTTTCTTATTGGGACAGGCTAATCCTGTACAAAGGGGTTCTGATATCAAAAGCACAAAGGCCATGGGATTATCTCTTCCATTATATATTGATAAAGACGCCGATAATAGTCCTATTTGGGTTTCTAATCTCAACAATATTGACCGCGCGCAAGCTGTTTATTTTACACAGCACTATTTGGTTAAATCTAGGTCTTTATTTACTTATTCAACCGGTTATTTATAACGAAATGAGGCATTTTTTGTACCTTATACCGTTGATAACAGTGTGTTCCGGGGTTACTTTTATTTGGTTATTAAAATCTGCAAGACCCTTTATATCGAAATCGTTAAAGGTGCTTATAATTTTGTCGTTCGTAAAACTAGGAACTGACCACATCCAATTACACCCATATCAATATGTTTATTTTAATGAGCTTGCTGGTACGATGGAGCAGGTTGCTAGAAATTACGAACTAGATTATTGGTCTGCCTCCTACAAAGAGTCTGCCGAATATCTTAGAAATATTGCCAAAGATAGTGAGTACCCCATTACAGTATACCCATGTAATTTAGCCTTCGGTGTCGATTATTATTCTCACAAAACTTTTTCTTTGGTTAACAAATCGGAAGAGGCAGATTATTATATATGCGACTACATGAATGCGCTGACAAAAAATTTTAGCCTGAAGGCTGAAGTCGTGTACGAGGTAAAAAGAAAGGGCGCTGTTTTATCTTATGTGGCCAAGACACTCAAGTAGCATTATAATTGCATTGGCAATATTCATACTGTGTTTACCCCTTGTCATACAAATTAATTTCTATCAAAACGACGATTGGGTTTATTATCGTATGGTTGAGAGCTTTATTGGAGGCAATTTTAAGTTAGATCCTATATCTGCACCAACATTTTATTTTCAAGGGATACTTGGATTGTTGTTTGCGTTAGTTTTCGGGACTTCACGCCTACCGGTGCTTACACTAGCTATAAGCATAATAAACTTTGTTTTATTTTATTTGCTGATCGAGAAAGCGTTCAAAGTTTCTAACCGTTTGGCTCTACTAATGTCGTTATTATGGTTTGCTAGTCCTTTAAATATATACTCTTCTTTAGGTTTTATGACAGAAAACTACTTACTGTTTTGTTTGCTTGCTAGTTTATATTTTTTTAGTCGCTATCTTGTAACCGACAGATACAGCAATTTTGTGGTCAGCAATATACTTTTGCTACTTGGACTCCTAACTAAACAATCTGCTTTGGCGTTGGCACTTGCCTACCCATTTTACTTTTTAGCGTCCAAACGGCGCAAAGATTTGATTGTTCAGTTTTTCATCTCTTCATGTATTGCGATTTTCTATTTTGTTTTCTTTCCCAAGACTGCGGAAATGTACGAAAAACCTCTTCAATTTCACCATCTGCTTGACATGAACTATCTAAAACAACTTTCTAAGGCATTGTTAATATATATCTCCGCCTTTTGCATGCCGTTTACCGTATCGGGGTTGTTACATGTATTAGGAAAAGAGACCTCGCTGAAAAAACTTTTTGTAAAAATTATTGGAATGATTTTAGCTTCTTTCTGCTTTTATCTTCTTTTTCTAAGAGACTTCAAGCCTAATTTGTTGGCTTGGCAGGAATTTCCTTATTTAGATAATACATTAGAAAGAAGGGGATTTTATCCGAGAGGAGTTATGGGTACAAAATACCACTTTGCTGGCATATATGATCTTTATAAATATTGGGATATGTTGGCGAAACTAATGGCACTTCCTGTAATAATACTAATTTTAGTCAGGTTTTTGAACTATAGTAAAAATACCCATCATCTTATCTTCTTCTCTGCTTACTCAGTATTAATGCTTTTGGCAGAAAAAGTTTACGATAGATATCTACCACCACTATTTTTGGCATATATTCTCCTTTGTTCAGAATTTTACAAGGGTATTGAAGTGAGAAAAGTTACCCATAGGCTCGTATATTTACTTTTTGTGACATTTTTGGCTTTCAATATATTTTATTCTTATCAATTTGGACTTGATTTTGTCCTAGTTAATAGATACATCTGGACCGAATCTCAAAATCTTGTTGAAACCGAGAAAATATCACCCAAACTTATTAAAGGCACCAATGCATGGAAACTTTCCGATTACAATTCAGAGCGAAACTATCTTTATGATTTTACCTTTGATGATGTGAGAGTAAACAAAAAGTACGCAGAACAATACGATTTGATAAAAAAGCACAGGGTGGATTTTCCCGGTTCAATCTGGGTAAATCCGTATGTATACCTGTATAAAAAGCGAAATTTTTCCATGTGATATCATACCTTGTACATGGACTCGTTGGCCGTAATCATAGTCAACTACAACACCAAAGACATTCTAAGAGACTGTTTGACTAATCTTTTGCAGGTTGCGCCACAGGGTACAAAAATAATTGTGGTGGACAATGGGTCGACGGACGGCTCGGCGGAAATGATGGACGATGCCTTCCCACAGAACAAATTTCCCCAGGTCGAACTGATAAAAGCCCAAAATAGTGGTTTGGCGGCGGGCTATAACCTTGGCATGGCGCGCGCCAAAAACGCCGATTACTACCTATTTATGGGCACTGACGCTTTTCCTAAACCAGGCTGTATTCAAGGCGTTATGGATTTTCTTAGTCAAACCCCGCAAACTGGCATCGCTACGGCAAAGCTAATATTAAGGTCGGGCAAGCTGGATATGGACGCGCACAGGGGCTTTCCCACGCCTTGGACGGCTCTGACGCACTTTTCAGGTTTAAATAAGGTCTTTCCACGGTGTCGCTTGTTTAACGGTTACTTTCTAGGTTGGCAAGATATGACAAAGCCCCACGAGATTGATTTGTGCATCAGCCACTTTATGTTGGCAAAAAAGGAGGTGTTTGACAAAATTGGGCGGTGGGACGAGGACTTTTTTGTCTACGGCGAGGATGTGGATTTGTGTTGGCGGGCAAAACAGGCTGGTTTTAAGATCTACTACTTGCCACAGTATGAATGTTTGCACTACAAAGGCGTAAGTGTGGGGACCCGCAAGGAATCTTTAGATATAACTAAAGCAGATTCAAAGACAAAAAGCCGCATGAAATCAGAAACCACCCGCGGTATGAAAATGTTCTACGAAAAACATCTTATGCATAAATCTAATTTTATTGTAAGAAATTTAGTTCTATCAGGTATCAAGCTTTTGCACTTTTTACGAATGTTCAGATAGATTCATCGACAAAACTCAAAGTTTGAACATAATCTAAAGCTAAACCTTTTACCTCCTTTTCGCTTAGATTTGGTGATGAAGCATTTTCTAGCCAATAAACTACTTCATTAAGCATAAATGCAGCTATTTCAGGATTGAACCTATACCCGGTAACTTGGTCTATATATTCTACTTTTCCATCGTCATGTTGAGCGCCTTCTACAATTTCGGCTAAATAAGATTTTAAATGGGCTAAACCATATGCATCCACAGCCCTTGCTGTGCCAACAAAAATGTCTGTTACAGTTTCCTCCAATAACTTGTGACCATAGGTTTTTATTATTTTTTCGTATGTTGTATCACCGCTTACTATTTCACTAATCAGCTCCGCTTTTTCCTCGCTGTCAACACATAAAAAATTTGCAATTTCTCTTGACCTAATTGTTGGAGTTTTTGTATCTTTTTCGTCAAAATTTCCCATATTTCCCCTTTCTTTAAATAGTTGTATGCCTCAGCAACCTATTCAAGATTTTGGTAAACCTGAATGCTGTTTTTTAGGTCTTTAATAATTATACGATTTTTTGCTAATTCTTCAATTCCAATAATTATGACATAGGGTACACCTTTTCTGTCTGCGTATTTTAGCTGTTTTTCTAATTTTGTATTCGTGTCCAACCAGCAAACTACATTTTTCTTTTGCGCCCGCAATTTGTCCGCCACTTCCAAAGATTTCTCTAAATATTTTGACTCGTCGGACGGCCATACGGTAACCAGATAGTCAATTTCAGACGAGAAGTCCGGCAACAGCTTCCAACCCTTTAAGAACTCCAAGAGCGTATAGTCGCCCATAGCAAAGCCGGTTGATGGCAAGTTGTAGTCGCCAAAAATCTCAATCAGCCGGTCAAATCGTTCGCCTCCAAAAATAGAACGCCTATTTTGCGGATTGACATCAAACACCTCGTAAACCAGCCCGTCGCTGTAATCAAAACCTCTAATAATAGTCGGATCAAAAACCACATTTGCCTGCAAATTTGTCGCCTTAATGTAGTCAAACAATTTAGCCAAAGTCGCATAGCCGGCATTCTCTTTGGGAATAGTTAGACTATGCAAGTCGGACGACAAAAACGCTCCGATTTGTTGAATTTGTGGCTCTGTAAGCCCCAAGTCTGTCAGGCTTTTTGCAAAATCCTCCGCGGAGAGCTTTTCCCGCTTATCCATCAGGCGCCTAACTTTTGTTTGCAAGTCGGCACCCAATCTTAACACATCGTTTAACAAACAGTTAACGAGTCTTCTGTCCGAAACTTTTATTTGGTACATATCTTTGGAAGCGCCAAAAGCCTGCATAATGGCAACAATAAGCTTAAATATTTCAAAATCCGCTTCCACTCCCTCCACCCCAAAAATATTGGCTTCCAGTTGGTAGAATTCCCTGCCCCGGCCTGTTTGAGGCTTTTCAAACCGCCAATTATTACCTATCATGAACCACTTAACTGGACGGACAAGCTCTTTATACCTTTGCGCCAGCATGCGCACCGTCCCGGGGGTTAACTCCGGCCGAACCGCTAATTTGCGCCCGCCTTTGTCCTCAAAACTATACAGTTGCTCCTTGACAATCTCCTCGCCAGATTTTGAAGAAAAGATTTCAAAAGGCTCCAGAATAGGGAAGCTGTATTCCTCAAAGCCAAAGCTTTTGCATACGCGCCGCCAAGTGTCAAAAATATAGTTTTCTACCCTCATGTCTTGTGGGTAAAAATCCCTTGCGCCTTTGTATGGTTGTGTTGACAGCCGTTCTTTAACCATAATTAAACTTTAACGCATTTTACAAAAATCGATGGACCAAAGTTGATAAATCCAAACGGTTTCTGCATTAAGTTTTCCAAAATCAGTAGCGAATCTTTAGGTAAAGTTTTCTTCACTGCGTCATTTCTAAAATTGGATACGGAAAGTTTTTCCATCACCTTAAAATTGTTATCTCTAAACGCCTGTTCCACAAAGTCGGGATGAAAGTTTAAAAAAGTCACATCCTTGCTGGCGCGACTAATCGGATCCGTTCTAAAGTATTTAAAATTGAGTTTTGCGACATTTTTGACTGCCGATTTAGCGTGCAATTTGTTGGCAAATTCCAAAATAAACACCCCCCCGGAGTCCAGCGTTTGACTGATTTCGTGTATGGCCGCGCCTAGATTCTCTAAATGATGGGCAACCCTTATCATTATTACGCAGTCAAATTTACCAAGCCCGTAGCGCGATAGTCTGCATATATCGCCCTCTTGGGTTGTTATTACAACATTTTGTTTTTCTGCCTGACTTTTGGCCTGAGACAGAATTTTGCTTGACGCGTCAAAAATGACAATCTCCTTAAATTTATCTTTGTATGCTGGAATCAATCTCCCAAATCCCCCGCCCGCATCCAAGATCCTCCCACCATTTTTGGGCAAAAGTTTTGCCAAAGCCATTATTTCGCTAGCGTTTTCGTAGTCCCGCCCTTCCCAGTATTTGGTGTAGTCGTAATCTTTGTCGTTATAGTCGGGTTTTTGCATATAATTTGGTGCCCCCGGAGGGACTCGAACCCCCGACTTTCTCGTCCGAAGCGAGACGCTCTAATCCACTGAGCTACAGGGGCGCGCCTTCTCTAGATTTTACCATGATTTTATACCGTGTGTTAGAATTTATGTGTGGAGCTAAAGGGTCGCAAAATCAAGTTCTCTGTGGCAGTAAAAATCGCTTATCTGTTATTTATCCTGATGTCTGTAGTTTATGTAAAAAATGTCTTGGACGAAGACTCCTTCAAAGTGATAGAAAAAGAGCCGGATAAAAAAGTCGTAAAAGTTAAAGAAGCAAAAGTTAAGTTGCTGGTAGAGACTGCCGACGGACAAAAGGAATATTCAGCCAAATTAACAGAGGGCTGCAGTGTTCTGGATTTGCTTTCCGACTTGCGAGACAAAGCGGATTTTTATTACGAAGTCGATATGTATACATACGGGCTAGAACTAGTTAGTGTTTTTGGTCAATCGCCATTAACCGGGTATACATGGGCAGTTTTTTTGGACGATAAAAATATAACCAAAGATGTTTCCCAAACTAACCTCCAAGACAAAGCTGTTTACACCATAAAGCAAATACCTTCTTGAATTAGTAGGTCGAAATCACTTGATGATATCACTCGTATCTTAAGGCAATTATAGGGTCTAGCCGCGACGCCCTAACAGCGGGCGCGACGCCAAAGATTACGCCAATTAACGCGGAAATCCCAAAAGAAAGTCCCACAAAAAAGTAATTTACGGATGTGTCAATAAACCTTTGCATCCCAAAACTCACGCCTACGCCAAACAACACACCCAAAAGTCCGCCCACCAAAGAAAGTATTACAGCTTCAAGCAAAAACTGGGTCAGAATATCACGGGAATTTGCCCCCACCGCCTTACGCAAACCAATCTCCCGTGTACGCTCCGTGACAGAAACAAACATAATATTCATAATGCCCACGCCGCCAACCAATAAAGAAACCCCGGCAATTCCGCCTAAAGCGCTAGCCAAAACGCCAAGAATCTGCTCAAAAAACTTAAGCCCCTCCTCTTGCGATCTCACCGAAAAATCATCGGCGTTAAGCCTTTTTAACAAGATTCGTTCTATGTCGCGCTTAACTCGTTTTAATACCTGTGTATCCGTTGTTTTAACCAATATGTAGGTTGGCCTTTCCGCGCCAAAACGCTGTCTAGCCACTGTGTAGGGAAAGTAGGCGGAGTTATCCATATCGCGGCCAAAAGAGCTTCCTTTAGCCTCTGTCACTCCTATAACCGTAAACCGTTTGTCCTTTAACTTAATTTGTTTTCCCAAAGGATTTTGTGTCCCAAAAAGCTTTTCTTTTAAAGTGGGTCCAATAACTACAACTGTTTTACCGCCGGAAGTTTCCCCCCTAGTAAAATATCTGCCCTCCTCTATCTCAACATTGTAAACACTCCTAAAATTTGCGTCCACGGCGTTTATATCCACATTTTTAACTTCTTTATTAAGGTAAACCGCGCTACCCGTAAGGCCTATATGGGGCGACACTTCCAAAACCCCGGGGACAGTTCTAATGTCGTCAACCATATCAAAAGTAAGCTTGTTAATAGGCACTCCTGTTGGACCGCCCCCCTGATCTCCCACCGTTCCGGGAAAGACAAAGAGGGAATTTGCGCCCAAAGACTCAAAGGTTTCGCGAATTTGTTTTTCCAGTCCGCCCACAAGTGAAGTCAAGATAATCACCGCCCCTACCCCAATAATAATCCCCACCATGGTCAAAAGCGACCTCACTTTATTTAAAAACAGCGATCTTAAAGCTAACCTAAAGTATGACTTCATATTTTTTGGTCTGACACAATCAGCCCGTCTGCTATTCTTATTATTCTTTCGGCATTGTGGGCCACATCGTCGTCGTGGGTAACTATAACCACAGTTTTGCCTTCCTGATTTAGTTGCTTTAGCAATTTTAGTACTTCGTCTCCGCTTTTGGAGTCTAAATTACCTGTGGGTTCATCCGCCAAAACTAGGGACGGATCATTCATTAAAGCCCGCGCTATCGCTACCCGTTGCTGTTGTCCTCCAGAAAGTTGGGCTGGCGTGTTTTTTAGTTTGTCGGAAAGACCTACTTTTTGGAGTAACGATAAAGCCCTTTCCTGCGCGTCGTACTTCTTGGATGTGTATATTGAAGGCAGTAGCACATTTTGCAACGCGCCCGTCCTAGAAAGCAAGTTAAAGGATTGAAAGACAAACCCTATCTCGTTTGACCTTAACTTTGACAATTGCTCGTCGTCCAGAGTAGCAACATCCGTGCCGGAAAAAAACAGAGCGCCTTTAGTAGCCCTGTCTAAAAGTCCTAGAATATGCATTAGGGTGGACTTGCCCGACCCAGACTTCCCAACAATGCTTACAAACTCTCCCGACTCTATTTTTAAACTAACCCCATTTAGGGCATTAAATACTGTTCCACCCAACTCGTACTGTCTTACAATGTCCCTTGCTTCTATAATAGTCATACATACTACAGTTTTACTTTTTGCCCATTTTTAAGGGTTAACCCAGTGGGATCCTCTATCACAAGATCGTCCTCGGAAAGTCCGCTTAATACGCCTATGTACTCGTCACCCTCAAAACCTTTTTGCACCTCTCTCTTGTCGACGATATTTTGGTTTATAACATAAACATAATCCTTGCCAAACTCTTCAAAAAAGGCTTCTGGCGGCAAGGAAAGTACTTTTTCTGACTTTTCTATTTCTATATCCGCCGATCCGCTAAAACCAACTATGGGCATAATTTTGGATGTATCAAAGGAGATGTCGGCCATTACAGCGGTGCTCCCGTTTGGAAGCGTTATAACTTTTGAATCTAAAGATGAAATTTCCCCTTCAAATACTTCCCCGGGGTAGCTGTCCAGAGTGACTTTTGTCCTCATTCCAACCCGAACATGGCTTACATCCGCCTCGTCAATTTCCGCCTTGAAAATGAGTTTCTCCTTACCAGTCACGGCAAAAAGCTCTTGTCCAACAGAAACATACGAACCGTTGTAAATGTTGGCAAGGGCCAAAAAACCGTCGGCGGGGGCTTTCACTGTTCCGTTTTGATAATTTAAAAGCGCTGAGTAGTAATTTGAGTACCCCGCGATAGAAGCTTTCTCTACGGCCTCTTTAGCATCCTCTAAACTTTTTAGGTTAGAAAGGGCGGTTTGGTATAAGGCCTCGGTGTTTTTATATTCCTGTTTCACCGATTCGCTCCTGTCACCCATGTATTTACGCCAAACTTCATCCCTTTCCCTTTCTCTTATGCTAACGGACGCTTGGGCCGCCTTAATTTTTTGGTCATAAGACTCAAGTTCGGCTCTGGAACTTAGGTAGCTTGCGTAGGAGGTATCCATATTAGCCTTAAGAGGTGCAAGATCAAACTCTAATATCACATCCCCAGCTTTAATTTTGTCACCGCTTTTATAGTTTACTTTTTTGATAGTTCCGGTAATACCCGCCCTAACAGTAAAACCGTCCGTAACTCCGGTATAACCGCTGGCAGAAATGGTTTTTGTAATTTCCCTGTATTGTGGATTTATCACACTTACCTTTGGTACGCCACTTCTGGCTCTTAGCCAATAAAATCCTATACCAGCCACGACCACCAACACAATTAGCGGGAGATGTTTATTTATTTTTCTTTTTATCTTGGCCATGTCGCAGATTATACTTTAAAATGATGTTGTTGGTAACCTACAAGCTGTGTATTATATAGTCATGGGGCGACTAATTGCAAGCAGGCATCCTCGCAGAGAAATCAATAGCTTTAAGTACGCCATGCGAGGTATTTATCATGCCACGGCCAACGAGGCAAACTTTAGAATTCAGCTGGCCATTGTGTTGGTGACAATAGTGGCTGGCGTTGTTTACAAGTTACACCTGTTTGAATGGCTTTCTCTAGTGGTAGTTTCTGGCATGTTGCTATCTGCGGAACTTATCAATACTGCCATAGAGGAGTTTATCGACCACTTAATTCACGAGCATCACGAGGGCGCGCGGGTGATTAAAGACCTCTCCGCCGGTTATGTGTTGGTCACGGCTTTTTGCGCTCTAGCGGTGTATTCAATAGTTTTTGTCCCAAAAATCTTTCACCCGCTATAAGAAGCCCTAAATAGATGAGTCCAAAAATATAGCCCGCTACCGCATCCCGCTCATAGTGCGCGCCCAATAAAACTCTGGAACTGCCTACAAACAAAACCATAATTCCGCTAAAAATTCTAGCAGTGTGTTTGGTAAGTTTATCTAAGCCCTTAATGCTGTACGACAAGTAAATCAGGTAGCCAAAAAACGCCGTGTAAAAAACAGTGTGTGTGCTAGGAAAAGAATAAATTTCTGACTTTAACACCCGCTCCCAAGGAATTAAGCCCTCCGGCAAGTAACCCTCCGGTCTGTGTAACTTAAAAACCTCCTTCAACATCGCGCTATACAGCCCGCTACACAGTGATAAGGCAACAAACAGCATCCGCAAATAATCCTTTTTGACTAAAAAATACAGCAGAACAACCCCCGCCATGACATAAATAATCGGCGAACTTCCCACCACGCTAATGTTTCTTATCGAATTGGTAAACAGAGTCATAACATCACTATAACAAAATATTACTGCTTACTGAATTACTACCAGCTCATTCATGGCGCGAGTGACGGCTACATAATTCATTTTTGCCTCGTGTAAATCTTTTGGAGTTTTACTCATACCGAGCACATAAACTTTGGCAAATTCCAAACCTTTGCAGTTTTCAAACATAGTTAAATATACACCTTTGGGAGTATAGAAAATTCGGTCCTTAGGATTTAAAATCACCAGCTTTTCTTTTAAGACCGCGCGGTATTTGAATTCCAAATCGGCTGAAAGTTTGTCAAAATGAACCCGATTGAAACAAATCACGCCAACGCTTTTATTTAACTCCTTTATATCGTCTGACAACATGTTCAGTAACATATCAGTCGATTGATTAGCGGAGCTAACTAATAGATTGGCTTGCGATTCAGGGGTTCCTGACGATGCAGTTGTTGAAAGTTGGGTGAAGTCATCTAGCGCATCCACAATTCTAACCTCCGGGCCTACTCTACTAATCGACTGTAGCAAAAAGTCGGTTGTAAATTTGGAAATCAGCGCGCAAGCGTAGTCAATAATTTGCTTAGTGCTCCGGTAATTTGTCGTCAATTCAAATTTTTTGCATTCCTTGGCCTCCGTAATCACCTGCGCAATGTCGTTCCAATCAGTTAAACCGGTTTTTAGGTACGATTGATTTAAGTCGCCCAAAATACAGAACCGCCCTTTAATGACGAGCTTATTAAGAAGTAGATACTCTAAGACAGAAAAATCCTGACCCTCGTCCACCACGCAATATTCAAACCTTTTAAACTCCGGCAGGCCAAAAAACTCCGCGTAAAGAAAGCAGTAAACTAAGGCGTCTTTGTAGCCTAACTTTTCTTTGGGATTAATCCCCAGCTCTTTGATTAGTGGCGGGAATAAGGTCGTCCGCAAAGTGTTAGATATTTTTCTGACTTCCCTCACTAGGGACTTAATATTTTTGATTGTTGTTTGAGCTCGAACCTCCGCGGTTCCTGAGAGCCCTTCGTCAAGTCGCTCTTTTTGATACTTAATCTCCTCCTCTAAATCGTTAACGACGGATAGCACATTTTCCTGAATGGAAAGCTCGTCGTCATAGACAAAACTAAAGTACGATGAATACAGGGGGTTCTCCTGAAGCCTGTCTATCTGTAGTCTAGCCTTTTTTTTAGCTTCCGCCACCTTGTCTCTCAGTAGATTTACCAGCTTCATATCAACTTGGTCCATTCCCAACTCGTTGTCTAAATCCAAGGCCAATTTAATGCCGTGCCTAAAGACAATGCGAATAATAAGGTCCTTTAGAGTTCCATAATTTAGATCAAAAATACCCAACTTTGGAAAAAGTGTGGAAAGATAGCCAACTAAGATTTGGTTTTTGGCTACAAGCAAGCTGTTTTGTGGATGGATAAGATCCGGATAGTTAAAAAAGATATGCGACAACTTATGAATGGCCACAGTGGATTTTCCGCTACCAACACAGCCTTGAACTATACACACTCCCCGAGGGTCTTGTTCAATGATATCCATTTGGCTTTGTTGAATGGTAGCTACGATGTCTTCTAGTACCCCGCCAGTGCGTTTGGCAATTTTGTCGCTAATGAGCTCGTTCTCATCAAGTTGGATGTCGTTATTGTAGAATTTGATGAGGGTGCCTGAGTCGAATTCAAATGTACGCTTCAATAGCAGGTCGCGCATAACCTGACCGTCCTGCGTGTCATAAACTACCCCTTTCTGCGGGTAGCGGTATTTGTAATAAACTGAGGCAATTTTAGCTCGCCAATCTGTAATTAAAGGCTTTTCTCCAACCCCAAGCGTAAGGCCAAACTTTCCTATGTAAATCTGGTCGACTTTGTTGTTCACCACATTGGCAAGGTCTATTCTAGAAAAGTACGGTTCAGAGAGTAAGTATCCTAACTCCTCCAACTGCTTAATTTTCTCCTTAAAGTTAAAAGCTTGATTTTGAGCGTGAAGCTGTTCAATAAATACAAAAAGGTCCGTAGGGTTGGCCTCCGCGTTCTCTCGCAGTTCTTGAAGTTTGCGTAAATTTTCCGCCCCCATGTAGTCGAGCGTTTTTTCCAACAAAGCTTTATACCTCTTAACTTGCTCTACAGTGTTAATGGCGCGGGTGTTTTCTAGCTGAAATTCTTGTTCATACGGAGACATAATTTAGCAGTATAACACATATTTATGCCAAAAATTTTATAACACCCGCGCCTGTATCAAGAACAAAAGAAGTCCCCGCTTAACGCGGGGGCTTAGTAATCATTAAATGCCTCTTCTAGCCCAATAATTATTTAAGAAAACCGTCAACAGTACTTTGCATATCCGCAAAGCTGTAGGCTCCTGGGTAAAACTTATCATTTACATAGAATCCAGGTGTTCCTCCTATGTTCAGTGAGTCGCCCAACCTTGTGTCCTCGGCTAACCTTCCGTCATATTTACCGCTATCCAAACAGGATCTAAGGGCGCTTTGGTCCACAGCCCCAGCAAGGAAGGCCACAAGTTCGTTGGTTTTTCCCTTGTCATTCTTTACCGTATTGTTCACTAAGTTATAGCCGTCCCCGCTCATTATAAGATCGTGCGCTTCCCAAAATTTCCCTTGCTCAAAGGCGCAATAGAGAGCTTTCATAGCCATCTCACCAGCTCCATGCCCGTTTCTGTAAATAAGAGCATAGGAAGCTTTGCCTGCGTCAACCAATTTGCGCATCTCCACAACCGGCGCAACATAGGAGCCGCCGTCTGCGACAAGCTTAAACCTATCGCCCGCCTGCTTGTTCAACTCCGGATTTTGACCTGAAGCAATGCTACAGTAGGGACAGCTGGGATCCGAGGCCTCCACAAATATCACTTTTCTTTTAGTGTCGCCAAACTTTATAACTGCTTTGTTAAACACATCTTTGACTTGGTTAAGGGTAACGGCGGGTTTGGGAGCTTGCGCGCCTGTATTTGCGGAATTTGTTCCCGCGGGAGCGGTTCCGCCAAAATAAGCCTTGGCAAAAAATCCTGCCGCGAAGGCCAGTGCCAAAACAAAAAACGAGACCGCCGTAGCCACGAAATTACTTAAATAAACACCTTCTTTCTTTTGATCTTTTTTATCCATATACCTCCTTTAGCTAAATGTATAACATTGAACTTACACTATGTAACCAATACGCGCAAGCTCGATTTCTCGCTTGGCACATGTATTTGGGGTGACCTAGGGGGATCGAACCCCTGACATCCTCCTCCACAGGGAGGCGTTCTACCGCTGAACTAAGGTCACCACGATGGGCGTGGCCCCTGACATTCTCCCCGCTCAGCGGGACACTTTGCCACTGAACTAAGGCGCCACATTAAACCATCCGGATGATTTTACCTTAAAAAGTCCAATTGCTAAAGTCCAAAAACCTATCCTTGGATGTAAATGTGTATTTATCGCCAACTCCCTTTATCCTTTTATTTACATAGTAGTTAATATATGGATGGTGTAGAAAAATGACGGGGTTCCGCTCCTTGATTATCTTTTGAAATTCCGTGTAATGCTTTTGCCTGTCTTCTTGTTCTAAGGCTTTTCTACCTTCTTCCAATGCCCGATCTGCCCTCACATTGTCAAAACCGCTCAGGTTGAGACCCGGCGGATTCGCCTGCGTCGAATGCCACATAACATATCTGTCCGGATCGCGACCGACCTCTTGGCCATAAAGCAAAATGTCAAAATCTCGAGTTTCTATTATCTTTTGTCGAATTTCCTCTTGGTTATGTTTGCGGACAACCACTGTTGCGCCGGTTTTTTGTTCCCATATACGCTTAACCTTTTGAGCAATGTCGACAAGTGACGGCGTATTAACCGCATCAATAACTATTTCTTTGTCTGACAGATCTGTACTATAGGTTTTATCGTATCTTGGGTTTTTATAAGCTTCATTTGTATATAAACTTCTGCTGATCGGACCTTCAACCGGCGCGCCGTATTCTGCCACCAGCGATTCAATATCCAATGTTTTGGCAAGAGACAGGCGTAGTTCGCTATCCTTCATATTATCCCTGCGTAAGTTAAAAAAGAGTCCATAATAAATACTCTGCACGGGATACCTGTAAAGGTTTGCCGTTTCCAACTTGTTTCTGTCCAAGAGTTCCGGGCTAACAAAGGCGTGAATCTCCCCCAGTCTGTATGCGGTCAAAACATCCTTGTGATTGGGGTAAAATCTAAACGCAATTTGCTTAATTTTAGTGTTTCCGTCACCGACAAGCACGACTCTCTTGACCAAATCACCCTCTTTCTTTACCGAGGCAACTCTAAATGGCCCGCTTGACGGCGCATAAAATCCTTTGTAATCCTCTTCAGAGTTATTTTTCATAATCCCTATAGTCATCAAGCTTAAAAACGGCGCGTAAGGGTTTGGCAGCGTGTATCTAACGGTACGGTCATCAACTTTGTCTGTGGCAATACCAGAAAGATGGGGCGACTTGAAGGCAGTATATAGTAGGTCGTTGGCATTAACCTTTGAACCGTCGCTCCAATATTGGTTATCTTTAATTGTGATCGTATAAACTAGACCTTCGTCAGAAACCGTCCATAATTCAGCTAAATCAGGAACTAACGCGCCAAAGTTGTCATATTTAAAAAGGCCTCTGTATAATAATCTGGAAATCGTTTTGTCGTTATCAGACACAGCCTTAGTGGGTAAAAAAGAAGAAGGCTGGCCCACAACACCCTCCACAAAAGTCTGTCCAGGCATAAGCAAATAAACTAGAGAAAGCAGATAGTAAAATAAATTTCTAAGTACTGGCATGAGACCATTTGCTGGTGACCCCGGCGGGATTCGAACCCGCGATACTCGGCCTGAAAAGCCGATGTCCTAGGCCACTAGACGACGGGGCCAAGCCAAACTGCCTTAGAAGTCTACCAATGTTGACAAAATTATTCAACTCTTGGAAAATTAGACCATGGGTTATATGAACGATTCAGATGCCCAATTTGCCATCAAGAAATTGCTGAGCGCCCTGGCCAAGCCTGTGGCTGTAATATTGGTATTTGTGGCGCTGGTTTTGTTCTTAATGAAGGCCATTTCTGGCATTAGCGCCAGATAGGGCAACTGGTCTAGTTAAAGTGATTTTGCTGGCATAGTGTGTCTTGATTGCTCGAGAAACCAGACAAAGACTGGATTTTGTAGCACCTTGACGCGCAGATTAGTTAGATCGACCAGGATCCGGCTTTAAAAATTCCCATATACTCAGATAGGTGATAAAATCTGTTCCGCAAGCACTCTGACAACTTGAGAGATAGTTTGTGGGGGCGTAGCTCAGTGGTAGAGCAGAGGACTCTTAATCCTTTTGTCGTGGGTTCGAATCCCTCCGCCCTCACCAAATCGGGGACACACAATGGTGGTGGCTTGAGCCGGAGTGGCGGAATGGCATACGCGCTGTCTTCAGGAGGCAGTTCCTAAAAGGATTGCGGGTTCAAGTCCCGCCTCCGGCACCAAATATGCATTGTAAGCATAGAGTATAATTGCTTGACAAGTTAGTAGGACGGGCGGGTGGCGGAATGGCATACGCGCAACGTTGAGGTCGTTGTGGGGTAACCCGTGCAGGTTCAAGTCCTGTCCCGCCCACCAGCAAGACTAGCAAGAGTAAGAGCCTCCGCTTCTAGGAGAAACCTTCCTGTCGCTAGTTTGCATTGCTCGCTGGCGAGAGCAGTTCGGTGGTAGAATGTCCCGCCAAGCGGGAAGGTCGCAAGCTCGAGATGTATTTTACATATATACTAAGAAACAATAATACAGGTCGGCACTATGTAGGGTCTACAAATAATTTGGAAAGGAGAATAAAAGAACACAACAGAGGACAGACCAAATCGACTAGAGCGGCAGATGGTTGGGAGCTGCTATTCAAAGAGGGCTATCTGACAAGCAAAGATGCAAAGAAAAGAGAGAGGGAGATAAAATCGTATAAAGGTGGTAATCTTTTTAAGAAGCTGATAGGTTTGCAAAAGTAAATGTATTTTAGAACTCTTGCGAGAGTAGTTCAGTGGTAGAATGCTTCCTTGCCAAGGAAGAGGTCGCGGGTTCGATCCCCGTCTCTCGCTCCAAGCAGAGAGTAGTTCAGTGGTAGAATGTCCCGCCAAGCGGGAAGGTCGCGGGTTCGATCCCCGTCTCTCGCTCCAAGCAGAGAGTAGTTCAGTGGTAGAATGTCCCGCCAAGCGGGAAGGTCGCGGGTTCGAT
>FWPV01000330.1_pt1 | contig 156545 bp, 122 predicted proteins | sample 2228371 | NCBI WGS metagenome assembly FWPV01 (sample SAMEA103939776, study PRJEB20133) | metagenome
CGAATGGTACGACAATTTGTTCGATTACAATCCGCAGCGCACCATCGAAGTGATGAGGGAGCTGCCGCAGCCGTGGATAGCCTTCAAGGTGATGGCCGCAGGCGCTATTCCGCCCAAGGAGGCGTTCCGCTACGCTTTCGAAAACGGCGCCGACCTGATTTGCGCCGGAATGTACGATTTTCAGATCGTCGAAGACGTCAATTTTGCGTTGGAGATTCTGGAGGGGCCGTTGAATCGTCAACGTCCTTGGCGGGCTTGAGATCGACCGAGGAACCTAAAAGATCATCTTTGATCCGCATCATGTAATCGAATGCGGCGTCGTGTTCGTTGGGAATTTCGCCGTTGAGGATCGCTTCCTCAATGGCGTTTTTAATTTTGCCGACCAGCGGGCCGGGAGAGAGACCGAGAACGCGCATGATTTCATCGCCGCGTACCGGCGGCTGAAAATTGCGCAGGCGATCCTTTTCTTCCACCTCGACCAGGCGGCGGCTCACGACGTCAAAGTTGGCGAGGTGTTTGGTCACCCGCTGCTGATTGCCGGAAGTGATGTCGGCGCGGCACAGGGTCATCAGGTCGTCGATGTCGTTGCCGGCCAAAAACAGCAGGCGGCGCACGGCGGAGTCGGTGACCCCCTCCTCGGCGAGACGGATGGGGCGCATGTGCAGTTTGATCAGCTTGCGGACGCCTTCGATGAGCTCGTTGGAAAGCTTGAGGCGGTTGCCCCAGCGGCGAAACTGACGCTGTCCCAGCTCTTCGTGTCCGTGAAAGGTCCAGCCGCTCTTCGGATCGAAAGCCTTGACCATCGGCTTGGCGGCATCGTGATAGAGTGCGGCGTAGCGGAGCATAAGACTGTCGGATACGCGCGCCACGTTGTCGAGCACCTTCAATGTATGGTCAAAGACGTCTTTATGGCTGTGCCGGCCCACTTGCTGTACGCCGCGCAGGGCGGCGATTTCTGGAAGAACGATTTCCAGAACGCCGGCTTCGAGCATGAGCCGCAGGCCGACCGAAGGCGTTCGACACAAGAGAATCTTGTTAAGCTCGTCGGTGATGCGTTCCTGCGAGACGATGTGCAGGCGATGGGCTTCGGAGGCGAGTGCCGCTTTGGTTTTCTCTTCGATTGCAAAGCCCAAGCGGCAGGCGAAACGGAAGGCGCGCATGATGCGCAGGGGGTCGTCGAAAAAAGTCTGCTGCGGATCGAGGGGGGTGCGGATGATTTTCGCGCGAAGGTCGCTCAAGCCGTCGAAGGGGTCGATGAACTCGCCGAAGTTGCGGCGGTTCAGGCTGACGGCCATGGCGTTGATAGTAAAGTCGCGGCGGGCCAGGTCGGTCGGCAGATCGGCGCCTTCCACCTCGGGCTTGCGTGAGTCGTCGCGGTAGCTTTCACGGCGCGCGCCGACGATCTCGAAGGTTCGGCCGCGCAACCGGATCGCTGCAGTGCCGAACCGCTTATAGATCGATACCTGCTTTGCGCCGAGGGCCTCGGCCGCCTTTTCGGCAAACAGCGGCCCGTCGCCCACCACCACGAAATCGATGTCCTTATCGTCGATGCGGTTCAGCAAGCGATCGCGTACCCAACCGCCCACCACATAGACTTCGACGCCGAGCTTTTCTGCCGTTTCGGAAAAGGTAAGAAAGACTTTGTTCTGTAGGGCTTTTTTCGGTACGTATCCGTTCATTCGTCCTCCGCAAATAATTTACATAATACAGCGTTAATATCAAAGCAAGACTGCCCCAAATGTGTCATACATTTGTTACAATACGTCCCTTTTTAGCCTCAGTTTTTATTGCCGTTATGCCGTTAGCATGAAGGCTATGCCGAAAAAAAACAAATATTATTAGGCTCTGAAGAATGAGCTCTTCCTCTGCCGGCATTTACTTTGCCGTTATTCTGCCGAATTTAAGCGGCAGCTGATTCTTCATCTTTGCGAAAAAAATTTCGCAATGTTTTCGAGAGTCGGCTTTGCTGACGAGCAGAAGGCGAGAAGCGGGGATGTGGGCAAAAATGTTTCATCGTGCGGCAGTCGCAGGATTCTGTATCATACTCAATGCAAATTGAGAAGGATGGAGGGGACGGCGGAAAAAATTAGGGCGGCGGTGTTGTGTGGAGTAATCCATTGAAAATCAAAATAATGTTGACGGCAAAGCGAAAGCGGAACTATTCAGGAAAAATTAAAGCCGAAAAATAAAGGCCGCCGGCACTTGAATTGCGGATAAGGGTGGTGATGTTGACCGCACCGGCGGCAAAATCAACGGATTGTAGGCAGGGCATCTTTTGTTATGCAGCAGAGCTTTCAAATTAATCATCTTTCTTGGAGGTATCCGATGAAAGGACTGAAACCGCGGATGACATGGGTCATCGCACTCCTGTTGATATTCGCGCTGGGGGGAACGGCTCCTGCCGTCACTCTCTACGTGAACGGTCAGGCAGGAAACGACACATGGAACGGCTTGTTCCGTGAGTACCAGGGCGGGACCGATGGCCCCAAGGCGACCATCAACGCGGCGATCTATGTGGCTTCGGCCACAGGGGACGTGATTGAGGTCAACTATGCCAACGGACTCGTCTACAACATTGTCGATCCTGGGCTATTGACGCCGGGAACGGCAACGCACAAAGCGAAGCAGATCACCTTCACGTCCTACGGCGGTACGCCCACCGTCAACACCTGGGTCATTACCGCCAACACCACCTTTGCGGGCAATTTCAAAATCGCCCAGAGGCTGTGGCTGCAGAACGGACAAGTGACCGGCGGGAATTATCTTACCATGAAGACGCTCACCGAGGTGGAGCGCACCTTGGGAAGCATCGTTTCCGGTCAGCTTCAGTTCGAAGGCACGACCCGTTTCATCTATTCCGGCGGAACGCCGGGCGGCATGCCGATCGTGACCGGTCTGGAGATGCCTCCTTCGGCGAACACCGGTGTCATCAGTGATCTGGTTGTGCTGATTCCGGTGCCGCCCGCAACGGGCACGGCAACGGTCCTGCAGTTGAACGAAAACAAACAGATGAACGGCAGGCTGACCCAACAGCCCGACTGCAACATCAATCTCGGCGGCAATACCCTTACGATCGCGCAAACGACGAGCCTCGTCCATTTCAACAACGGCGACATCACCAACGGCACCGTAGCGGTCAACATCAACGCCAACTCGGTGACGACGACGCTGAGCGGCGATCGAATCCTTCCGGATGTCGTCGCCAATGCGGCGTCGGGTACGAACCGGAAACTACTGATTCAAACGACGAAGAACGTCGGCACGATTACGGCAAACGGTGTAGCCCATGTCGACATACCTTCGGCCGGTCAAACGACGCTCAGCAGTTCCATCGGCGGTTTGGTCAACAACTCCACCGGCACCATTTTGGTCGGCGGAGCGACGGCGGCGGACGGGCGAACGTTGGATGCGCTCGGCTGGTTGCGGGCCTACAACGGCGTCATCTTTTTTGATGTTCCCGGCGTCGTGGATCTCGGCAACGTGGAGGTGAACGGAGGCACCGTCAGGTTCCGTACCACTGATTCCAATGTGCGCCTGTACGGAGACGGTCTTTTTATTCGCGGCGCCTGGCAGATGAGCGGCGTGACCCCCAACTCGCGCAAGCTGCGGCTGGGCGGCGCCTCCTATCAGTTCGGGCAGACGGGCATGAACGTTGACTTCGGCTGGACAAGATGGGGGCCGGTGCAGCTCCTGGTGCAGCCTTTTACGCCGGTCACTGCTCAGGTTATCAACGGCAACAAGCCCGGCTCGGTGTGGCACGGTACCATGGTGATCAACAATAACACGGTCTCTCCCGGCGTCACTTTCCACAACGGCGTGTTCGTCGTTTTGGGCGACGTGACGTTCAACAACGGACGCGTTCTCATTGATCAATGCGCCGTTACCGTGGGGCAGGATACTACCACGGCCATTCCTTCGAGCTTTACCAATAACGGCGGGTATAATGCAACCAACGGCGGTTATGTTGAAATGCACGGCGGTGTGGCGCAGAACGTCACCGGCACCGGTCCGTTCGGCAGCCTTGCCGTGAACAATGTGACTTCGCCCACCGGTGTCACCATCGTCGGCCCGATCACCTGCACCGAGTATTTCTACCTTACGAACGGCATGGTGACCAATTCGGGCAACATTACGTTCTCGAACTCTTCGGTTTATCCCACCATCGTCCGTTTGAACGGCACCTTCGATGCGGCGCCGGTCTTTGCAACGCTGGTCAACTTGGAGTACCAAGGAAACCAAAAGTCGACCGACTGGGAATTGCCGCAGGGTGCTCAAGAGAACATGCTCAACGATCTGCGGATCAAAACGCAGAACAACACGATCTGCGCCAACGGCCGCGGCTGGGTGCGACTCAGACGCAACGCCACGGTGCGAGGCAACCTGGTCATCGACCGCAACCAGACGCTGGTGATCAACGACTCCCGCGTGCTGACGCTGATGGGATCCCTGGTGAATTTGGGCGGGCATATTTATGCCATCAGGCCGACGTCGTGGCTGGTTTTGGCCAATCCGAACGGCACCCAGATCATTTCGGATACCTATCTGCCGAACATTCGCGTTGCCGAAAACTCCAAGAACAACAAGATCAAGGCGCGCGGTCTGGCGGTGGGTGACAGCACTCTGCTTGACTTTTGCAATCCCAGCCTGTCGGTCGAGGACCTGCTGGCCGCCCACGACCCCGGCAACATCGTGTTCCAGAAGAACAACTCGCCGGCCTCCTCCTCGCTCGAGGTGGAGTTTACCGACGTCGAGCGTCCGCACATCGATTCGCTGGCTACGCACAACTATGCGACTTTGACGCTGAAGAGCAATCTGCTGCAGCGCGGCGGTCTCAATCATCGTCCGCAGGCGACCATCGACATCGGCAATTACATTTACACCATCCGCGGCACCTTTATCGACTTGGCCGGAAATGCGCGGATCGTGAGCACGGCCGTCGGCAAGTTTATCTTTAACGGTTCGGAACAATTCCTCAATCTGACGCTCGACGGCACGGCCTATCCGACCATCGACGCCAACACCGAAGTCAACCTGACGGCTTCGAATCTCACCTTAGTCAACGCCGGCGCCGATTCGATGGCGGTGACCAAGGACTTTACCATGCGCAACGGTACCGTCACTTTGAACAGCGCATTGGCGTTGTTGGGCAAGAACTTTTACCTCTACCAGACGGCGACGGTTCTTGGCCCGGAAACGCTTTTTCTTAATGCGACCAGTGCGCCGATGAACTGGTATATCTTCCAGAGTCCGGTCATCCGCAAGCTGACGGTGCAAAAGTCCGTTGACATCCTGGGCGACAATTATGACGTTACCGTGGATGAAACCTACCGACACGAGGACGGCACCGTGAACCTCGGGTCCAACGACCTGATCATCGGCGGCACGTTTACTCGAATTTCCGGTACCTACGAGGCGACCACCGGTTATCTGGTTTACAACTCGGACGCCTCTCCATTCGCTCACGGCAACAGCAATTTCCAGATTCCGAACTTTTGGATCGAATCCCGGAGCGGCGTCCATATTGCTACCACCGGAAGCGGCTCCTATACCATCACCAAGCGCCTCCTTCTGAAGAACCGCGACCTGAAGGAGTTCCAACATCGCGGCAGGATGCTGGTGGCGGACGGGGTGACCGTCAAGTACCATTCCGGCGCTTTCGATCAACCGCCGAATTATCTGGGCAAAATTCGGCTGATCGCCATCCATCAGGCGGATAACAAGCTGCTGCCGGACAATGTGTGGCCGGAAAACTCGGGCATCGTGCGCACCTTCATCGTACTCACTTGGCCCAATGAGCAGGACTCGACGGCGGCATGGAACGAGAAGACCATCCGTCTGCCGGTAAGCAACTCGGTGTCCGACACGTTGTTGCTGCGCAACGGCGTGCTGCAGGTGGACGCGGGCAAAACCCTCACCTTTATCGACGGTCTGGTGATCATCCGTGTCGACGGCCGTATCGAGGAAAACTCCAAGATCGTCGCCACCGGCACGCATTATCAGGTGATCTATCGTGACAACAATCCGATGGATCCCGGCCTCGACTATGATCACGCTCCCGCCTTCCTCTATTCCGGTCCCGAACTGCCGGACAAGGTGGAGTCGTTGACATTTACCCGCAACACCAACACGAAAAACCGTTTCGTCCAGATTACCAAGCCGGTCGAAGTGCTGGGCGCCAACACGCTCAACATCCGTAACGACGTAATCGTGGGCGTAAACGCCAAGCTGACGGTCTACGGAGACGTCTACATCGAGAACGAGTCCAACGTGTTCCCGCTGGCTACGGATCCGGTGTGCCAGTTCTGGTCGCCGTTGTGCTTTGCGGGCGAGAGAGATCAGAACGTCTATGTTCCCAAGGACGGCGTCGATCTGCGTCCTCCGGACGACGGGCACGGTTTTCCGCATCCCATGCCCATTCAGCCCGGCCCGGCGCGCATCGAGATCAATAAGAGCAGACCGGCCAATCTCGTGACGGTGATCGGCGGCGGTCTGACCGTCGATCATATCACCTTCACCAACGGTCTCTTGGACACCGAAGGTGAGGCCTATGTCGAGATTTGTGCTCCTTCGCCCGGCTACGGTCAAGGCTTTGATCGCAGCGGCGTGTTGCCCGGCAACACCGGATATGCCGTCGGACGCATCAAGAAGCGCCTGCAGAACTATGAACTCGAAAGCTGGTCGAGCAACGAACGGCAGGAGTTCCCGGTCGGTTCGCTGAATGCCTATCGTCCCATGGCCATTACCTTCCGGTCGCAAAACGGGTCGGTAATAATACCGCACAACTTGGCCATTATGGTGAATCACATCGACAAGTATCCGCAGGGCGCGAAGGGATTCCCCATTACTGACGAGTGCGGCGTGACCTTGAACACCTTCTCGGATTTCTACTGGTACGTGCAGACGGACGGCACCTACTCGCAGCAGCCGTTCGACCTCGAGGTCAAGGCGGCCGGCCTCAAGAACTACAGCGACGCCGACAAGCTGCGCATTATCCGACGCCATGGTAAGCCCTCCGAAATCGACAACACGTGGGTGATCCAGGGTTCCTGCCATGACTATGACAACGCCAACTATGCGGACGGTCCGACGCTGATCACCGAACAGACTCACGGCGGTCTGCGCACCGAAGGGGCCATTTTTGCGGTCGGCAAGCCGGAGGGTACGCTGCCGGTGATGACTCACTTCGAGTCGGTATGGCGCGGCAACCCCTACAAGGCCATGACCTTCTACATCACCAAGGCCGAGTTCTATCCCGGTAAGCCGCTGCAGACCGGCGACGAGATTGCCATCTTCGACGGTACCTACTGCGTCGGCGTCACCAAGATCGCAGCGACGGCTACCAAGACGTCGCCCGTCATCATCGTCACTTCGGCGGATGATCCGGGAACGCCGGCCCGCGACGGCTTCCGCGACGGCAACCCGATCATCTTCAAGATTTACGACGCCAAGACCGGCGACACCTACAGCGTCGACGAGGTTCAGTACTTCAAGGTGGATCAGGACATGCCGGAAACCAATCCGGTGGTCTTTACCGGACAGAGCTCGACGCGTGCCGAACTCTACCGCACCACCAAGGAGATTCCCGGTCAGTTCATCCAACTGCGCAAGGGTTGGAACATCTTTTCGCTGGCCGTGGAGCCGAGCGGCAGCCACAATCTCTTCAACACGTCCAATCCGACGGTTACAGGCGGCGGCATCCTCAACCCGATCGTGCCGCAGTTGGTCAAGGTCGTCGGCACCAACGACGGCACGATTGAAAAGCTGCTGTTCAATTGGATCAACAACATCGGCGATTGGCGTCCGTCGGAAGGGTATTACATCAACGTGAACCAGGACGTGATTCTGCATGTGCCGGGCACGATTCTGCCCACGCCGGTGACCATCAACCTGCACGATCGCTGGAACATCATCAGCTACCCGTGCATCGACGCCGAGCAGAACGCCCTGACCGTGCTGCAGCCGCTGATCAACGCCGGAGTTCTGAAGAAGGCGATGGACCAATACGGTCATGCGCTGGAGCGGCTGGCGTTCGTGGGCTGGTACAACGGCATCGGCAACATGAAGCCGGGTGAAGGTTACTACATCTATGTGACCGCTCCCACCAGCTTCTCGATCACCTGCCCGTCGCAGATGCCCAAGACGACGGTAGTCGCCGAGGTCGAGGTGCCGAAGCATTTCCGTCGTGACGAAGGGAATCCCTTCATGCCGATGAACATCTACATTACCGAGGCCGAGATCGACGGTCAGCCGCTGCAAAAGGGCGACGAGGTCGCGGTGTTCGACGGTAATAAGCTGGTCGGTTCGGCGGTCGTGGGTCATGCCATCAGTGCCGCCCAACCGCTTGCACTGATCGCCGGCATGGACGACGGAAGCGGCAACGGCTTTACCAAGGGCAACGCCATCCGTCTGCGCGTGTGGAAGCAGAGCCTGGATCGCGAGTTCGAGGTCGAGAACCTGACCTTCGGCAGCTACGAGGACAACTCGGTGCCGACGACCAGCGTCTTCGAACCGCGCGGTACGGCCGTCATCAGCTTCAAGTCGCAGGAAAAACCGGCGGCGGTTCCCGAGGCGTTCCAACTGCAGCAGAACTATCCGAACCCGTTCAATCCGAGCACGACCATCCAGTACGCCGTGCCGTATGAGACGGACGTGAAGCTGCAGGTTTTCGACATCACCGGCAAGCTGGTCGCCACCCTGGTCGACGGCAAGCAGTCCGCCGGCTTCCATGCGGTCGAATGGAACGGCCTGAATGCGGACGGTTCGCGCGTGGCCACCGGCATCTACTTCTACAAGATGACCGCGGGCGATTTCAGCGAAACCCGCAAGATGCTGTTCGCTAAATAAAACGACAACGGTCGGGAGGAAACGATCGTTTCCTCCCGACTTTTTCACAAGAACGATGACGATGAAAGAACGGGAGCCATGACGGAAGATGTGAAAGATTTTCGGCAGCGTTTCCTTTAAAACCGACCAATCGGCTGTAAGGGAAGCGCTGCCGAAAAGGCGGATAGGAATCAACAAGGCATCAACTAATAATAGTAACGAGGAATGATCATGTATACAAAGTTGAAAGGGAAGGGGAAAGGGTGGCTGCTGCTTGCGGCGGCAGCGATCCTGTTCGGTTCGCAGGCCTTCGCCGAAGTGACACCGGCGAGCTTTGTCAAACCATCGAGCAATTATGATCCGATGAACATCTTTTTCAAGGGCTTCAATTACAACGGCCTGATCCCCAAGGCGGGCGACAAGGTCGGCGTCTTTGACGGCGAGCTGTGCGTCGGCGTGACCACGCTTACTAAGGACTATAGTGAATTCGGCCCGGGCGAGATTCTTATGATCATCGCCTATAAAGAGTTCAGAGAGAACAACCACGTTACCGATACGGGCTTCAGAGACGGGAATCCGATGAAATTTTACTTATTGGTCAGCGCCACGAATACAGTGGTCGCCATACCGGACAGCAACGTCGCCTACTATGATCCCTACACGGGCGACCGCCTGTCCGAGCCTGTAACCTTCTACGGCCGTACCAGCGCCTTGGTGGAAATTCACAGCGGCATGGCCAAGCTTTCGATTACCATCAATCCCGCCGGCAAGGGCAACACCATTCCCAAGGCCGATGATTACCTCTACAGCATCAACGACGCTGCACAGGTGACGGTTCGTCTGGATTCAACCGCCTTTGCCGAGCACTATGAGTTCAGCCACTGGCTGATCGACAACTCGCAGACGGTCACCGCGCCGCAGGTCACCGTGACAATGACGCAGAACCACAAAGTGGAAGCCAACTTTAAGCTGAAAAAGTATACGCTCACGCCGGTGGTCGATCCTGCGATCGGAACGACCGTTCCCGCAGAACCCACGCAGTATACGGCTTTGACCTATGCGGACATTTTCGCCAAAGCCAATGAGGGCAGCGGTTATCAATTCAGCCATTGGGTGCTCAATCCCGCCGACGTTCAGATCGAAAACGCTTCGCAGGCGAGCACGCGAATTCTGATGACAAAGAACGTGCAGGCCACGGCGGTTTTCAAACTGGAATCCGACACCCTCACGGTTTCGGTGACGCCGCCGGGCAGCGGCACAACGACTCCGGCTGCGGGCAATCATGTCTACGAGTTCGGACAAACGGTTAATCTGACCGCGGCGCCGCAGGCGGGATGGCGGTTCAAAGAGTGGCAGGAATGGAGCGGTACGCAATGGGTCACCAAAGGCAGCGAGGCCAACTACTCGTTCGTGATCCGCAAAAACACCCAGGTGAGGGCGGTTTTCGAGAAGCAGCAGTACGAGGTTCGGCTGAGAACGCAAACCTATATGGGCGCCGTCCACATCAACTTTGACGGCGGCGAGGCGTTCGTACCCGCCGATACGCTTTATCTGGTGGAACACGGTACCGTGATGCGGTTGAAGGCGGTCTCTCATGATGACGTCAAGTATCCGTTTGCCAATTGGAGCGGCGCCGTAAGCTCGGTCGAAAATCCGATTACGGTGACCGTCACCACTTCGATGTTGATCATCGCCAACTTTGAAGACCTGACGCCGGTCGAATTGTCGCTGTTCACCGTGCAGTACGCTCCGAGAAGCGTCAGCCGTGCCGTTCTGCTCCGCTGGGAGACCGCCAGCGAAACCAACAACTTTGGTTTCGAAGTGGAGCGTGCCTTCGGCGAAGAAAAGAACTGGCAGCGTATCGGCTTTGTCAAGGGCGCCGGCACCTCTTCTCAAGTGCGGCAGTATCAGTTTATCGACGACACCGCCTCGGAATCGGGCCTCTACTTCTATCGACTTAGGCAGATCGACACCGACGGCACCGCCAATTACTCGCCGTCGGTCAAGTTCGAGGTGACGGCTCCGTCCGAGTACGCCCTGGAGCAGAACTATCCCAATCCCTTCAACCCCACCACGACCATTGTCTTTCAGGTCAAGGAGGAAGGGCGGGTAACCCTTGAAGTCTACGACCTGCTCGGCAGACGCGTGATGAGCCTGGTCGACGGCGTCTTAAAGTCGGGCACGCACCGTGCAGTGGTCGACGCGTCGGAGTTGAGCCCGGGCATCTACTTTTACCGCATGACGGCGGGCTCGTTTAGCGAAATGAAGAAAATGACGCTGATCAAATAGCGGCACTTTCAGAGGGCGGTGACCCCCTCCCTTCCGCTCTCTGCAATAAAGCTCCCCGGACAATTAGGCTCCCACAGACAGGCTCTTCCGGGGAGCTTTTCTTTTATCGACTCATTGATGATCTTCGAGCAAACATTTCGGCGCGCAAAGGCGAAAAAAGCCCTCGCCGCTTTCCCTTGCAGCGGAATAATCTGCGCTTTCGGTTTTGTTCATTTCGGGCCTTTCCAATGGAAGGTCAAGAAGCTTTTTCAGATGTAGAACGAAATAGGAGTGCACGATGAAAAGAAGACGATTTTTACAAACAACGGCCTTGGGTGCGGCGGCCATGACGCTGATGCCGCAGGATTTCCTGCTCGGCGCGCCCGCCAAGATGCCCAAGCGCAAGCTGGGGAGAACCGGTGAAAAACTCTCCATACTCGGCTTCGGCGGGATTCTGGTCATGGATGAAGAGCAGTCGACGGCCGACATGATGGTGGCGCGCGCTTTCGAAAACGGCATCAATTATTTTGATGTGGCGCCGAGCTACGGCAATGCCGAAGAACGTTTGGGACCGGCGCTGGAACCCTATCGAAAGCGGGTTTTTCTGGCCTGTAAAACCGGCCGACGGCGAGACGAGGAGGCGCGACAGGAACTGGAGCAGTCGCTGCGGAACATGCGGACGGACTGGTTCGACCTCTATCAACTGCATCATCTGACCACGGAAGAGGACATCGAAATCGCCTTCGGGCCGAAAGGCGCAATGGAGGTGCTGGTCAAGGCCAGGCAGGAGGGAAAGGTGCGTTTTCTCGGCTTCTCTGCCCATTCGGAAACGGCAGCCTTGGCGGCCATGGAGCGCTTTGACTTTGATACCATTCTCTTCCCCATCAATTTCGTCAATTGGTTCGAAGGCAACTTTGGGCCGCGCGTGATAGAAGCCGCCAAACGAAAAAAGATGGGCATTTTGGCCCTCAAGGCGCTGGCCTTCCGTGCCCGCGCCGAAGGAGAAGAGTTACCGTACCGAAAAGTGTGGTACCATCCTATTCCGCGGGAAGACGACGAAACCGCGCGCCTGGCGCTCAACTGGACCCTGTCGCAGGGCGTTACCGCGGCCATTCCGCCGGGCGATCCCTCTTTGTGGGACCGTGCTTTTCGTTTCGCCCTTGCTGCTGAAAAGCCGACAGCCGCCGATGTGGATCGGCTGCGAAAACTGGCCGCCGGTGTTACGCCGGTATTCCGCGCCTGAACAAGCCGCGGCGATCTGTCTTTAGCGAAGAGCGCTGCGGATGATGCCGCCGCCGAGCAGCAGATCGCCGGCGTAGAATACGGCCGACTGACCGGGGGTGACCGCCGTTCGCGGTTCGTCGAAAAGGACGGTCACCCGGTTTTCGGCAATCTCCGTCAACACGGCCGCAGCGCCGCGATCGTTGTAACGGATGTGTGCCGTGACGCGCCGGCCTTCACACGGCCGCTCGATGCCGACCCAATTGGTCTCCTCGGCAACCAATCCACGGGCCGCCGATTCCTGCTTGTCGCCCACGCGCAGACGGTTGGCAGCCGCGTCGATGTCGACGACATAGAGCGGGCGCCCGACCGCGACGCCCAGTCCTTTGCGCTGACCGATGGTGTAGAACGGAAAACCGCGGTGGCGGCCGAGAACCACGCCGTCTTTATCGACGATTTCTCCCTCGCCGGGCAGCCCCTCCTCGCCCAATCGCTCCCTTAAAAACGCGGCATAGTCATCGTCGGGAATGAAGCAAATATCCTGGCTTTCCTCCTTTTGGGCGACCGGCAGGCCGAAGGAGGCGGCCATGGCCCGCACCTCGCTTTTGTCATAGGTGCCGAGGGGAAAGATCGTTCGCGCCAGTTGTTCCTGAGTGAGCCGCCAAAGGGCGTAGCTCTGGTCCTTGGCGCTGTGATGCGAGCGCCAAAGCTGTCTGCGCCCGCTCGTCTCATCTAGGCGCAGGATTACATAGTGGCCGGTGGCAAAATAATCCGCGCCCCGTTTCAATGCCTCCTGCAGCAGCTCGCCCCACTTGATGGTACGGTTGCACAGCACACAGGGGTTGGGCGTTCGGCCGGCGAGGTATTCGCTGATAAAGTTCTTGATGACAATGTCTTCGAACCGCCCGCGCAGGTCCACGACGTGATGCTCGATCCCCAGCGTTCGGCAAACACGCGCGGCGTCTTCTACGGCGCGCTCCGCCCTTCGGCAGGACGAGTCGTAATGCAGCATGGTAATGCCGACGACCTCATAGCCTTGCGAGGCGAGCAGGGCGGCCGTTGTCGAACTGTCGACGCCGCCGCTCATAGCGACGGCAACCTTGGCTTTCATGGCGCGGCTTCCTTTTTATCTTCCTGGTGTTTCGATGCCTTCTTGAGGAAAAACGCAAAGCGGGAACCGCGGCCCGGTCGACTTTCCACCGTCACCGAGCCGCCGTGAGCTTCGACGATGTGCTTGACGATGGCCAGACCAAGGCCGGTGCCGCCGAGCTGTCGCGATCGTTCCTTGTCGACGCGGTAGAAACGCTCGAAAATGCGCGGCAGGTGCTCCTCGGGGATTCCGCGGCCGGTGTCGGCCACATAGATTTCGACGCGGCTGCGGTGTTCGATAAAGCCGACCTGCACGCGACCGCCGGGATAGTTGTACTTGACGGCGTTGATCACCAGATTGTAGATCACTTGATTCAGCCGTTCGCGATCGCCGAGAACCAGGAGATCAGCGCCGCCGCCGACATACTCCAGGCGAACCCCATGCTCCGACGCCGTCTCTTCGAGCTCCAACGTCGTTTGCCGCAGCCACTCATCGACCTTGAAGGGTCGAAAGACCATTTTCATCTCACCTGATTCAATGCGCGATATATCGATGAGGTCGGTGAGCAGCGTGTTCAGCCTTGCCGTTTGTCGATAGGCTTTGCCGACGAACTCGCTGCGTTTTTCCGCATCCATCGACGGGTTGTGCAGCAGCGTTTCCAGATATCCCTGGATCGAAAAGATGGGGGTGCGCAGCTCGTGCGACACGTTGCCCAGAAAACGGCTGCGCATTCGTTCCAGCTCCTTCAACCGCTCCATGTCCTCCTGCATTTTATCCAGCATTTGGTTGAGCAGCGCCGCCAGCTCGCCGAGTTCGTCGTCGCGCACGGCTTCAAAGCGAAGCTTCCGGTCGCCCTGTTTGATGCCGGCGGCGGTTTCGGAGAGATGGCGAATGGGACGGGTGAGCCGTCCGGCGATCACGTAGCCGATAAAAGCGATCAGCAGCAGTGCAGCCGTTGTCGCCGCGGCATTTTTCCGGCGGAAGGCGGCGAGCACCGCATGGACTTGTTCCGCCGGTTGGGCAATGCGGATCAGCCGCAGCGTCGGCAGCGAGGCGGGCGGATTGACGCGCCGGGCCGCATAGAAGAACGTTCGATGAACGCTGCCGCTGCGGCGTTCTGAACGGCCGACGCCGGTTTTCAGCGCCTCGATAATCTCGGGGCGATCGAGATGATTGCTCAGAAGGGAAAGGCTGTCCGAGGGAACCGAAGTGTCGAACAGGACGACGCCGGAGGAATCGATAAGCGTCAATCGCAAACGCGAGACGGCCGCATAGTCGCGCAGAAAGCGCTCGTCGGCGGCCGATGTCGGCGCCGTATGCAGAAGGTGATCGACCTCGGCCGCTTTGATAAACAGTTGCTCGAAAACCTGGGCTTTGTAATAGCGCTCGATTTCGATCGAGGAGAGGGTGAGCGATACGAGCGAGACGACGGCAGGGAGAGCGGGCACCAACAGGGTGATTTTTTTACGAAGCGAAAGATTCATCCGGTCGCCCTATTCGGCGCGGAAGCGGTAGCCCACGCCTTTAATGGTTTCGATGAGAGAGGCGTAGGGTTCGCCGAGTTTTTCACGAATTTTGCGCACATGCACGTCGACCGTGCGGTCGATGACCACCACGTTATCCTCCCACAATTCATCGAGAAAGATGCGCCGGGTAACCACGCGGCCGGGGCGCTGTGCAAGATAATAAAGGATATCGAATTCCTTTTTGGTCAGGACGACGTTGCGGTTGCCTGCCGTGACGCTGTATTTTTCCGGGTCAATGATCAGGTCGCCGAAGCGAAGCGCTGCGGATGAACTTTCGGCCGCAGACTCTGGGGCTTTTCGCAGCACTTTCTTGATGCGCGCCAGCAGCGTGCGGATCGAGATCGGCTTGACGATGTAATCGTCGGCACCCAGCTCCAAGCCGATCACTTCGTCGATTTCGCTGTCCTTGGCGGTTAAAAAGATGACCGGAATGCGGCGCGTCTCCGGCGTGCCGCGCAGTTCCCGCAACACTTCGTAGCCGTCCTTTTCCGGCAGCATGATGTCCAAGAGGATGAGATCCGGTCGCTCGCTGTGCGCCAGGGCAATCGCCTGGGCACCGTCATAAGCTGCTGCCGTCGCATAACCTTCGTTCTGCAGGTTGAAGACCAGCAGATCAACGATGTCGTGTTCGTCATCGACGATCAGGACCTTTTTTGCCATGGGTTCGACCTTTCAAACTAATTCGTCTGCAAAGTAATTCAAAAGCCAATTTAAAGCAAGTACTTCGTCTTCGCAGTGTGTTGCCCGATTGCCTGTACGATACGGCGAAGAGGGCGATCGTGCCTAAAGCCGCCGGTTTCGATGATTTTTAGCCGATCGGAGCATTCATAAAAAGAAAACCTGAGCTTAATACAGCCCTAACGAAAAGTGTGCAACTTGGGCCGCAATTTTAGGAGGCCGCGAGCGGTCCAGCTGATCTTGGGACAGTGAATACTGTATTCCAATAGTCGGAGGCTTTACTAACGGATTCATCGGCTATATCCATTTGAACGGTTTAAAAAACCCTGCTCCATCGGGCAAATGCATAGGCCAAGTTTACAGTTTGTTGATCGCAACTTTATTTTGAAATCATCTTGGTTCTGTACTTTTAACAAGAAATTTAAGGAGGTCTTTCCTGATGGAGGTGATATGAAAAAAACTTAACCCAAGCTTAACAAGCCTTTTACACTTTGCTCATCTTGAGCCGCTAACTTAAAAAAATTTAAAGGAGGAGTCATGAAAGTTTTTGTCGTTCCAGTGATTGTTATTCTAATATCCGCCGTCGCTTTGGCACAAAACGTAGAGTCGCAGAGCGTGGCGGAGCAGGTTGCGGAGATCAAAGGGGCTGTTGAGGGCATGAACGAAACCATGCTGGAAATGAAATCCACGGTCGATGCCCTGAAAAAGATCAAGGTTACCGGTTACCTTCAGGCGCAGTACCAAACGGCGGAGAGCGAGGGCATCAAGTCCTTTGCCGGCGGCGATTTCCCGAAAAACTCGGACTCTCGTTTCGGTGTTCGTCGCGGCCGCGTCAAGTTCACCTACGACAATACCGTGAGCCAGATGGTCGTTCAATTGGACGCCACGGAAAAGGGTGTCGGCATTAAGGATGCCTATTTGAGCTTCAAGGAGCCGTGGATGCAGACGTTCGGCTTAACGGCCGGTGTTTTCGATAGGCCCTTCGGCTTCGAGATCATGTATTCCTCCAGCAGCCGCGAGACGCCCGAGCGCACCCGTCTCTTTCAGACGCTCTTTCCGGGTGAGCGCGATCTCGGCGTAAAGCTGGAAATCATGCCGACGAAGGGTATGCTGCAGTATTTCAATTTCAAAGGCGGCCTTTTCGCCGGCAACGGCATTTCGGCAGAAACCGATTCAAAGAAGGATTTCATCGGCCGTCTCGGCTTTCAGTTTCCCTTTACCTCGATCAACATGGCGCTTGACGGCGGGCTCTCTCTGTACCGCGGTTTCGTCAGGCTCGACGATGCGACCAAAGACGCTTCCGGCAACACGGTTCAGTATTCCGTTTTCAAATTGGATTCCCCGACCAGCGTGACGACTTTGACGGACAAATTCGTCGAGCGTAACTATATCGGCGGAGACCTGCAGCTTTACACCGATCTTCCGGTCATCGGCGGCTTTTCGCTGCGGGGCGAATACATCGCCGGCACGCAGCCGGGCACCAAATCGGCGAGCAGCTTTTATAAAGCAGGCAGCGGCGACCTTTACCTGCGCAACTTTAAAGGTTACTACATCTGCTACGTTCAGAACATCGGCTCTCGAAATCAGTTTGTTGCCAAATACGACTCGTATGATCCTAATGCCGACGTGACGGCGGACGATTTCGGCAAAGGCAACAGCAAGCTGGGGGCGGCCGATCTTCAGTACAACACCCTGGGGCTCGGCTGGATTTATCACTGGGACTCCAATGTAAAGATCGTCGCTTATTACGACATGGTAAAGAATGAGACCGTGAGCACCTTGAAGGGCTATGAAAGCGACCTGAAGGACAATGTCTTCACCCTTCGAATTCAGTACAAGTTCTAAGAAAAAAACATAGGAGTATTTGAAATGAAAAGAATTCTCGCCTTTTTGCTCATAGCCGCTTTATCGACGGCGGTGTTTTCGAAAACGACCATCACGGTCAAGGGCTCGGACACCATGGTGATTTTGGCTCAGCGCTGGGCGGAAACCTACATGGAGGCCAACCCCGACGTAACCCTTCAGGTGACCGGCGGCGGTTCCGGCGTCGGAATCTCTGCGTTGATCAACGGCACGACCGACATCTGCAATTCCTCGCGTCCGATGAAGCCGAGCGAACGGGAAAAGCTGAAACAGCGCTATAACTCGCTGGGTGTCGAAATAAAGGTCGCGAAGGACGGTCTCAGCGTCTATTTAAACGAACAGAACCCGGTGCAGGAGCTTTCGCTGGATCAATTGAAAAAAATCTATACCGGCAAAATCACCAATTGGAAGGAAGTCGGCGGCCCGGACGCCAAGATCATCGTCTACGGCCGTGAGAACAGCTCCGGTACCTATGTCTTCTTTAAGGATAACGTACTGAGCGGCGAAGACTTTACCCCTTCCATGCAGTCCCTGCCGGGTACCGCGGCGGTCGTAAACGCCGTTTCGAAGGATAAAAACGCCATCGGTTTCGGCGGAGCCGCCTATGCAAAAGGCGTCAAGTTCGCCAAGCTGAAAAAGAGCGCCGAATCTCCGGCCTACGAGCCGAGCGAAGAAAACGTCAAGTCGGGAAACTATCCGCTCTCCCGCTTTCTGTACCTCTACACGCGCAGCAAGCCGACCGGCGCCATGAAAAAGTACATCGATTGGATTTTGAGCCCCGAAGGTCAACAGATCGTAAGCAAAGTCGGATATTTTCCGGTCCGCTGAACCGCTGTTAAAGGTCGGAGGAAGGGATGCTCGAGGGGGGCATCCCTTTTATCCCCTTTATGAAACCCAATAGGAAACGAACATTGGCCCATCAAAAACATCAGTTGGACTACCGATTTCGACCGGGCGACAAGATCTTTGAGATCTTTGTGAAGATGGTTTCTCTTGTTTCGCTGTCGGTCATTTTTCTTATTTTCATTTTTGTTTTCAGAGAAGCCCTGCCGATTTTCCAGGGCGAAAGGGAGTTCGATTCGTCGGAGTTCCTCGAGTCCGAAACCTACGGCGACGATTTATACATTTCTTCTGATGAGCAGCTTATCGTGCAACAGCCTCTGCAAACGACTACGGAGAACAGAAACGAGCGGCCGCAGGACCACTCGATGCTGAAAAACCTGCTCGGCCGAAACTGGCAGCCTGTTTCCGATAATCCGCGCTACGGTTTGGCGCCGCTCTTTGTAGGCACCTTAAAGGTCACCATTCCGGCTGTGTTGTTTGCGGCCTTTCCGGCCGTATTAGCCGCCCTCTACACGGCCATGTTTGCGCCGGCAAGGGTCAAGAACGTGATCAAACCGGCGATCGAACTGCTTTCGGGTTTTCCCTCGGTTGTCATCGGCTTTTTCGCGCTGATGACGCTGGCCTCGGTCATTCAAAACACCTTTGGTACGACCTTTCGCCTGAACGCTTTTGTCGGCGGCCTGGCGTTGTCGTTGGCGGTCATTCCCATTATCTACACCATTTCGGAAGATGCACTCTCATCGGTTCCTCGTGAATACATCGAGGCCGGCCTGGCTTTGGGGGCCGCTCGGTGGCAAACGGCCCTCATGGTCGTTCTGCCGGCCGCTGTTCCCGGCATTTTCGCCGCTTTGCTGCTGGGCGTCGGCCGCGCCTTCGGAGAGACCATGATCGTTCTCATGGCCACGGGCAATGCCGCCATGATCTCATGGAGCCTTTTCGAACCGGTCCGCACGCTTTCGGCCACTATCGGTGCCGAGATGGCCGAGGTGGTGTTCGGCGACACCCACTACAGCGTGCTTTTCCTCATCGGCTCGCTTTTGTTCATCATCACGTTTTCGCTCAATGCCGTGGCCGAGTTTTATGTTCGCCAACGGTTGATGAAACGTTTCCAGGGTCGTGCATGAATAAAAAGATCATCGGACATTTCCTCGTCATTACATCCGCGCTGGCCGCGCTTTCCATTATCGCCGTCATTTTCTATCTTCTTGCGTCTTCCTTTTGGCACGGGAAGGATTATCTAAGTTGGGAATTCCTGACCACAGCTCCCACGGACGGCATGACGGCCGGCGGCATTTTCCCGGCCATCGTGGGGACCTTCCTTTTGGTGCTCGTGATGTCGGTTGCAGGTGTGCCCATCGGCGTCGTGACGGCCGTCTTTTTGAACGAATACGCCCAAAAAGGCAGCTTTTTCACGCGATCGATCCGCTTCGCCGTCAGCACCCTTGCAGGTGTTCCTTCCATCGTTTTCGGCCTGTTCGGTGTGGGCTTTTTCATACGCTTCGTGGGCGTCAATATGGACCGGTTCCTCGCCGGCGGCGAACTTCGATGGGGCCAACCCGGCCTTTTATGGGCAGGGCTGACCATGGCGTTTCTTACCTTGCCGGTCGTGATTGTATCGGTTGAAGAGGCGCTTCGCGCCGTCCCCGATGATCTGCGGGCAGCCAGTCTTGCTCTCGGCGCCACCAAGGCTCAAACGATCGCCAAGGTTGTCCTGCCGAACGCCGCCGGCGGCATTATGACCGGCACCATCCTGGCTGTCGGCCGCGGCGCGGGAGAGGTGGCCCCCATTCTGTTCACCGGCGCCGCCTATTTTCTGCCGCATCTTCCCAAAACGCTGTCCGATCAATTCATGAATTTAGGCTATCACGTCTATATCATGGCGACGCAGTCCCCCGACGTGGAGGCGACAAAAGGCCTGCAGTACGCCACGGTTCTCATTCTGCTTCTGCTCACTTTCGGCATGAATTTTACCGCCGTTATTTTCCGCTACAGACTCAGAAAATCTCAACAGCATTAAGGAAATCATGGAAAACGACTCCATTAAAATCACTGTAAGGAACCTGGAACTCTACTACGGTAAGAAACTGGCGCTGGACGACATCAGCATCGACATTCCGCGCAACAAGGTTACGGCGCTTATCGGTCCGTCGGGTTGCGGCAAATCGACCTTTCTGCGCTCTTTGAACCGCATGAATGATCTTATCCCCGGCGTGCTGGTCAAAGGGAAGGTTCTGATCGACGGCCGCGACATCTACGATCCCTCGGTGGACGTCGTGTCGTTGCGCAAAATGGTGGGCATGATCTTTCAAAAGTCCAATCCTTTCCCCAAGTCGATTTTCGAGAACGTCGCTTACGGGCCGCGCATCAACGGTGTGCGCAACAAGCGGGATCTCTTCGAAATCGTTGAGAGAAGCCTGCGGCGGGCGGCGCTGTGGGACGAGGTGAAGGACAACCTCGACAAGAGCGGGCTGTCGCTCTCCGGCGGTCAGCAGCAGCGGCTGTGCATTGCCCGAGCGCTGGCTGTAGACCCCGAGATTCTTTTGATGGACGAGCCGACCGGCGCACTCGATCCGATCTCCACGGCCAAGATCGAGGACCTGATTTTCGAACTGAAGCAGCAATATACCATCGTCATCGTCACCCACAACATGCAGCAGGCGGCGCGCGTGAGCGACATCACCGCCTTCTTCTACCTGGGGAAGATGATCGAGGCGGGCGACACGAAAATGATGTTCACCAATCCTAAAAACAAACAGACCGAGGACTATATCACCGGCCGTTTCGGATGATAAGCGGAATCCACTTATTTCGAGGAAGCAAAAAGTGACGCAAAAGCATTTCAATGAGGAGCTCGAGCACCTGAAAAAAAGCCTCATGCAGATGACCGAGTTGGTGCTCAGCCAAATCACCATGGCCGCCGAGGCATTGGAAAAGAACGACCTCGAGCTTTGCCGCGTGGTAAAAAGTCGCGACAAACAGATCGACGCCTACGAAAACTTGATCCAGGCACAGTGCGAAAATCTCTTTGCTCTTTTTCAACCGGTGGCCGGGGATCTGCGCTACATCATGAGTGTTATGTTGGTCAACAGCCAATTGGAGCGTTGCGGAGACATTGCCGTCAACATCGTTCAAAGGGTGCAAAAGACCGCCGATCAGCGCGACCTGATCATGGAATGCGGCATTTTGGAGATGCTGCGCGAGGCCCGGACGATGACCGAGCAGGCCGTTTCGGCCTTTTTCAACAACAACACCGAGCTGGCGCGGCAAGTCATCGAGCGGGATAGGACGGTCGATCAATACAACAAACAGATCTTTAACGGTTTGGTGGAACGAATGAAGAAGGACAGCGCCCTGGTGGAACCGGGGGCGCATCTGATCGTTCTCACGCGACAGCTCGAACGGATGGCCGATCATGCGACCAATATTGCCGAAGATGTAATTTTTCTCGTCGAAGCGCAGTTGGTCGCCCATCAGAAGGAAGGGCAAGCTTCCGAAAAGGCGTCGGCATGAAAGCAGTCGGCGCTCGTTCGCTTCGTTGTTGCGGAGCGGTGTAAAAGACGGCTTCAGCAAATGCTTTCACAACAAAGAAGACAGGCAGGAACGCACTCAAGGCGCTCCTGCTTGTTTTTGTTGTGGGATTTTTCTTGATCAGTATCTCTTTACCTCAACGCAGAAGCGTCATTTTCCCGCCGAGGGTGTGTTCGGCACCGTTATCTTCCCTAACATAAAGTCGATAGAAATAGACGCCCGAGGCCGCCTCGACGCCCGAGTCCGTTCGTCCGTTCCAAACAACCTGATGCGTCCCCGAAGGCAGCCTGCCCTGAGTCAACAGCGCAGCGGTTCGGCCTTCGAGCGTATAAATCGCCAACAGAACCGAGGCCGGCTGCGGCAGATGAAAGGTAATCGTCGTTTCGGGATTGAACGGATTAGGATAATTCTGCGCGAGAGCAACCGTCGACGGCTGTTCTTTTTCCTCAACGCGGTTGCCGGCGGTGACCAAATAGTCGACGATGCCGTCGAAAAGTCGCCAACCGTCGATCGTCAGCCGTTCGGCCGAGTCGTCCTGAAGGAAGAGCGCTGCGCGTGCCGCCGGCGCCGGTCGGTCGATCATTTGGTCGCCCCTGCGGTAAACAAAGAGCACCGGCCGCTTCTGGGAGCCCGCGACGGCGATGACCGCGGCCTTTTCCGTCGGAATCGCCCACGTCAGGCGATCGGCGGGTTCGTACACCGTGACGCGGCCGTTCAGTCCGGAAGCCGCCGGATGATCGGCAATGACCTCCAGTTCGGCGGAGTCGATGCGGCCGTAGTCGATATTGAGCTGATTGCCGGTCATGCTCATATCGTCGAAGAGCAGGCTTTCCCAAATGAGGACCGGCACCGGTACGTCGCGAAGGGCCGTTTTCAGCCGCGTCGGCACGCAGGTGGCGGAGATCAGAACCAGGTCGAAGGCCTGCGCTTTGTCCGCGGCGGCCTCGGCGTCCTTGACGGCCTGCACTTCATGGCCGAGCAGCCTCAGTCGTTCCGAGACGGCGGCGTCGCCGGGGCGGAGCTGCGTGTCGCCGACGACCAGCAGCGCGCGCCGGCTCAGGGGCCGTCGGCCGACGGTGATCTCGAGCTCCGGTGAGACGCCGATCAGCCCGTCATTGTCCCATGCCGCAGCTCGCAGGCGAAAACGACCGCGCGGAACATTCTTCCAGGTCAAAGTATAGGGCGGCGCGGCGGCTTCGCCCAGCTTTTGTTCGTCGTTGTAGAAAACGATCTTGGTGATGCGGCCGTCGGGGTCGGAGGCATCAGCGGTCAGCTCGATATCAGAGCCCGCCGGCAATTCGGCGGTTCCCCCTGCGTTGAGAATGACCCGAGGCCGCTGCGGCGGCGGGCCGAATACCGAGGAGCGGGTGGAGGTGGCACGCAGGCCGTAGAAGGGATGGTTGATGATGAGGTCGCCGAAGGGATAGAGGTCGGCGTCCGAATCATACTTCCAGCCTCTGGCCATATCGAGCAGAGGGTCGCTGTTCCCGTTCCACGACCAGGCGAGCCAGCCGATGCCCTTCTGCTGACAAAAAGCGATCAACCGTTTGGTATCGTAACCCACACTGGACGATTCCTTCCAGCTGAACTCGCCGACGATGATCGGCAGGCCGAGGTCGAGCATGGTCTGCAGTTCCCACTCGGCAACCCAAGGCGAAGACTCTTTGTTCGGTTGCCCCACCTCCGCGGCATTCTCCAGCGTTCGCCACATGCCGTACATGTGAATGGAAAAGACGACGTTGTGCTGAGGATCGAACTCGAGCAGTTCTCGGCCGTAGACCTCCATCGCGCGCGGTCCCTGGCCGCAGTCCGGCGCATCGATGACCAGCATGTTGTTGATGCCCGCGTCGCGCAGCCTTTCGATGGATCTTTTATAGGCGTCGCGCCAGGCGGCGTAATCGGCAAACGTGTGCCCGCGCGGACCCCATTCGTTGGCGATGTTGAGGATGACATATTCCTCATATTCATTCAGCCAGGCGACGTTCTGCGGGTCGGTCCACACGTCGGTGATGAACTGGAGGATATCCTCGCTCTCGACACACGTGCCGTCGTGTTGCTCCACCATGGGGATGAGCCCGGCGGCGATGTATCTTTCCACCAGCGCCCGCTTTTTATCCGGCGTTCGCGACTGGTTCTGCCATTCGGCATTGCTCATCACCACGCGCACGATGTTGGCGTGCGTCTTGGCGATGCCTGAAATGCTGTTGAGGTTGAAGGTCTCGTTGCCCCAATAATGCGGCTGGCTTACGCCGCGCATCAAAAACTCGCTGCCGTCGGGGTTATAGATTTTTCCGTTCAGGGTGAAAAAGCCGAGCGACTTGATGTAATCCGGCTTTGTCACTTGAGCGGCGGTCGTGAGCGTCAGCAGCAGAACAAAAAGCGGGAACCGTAAACATCTCGTCATCACTCTTTCCTCCAAGCTTTGCCACAATTAAAGAAGATGGCGTAAAATTGCAAGGGAAAAGTGCAGGGTTGGAAAACCGCTTGGGCTTTCGCCCTCGTTTTGATATATTCCATTTGGAATTCTGCTCTATCGAAGAGCGGGAGAGCGGTCTGCTGCATCACCGGAAGGGACGTCATGAAGCGCTCGCTTTTCGCCTCTCTCAGCCGTCTGGAAACGCCAGGTATCGCCAAGGAAGTGGCTTTGAGTCGCGTGCTGCGCGCATTGACGCCGCGGCGCGCCGCCAATGCCGGCCTTAACGTGCTTTCTTTTTTCCTCTCCGGCATCCTGCGACGACCCGTCGTGTGGGGGTTGCCGACCATCATCAACATCGAGCCGACCAACCTCTGCAACCTCCGCTGCCCCTTGTGCGTCACCGGCAGCGGCCGCATGCAGCGGCCCGTCGGCCGCATCGACTTTCAACTGTTGAAGAAGATGATCGACGAAACGGCGGAGCATGCGCTCTATGTAACGCTTTACCATCAAGGCGAGCCCTATCTTCATCGCGAATTTAACGAAATGGTCGCTTACGCCAAATCCAAAGGCCTCTATGTGACCACCAGCAGCAACGCCCATTTCTTCTCACCGCCGGAGGCCGAAGCGGTCGTGCGCAGCGGTTTGGACAGCATGATCATCTCGCTGGACGGTGTGACGCCGGAGAGTTACCGTCGTTACCGAGTGGGCGGCGACCTGGAGAGGGTGCTGCAGGGCATGCGCAATTTGACCGCGGCCAAGCGAAACCTCAAGCGGCGCACACCGTTCCTCTTCCTCCAATTCCTGGTGATGAAGCACAATGAGCACGAAATTCCCCTGGTTCGGCAACTGGCCGAGGAACTGGAGGTGGATCGGCTGCTGATCAAGACCGTCGAGGTGAGCAGCGCCGAGGAAGCGGCCGAGTGGTTGCCCGAAGAGGAACGCTACCGTCGCTACCGTTTCGAAAACGGCCGCCTGAAGGTGAAGCAGGGAACGGGCCTCTGTCCCCGTCCCTGGCTCACAACACTTCTGGATTGGGACGGCGCCGTCGTTCCGTGTTGCTTCGACAAAAACGGAAAATATGCCTTCGGCTCGCTCGCAGACGGTTCTTCCTTTGTTTCCATTTGGAAGAACGACGCCTACCAAGCGTTTCGGCGCCGCATTTTGCTTGACCGAAGCGACGTCGATATCTGTCGAAACTGCAACTATGGCATCGGCCTTTTTAAATAGGAGACTCAGCCATGACCGGCGATCAAGAGAATGAGTGGTTCATAAAAGAAATACGAAGCAAGCTTACTTATCATAACGAGGAGAAACGGCGTATTGCCCGCGACATGCTGGAGCGCTATACCGGTTCTTCGCTCGATGAATTTCAGCAATACATACTGCTGACCAACTTTAACAAGTATCTCCGCGTTTTCGCGGACCAGTTTTCCGCCGAGATCCATACCGGCTCGGTGTGGTCGGCAGTGCACAGTAAGGAATGCCATGTAAGCATGATCGATTTCAAGATCGGCGCGCCGACGGCGGCACTGGTCATTGAGCTGCTCAGCGCTCTCGATCCTGCGGCCGTGATTTTTCTCGGCATGTGCGGTGGTCTTCACCGCTCGCTTCAGGTAGGCGACTTTATTCTGCCCATGGCCGCCATCCGCGACGAAGGAGTGTCGCGTCATTTCATTCCGCCGCAGGTTCCTTCGCTGCCGACGTTTAAGATCCAAAAGTTCATCAGTCAAATTCTGGTGGAAAACGGCCTCGATTACCGCACCGGCGTGGTGCACACGTCGGACTATCGCTTTTGGGAGTTCGATGAGGGCTTTAAAAGAACACTTTATGAAGAACGCGCCATTGCCATCGAAATGGAATGTGCGGCGCTTTTTTCCGTCGGTTTCGTCAGCAAGGTGCCGATCGGTGCGCTGCTTTTGGTTTCCGATCTGCCGCTGCAGAAAGGCGGCATAAAGACCAAAGAGTCGGCGCGCCACGTCTTCGACGCCTTTACGGAGCAGCACATCACGATCGGCATTAGGTCGATCATCGAAATTCAAAAACGGGGTGAACACATCCGTCATTATCGCTGGTGAGCGTGAATGTCCGAACAAGGGATATTCTGTTGACTTTTTGCCGAATTAGTGGTAAATTACTTCTGAAAAAAATTCGGTCGATCGACGACGCTCCGTTGTCTATGCAGCAGTAAAAGAGGGAACGGTCATTTGTCATAAGGTCGGCGATCGATGAACGGAGTGTAGGATGAACAATTATCTCTATCTTTCATTGATACCCGAGGCGCTTGTTTTCTCCATGCTGCCGCCGGAGGAGTTCGGGCGTTACTATGCCGTGGGAACGCGCAAGCGCACGCGGGGAGAAGCTCTTTTTTTCCAAGTCGATCCGGCGCTGGTGAGTAAGCATTTGCCGCTCGAAGAGGCGGCCAAGCGCTGCGTGCCGAACAGCGACGGCAGCCCGAAGCGCTCGGTCTATGTGTCCATCTATCGTTCGCTCGAATGTGTGCCTACCGAGGCGTTGAAGGACCTCTTTTTGGTGACAGCGGGCGGAGAAGTGCTGGCTCTGAAACGACGTGACTATGAGCCTTCCGAGAAGCAGGAGCTACATCTGTATCAAGAGTTGGCGCCGGTTGACCCCATGATCGCCTCGAATTTGGAACCGCAGGCCTTCTGCCGTACGCTTACAACGCCCGGCAATCCGGTGTGGGTGCCGCGCTTGGCGTTCGTCGAGCTGAAGCTGGGCGAGTTGGCTGATAATCCCCGTCGTGCTTCCGCTTACAATTTGCCGTATAAAAATCTCGATCATCTGCGGGATTGTTTGATTGAGCTGAAAAACCAGCCGCAAAAGTCGACAAAAGCCGTGATGCGCGCCATGGGCTGCGACCTGTTGTTCCGAACGGTAAAGAACGGCTTTTTCGTCGGCGATGCCGAGACGTTCGCCTTTTATCCCTTCCCCAGCGAGGAAGAGCTGGAAGAACAACATTACACGTGGTGGCGTTCGGCGGATATGCTGCCGTTCGAAGACTGAACTTTTCCTGAAAAAAATCAAAGCCGCATTTCAAAAGGAAGATGTGCCTTGCCGGTGGCGGGGCATACGTCTGCCCGGCGAAGGTCGGTTGTGCCTAGAGGTTGTTCCAAATAAACCGCTGCAACCGTTAACTGAACAATAAGGAGTATCCATGCTGAATCCGCTCTTCTGGTTAGTGCCGGTCTCGTCGGTTATAGCGCTCCTCTTTGCTTATGGGTTCTTCAAGCAAATGATGAAGCTGGACGAAGGAACCGACAGGATGCGGGCAATTGCCAAATATGTCCGCGTCGGCGCTATGGCCTACCTGAAACAGCAGTACAAGGTAGTCGCCATTGTGTTCGTCTGTTTAACCCTGTTGTTCGCCGTTATGGCCTATGTGCTGAAGGTGCAGAACCCCTGGGTGCCGTTCGCCTTTATTACCGGCGGTTTCTTTTCGGGTCTTGCCGGCTTTTTCGGCATGAAGACCGCCACCTATGCCGGCGGCCGCACGGCCAATGCCGCCCGGCAGTCGTTGAATCAGGGACTGCAGGTGGCTTTCCGTTCCGGCGCCGTGATGGGCTTGGTGGTCGTGGGTCTGGCGCTCTTGGACATTTCGTTGTGGTTTCTGATTTTAAACCACTTTTATCCCGCTGCATCAGACGCCCATAACTTGATCGTCGTCACCACCACCATGCTGACCTTCGGAATGGGCGCTTCCACGCAGGCGTTGTTCGCCCGTGTCGGCGGCGGCATCTACACCAAGGCGGCCGACGTCGGCGCCGACCTCGTGGGCAAGGTGGAAGCCGGCATTCCCGAGGACGATCCCCGCAACCCGGCGACCATTGCCGACAACGTTGGCGACAATGTGGGCGACGTGGCGGGTATGGGCGCCGACCTCTATGAATCCTATGCCGGTTCGATCTTGGCCACGGCCGCACTCGGCGCCGCGGCATTCTTCGGACTTGGAACCGCCGTGCAGTTCAAGGCGGTCATCGCCCCCATGCTCATCGCTGCGGTCGGCACCGTGCTGTCGATCATCGGCATTTTTGCCGTCCGCACCTCGGAAGATGCTTCGCAGAAGGAGCTTCTGAGCGCCCTCGGACGCGGCATCAATTTAAGCTCCGTCCTGATCATCATCCTCTCTTACGTCATCCTGCGGCTTTTGGATCTTCCGAATTACACCGGCATTTGGGTTTCCATTATTTTCGGATTGGCCGCCGGCTGGCTGATCGGCAAAGAGACCGAGTACTTTACTTCCGAAGCTTTCAAGCCGACGCGGCACATTGCGGATAACGCCTTGACCGGCCCGGCGACCGTCATCATCTCCGGCCTCGGCACCGGCATGTTGTCGACGGCCTTTCCGGTCATCACCATCGTCATCGGCACCATTTTCGCCTACCTTTTTGCCGCCGGCTTTGATCTCACCAACCTGTCCATGGGCCTCTACGGCATCGGCATCGCCGCGGTGGGCATGCTCTCCACCTTGGGCATTACCCTGGCGACCGACGCCTACGGTCCCATCGCCGATAACGCCGGAGGCAATGCCGAGATGAGCAACTTGGGCAAAGAGGTGCGTCGCCGAACCGACGCGCTCGACGCTTTGGGCAACACCACCGCGGCTACCGGCAAAGGCTTCGCCATCGGCTCGGCGGCGTTGACGGCGCTGGCGCTCCTGGCGTCCTACATCGAAGAGTTGAAAATCGGCATCGTGCGCCTCATCCACAACACCGGCTCCTATATGTTCCCCAACGGCATCTCCTTCGACAGCGCTGAAGCCGTGAACAACCTGCAGCTTGTCGATTTCATGCACTATTTCGACGTCCATCTCATGAACCCCAAGGTTCTGCTGGGCATGTTCGTGGGCGCCATGATGGCCTTTATGTTCTGCGGTTTGACGATGAATGCCGTCGGCCGCGCCGCGGCCAGCATGGTCGGCGAAGTCCGTCGCCAGTTCCGTGAGATCAAAGGCATTATGGAAGGCACGACCGAGCCCGACTATGCTTCGTGCGTGGCCATTTCTACCAAGGGCGCTCAGCATGAAATGATGCTGCCGTCGCTGTTGGCCATTGCCGCGCCGGTGGTCATGGGACTGATCTTCGGCCCCGCAGGCGTCATGGGGCTGCTCAGCGGCGGTTTGGCGGCCGGTTTCGTTCTGGCGGTCTTTATGGCCAACGCCGGCGGCGCCTGGGATAATGCGAAAAAGTACATCGAAGGCGGCGCTCACGGCGGCAAGGGCTCGGACGCCCACAAAGCGGCGGTCGTCGGCGACACCGTCGGCGATCCCTTCAAAGACACCTCGGGCCCCAGCCTGAACATCCTAATCAAGCTGATGAGCATGGTGGCCATCGTCATGGCGGGTCTGACGGTCGCCTGGTCGCTGCTCTGATCATCCTGTTCAGTCTTTTTCGGGCGGCGGGTTATCCGCCGCCCTTTTTATTTGCATCGCCCCCGTCATCATTTTTACTTTGCGAGAAAGGAGAAGGCCATGGAAACCCTCATGCCGGATGAACTGAGACAACTGATCCGTTCGGTGTTTCCGCCGCTGCCCGGCGACCGAAAGCTGGCCGTTCTCATCGACGTCCCGAGCCGTCTCGAGGACGATCGGCCCGAATGGGCGGCAAGAAGGCTTCTGGCCTACGAATGGAGCCGAGTTCTGCAGCATGACCCACGGCCGCTCGAAGCCGCTGATCTCATCGCCTACGAGGCCGTTGCCTGCGACAATGCCGATCTTCCTGCAAACGGCAGCGTGATCGAAGGCCCGCCGCCGATGCTCGCCGCTCAACTGCCGCCGGGCGTACCTTTCAGCAGCCTTTTCGCCGACTATCAGCTCTTTTTGGCGCCCACCCAATTTTCCGCAACGGCTCCTTTGAAGAATGGCGCCTCAAAGTACGGCTTTCGCGCCGCCACCATGCCGGGGTTTTCGCCCGAAATGATTCCCGCCCTGCGCATCGATTATGACCTGGTGAACCGTCGCTGTGTTGGGCTGAAGGAACGACTGGACGCCGCTGAATCCGCCCGGGTTCTTTTCCAGTCTAAAGGGCGGAGCTATGAAATGCTTTTCGATCTGCGATATCGTACCGCACACGTCAGCAGCGGACGCTTTCCGCAGCCGGGCACGGCGGGGAACCTTCCCAGCGGCGAAACCTACATTGTGCCTTACGAGGGCGAACGCGGCGAGGCAAGCCGAACCGAAGGACTTTTGCCGGTCCAGTTGGGGGAAGAGACTGTGGTCTATGAAATAAAGAACAACCGCGCGATTGCCGTGCGCAGCTCCGGCAGACAAAGCGATGCCGAAGCGGAAAGGCTACAGCGCGAACCGGCTTACGGCAACCTTGCCGAGCTCGGTTTCGGCGTGCTCGCCGATTTCGGCATTCAACCCATCGGCCGACTGCTGCTGGACGAAAAACTCGGATTTCATGTCGCCTTCGGCCGCAGCGACCATTTCGGCGGCGCCGTAGGGCCGAAGGACTTTTCCTCGCCCCAAGCCGCCGTTCACCTGGACCGCATTTACCTGCCGCAGATTCAGCCGGTGGTGTGCGTTGCCTTCATCGATCTGATCGAAGGCGGTCGGCCTCAACGACTGATGGAAAACGGCGCTTACACCGTTTCAATTTGAAGGCATTCGATATTTTTCTTGTTTTTTTTCTCTTTTTCTCCTACCTTTTGTTTGAGAATGCGGCTGAACAACCTGTTTGAAAAACTTGCGGCAGAGGGTGAATCATAAAGACAAAAAATCCATGTTACGCGCAAGCGATCGGTCTGCCGACGGTAAACGGAACAAGAGTGCATTCAAAAACGGGTGCACTTTTTTTTTGTTCGAATTTACCGAAGTAACTGAGGAGTGATGCTCTTGCATAAGGTGCTTGAAATTCTGATCGATCTTCGCCGAATCGACGAAAAACTGCTGGCTTTGGAACGGGAACGAGGCGATCTTCCCTCGAAAGTCGAAATGCTTGAGCGGGAAACCGAGGCTGCCGGTGAGCAGTTGCGGCAAAAGAATGAAATCCTTGCCGCTCACCGGTCCGAAACCACCGCGCTGGAACGGACGATCGAAGAGGCGGCGCAATGCTTGGAGAAATACAAGAAGCAGCTTTTTCAGGTCAAGACCAACAAGGAATATGACGCCATCAGCAACGAGATCGATGCGGCTCAAGAGGTCAAGTTCAACGCCGAGTTTCGCCGCGAGGAACTGAAAGAGTTGATCGAAGCGGCGGAGGCCGAAGTCGTACGGCTGACCGAACGATACAACGACTTGGAGCGGCAACTGGCCGAATGCCGAAACGAACTGGAAGCTCGAAAGGCCATGACGAAGGAACGGGAAGATGAGCTGCTGAAGCAGCGCGACGATCTCGTGGCGCACATCCCGAAACCGATCCTCAACAGCTATGAACGGATCCGTCAGGCGCGCAACGGCGTGGCGGTGGCGTTTCTGCGCAGCGGCGCCTGCAGCGAATGTTCGACGCGCATTCCGCCGCAGCGCGGCATGGAAATTCGTATGATGAATCGGCTGCATCTCTGTGAGGTGTGCGGCCGAATTTTGGTGTGGAAGCCGGAAGAGTCCGGCCAATAAGTGTTCGGCGGGTGATCAAAGTGCTGCACCCGCTTGAGAAAAGGTCTGTGCCGAAGCAGGTCAGACGATCGCGTTTCGTTCCGTTTTGCGGAGCGGAATGAGGAAAGTCCGAACTCCACAGGGCAGGGTGGTCCGTAACGCGGACCTCGGGTGACCGAGGGAAAGTGCCGCAGAAAAGACACAGCCCCTTTTGGGGGGCAATGGTGAAAAGGCGAGGTAAGAGCTCACCGCTTCAACGGCGACGTTGAAGGCAGGGCAAACCCCACCCGGAGCAAGACCAAATAGGCGGAGAGAGGCGGCCCGTCTCGTTTGATCCGCGGGTAGGTCGCTAGAGGCGTCGGGCAACCGGCGTCCCAGATAAATGATCGTCGTCCCGCTCGTCGGGATTACAGAATTCGGCTTATCGACCTGCTTCGGCTTTTGTATTCGTTTCATCGCTTCGGCGCGGACAGTAGGGAGTGTTCTTTTTATGGATCTGAAATGGGTTGTTGAAGAAGCGCAGAATCCCGCCGAGGTTTCGGCGCTGTCCGCGGCGCTCAACATCCCGCCGGTCATCGCCGAAATTCTCCTCCGTCGCGGCGTCCGCGATGTCGAAGGCGCAAGACGCTTTTTCCGGCCGTCCCTCGATCAGCTCTACGACCCCTTTCTGCTTCAGGATATGCACGCCGCCGTCGACCGGCTGCGCCGCGCCGTCCTCAGCGACGAGCACATTTTGATCTACGGCGACTATGACGTCGACGGTATTACGGCGGTCTCTTTTCTTTACATGCTGCTTAAAGAGTTGGGCGCCAAAGTGAGTTTCTACATTCCCGACCGCCAGGCGGAGGGCTACGGCCTTTCTTTGCGCGGAATTCGGGAGGCGCGCGACCGCAACGTAGGGTTGATCGTGACCGTGGACTGCGGCATCACCGGTCACCAGGAGATCGAGGAGGCCGCCGCCGCGGGCATCGACGTCATTGTGACCGACCACCATGAGCCGGCGCTGACGTTGCCTCCCGCCGTTGCCGCCGTGGACCCCAAGCGGCGCGACTGCGCTTATCCCTTCAAGCAGCTTGCGGGCGTCGGTGTGGCCTATAAACTGGCTCAGGGCCTGCTCTCGCGCATGGGAATCGACGCCTCCATTCTCGAAAAATACCTCGAGCTGGTGGCCATCGGCACTGCGGCGGACATCGTTCCGTTGATCGACGAAAACCGAGTCTTTGTCAAGTTCGGCGTCGAGGCGCTCAACAACAGCGAAAACCTGGGGCTCAAGGCGCTGCTGCGCGCTTCCGGCCTTTTGGGCAAAGAGATCGGCACCGGCCAGATCGTCTTTATCATTGCGCCGCGCATCAACGCCGTGGGACGGATGGGCGACGCCGAACGCGCCGTGCGTCTGCTGACGACCGAAAGCGCCGCCGAGGCGGAACAGATCGCCGACGTGCTCGAGCGGGAAAACCTTCACCGCAAGAACGTCGACGAGGAAGCTTTTCACGAGGCGGTCGAACAGACCGAGCGGCTGCTCCGCGAGCGCAGCGCCTACAGCATCGTGCTTCACAAAGAGGGCTGGCACACGGGCGTCATCGGCATTGTGGCCTCGCGCATGGTGGAAAAATATTATCGCCCCACGATCCTGATTTCCACCGAAGAGGGGGTCGGCAAGGGCTCGGCGCGCAGCATCCCCGGCTTTGACCTTTATGAAGCCCTCAAGCGCTGCGAGGATTTGTTCATCGGCTTCGGCGGCCACAAATACGCCGCCGGACTGACGATCGAGGAAAGCAAAATCCCTCATTTCCGCGAGCGATTCGAAAAAATTGCTGCCGAACAGCTCAAACCCGAGCATCTGGTGCCGGAGCTGAGCATAGAGGCGGAAATCCGCCTGAGTCTGATCGACGATCGATTCGTCGATCTGCTCAAGCGTTTCGCCCCGTTCGGGCCGCAGAACATGAGGCCGGTGTTCGTCTCGCGAAAGCTGCAGGTCGTCGGTACGCCGTGCGTGGTGGGCAAGAACCATCTCAAGTTCAAGGTGCGGCAGGACAATCAGGTGTTCGACGTCATCGCCTTCAACATGGGCGATCTCATCTACCGCCTGGTTCCGGGTTTGGCCGACGTTGACTTGGCCTATGTGATCGAAGAAAATGTTTTCATGGGAACTCGCACCATTCAACTGCGGGCAAAGGATATCAGATAATCAAACGATGAGGATATGTCATGGACCCGAGGGATGAGCAGGGCAAGATTTGGATGAACGGCAAGTTCGTCGACTGGCCGGACGCCAAGATTCACGTCATGTCGCACGTGGTGCACTACGGCACCAGCGTGTTCGAAGGCATGCGCTGCTACAAGACGCCGCGAGGATCGAGCATTTTCCGGCTGAAGGATCACATCCGCCGCATGTTCGATTCGGCCAAAATTTACCGCATACCGATTCCCTATTCGCAGGAAGAGATCGTCGAGGCGTGCAAAGAGACCATCCGCGTCAACGGCTTCGAGTCCGCCTACGTGCGCCCCGTCGTCTTTCGCGGTTACCATTCTCTCGGCGTCGACCCGAGCAAATGCCCGGTCGAGGTGGTCATCGCCGCTTTGAACTGGGGCAAGTATCTGGGCGACGAAGGGGTCAGCCGAGGCGTCGACGTCAAGGTTTCGAGTTGGAACCGTTTGGCGCCCAACACCATGCCGTCGTGGGCAAAGGCGGGCGCAAACTATATGAGCTCGCAGCTCATTAAAATGGAAGCCATGGCGGACGGCTATACAGAGGGAATCGGCCTCGACATCTTTGGCTTTGTGGCCGAGGGGAGCGGCGAGAACCTGTTCGCGGTGCGCGACGACGTTTTGTACACGCCGACCTTGGATTCGAGCATCCTTCCCGGTATTACGCGCGACTCGGTGATGAAAATCGCCGCCGAATTCGGCCTCCCGGTCAAGGAGATGAAGCTACAGCGCGAGTTTCTTTACCTGGCCGACGAGCTCTTTTTCACCGGCACCGCGGCCGAGGTGACGCCCATCCGCAGCGTCGACCGGATCGTCATCGGCTCGGGCAGCCGCGGTCCCATCACCGAAAAAATTCAGCGCCGCTTCTTCGAATACGCCAACGGCGAATGCGAAGATCGATACGGTTGGCACGACTATATTCAGCTCCATGTTTAACGAAGAAATGGAATGGCAGCCGCCTGAGACGCGCAGTCAAGCGCGCGAGTCGGCACTGCAGCTTCTTTACGGCCAATTCATCACCGGCACTCCCCCGGCCGTGCTGTGGAACGACGTTCTGCCGCAGCCGGGGGGCGGAACGCCGGTACAGCGCTTTATGCGCCGACTGGTGCGCCGCGTTTATGAAAACCGTTCGCTGCTGGACGAGATCATCATGCGGCATTCGGAAAACTGGAACGTGGATCGCATCGCCGTCATCGACCTGCTCATTCTGCGTCAGGCCGTGTGCGAGTTACTTTATTTTCCGGAGATTCCGCCTAAAGTGAGCATCGACGAGGCCGTGGAGCTGGCCAAACGTTACGGCACGGAAAAAAGCAGTGTTTTCGTCAACGGCATTTTGGATGCGGTGCTCGACGAACTGCGCCGTGAGAACCGGTTGCAAAAAAACCGACGGGGACTTCGCGAAAAATAGAACCGCACTTTGCTTCCGACACCGCTCGGCTTTTATGTAAGAAGCATCGTTTGAAACAAAAGACCTTTGCCGGCGTTCGGTCAAGGAGCAACAAGCGACACGAGGAAATTCAATGTCCAAATTGGAAAAAATATTTTCAAAACTCTTCGGGGGCACCAGCAACGAGCGGGAGCTGCGCAAAATACTTCCCATCGTCGAACAGGTCAATCGCTCTGCCGAAGAGTATCAAAAACTGACCGATGAAGAGCTGAAGGCCAAGACCAACGAGTTCCGCTATCGCCTGAGAACCGGCGAAACGCTGGATGATCTGCTGCCCGAAGCCTATGCCGCCGTGAAGGATACCTGTCGTCGTTTGTGCGGCAAACGATGGCTGGTGCGCGGTCAGGAGATCGAGTGGAACATGGTGCCGTACGACGTACAGATCATCGGCGCCGTGGTGCTGCATCAAGGCAAGATCGCTGAAATGGCCACCGGCGAAGGGAAAACGCTGGTCGCCACCATGCCCCTTTATCTCAACGCCCTGGAAGGCAAGGGCGCCCATCTGGTCACCGTAAATGATTATTTGGCTCAACGCGACTGCGAATGGATGGGCGAAATCTACAAGTTTCTCGGCCTCACGGTGGCCGCCATCTACGGCGGGCAAACGCCGGAAGAACGCCGTCAGGCCTATCTCGCCGACATTACCTACGGCACCAACAACGAGTTCGGCTTTGACTATCTGCGCGACAACATGGCCACGGACATCTGGTCCGTGGTGCAGCGGCCGCTCCATTACGCCATCGTCGACGAAGTGGACAGTGTGCTCATCGACGAGGCGCGCACGCCGCTCATCATCTCCGGTTCCGTCGGTGCGCCGCGAAACGTCTACAACGAGCTCAAGCCGATCGTCGAAAATCTTTACAAGCGGCAGCAGGAGCTGGTCAAAGAACTTTTGGAAGAAGGGAAGGCCCTGCTCGATACCGATGAAGAACAAGCGGGCCTGCAGATCCTGCGGGTTCATCGCGGCGATCCCAAGAACAAAGAGCTGCTCGAGCTGTTGACGTCGCAGTTCTGGGTGAAGAAACTCATCGAGCGCATTCAAGGGCAGTTCGAAATCAACAAGACCATGTCGGTGGTCGATCAGGAGCTCTATTACACCATCGACGAAAAAAGCCATGTGGTGGACATTACCGAAAAGGGGCGCATCTTTCTTTCCGGCGGCCGCGACCTCGACGTGGCCTTTAAGATCAACCTCATGGACGAGCTGGATGCCGCGGTCAACCGCATGGGCGAAAGCAAACGGCCCGAGCGCTTTTTCCTGCACCATCCCGCAAACGGCCGCTGCATAGGCTTTACCCCTGAAGGCCGGCTTTTCCTCTGCGGCGTTGAGGCCCAGACCGACGAGTTTATGAGCGGCGTCGAACTGCTGTCGCAACGAATGCACACACTTGCCGAAACGTCGAGCAAGGGCGATCGTGCGGCGCGGCTTCGCGCTCTTTACCGCTCCGCGCGCAAAGCCGAAGGGCTGTTCGACGGCTTGAGCGACGCGGGTCGGCAGGCGCTTCTTGCCGACGCCCCGCCGCAGCTGCAGCAGGCGGCGGAGGCTTTGGAAAAACTGTTCGCCCTGCTGACCGAACAGGCCGACGTCGATCAACAAACGGTGCCCCGTTACCAGCAGGAACGCCGTCGCCAATTTCAGAACATCTTTTTTGTCGCCGACAAGCAGACCGGCTGTCCCGTGGGCTTGACGGAACAGGGCCGCCTGGCCTTGGCCGCCGTTCATTTTAACGGCAATCCCCTGCTCGTTCCCATGATCTTTCAGCTCGACGCCATGCTGCAGAGGGAGGACGCCGAAGAAAAGCTGGCCGATTACTTTGAGTTTTCCGACAACGGCGCCGTTCTCAAACATGTTTCCGAGAAGGGGCGCATCGCTCTGCTCGGCGGCGATCCTGACCTTTATGTTCTGCCCGACCGCACCATCGTCGAGGAACGCGACCGCCAGATTCAGCAGCTCCTGGACCGTACGTTGAATCAGGCAACCTTCGACTATGCGGCGCGCGTTCAGGCCGTTGAGCAGATGGAAGAGGACATCCGGCTTATTGCCGAAGCGGCGGCCAAAAACGACTCTTACTTTGAGGCGCTCGATCCCGAGCGAAAACGCTTCCGCCTGACCCCTAAAGGACACGCCTTCTTTACAAACTTTGCCGATCAGACCGTTGCCGTCGTCGAGCAGTTGGACAAGGACCTGAGGCGCTTTGCTTCAGAACCGCAGCGGCTTTTCGCCGTGCGCAACGGCGTTTACACCGGCTTGGCCGAGGAAGAGCTCGACCGTCTGCTCGGCACCTCCTATCGCCGCGTTCAGCAGCAAATCGAAGAATGGCGCCGAGAGCGCGCCGCTCTGCCGGAATCTTCGCCCATCCTGCTGCGCGAAGAGCTGGACCAAATCCTGGGTTCCAACATCGAGGCGGGCGAAAGCCTTTCGCGGCGCTTTGAAGAAATCCAGCGTATTGCCGCGATTTTCGAAAACATCTTTCAATTCGTTTCGGGGCAGCAAATAGGCGACGCCGAAAAGCGGCGCCTTTTGCGGCGCTATTTCGAATTCTCCGAACCGCTTAAAGCCTCTGTGGTCGTCGACCAGTCGCTCAAAATCGGCGGACTGACCGCCGCCGGCATGGAGCGGTTGGCCGGCCTTTCGGCGGCGCGCCTGCAGATCTTTGAAAAAGCCCTCTCGCTGACGGAAGGGGGCGACGAAAACGCTTCGATTTTCCGCTTCGACAACCTCGGTCGGCCGGTGGGACTGCAGGGGGCGGCGCGTGGCCTGCTGCTCGACGGTCTGCCCTTCTTCAGCTACAGCGAAGGCTTGAAAAAATTTCGCGAGGATCTGCTGTTCCTCAGCTCAAAGAAAGCGCAGAGCGGCGCCGAACTGCAGGGGCTTTTGCCCAAGAGCAAGGCTCACCTTCGCGCCAAACACTACCTCTTTGACGAGCGCGAGATGAACGAGCTGCTGTCGATCCTGCACCATCCGGCGGCGGCGCTCGGCAATGAGGATATCGAAAGCTGGTTCCATCGCCATTTCGTGCGCCTGCCGCGGCAGGTTCTCGAAAGCCGTCGTGAGCGGCTGTGGCAGAACTATTCGCAGGTCGAAGAGCGCATTCAGAACATCTCGCAACTGCTGCGTGCCTATACCCTCTATCATCGCGACGTCGACTATGTGGTCAAGACGCCGGAGGAATCGGAGCTGCGGCGGCACGGCGGCCGGCCCGGACAAAAGGCGGTGATGATCGTCGACCAATTCACCGGACGCCTCATGCCCGGCCGGCGCTTCAGCGACGGCCTTCACGAAGCCCTGGAGGCCAAGGAAGGCGTTCAGGTGCAGGCCGAAACGCAGACCCTGGCCACCATCACGCTGCAGAACTTTTTCCGACTGTATAAAAAGTTGGCGGGCATGACCGGAACCGCCGAAACCGAAGCGCAAGAGTTCTACAGCACCTACAAGCTGGAAGTGGTGGTGATTCCCACCCATCGGCCGGTCATCCGCATTGATTACGACGACGTCATCTTTCGCACCAAGCGCGAAAAGTACGACGCCATCATCAACGAGGCGCTCGAGATGCACGAGCAGGGGCGGCCGGTCCTGATCGGCACCATTTCCGTTGAGGTGTCGCAGCACTTGAGCCGGCTTTTCACGCTGCGCGGTATTCCCATGGCCAACTGGCTGCAGAAGGGCGACGTCTCGCGCGAGTTGGAATCGGGCCGCTTCCATACGGTTCTCAACGCCAAGTATCACAAAAGCGAGGCCGAGATCATCGCCAAGGCCGGTCTGCCGGGCGCCATCACCATTGCCACCAACATGGCCGGCCGCGGCACGGACATCAAATTGGCGCCGGGCGTGGCCGAAAAGGGCGGTCTGCCGGGCGCCATCACCATTGCCACCAACATGGCCGGCCGCGGCACGGACATCAAATTGGCGCCGGGCGTGGCTGAAAAGGGCGGTCTGCACATCATCGGCTCTGAAAAGCACGAGGCGCGCCGAATCGACCGGCAGCTGCGCGGCCGCGCCGGACGTCAGGGAGACCCCGGTTCATCGCGCTTCTTCCTGTCGCTCGAAGACGATCTTATGCGGCTCTTCGGCTCGGACCGCATTACCAGCATCATGAGCAGCCTGGGTTCCATGGAGGAGGGCGAGCGCATCGAGCACCCGTTGATCACACGCTCGATCGAACGCGCCCAGAAAAAGGTCGAAGAGCGGAACTTTGAGATCCGCAAGAGCCTGCTTGAATACGACGATGTGTTGAACGAGCAGCGCAAGATCATCTACCGGCGGCGGCAGAACCTGCTGGGATTCGCGCAGCCCGAGGACCTGATCGATTCCAAGCTGAAAAAGCATATTATCGACGAAAAGGATCGTTCCACCTGGAAGCTGCCGGAGCTCCTCGACGATTTGCGCGCCTTTTTCGGCAAAGAGGCGCCGTACGATGTCGACGAGCTGGAACGGCTCTCTTTCGACGAAATCAAGTCGGCGCTGCTCGGATGGGCTTCCGAACAGATCGAAGGGCGAAAGCGCTATCAGCAGTTCCAGGAGAGGCACCGGATTTTCGGCTATGTTCCGGCGGAAGAAGTGCTGGAGCATCTAGTCCGCAGCAAGATTCGGCTTCACAGCCGCGGAGCGGCCGAGGCGTCGCGATGGAACGTCGAGGCCGTCCGTTTCGAGATGGAGCGGCTGTTCGACGAGGCGCCCGAGTGGTTGAGCGCCGACGTGCCATGGTCGGGCGACGAGGCCGAGCGCCGCATCGTTGCCTGGGCGCAGGAGAAATACCGCGAGCGTTGCGCTGCAGCCGCGTCGGCGGAACAGACCCTTTTCTTCGAAGCGCTTCCCTTCGAGCAGTTGCTCAACGCCATGATCATCGGCCTGATGAGCGTGCATCTGCCGACGAATGCCGGTGCGGTCAACTGGCGAACCGAAGAGTTTCTGCGCGACCTGGAGAGACTCTTCGGCAGTCGACCGTCCGTAGGCGCCAACGAAATCCGCTCCATACGGCCGGAGAAGATTTTCGAGATCGTGCGCGACTGGCTTCGCAACCTGCGTCTTACTGAGAGCGATCGACGACGGCTGCTGCAACGTTTCTACGGCTTTTACAGCTCTCAGCATTTCGCCGCGGCTGTGATGAACCTTTTGTTGTCCGAGAAGGACGGCGAGGCAGAGAGCTTTACCGAGGAAGAGCTCGAGCGGATGAAGCGCCTCTTCGGCGAAGCCCCCAAGGCGGAGGAGGGCGAGGACGCCGAGGCCGCGGTTCTTACGCTGCCGCGGCAGGCGGCGCAGGCCTATTACGCTCTGCTGGAAACGCATCGTGACGCTTACGATGCCGTGATGCTCGGCCGCGCCGACAACGAAGAGATCATCGAGGCGGCGATCCGCGCCGGCGTTGGGGCCGTATTGAAAGAATCATCGGGCGCTGCCGCGCAAAGCCGCATTGCCGAGCTGTTGGACAATCTTCTGATGGCCAGGCCGAACCGCGCGCTTCCCGAAGGGGCGGATGCCCAGACAAAGGCCGCCTTTGTTCAGGATTTGGTGGCGTGGGGTCTGGCGTATTACAAGACCTATGCGGAACGGGTCGACTTGCTGCAGCAGGAAATGTTGAGCAGCGAAATCGTCTCGGACTCGGTGCTCGGCATGATTGACGACACGATCTATGCGATGATCAGCAATGCCCTGGGCAACGAGGAGGCGCTCGACGCCAATCAAATTGCGCGTCTGGAAACCGATTGCCGGCTGGTCTTCCGTCAGTCTCCGCGCCTTTACGACGGCAGCACCGAGCGCATGGATCCCAATCAGGTCATGGATCAGTTGAGCAGTTGGGCCAAAGGGCTTTATCGGCAGCGCATCCGTGAGCTGGGGCGCGAGCGGGTGACGCGGCTGGAACGCTACTTTGTCCTGGAAAAGATGGATGAAAACTGGCGTCAGCACCTGAACGGAATCGACGAACTGCGCGAAGGCATCGGGCTGCGCGGTTACGGACAGAAGGATCCGTTACTGGAATACAAGCGGGAGGCCTTTAACTTGTTCGAGCGCACCATCGACGCCATCAACCGCGAAACGGTGGCCACGCTTTTCAAGGTCTTCGATGTCGGCGGTGAATTGGAGGACATGCAGATCCGACGTCTTGAGCCGCAATCGTTCACTGCGATCAAGTCGCAGGTCGAAGTGTTTCAGGAAGCTCAGGCGCCCAAGAGCGTCGCCCGCGAGGCGCAGCCGGCGGCCGCGATTCCGTCGGGACGCCCGCAGATGGTGCGCAAGCCGATCGTAAAGGCCAAGAACGTGGGCCGCAATGACCCGTGCCCCTGCGGCAGCGGTAAAAAATATAAAAACTGCTGCGGCCGTGAATAGGGCGGCCGCAGGAGCCGGTTGCATTTATCGTTTTTTATTTTATATTTGAAATGAGCAAAAGTTGTTGAGGCATGATGAACAAACGATTTTTAGACATACTCACATTTATTATCAATGAAATTCGCGAGCAATCGCGGGCGGACGTTGATCTGCAGACCTTGGTCGATATGCTGGAGGACGAGGGTTTCTCCGAAGACGAGATCACCTCGGCCATGTCCTGGCTGATGAGCCACGGAGAGAACCTTGATCGCGTCGTCGGCGGCGGGGTCGGTTTTCCGCGGCCGCTCTGGCGAACGCTGAACGACGTCGAGCGTGAAGCCATTTCGCCGAACGCCTTCAGCTATCTTTTCCACCTGCGGGACCTGAACCTGCTCAGCGACGACAGCATGGAAAAGGTCATTGAGCGGGCCGTGGGGCTGCGTCTGTTCCAGATGAACGTCGATGAAATGAAAGACCTGATAGCGGCCATCGTCCTCAATTTTGAAGACAGCGCTTCCAAAGGGTATTTTCAGTTTACTTCAACCTCTTACCCGCACTGAGCCGCAGGCGTTAGGCGGACCGCTTCTCGGGAGCAGCATGTCTCTTTCGGTGATCGTCGATTCTCCGCTCAAATCTGCCGCCCTGCAGCCGATCCTCGGCAGCAGCGTCGCTCAATGGTGCACGTTGGGAATCGGCAGCTTTGAGTGGACGCATCGCCTTTACAACGGCGAGGCGGTCGAATTTCCCGAAGCCGTGGAAAAAGTGCTGCACTCTTGTCCGAAAATCCTTCTGGCCCTCGATCCCGGCCCGGCCGGTGATGCCATGGCCCGCCGGCTGAGCGGCTCCCTCGATGTGAGCAACGGCCGGATCGAGAGACTTTTCCTCCCCAAAATCGATCACCGTGCCGGAAAAAAGAGCCTGAAAACGACGGAGTGGCGGCGCTGCGCCGCGTGGGAAACGCTGCTCGAAGCCGATCGTCGTATCGACGAGGCGGTGCGCCGCTTGATCGGCGGCGACTGCTCCACGATCCTCGGCCTCGCCGCTTTCGGTGCGTTGGCGTTGCTGTCCAAAGATGATGCCCCTTCCGCTGCATCAAACGCGCCGATGCTTCAAATTACCCTGGCGACCAGGTCGGCGGAAGCGGCCTTTCGTCTGATGAGCGTCAATGGCCGTGCACCCGAGCTGAACCATCCCGAAGTGATCAAGGCGTTGGTCTTTGACCTAAAACAGCATGAGTTCATCCTTCGGGATTTTTCCTCCGAAGAACGGTGCGTGCCCCCGCCGCCGCCCTTCACCACGGCCTCGTTGATTCGTGCGGCGCAGCAGCTCGGCCTCTCTCCTCAAGACACCGTTCAAACAGCCCTCGAACTCTATAACGGCCTCGACGTCGGACGCCGATATCCATCGGGCCTGATCACCTACCCCTTGGTCACGGAATCGGCCGTTCCCGAATCGGATGTGACTGCGGCGAGAGAGTACATTCTCGGCTGCTGGGGCGTCGAATACATTCCCGAAAAGGGACGCTTTATCGATGCCGAAGCGACCGTCGACGGCATACGACCGGTCTCCCTGAAAATGACGCCGAACAAGGTGCGCCGCCATCTGAACCCGCGCCATGCAGACCTTTACGAATTGATTTGGCGGCGTTTCGTCTCTTCGCAGATGAGCGATTTGAAGCTGCTGAAGCAAAAGGCTGCGGCGGTCGGCGGCCCGCAAGAACGCTACACGGCCTTAGCCGAAAACGAGGTTGTGCTGCACCGCGGTTACCAGGTGCTCGAACAAGGAACCTCGACCTCGAGCCCGTGGCCGGAGAACTTTCGCAAAGGCCTCAAGCTGAAGCCGATCGCCGTCGATGTTTCAAGGCCCGAAGCAGCTGTCCCGCGACTTTCCTTCGGCAATTTGGCTGAAGAAATGAACGCTCTCGGTCTTTGCCCTGCTGAACACTTGCCGCTTGCCTTTGCCGCACTTTACGATCGAGGGTGGATCGAGGAGCATGACGGACTTCGGCTCTCGCTGCAAGGACGGCAAGCATGCCTCGTCTTGCACAAGAGATGGCCGCAGCTCTTTCAGCCCGCCTTTCTGCAGAACCTGATGCGCCGCATCGCGAACTGCTCCGAATTCGACGGAACGGCGGCGGCGGTGCGGACCGACATCGACAAACTGCTCTCGGGTCCGCCGCCGACGCAGCAGATGCGCGAGCCTTCCTCCGACCATTTTTACGGCCGTTGCAGCGAGTGCGGACGGGAAATGATCCTCAAGATCGGTCGCTACGGACGTTTCCTCGCCTGTTCCGATTTTCCCCGCTGCCGTCATACCAGGCCTTTCCCCATCGGCATGCGCTGCCCGGCGGAAGGCTGCAGCGGTGAAATCGTGGAGCGCCGCTCGCGCGAAGGCGTGGTCTTTTACGCCTGCGACCGTTATCCCCAATGTCGTTTCAGCTCCTCACAGCGACCGGTCAATGCCGTATGCCCGAGCTGCGGCAACGGCTATATGACCGTGGTCGAAGATCGCCTCGTTTGCCCGCGTTGCCGCGTGGAAACGGGGGTCTTTTCGGAGGCCGTATGACGGAGAGCACGCATTTCATGGAACCGCTCATCCGGCAGTTCATCCGCCATTTGCAGGTGGAACGAAAGAGTCCGGCGAACACGCTGCAATCCTATGAAACCGATCTGCGTCTGTTTGCGCACTTTCTGGCGGAGCGAAGCGGTGCGGCCGATCTCACGGCCTTTAGCCGCGAAGCCGTGCGCGCTTATCTGTCACATCTCATGCGGCAAAAGATGAGCGCCCGCACCGTAGCGCGCAAATTGTCGGCTCTGCGGACGTTTTCCCGTTTTCTGCTTCGCGAAGGCATCACCGAGGTCAACCCCACGCTCAACATCGCCGCGCCGAAAATTCGCCGGAACCTTCCCGTTTATTTGTCCGTTGCCGAAATGAGAGCGCTGCTGCAATTGCCGGAGGCCGATGACCCGGCGGGGCTGCGCGATCGGCTGATGATCGAGTTTTTCTACGAAACCGGAGTGCGCGTCAGCGAGCTGATTGGGCTGCGTATCGACGACATCCGCATGGAGGAAGGTCTCATTCGCGTGACCGGAAAACGCAACAAGACCCGGCTGCTGCCCTTGGGCTTGCAGCTTCGAAGCGATTTGGAAAAATATTTGGCCCTTCGGCGTCCGAACAAAGAGGGCGCGGAATTTAGCGAATATCTTTTTGTTAATAAGAACGGCAGACCGATGACGCGGGCGCAGGCGGCTCAAATCGTGCGCCGTTATGTCTCCCGCGTGGCCGATAAGGAAAAAGCCCATCCTCATTCCTTGCGGCATACGTTTGCCACTCACCTGTTGAACGAGGGTGCGGATCTGATGTCGGTCAAAGAACTTTTGGGGCACGAAAACCTGAGCACGACCCAAGTCTACACCCATGTTTCCGCCGAACATTTGAAAAAAGTCTACCGTAAAGCATTTCCAAGGCGATAGAAAAGAGGCATCCGTGTGTTCGTTTCAGCGAAAAGGAGGTGATGCGTTCGGAGACAGTCGTTCTTCAGCGTCGGGCAACGGGAAAAGACTAATTTTATCGTGAAGGAGGTTCCCATGAGAGTCAATTTCACCGCAAGGCATTTCAAGACCTCGGATCGGCTGAAGGAATTTGCCGTTGAGGAAGTCAAACGGCTTAAGAAATACTACGACGACATACTTGAAGTAGAGATCATTCTCGACTATGTAAAGCAGGAGCAGGTGGCCGAGATCACCATCAAAGTTTACGGTCAGCGGTTAACGGTCGTGGAAAAAAGCGAGGATATGTACAAATCGATCAGACTGGCGGTGGACAAATTGGAGCGCAAGCTGCTCAAGTATAAAGAAAAGCTGCGCCATTTTGAAAAAGAGCGGATCACCGAAAACATCGAGTTTCCTTTAGAGGAAGAATAGCAGCCTACCGATCGGGGGCATTGCGCCCCCGATCTTTTTAACCCGGCGGCACAGATCATGAAGAGCGGAAGGAACATTGTTCAAATATTCGAACCGAGGCCTGCCAAGGCATTGTCCTTTATCAAGGTTCGTACGCTTTACGAGGACATGCGCGAGCGGCTGCAGCTTCAGGTGATCAACGGCGAGTTTTCCTTCGAGCGGAAAATCCGCGAAAAGGAACTGCACCGACCGGGGCTGGCATTCGGCGGTTTCGTCAATGTTTTTACCTACTGGCGCGTGCAGATCATGGGAAACACCGAGATCAGCTACCTCAATACCCTCGACCGCGAGCGGCGGACCGAGGCGATTGCAAAGGTGCTGGGATTCGAGCTTCCCTGCATCATCATCACCAGCAACAACCCGGTGCCCGACGAACTGGTGCAGATCGCCACTCACCGCAACATTACCCTCTTCCTTACGCCCTTCAATACCACCTCCGTACATCGTCAGCTCAGCGAGTACTTGGAGGCCAAATTTGCGCCGCGGATGGTGGTGCATGGAACCCTCGTCGACTTGTTCAGCGTGGGTGTGCTGTTCATCGGGCCGGCGGCAATCGGCAAAAGCGAGCTGGCGCTCGATCTGATCGAGCGGGGCCACCAGCTCGTGGCGGATGACGCCGTGGAAATCACCAAAGTGGGCAGCAACGTGCTCCAAGGGGCGCCGCGCGGCAGCATCGGCCACCACATGGAAATCCGCGGCCTGGGGATCATCGACGTTTTCAAGATGTTCGGCGTGCGCGGCATCCGAGGAAGAAAAGAAATACATGTGGTGGTAAGGTTGGAAAAGTTTCAGGAGGAGAAATCCTATGAACGTACCGGCCTCGATCCGCTGTACACCAAGATCATGGGCGTCGAAGTGCCGCTGGTGGAGCTGCCGGTGATCGAGGGCAAGAACCTCACCATCGTGGCCGAGGCGATCGCCCTCAATCACAAGCTGAGGCAGATCGGAATCGATCAGGCGCAGGAGTTCGATGAACGGATGCGCAGCCTGCTTTCGGGCCCTCCCCCGGATTCGGAAGAGATCAGTCTGGACGCTGAGGAAGAGATATGAAACACGGAATCATTATCGCGCACGGTCCGCTGGGCAGCGCCTTTATCGAAGCGACGCGCACCATCATCGGCAGCGACGATGGATTGTTCGCTATTTCGGTCAATGAAATGTCGCACGAGGAGATCGAACAACGGCTGCGATCGTTGATCAATGAACCGCGGCCGGACATCGACGGCATTGTCATCATGGCCTGTCTGCGCGGCGGCAGCTCATGGAACGTCAGCGCCGCGGTCATCCGCGGACGCAGCGACGTTCGCCTTATTTCGGGCTGCAACCTGGCGATGGTGCTTTCTTTCGTAATGAACCGTGACAATATGCCTTTGGACGAGCTCTGCCAGGAAATGATCAAAGACGCCAAGCAGGGCATCGTCTCTTTTCACCCCGGATGTTGAACAACGGAGACCGCATGCCCTTAGTAATGGTTCGAATCGACGATCGGTTGATTCATGGACAGGTGGTAATCGGGTGGGGATCGATTCTAAAACCCGACCGCATTCTGTTGTGCAGTGACGAAGTGGCCACCGTAGAATGGCAGCGCACGATCTACATGTCCGCCGTGCCGGATTCGGTCAAGGCTTCGGTCATGACCACGGCCGAAACCGTCGATGCCTTGAAAAACGGCCTTTTCGATGACGAGCGCATTCTGCTTCTGGTAGACTCGCCAAAGAGCGTCGTCCAGCTCGTCGATCAGGGAATTCCCATCGACAAAGTCAACGTCGGCGGCATGCACTTTAAGCCGGGGAAGAACCAGCTTTGCCCTTTTATTTTCGTCGACGAGTCCGACATCCATAGTTTCCGCGAACTGCATCGCCGCGGCGTTCAGATCGAAGGCCGCGACGTGCCCACGCGTACGCCCCTCGACATCGCCAAAGTTCTGCACCTCGGCGACTAATCGGTCGCTTCCGCCAGTCGAGCGGCTGCGGCCGTGATCGCCGTTCCGAACGGTACGAACCACGTCCAAGCCAGGCGCGGCGAAGGGAGCGGCAGTAAAATGATCAGAAACAGCGCCGCTGCCGCAAAACGCAGCCGGGGCCGCAGCGACGGCAAAAAGGCCAGGCCGAGCGCGGCGACCGCCGCGGTCATGATCGTGCGAACGCCGGCCGAAGGGCCGATGAGGGGGATCATCAGCGCAATACCCGTCCACAACGCAAACAGCATCGCCGGTTCCGAGGGCCGTTTGGCTGCCGTCGCCGACAAAAAGACGCCGAGCACGCCGCCGTAGGTAAACGAGGCGATCGAAAGGCCGAGCTCGACGAGGGAATGGCCGCTGCTGGGAATGAGCAGCGCCGCGGCGCACAGGGCTGCGGCCCAGCCTACGGTCACCGCTCGCGAGACGAGCAGCTCGTGCCGCGGTTTGATCTGCATATGCGGCTGAAGCAAGTCGATGACGGTGGACGAGGCGAGCGAATTCAGCGAACTGCTGAGCGTAGACATGGCGGCGGCGAACAGGGAAGCGATCAGCACGCCGGCGAGCAGCTCCGGCATGTTCTCCATGATGAATCGCGGCAGAACCGCGTCCGGCTGTTGCGGGGCGCCGTTGTAGAAAAAGAAGAGCAGCACGCCGATCAACAGAAAGAGCAGGAACTGCACAAAAACGATAACGCCGCTGAGAACCAGGGCGCGCTGAGCTTCCTTGAGGGAACGGCAGGTCAGCAGCCGCTGCACGATCAAATGGTCGGAGCCGTGCGAGGCCAGCGACAGAAAAGCGCCGCCGATCAATCCCGCCGGCAGGGTGTAGGCGCTTTGGAAAAAGCGGCCGAACGGAAGACTCGAACCGGTGTCGAGAAATGAGAGCTTGCCGCTGTCGACCATCGTTCTCACGACGTCGCCCGGCAGCTTATTCAGCAAAAAGAAAAAAGCCAGCAGCGCTCCTGCCAGATAGATCGTCAACTGCAGCACGTCCATCCACACCACGGAGCGGATGCCGCCGACCGCGGTGTACAGCAGGGTGACGGCCGCGGCGGCGGCGACGGCCGTTTGGACGCTGCAGCCGCTGAGCAGCGCCAGCGGAACCGCCGAGGCATAAAGCCGCACGCCGTCCGCCAACAGCCGCGTGACCAGAAAGAGCAGAGCCGAAAAGAGGTGCATTCGCGGGCCGATGCGACGCCGCAGCAGTTCATAAGAGGTCAGGACCTCGCCGCGAAAATAGGCCGGCAGCAGTACCGCGGCAACGATTACTCGACCGATGATATAGCCCGCCGCCAACTGTAGGAAGGAGAGGTTTCCCGCATAGGCCAATCCCGGAATGCTGAGGAAGGTGAGAATGCTGGTTTCCGTGGCCACCACCGACAGGCACACCGCCGGCCACGGCAGACGTGCAGCAAAAAAGTCGCGGCCCGAAGCCTGCCGCCCGCGCAGAGCAACGCCCGCAATCATCACCGTCGCCATATAAACGGCGGCCGTGGTTAAAATGACCGGTGAAGCCACCTCGGCATCCTTTTCCGCAGTTGCAGATCCCTAATGTCGTTCGGCGGCCAATGTAGCCAAAACAGGGCAAAAGGGCAACCGCTTTGTCGCCGCAAACAAACTGCTTGATTATGCCGCGCTTAATCTTTAACTTTGACCGGAAGCGGAAGCGGGCGAGACGTGAAGAATCCCTATAAACGAACCGATGTCTTTTCCTGCAATTACCGCAGTCACGCCAAGTTCGACAATCGGGTGTCGGCGTACCACGTCCTTTGTTCGAAAAAGTGCTTCCCGCAGGGATGTTACTTTTTCACTTGGTCGTGCGCTTTGAAGAACAAGGGCAGAGCCTGCAGGCGCGGCTACAACTATGTGGGGCGCTTGTGCGAAGGGTGCATGCACTTTACGGATCACAAAACGCACTACCAACCGCGCCTGTTGTTGAGCCGTGCCGACTATGAGCGGTTTTTGAGCGAGGTGGAAGAGTTCGAAGAGTGGGTCGAAGAACAGCGCGGCCGCGAGCTGGAGGTGCTGTGCGAAGTGTCCGGCGTTAAGCCGCACTTTTGCAAAACGATCGCCGGCCGGCGCACCCAGCTTCGTCTCGAAGGCTATTTGGCGGTCATCCGCCGCGGCTTTATCGGCCTCACCGAATTCGACGATGTCTTTTACGCCTCACTCACGCTTCGGCAGCAGGAAGAGCTGGCCCTTGCCGCCGGAGATCGGTTCGAAGCGTTGGGCCGCGTCACGCTCGATCGCGGCCGTGTGGTCATCGAACGGCTGCGGCGCGTTCAGGTTGAAGCGCGCAGCGGCATGCCGAGCTGGAACGCCGCCCGCGCCCTGGTCGCCCGCGCCACCGCCGTCGAGTTCGACCATCGCCCGGAAAGCTGCGTGCGTTGTCCTCACGGTGCCCTGGTGGACGTGATCAGCGGGGAAAACGGCCGCCGCCGCACCCTCTTTTGCCTGCAGGGCGTGACCGAGCCGACGCTGTGCGCGCTTCCAGCGTTCGAAAAACTGGACATGTGCATCAACTAACCCATCGAACTTACGGGATACGGAATGGCTAAAGGAATCACTCCGCGTTCGGAAGACTATTCGCGCTGGTACCTGGACGTCATCGATGCCGCGGACTTGGCCGAGCATTCGGCGGTACGCGGCTGCATGGTCATCAAACCCAACGGCTATGCCCTTTGGGAACAAATTCAGTCGCAGCTCGACCGCATGTTCAAAGAAACGGGGCACCGCAACGCCTATTTTCCGCTGTTCATCCCCGAAAGTTTTATGAAAAAGGAAGCGGAACACGTGGAAGGCTTTGCGCCCGAATGCGCCGTGGTGACGCACGGAGGCGGAAAAGAGCTGGAAGAAAAACTCTATGTGCGCCCGACCTCCGAGACCATCATCTGGTCCACCTACAAGAAATGGATCCAGTCGTACCGCGACCTGCCGATCCTGATCAATCAGTGGGCGAACGTGGTGCGCTGGGAGATGCGCACGCGGCTTTTCCTGCGCACCCTCGAATTCCTCTGGCAGGAAGGTCACACCGCTCACGCCGCTGAAGAGGAGGCGATCGCGGAAACGCGGCAGATGATAGACGTTTACCGCCGTTTTGCCGAAGAATACTTGGCCGCCCCTGTTTTCGTCGGCGTAAAGACGCCCGCCGAACGCTTTGCCGGCGCCGTGGACACCTACTGCATCGAAGCGATGATGCAGGACAAGAAGGCGCTGCAGGCGGGAACGTCGCACTTTCTCGGTCAGAATTTCGCCAAAGCGTTCGACGTCACCTTTCAAAACGAGAAAGGTGAGCTGGAATACGTTTGGGCCACCAGTTGGGGTGTTTCCACACGCCTCATCGGCGCCCTGATCATGACCCACAGCGACGACAACGGCCTGGTCATCCCGCCGCGGCTGGCGCCGCTCAAGGTGGTCGTCGTTCCCATTTGGAAGGACGAGGCGCAGATCGAACAACTGCGGCAGGCGGCCGCCCGTCTCACCGAAGGCTGGAAAGGAAAAATCACCTTCCACATTGACGACCGCGATCAATACCGCCCCGGCTACAAATTCAACGAGTGGGAAAAGAAAGGGGTGCCGATCCGCATCGAAATGGGGCCGAAGGACCTCGAGGCGAACCAGGTCGTTGTGGTGCGGCGCGACACCGGCGAAAAGATCGCCATGCCGCAGGACGGCCTCCTGCCCCGCATTGAGGCGCTCCTCGAAGAGATGCAGACGGCTCTCTTTCAGCGTGCCAAAGCCTTCCGCGATGCCAACACCTTCGACGAAGACGATTTTGAGGCCTTCAAGCGCCGCATCGAAGAGCCGGGCGGTTTCTTCTGGGTTCACTGGTGCGGCAACCCGGCCTGCGAGGCGCAGTTCCAGGAAACCAGCAAGGCCACCATACGGCTGATCCCTATCGACGGCAGCAAACGCGATAACGGCAGGTGCATCGTTTGCGGCGCGCCTTCGCAGCAGCGGGTTCTGGTGGCCAAATCCTATTAGACGCTGAAAATCGCTTTGCCGGTTTTTTGCAAAGGAGTGTTCTATGAAGAACAAAAAGAAGGAAATTGTCGAAATCGAAATCCCGAGCCGATCGCTGCGGGTGCGGCACGCCATGTGTCCCAACAAACACAGCCTGATGGACGAGGAGCACCTGATCAACGGCTATCCCTCCATTACTGTGCTGGCGAAATACGGCGACAAGGAAGGGCTCATTCACCTCGATCCGGTTTACGGCAGCTTTACCAACATTTACGAAATCGATCTGCAGGAAGGCGAGTGCGTTGAGCTCTTTTGTCCCACTTGCCGCGTGTCGCTTTCGGAACACGGCCAGATTTGCGACGAATGTCTGGCGCCGATGTTCGCCATTTACCTGCCGCACGGCGGCATGATCGACGCCTGTCTGCGCGTGGGCTGCCATCATCACATGCTGCGCTTCACCGATTCGGAAGAGATCGCCCGCCGCCTTCTCGACACCGACGAATCCAACGATATTTTCTAAACGCTATGTCGAATCCTCCTGCTGATTTCAGATCGGGCTACACGGCGGTGGTCGGACGCCCGAACGTGGGCAAATCGACGCTGATCAATGCTCTCCTCCAGTTTCGGCTTTCCATTACCACCGCCAAACCGCAGACCACCCGCCACATCATCCTCGGCATTCTCAATGAAAAAAACGCTCAGGCGATCTTTCTCGATACGCCGGGACTCATCGAGCCCAAGTACACGCTGCAGCAGTGGATGATGAAGGCGGCGCAGCGCACGGTGGAAGATGCCGATTTGCTGATGGCCGTGGTCGAGGCGGCGCCGGCGCCGAGCGAAGGAGACCGGGCCGTTTTGACCGAGCTGACGAAACACGGCAAGCCCATTCTTTTAGTGATCAACAAGATCGATTTGGTGGAAAAAAGCTCCCTGCTGCCGCTCATCGACGCTTACCGGTCGGCGGCACCGCTGCAGGCCGTAGTGCCGGTTTCGGCGTTGCTGGGCGAAAACATCGACGAGCTCAAAAAGGTTCTGCTGTCGCTTTTGCCTTTCGGGCCGCCGTTCTACCCTCCGGACATGCTGACGCACCATCCGGAGCGTTTTTTCGTCAGCGAGCTCATTCGCGAACAGATTTTTCTTCTTTACGGCGAAGAAATTCCCTACGCTTCCACTGTGGTGATCGATGAATTTCGCGAGCGCCCCCAGGGCAAGGACTTTATCCGCGCCCGCATCATCGTGGAGCGCGATTCTCAAAAAGCCATTCTCATCGGCAAGGGCGGTCAGGCCATTCGCCGCTTGGGCGAAAAGGCGCGCGCCGAAATAGAAGCTTTCCTCAATCGTCCCGTCTATCTTGAACTCTTTGTCGCCGTCCGCGAAAACTGGCGCAAGAAGGAAAACTTTCTCAAGGAATTCGGCTATGACGTACGCGGTGTCTGAGCGACCCGCCGACGCTTCGACGAAAGCGCGGGCGCGTCTTCGGCTGTTGGCGGCGATTGCGGCCGTCGTGCCGCTGCTGTTCAACTGCGCTGCCCTGCACATGCAGCCCGCGGTCGGCGTGAGCCCTGTGGTGCGGGTCGGCATCGTGACCGGCGCCGACGAGATTTCCTTCCAACCGGGCGGAACGATGCACATCGCCGCGGCCGAAGCCAACGAAACCTTTCGCGCCAAAGAGAAAGAGGTGTGGAAAATCCGCGTGGACGCCGCCGACGTTACTCCCCCGCGCGTGCGGCTGGCCGTGGAGACCTGCTTTTCGCGTGCGGAAGCGGTAAAGGCGGCGCAGCCTTTGGAAAACGCCGGCATTGCGGTGCGCATCGTAGAAAGCGACGATCAGCTTGCGCTCGGCAGCCGCATCATCGCCGGAAGGCGGCGCTTTACCGTCTGCACGCGACAAGAGTTCGCGACGACCGCCGAAGCCGAGGCCTTTTGCGCCGCAAATCCGCTGCTGAGCAAAGCACGGGCGGTGCCGGTGGAACGCAGCGCCTCGGGAACCATGATCCTCGTCTCGCCCCGCGGCGACGAATTGGCCATCCGCGACGTGGTGCGCCTTTCCGGCCCTCGTTTCACCCTGCATCAAATCAAGGTCGGCGAGGGATTCCACTGGTCGCGCACCGAAACGCGTACCTATCGCGGCGAGCTCGAATTCCGCATCACGCCCGACGCCAAGCTGATTGCCGTGAACGTCCTGCCGTTGGAAGAATACCTTGCCGGTGTTGTGCCCGGTGAAATGGCGCCTTCGTTTCCCCGCGAAGCGCTGAAGGCGCAGGCCATTGCCGCGCGCACCTTTTTCCTCTACAATTTCGGCCGCGTTCATCAGAACGACCCCTTCGACGTGTGCGCCGATGTGCACTGCCAGGCTTTCGTCGGCGAAAAAAGCGGAACCGAAGCGGTGAACGAGGCGGTTTGGGAGACCCGCGGCCTGGTCATGATGTACAACGACGAGCTGTGCTCGACGCCCTTTTCAGCGGTTTGCGGCGGCCATACCGAGCATTCGGAGAACGTTTGGAGCGGCGGGCCTTACGCTTACTTGAGGGGCACCTTCGACCGCTCCGACCGCGACCGTTTGGAAAGCAAGTTCGACCTTTCGAACGAAGAAAACGCCCGAGTCTGGATCGAGTCGCGACCCGACGTTTTCTGCAACGTCGAAAAGGGCGGCTCGCCGGCGTACGCCGCCTATGCGCAAAAGTATTTCCGCTGGGAGGAGCGTTTCAGCCGCCGCGAGCTGGAGGAGCAGATCAGGCGCGCCTCAGGCCGCTCTTTCGGAGAGCTCATCGATCTTCAGCCGGTGCGACGCGGCGTTTCCGGACGACTCGCGGAACTGCGCGTCGTCGGCAGCAGCGACAGCTTTATTCTTTCCAAAGAACTGAACATCCGCCGCGCCCTGTCGCCGAAAACTCTCTACAGCGCCTGCATCGTCATCGACAAAATCGGCGGCACGCCGCCCGATTCGTTCGTCATCAAAGGCGCCGGTTGGGGGCACGGCGTGGGCATGTGCCAGGTGGGCGCCGCCATGATGGCCGAACGCGGCTGGAGCGCCGAAAAGATCCTCAAGCATTACTACGCCGGCATTGAGATTCGCGAACTCTATTGAGCCCTTAGATGACGTTTACTCTCCCCGATCACCTGCTGATGCTCTTCATCGATGGCCTGGGCATCGGTGAGAAGAACGATCGCTCCAATCCCTGCACGCGCTCGGCCGTCTTTTTCCGCCACTTTCTTCACGAGACCTTTCCGAAAAAAACGTCGTGGGGCCGGGTTGCCGCTTTGGATGCGACCTTGGGGATGCCGGGGCTGCCGCAGAGCGCCACCGGCCAAACGGCCCTTCTGACCGGCGTCAACGCATCCGCGCTCATCGGACGCCATTTGAACGGTTTTCCCAATGCCGCGCTTCGGCAGGTCATCCTCGATCGCTCCGTGCTCAAACAAGCCGTGCAAAGAGGCCTAAAGGCCGCCTTTTTGAACGCCTTCCGCCCGCCGTTCTTCGATTACAACCCCTTCGACATCATCGCCCATCTCTCCGTCACCAGCGTGGCCAACCTTGCCGCCGGACTGCCGTTCTTCGACCTCGAAGACCTGAAGGCCGGACGCGCCGTCTATCAAGACCTCACCGGCGATGCGCTGCGTGAAAAGGGCTTCGACGCGCCGACCTTTACTCCCGAAGAGGCAGGGCGGATTATCGGCCGACGATCGCAGGAGTACCATTTCGCTCTGTTCGAGTATTTCCAAACCGACAAGGCGGGACATGAGCAGGACATGGAGCACGCCGCCTTTATTCTTCAAAGGCTGGAACACTTTGTCGAAGCGGTACTGGAGAATGTCGATCGGCGGCATACCCTGATCCTTTTGACCAGCGACCACGGCAACATCGAAAATCTGTCTCAGCGCGGGCATACGCGCAACCCGGCGATGACCCTCATCATCGGCGCCGGCGGTGAACGCGTGCACCTCCGTTCGATTCTCGACGTCTATCCGCTCCTTCTCTCCCATTTTGAAGCCCTCAAACCGGCCCGAAGCGACGAACAACCTTCCGCTTCTTGATCTCTGTGGGCGCAGCCTGAGCATAGGATTTCCTTGCAAAAGGCGATCGCATTTAGTAATATCGACCGACAAAGGTAACGGAAGATATGAACAAACTCTTGCAAAAAATCGGTCTTGCCGAAAAGGGGCTTTGGCGCGACGTTCTGTGGATCATTTTCGGCTCCGCCGTGATGGGGCTGGGCATCGCCGTGTTTCTGGTCGACGCCAAGGTGGTGCCCGGCGGCGTCAGCGGATTGTCCATGACCCTCCACTACCTGAGCGGCGGCCGCATTCCCGTCGGTGCGGCCATGTGGCTGATGAACGTGCCGCTGTTCATTTGGGGCGTGAGAGAGCTGGGAAAGCAGTTCGGCCTGCGCACCTTTATCGGCTTTACAGCGGTTTCTTTTTTTGTGGACCTTTTCCGCGGCGGGCTGCCGCTCATCGGCGGGCCGGCACTGCACGCCTTGCCCTCGGTCGAAGCGTTGATGAAGAACGATTTCCTCATCGGCGTTTTGTGCGGCGGAGTGTTGATGGGCGTCGGCTTGGGGATCATCTTCAAGTTCCGAGGCACAACGGCCGGCTCGGACGTCATTGCCGCTGTGGCGCAAAAACGGCTGGGCATGAAGCCCGGGCAGACCTTTATGATCGTCGACTTTGTCGTCATCAGCATTGCCGGCGTAGTGATTGGAGCAAAAGGACTGTCCGTCGATCGCCCTGCCCTCACGTTGACCCTTTACGCTTTCTTCCTCTTGTTCGTCTCCAGCCGTCTGGTCGATGTGATTCTCGACGGCTTTGACTATGCGCGGTCGGCGATCATCATCTCTCCCAAAAACGAAGAGATCGCCAAGATGATATTGAACGACCTGAGCCGCGGCGTCACCTCCCTGCGCGGAAAGGGCCTCTATTCCAAGCAGGATAAGGAGGTGCTTTATACCGTTTTAACACGCCAGGAGATTACCAAGCTGGTTCGGATGGTCAAGGCGATCGATCCGAACGCCTTTATCATCGTCAACAACGTGCACGAAGTGTTGGGCGAAGGCTTCAGGCCGAGGATTTGACAAGGGGCGGCCGGTCCGGTGCGCCGAAAGATCCTGCAGGTGCGCCCAACCGATTCCATTGGATTACAAGTTGAGGGTCCCATGCCGCAAGCAACCGCTCTACTGCACGGCGCCGCCACGGGGGCGTTGATTATCGCCTATCTATGGCTGGTCCGCCGCTTTTGGCGCAAGCCGAGTGAGGAGGAGACGACAACTCTGGAGAAGGGCGTCGCTCATTTCGCCCGCGCGGCGCTGCTTTTCGTTTATGTCACGGGCGTGCTGTTGACCGCCGTGGCCCGCCGCGATGTTTCGCCGCTGCACCACTATGCCGCTTTGCTGCCGGCGGCGGTGCTTCTGGTTTATCGGCTGCTGCCGGTGAAAAGCGACAATCCCTACCGCGGCTATGCCGTACTGTTTGCCGCCCTCACGGTTGCGGTTGTCCTGACGGCCGTCAGCATTCGCTGGCTCATGTACCCCAAACTCTGAACTTGGTGATCCTGTGGCTGAAGGAAAGGCAGACCTGATTCGAACGGCGCCGCGGGGTTGGGCGATTGCCGCGCTGGTGGGCCCCTCTTTTGTTTGGGCGGCGGAGTTTATTGGTTCCGGGGAAGTCATTTTGTCGACGCGGGTGGGGGCCGTGCTCGGCCCTTCCGTGCTGTGGGCCGTGGTGTTCGGCATTTTCCTCAAATACTGGATCGGAATGAGCGGCGCCCGCTATACCGTTTGCACCGGCGAAGGCATGATCGACATGATCAGCCGCATGCCCGGCCCTAAAAACTGGGCGGTTTGGCTGACGCTGGCCGCTCAGCTTGCCGCCGCAACGATTTCCATCGGCTCTTTGGCTGCGGCGGCCGGTGCCTTTGTGCACAGTCTGCTGCCTTTTGTTCCGGCGGTTCTCGGCGGCTGGCTGGTGACGGTCTTTGCGCTGATCGTCGTCTGGTCGGGGGTCTTTACTCTTTTGAAGATGGTGATGAGCCTGTTGGTGCTGCTGATCATCATCGGCGTTCTTTACGTGGCCGCCGTGGTCTCTCCGGGGCTTGTCGGTCTTGTCAAAGGTTTGGCGTTTCAAGTGCCGGAAGTGCCGGAATGGGCTCTGCAGTTCAAGGGCGTGGATGCCAACGCCTGGCGCGAGATCCTGCCTCTGCTGGGGTGGGCGGCCGGCGGCTTTGCCAGTCAGGTTTGGTACACCTACTGGGTGATCGGTGCCGAGTACGGCGCCGCCCAAGGTCGCGGTTACGGCCGGACGGCCGACGTTTCGGCGCTGAAAGCCATGTCGCGCGAAATCGCGGCAAAGGTCAAGGGATGGTGCCGCGTCGTTTATGCCGACGCCACGGTGGCCATGATCATCGGCATCGTCGCCACCAGCGGCTTTTTGCTGGCGGGTGCCGGCGTGCTGCGGCCGAATCATTTGGCGCCGGACGGGCCCGAAGTGGCGACCACGCTGGCGACGATCTTTTCCTCGCGCTGGGGAGCGTTCGGCGGCACGCTTTTTCTGCTCGCCGGCACGGCGGCGATGATCAGCACCCAGGTGGGTCAATTGGCCGGCTGGCCGCGGCTGTTGGCCGACGCGGTCCGCATCTGCTTTCCGCGCTTCAACAAGACCTTTTCATGGAAGTCGCAGTTCCGCCTTTTTCTTCTTTTCTTCTTTGCGACCAATATGATCATCGTTTACTCGTTCGGCCTGCAGCCGGTGGTGATCGTAAAGCTTTCGGCCGTGCTCGACGGCCTTCTCCTTACGCCCTTTCAGGCGTTGTGGGTGCTGATCGGCCTCTTTTACGTTCAGCCCAGGCTGCTCTCGCCCGAGGCGGCCGCCGAACTCAAGCCCCATCCGCTCTTTGCCGTCGGATTGCTGGCCGCCTTTTTGGTCTTCGGCTACTTTTGTCTTTTTCAGATGCCGTACGTTCTTTAAAGGACGACTTGAATGATCGGAATCTGCTGGGCTTTTTAGCAAAGGAAGGGAGATGGCGCACCACGCCTTAAAATCAGCCTATCGCGCCCTGACCGAGCGCTTGAACCGTTTCCCTCAAGGGGCGCCCCCTTCCGAGACTCTGGACAAGATTCTGCGGATGCTGATCTCCGAACAGGAGGCGGCATTGATCGCTCGGCTGCCGATCAAGCCGTTCACGGCGGAAAAGGCCGCGCGCATCTGGAAAAAGAGCCTGGCCGAAACGCAAAAAATTCTCGACGAGCTGGCCGGCCGCGCTCTGCTGGTCGATGTGGAACGAGACGACCGTTCGATCTACACCCTGCCTCCGCCGATGGCCGGATTTTTCGAATTCTCCATGATGCGCCTGCGCGACGATGTCGATCAGCGCCGCCTGGCCGAGTTGTTTTACCAGTACATCAATGTCGAAGAAGATTTTATCAAGAGCCTTTTCACCTTCGGCGAAACGCAGCTCGGCAGGACGTTTGTGCATGAGCCGGCTTTGGATGAGGCGATGTCGCTGCAGGTGCTGGATTATGAAAGGGCGTCTCACGTCATCAAGGAAGCAACGCATCGGGCGGTGGGCATCTGCTATTGTCGCCACAAAATGGCTCATTTGAACCGCGCCTGCAGCGCGCCTATGGATATCTGCATGACCTTCAACAGCACGGCCGAATCGTTGGGCAAGCACGGCTTTGCCCGACTCGTGGATGTCGCCGAGGGGCTCGACCTGCTGCAAAAGGCCTATGATCACGATCTGGTGCAGTTCGGCGAAAACGTGCGAAAGCGGGTCAACTTTATCTGCAACTGCTGCGGCTGCTGCTGCGAGGCCATGATCGCCGCCAGGCGCTTCGCTTTTCTTCATCCGGTTCATACGACCAACTTTTTGCCGGCGCCGGACGAAACCGCCTGCAACGGCTGCGGCAAGTGCGTAGAGGTGTGCCCGGTTCAGGCGGCGGCGCTCGTTTCAGCCGAAAACCCTTTGCAGCCGCACCGCAAAGTCGCCCGCATCGACGAGCGCATCTGCCTCGGCTGCGGCTTGTGCGTGCGTCGTTGCGGAAAAAAGGCGCTGCGTTTGATCGCCCGCGCGCAGCGGGTCATTACGCCGCTGGACAGCGCTCACCGCGTCGTCGTGATGGCCGTCGAGCGCGGCAAACTGCAGGATATTTTGTTCGACAACCGCGTGCTGTGGAGTCATCGTGCTCTGGCGGCCGTAGCCGGCGTCATCTTGCGGCTGCCGCCGCTGCAGCGGGCCATGGCGAGCCGGCAGTTCAAGTCGCGGTGGCTCGAGGTGCTGATTCAGCGCTGGGGAGATTGAATCTAGGGGCGACCGCAAAGAAAAAACAGAGTGAACTTTTCGAGCGGTTCTGCTGTTATATCCGGCGCTCCGCCGCACGGCCGCAGGCCGTCGGTTTTCCGCTGTTGAACCTTTGGAAAAGCTTTTAGAACTCGAGGTCCTATGATTGCTCTGAAAATCTTGGCCAAGCTGATCAAGGCGCTGCGATCGAACCAGTCTCCGGGGCAACTGGCCGGGGGCTTTGCCTTGGGAATGATCCTGGGCCTGACGCCGCTGATGAACCTGCACAATCTGCTGGTGATCCTGATCCTCATCGTCGTCAACGTCAACCTGGGCATGGCTTCGCTGGCGTTCTTGGTTTTCAGCCTTTTCGCCTATCTGCTCGACCCTTTGTTCCATAACCTCGGCTGGCTGCTGCTGGTGGAGGCCGAGTCGTTGCGGCCGCTGTGGGTCTTTTGCAGCACTCAGCCCGTGTTGGCCTGGGCCAACCTCAACAACACCGTGGTGCTCGGCAGCTTGGTGAGCTCATTGATTTTGTTCGTGCCGGTCTATTTTCTTTTCAAAGCTTTCGTTCGAGTTTACCGTGAAAAAATCGATCCCCATGTGCAGCAGTTCAAGGTGATGCAAATCATTAAAGGTTCGAAGCTCGTGCAACTTTATGAGCGAATCAGTTCCTTGGGAGAATAAAGCCGTGCGTTGGAAAGGCCTGCTTTTTTTGGCGGTTGTCGCCGTCGTCGTCATCGTGCTCAACCTCATTTTCACCGATCGTTGGCTGGAACGCCGCCTGGAAGGCATGGGAACATCGCTGGTGGGGGCCAAGGTCGAAATCGACAACCTCGATTTTTCTTTCGTCGGTCTGCACCTGCGCTGGGACAGCCTTCAGGTGACCAATCCGAAAGCCACGATGAAGAACATTTTGACCACCGGTCGAACGGAATTTAACCTTGACTTGAAGGCGCTTCTGCAGAAAAAGGTGGTCATCGAAAACGTTCAGATGACGTCGGTCACTTCCGGTACCGACCGCACCACCGACGGCCGCGTGCCTCGGCGCGAAAAGCCCAAAGAGCCGAGCAAACCGAACATCATCACCAAAACGATCGACCGCATGGCGCAGCAGGTCACCGAATCGGCGACGTGGAACCTGGACGAGCTCGGAAAAAAGATGAACGTCGACAGCCTTATCGCTCTGCTCGACCTGCAATCGCCGCAAAGGATCGATTCGCTGCGCTCTGTACTCGAGGGCCGTTATGCTCATTGGGACAGCCTGTTCGCGGCGGTCAATTGGAGGCGCGACCTCGATTTTTTCGAAACGCGGCTGACGGCCGTCAGACCGGATGAAATCCGCAGCCTCGAAGACCTGGAAGAGGCGCTTCGAACCGTGCGGCAGGCGCGCGCCAAGTTCGATTCTTTGCAAAAGGCGATCACCGAAACCGGCAGCCGGCTGAAGAACGACCTGCGCTCCTCGGCCGACGGCGTCATGCTGGCGGACGATTGGATCAGGCAAGATATCCGCGGCGCCCTCGACAAAGCGCAGCTGCCCGAGTTCAACCGCGAAAGCATCGCGCGAATGCTCTTCGGCGATCAGGTGCTTGCCCAGGCGGAAGGGGCGTTGTCCACCATCAATACCGTTCGCAGTTACGCCGAAAAGCTGCAGTCCGACAAGCCCAAAAAAGAAAAGCCGCCGCGCTTCAAAGGGCAGACGATCCATTTCGTGGCCCCCAAGGTTTATCCGAACTTTTGGCTCAAGTCGCTCAGGCTTTCGGGGCACACCGCCCGCGGATTCAACATCGAAGGGAGTGTGAAGGACATTGTTTCGCAGCAAAAGATCATCGGCCGACCGACGGTGATGCAGATCGACGCACGTCGCCGCGACGGTGCGTCGGCCAGATTTTTCGGTGTGCTGAACTATTTGACTTCACCGCGGGAAAGTTTTCGCCTCGAAATCGGTCGCATGCCGCTCCAGGGCGTCGAACTCTCCAAGCTTCGTCTGCTGCCGCAGCGGATCGCTTCGGGCAGCGGCCGGCTTATGCTCAGCCTTGAATTGAGCGAAAACGAGGTGAACGGCGAGTTTTACTTTGTCGCCGAGCCTTTAGAGTTCGCCTTCGAAGCGGCGCCGGAAAAGCGCTGGGAGCAGGTCGTCCGGCGCGTCATTTCGGCCGCGGACAAGCTCGATCTTCGCGTAAGGCTGCGCAGCGACGAGGCGCGCACCGTTTTCGCTCTCAATTCCAACCTCGACGATCTTTTTGCCCGCGAGCTCAAGGCGATGGCGGGCGAAGAAGTGGAAAAGGCCAAAGCGCGGATCGAATCCTATGTGAACGGCAAGGTGAAGCAGGGGCGGGCTCAGCTCGAAACGCTGGTGAACGCAAAAACGGCTTCGCTGCAGGCGGAATATGCCTCTTTAGAAACGCTGCTGAACGACCGCGGACGCCTCTTCGAAGAGAAGCAGCGGCAGCTTCAGGAAAGGATCGAGGAAGAGAAAAAGAAGGGGCGGCAACGGCTGGAGGACGAAGCCAAGAAGCGGCTCAAAGGCATCGGCCGCTGAATCGCCGCCCTACATCGCGTCTTCGGAGCGCTTGGCCTCGTATTTCGAGGGGCATTTGAGCATGATTTTGCTCGCTTCAAAGACTCCTTCGTCGCCTAAACGGCCTTCGAGCACCGCCTCCTGTGCTTCCGCCAATTGATCCGGCCGTATGCCGCGATAGCGGACCCGCAGCGTGTCGTTCCCCTCGATCATTCGGAAAGAAAGTACGCGGCTCTCGGCGCTGTAGGTGATGGAGGCCGGATCGACGATGCCGTGAAGGCGGATGCCGCGGGCGGGTGAAAGGTCGGTTCGCGCCTTGAACTCGGAGACGGTCAAATAATAAGCGGCTCCGACGCGCAGGCCGTCGTAAATGATATAGCCGAGGGCGGCAATAATGACCGCGACGCCGACGGCGACCTTGGGTTTCATGGACACCTCATATTCATATGTTGTTCGCGCCAATGTACGTAAAACAGAAAAGCCGCGCAAGCTGCAGTTGCGGCTCGGCGGTACGGAGGTACGGTGAATCGTGACTATTCGGGGCGGGTGCTGCGTCCCGCCTGGGTTCGAGTCGATCTCGACGCTATTACGAACAACGTGCGCCGCATCAAAGAATATTTGGGAACGGTAAAGCTGCTGAGCGTGGTCAAGGCCGACGGTTACGGTGCCGGTGCCGTAACGGCGGCGCGCACCATTGCGGCGGCAGGGGCCGATTATCTCGGCGTGGTTTGCCTGGACGAAGCCTATGAACTTCGCCGCGCCGGCATTTCGACGCCCATTCTCAACACCGGCGCCGTCTTCCCCGATCAGGCGGAAGACGTTCTGGACCTCGAAGTCGAGCAAATGATCGACGGCTTCGAAACAGCCGCGGCCTTGTCGGCCGCCGCCGTAAAATCCGGGCGCACCGCCTCCGTTCACTTTAAAATCGATACCGGCATGAGCCGCTACGGCGCTCCTTTCGCCTCAGCCGTGGAGGAGATGGAACGCATCGCCGCGCTGCCTTCGCTCAAAATCGTCGGCGCCTTTTCACATTTTCCCATGTCCGATGCGTTAGACAAGAGCTTTGCGCTTCTTCAAATCGAGCGGCTGCAGGCCGTACGCCGCACCGCCGAGCAAAAGGGCCTCCGTATTCCCCTTTGGCACCTTGCCAACAGCGGCGGCACCTTGGACTTGCCGCAGGCCCACTTTGACATGGTGCGCGTGGGTCTGATGAACTACGGCTACTGGCCTTCGGCCGAGGTTCGGCGGCCTTTTACGCTGCAGCCCGCCCTCAGCCTTCAGGCGCGCATCGTGGCGGTCCGGCGCATCAAGCGCGGCGACAGCGTGGGCTACGGGCGCAAGTTCATGGCGGAAAAGGATGAACGCATCGCGGTGCTGCCGATCGGCTATGCCGACGGCTACGACCGGGGTTTGAGCAAGATCGGGACGGTGTTGTGCAAGGGGCGGCGGCTGCCCATCATCGGCGGCTTGTGCATGGATGCCGCGTTCGTCAAGATCACCGAGTACGACGACATCGGTGTGGGCGACACCGTGACTCTGATGGGCATTGAGGGGGGAGAAGAGATTTCGCCGCACGACATTGCGGCGCTGATCGGTTCGGTTTCCTACGAGGTTATTTGCAGACTGGGCCGCCGGCTGCCGCGGGTCTATGTCCGTAACGGACGCATCGAGTCCGTGCGCAACGAACTCACCGCCTGAACGGGATCGTCAGGCCTCTACTCGGCGAACCGCGGGGTCGGTAAAGACGTCGAACTCGTCGCGGCTGGTCGTGGAGAACTCGGAAATTACCGCTCCTTCATCGCCCGCCTGGAACCAGTGCAGCGTATTAGGGGGCAGGGTGTACTGCTCGCCGGGATTCAGAACGATTTCATGAAAGACCGTAAAGGCCGAACGCTTGTCCTGCGGCAGCCGTGCCGCCGGCGAGGGCGCAGGTTCGCCGGGGACGTAGAGAAAAACCCGCCCTCGGCGGCAGCGGAAGGTTTCCTCTTTGCCGGGTTCATTAAAGACCGGCGGATGGCGATGTTCGGGGCAGATTTGCCGCGGCAGCAGCACCAGTTCTTTGGCGCACACCCGTGCGGTGTTGACGTAGGTGAGAATGGCCAGACCGATCTCTTCGAATCGGCCCAGCCCCAGGTCGGTCACTTCGATGCCGCGCTTTTCCTCATCCGTCAACACGATGCCGGCTTGGTTCAACATTCGAACGGCCGCCTCACGCGCGCGGCTGCGTGTTGCCTCATCCATATGGTTCCTCCGATCAGAACTGAGCGGGTGAATAGCCTTCTACGATGAACAGAGTTGTGGTGCCGAATCCCTTGATTTCCATCGGCGGCAGGCGGCGGACGGCGATGCGGCCTTTCAGTCCTGCCAGCGTCCGCTCGCTGATGATGATCTGCCGCGGACCGGCAGCCGCCACCAGGCGCGCGGCGAAATTCATGTTCGACCCCACCGCCGTATAGTCCTTGCGTTCGTAGCTGCCGATCTGGCCGAGCACCACCTCGCCGGTGTGAATGCCGATGCCGATGTCCAGGTGCGGTCTGCCGGCTGCTTCCCACTCTTTGTTGACCAGCGCCAGCTCCTTCTGCATCTGCAGCGCCGCTTCGACGGCCATGAGTTCGTGAGAGCCGGTGGGATTGGATTGCGTAAAGAGAGCCACCAGTTGGTCGCCGACGTATTTATCCACCATGCCGCCGTGACTGATAACAATAGGGGTGACGACGCTAAAGAAATCGTTGAGCATACGCACGGCCGTGGTCGGGTCCATGTCCTTGGTCAGGCGGCTGTAGTCGCGGATGTCGGCGAACATCATGGTGATCTCGATGCGGCGGCCGATGCTTCGGTCCGGGCGGCGCCCCATCAGCGCCTCTTCTACATCGCGGCGCGCCTCGGTGCCGACCAGGCGACTGAGACGGTTCAGCTTTTCGTTTTGAAAAAGGAAGCTGCCGATGATGCGGTTCACCGATTCGACCAGGGAGAGGTCCTGCAGGGAAAAACGCGAGCCGTCCGTTTTGTTGATCAGCACCGTGGCCCCCAAAAAGCGATCGTTGATGTACATGGGCGCCGCCAGTATGGATTCGATTTCCGACGAGGGCAGCGCGTGACGAAGCAGCGGTCGCTTTTCTTCTTTTGCCTGGCGAATGAGACCGCCGATGAGGCGATAGTCGTTTCGGCTCATGGGGAGGTTGCCGCGGATCGTTTTGCCGCCGGGAAGGTGGCGGTCGCTCTCGGAATCGTAAACGGTGATAAAGCCGACGACGGCGTCCACCGAGTCGATGACGGTGGCGATCATTTTGTCGAGCGCTTCATTCTGATCGTCCGTCTGTTCGCGGATGTCGTCGAGGGTTTTTAGAACGCGGTTTTCGAGAGCGATCAAGCGGTGTTCGCGGCGCTTCACCCAATCGTAGATGACGCCGGCCATGCGTCGTTCGACCAACGTGAGGACGATGTCGTCATAGTCGCCGAAGGCGCCGCTGGTCTTGTTGGCCAAAATGATGGCGCCGAGCACGGAGGAGGAGCGGCAGATCGGCAGCGCCAGCATGTTGTCGAAGGGCGCGGCGGACGACTCCTGCGTTGTGCGTCCCTCGGCGGTAACTCGGGCGGAAACGGTCAAAAGCAGCTCGTCGGGAACGGTGCTGCCGCCGCGGTCGTAGCGGGCCAACAGACGCTGCCGTTCGTCCTGGTCTTTAACCGTAACCGCTGCGGTCTGAACGTCCAGCAGTTGCGCCAGTTGATGCAGAAGCGTGGGCAGAAACTCGGTGACTTCGCCGTCGTGGTCGCAGAGGTCGTGGATGTGCAGCACCAATTTGAACAGCGCTGCGGCTTCGGGAGAACGGACGATTTGTTTCCAACGATCGGGCATGACCGGCTGCTCGTGCTTTTTCATGGGCCGTCAGGCGTATCGTACGTTTGTTGAAAACGGCGAATACAGATCATACGGCTTTTTCGCCGAGATGAACGGGAGAAAACACGGTCCACTCATAGGTTGACGTTCTCTCCGTAGCGATAGCCTTCGATGAGCATTTTCCGTAGTTCTGCGGCGCTGAGGTTGCGATGCAGACGGCCGTTCTCGGCCAACGAAATTTGGCCGCGCTCTTCGGAAACCACCACGATCAGGGCATCGGATTCCTGCGACAGCGTCAGCGCCGCCTTGTGGCGGGTTCCGTATTCGAGCTCGGAAAAGTCCTGCTGCGAAATGGGCAGCAGGCATTTGGCCGCTTCGATGAGGTCGTTCTGAATAACGACGGCGCCGTCGTGGAGCGGCGAACGCGGGTTAAAGATGGAGAGGATGAGGGCGGGCGAAACTTCGGCCTGCAGCCGCGTTCCGGTCTCGATGATGTGCCTCAGGCCGGTTTCGCGCGCCATCACGATGAGCGCCCCGTAACCGCGGTCGCACAGTTCAACGGCGCTCTCCACCACCTGGTCGATCACACGGCTGCCGCTTACTTTGATGAAGAAGCGCATGATACGGCTCTGGCCGAGGGTGATCAACAGACGGCGGATTTCCGATTGAAAGATGATGACAAAGGCGACCAACCAAACCGTGCGCACATTGTCGAAAATCCAACTCATCCCCTTCATCTGCAGCAGGGGCGCCAGCGCCGAAGCAATGAGAATGAAGACCAGTCCCACCAGCATTTGAACGCCGTAGGATCCGCGGAGAAAGTTGTACAGGCGATAGATGATGTAGGCCATCACGGCAATGTCGAGAATGTCCATTACCGTGACCGGTAAGAAGCCGATGTGAAACAGCACCAGCCGCACGATCAGGCCTCCGCAAGCGGCAGCCGGCCGGCGACGGCTTCGGCGATGAGGGCGGCTCGTTTGGCGGCGCGAACATCATGCACGCGCACGATGCGCGCGCCCTTAAAGACGGCCAGAGCAACGGCGGCAAGGGTGCCTTCCAGCCGCTCATGGGGCGGAAGGTCGAGCACTTTGCCGATGAACGATTTGCGCGACGGCCCGATGAGCAGCGGCCGCCGCAAAACCGCAAACTCTTCCAGCCGGCGCAGGATTTCCAGATTGTGCGCCGCCGTTTTCCCAAAACCGATGCCGGGGTCGACGACGATTTTCTCCCGCGCCGCTCCGGCGGCCGTGACCGCCCGAATTCGTTCCTCCAGCGCCGAAATGATGTCGTTCACCACGTCTTGATAGATCGGATTGAGCTGCATGGTGCGCGGTTCCCCCTGAATGTGCATGAGAACCAGACCGGCGCCCGTCTCGGCCACGGTCTGCGCCATTAGGGGATCGGCGAGGCATCCGCTGATGTCGTTGACCACCTGGGCGCCTGCGGCAAGCGCCCTTGCGGCGACGGCGGCTTTGCGCGTGTCGACGGACAGCGGCAGTGTGGTCTTCTGTGACAGTTTTTCGATGACCGGCACGACGCGGCGCAGCTCCTCGTCAAGGGGAACGGGCTCTGCCCCCGGCCGTGTGGATTCGCCGCCGATGTCGAGAAGGTCGGCGCCCTCCTCTTCGAGCCGCAACGCTCGATCAACGGCTCGTTGAACGTCGTCGTAGCGCCCGCCGTCGTAAAAAGAATCCGGCGTGACATTGACGATGCCCATGATCAGCGGCCGATTTGCCGTGTCCAGAACGCGGTCGGCGATCGACCACAGCGAAGGATTGGGGTTCTCCGGCGTCATCTCTCCATGTCAGTTTTGCGCCGGCGGTTCCTCGGCCGCAGCTTCGGCGGAACGACGTCGCCGCCGAGGAGCCGGCTTTTTAGGTTTGGGCGGTTCGAGCGGTTCGCCCTGCATGATACGGTCGATTTCCTCGCTGTCGAGGCTCTCGCGCTCCAACAGCGCCTGCGCCAAGCGATGCAGCGTGTCGACGTGTTCGGTCAGCAGCTTGTCCACGTCCTGCTGCGCTTCGAGAACGAGGCGGCGCACTTCGCGGTCGATCATTTGCGCCGTGGCCTCGCTGTAGTCACGGTGCTGGGCGATTTCGCGGCCGAGAAAGATCTCCTCCTGTTTTTCGCCGTAGGTCACCGGTCCCATTTCGTCGCTCATGCCCCATTCGCACACCATTTTGCGCGCCAGCTCGGTGGCCCGTTTGATGTCGTCGCCGGCACCGGTGGTGTATTCGTTAAAGATGAGCTTTTCGGCCTCGCGGCCGCCGAGAAGCTGGCGCAGCATGGCCAGGCAGTAGGTGCGGGAGTAGCTGTGCTTCTCGTCGATCGGCAGGGTCCAGGTCACGCCGAGAGCCCGACCGCGCGGAATGATGGTCACTTTATGCACCGGATCGGAACCGGGCGTCAGGCGGGCAATCAGCACGTGGCCGGCCTCGTGATAGGCGGTGCTCCGCTTTTCGCGCTCGCTGATCAGCAGGCTCTTTCGTTCGGTGCCCATCACCACTTTGTCTTTAGCCTCTTCAAAGTCTTCCATTTCTACGCGCTGTTTGTTCTTGCGGGCCGCCAACAGCGCCGCTTCGTTCACCATATTCGCCAGATCGGCCCCGGAAAAGCCCGGCGTGCCTTTCGCCAAAATGCTCAAGTCGACATCGGGACCGAGCGGAATCTTGCGCGTGTGAACCTTGAGGATGCCTTCGCGGCCGCGCACGTCGGGGCGGTCGACGACGATCTGACGGTCGAAGCGACCGGGCCGCAGCAGAGCGGAATCAAGGACGTCGGGGCGGTTGGTCGCCGCCAGAACGATGACGCCGTCGTTGGAGGTGAAGCCGTCCATTTCCACCAACAGTTGATTGAGGGTTTGCTCGCGTTCGTCGTGGCCGCCGCCCAGCCCGGCGCCGCGATGGCGGCCTACGGCATCCAACTCATCGATAAAGATGATGCAGGGGGCGTTCTTTTTGCCCTGTTCGAACAGGTCGCGCACGCGCGAGGCGCCCACACCGACGAACATTTCGACAAAATCGGCTCCGGACATGCTGAAGAACGGCACCCCGGCTTCGCCCGCCACGGCCTTGGCCAAAAGCGTCTTGCCGGTTCCCGGAGGCCCGAGAAGCAGCGCCCCTTTGGGAATCTTGCCGCCCAGGCGCTGAAACTTTTCCGGCTCGCGCAGAAAGTCGATGATCTCGCGCAGCTCCTGTTTGGCTTCGTCGGCGCCCGCCACGTCGTTAAAGGTCACCTTCGGGTAGTTGTCGTTGATCAACCTCGCCCGCGATTTGCCGAAGTTAAAGATGCCCGACTGGCCGCCGGCCTGCATTCGGCGCATAAAGTAGATATACATGCCGAGGAACAGCAGCCACGGCAGCGCCTGGATCAGAATGGTCAAAAGGCTGGGCGAAGCGGATTTGAAGCTGATCTTCATCGAACTGGTGCTGCGCCATTTTTCCACCGTGTCGAAATCGGGCGTTTTGGGCAAAATCACCTTAAAGGTCGCGGGTTTCGTCTGATCGTCCGCCGCCTTGAACTTGCCGACGATGACGTTCTCCTCTACGCGGATTTCTTCGATGTCGCCCGCCTCGAGGTGTTTCATGAAATCGTTGTAAATGAGCAGGGTCTGTTTGCTTCGCTCTCCGGAAAACTGCTGCGAGATGATCAGGGCGATGACGAAAAGGCCGATCCAAAAGAGCAGTGATCGCGAAGCCCTGCCCCACTGCGGCGCCCCAGGCTCTTGTCCCGGCCTCTGCGGACGCTGCGGCTGCCTGGGCTCGTCTGAGCGAAAGAAAACGTTGTGAAAAGGGATGAAATTCATGAAAAGCTTTCTACCTTTCAGCTAATCTAAGATGTAAACCGCCGGCAGATTGCGCAGCAGTTGTTTGTAATCCAAGCCGTAGCCGATGACGAACTCGTTGGGAATTTCAAAGCCGACATAATCGATGTGCCGCGGATAGCGCACGTTGTCCTTTTTGTAGAGCAGTGTAACGTAGCGCAGCGACGCCGGTTTCATTGCCGCGAACATTTGCTCCATGTATTGAAGCGACAAACCGGTGTCCACAATGTCTTCCACCACCAGAACGTGACGGCCGGTCAGGTCGGCGTCGATGCCCTTCAGCACTTTGACGCGGCCCGACGACACCTTTTCGTCGCCGTAGCTCGACAGCTTGATGAAATCGATCTCCAGATCGATTTCGATGGCGCGAACCAGATCGGCAATAAAGATGAAGCAGCCGTTGAGCACGCCGATGACGATCGGGTCTTTGCCACGATAGTCGGCGGTGATTTCGCGCCCCAACTCGGCGATTCGTTCTTGCAGTTTCTCTTTCGGTATAAGGACGCGAAAGTCGCCGTCGTATACCGCTTTTTCAAAGATCGATTTGCCCGCCATGTTTCCTGAGGGTTAACTTGATGATCTTTTGAGTTGTTTCGGTTATTTTATAAGGATCCGCCGACCGCACCCCGCAAACCCACACAATGCCCGTACGGCATTCCAAGATCGGCAGGCGGCGGCGTTCCGCAAGCGGAATCTTGGCGTCGATCAGCAGATCGGATACTTTGCGTCGTCCGCGGCCGTTGATCGGCACCAGGACGTCGCCCGGCTGAACGGTGCGCACGCGATAGGGCGGGAGAGCGGCGTCGGCGTCGATGTACTCTTCCATCGCGCTCTTTGGTGCAGGTGTTAACGGCGGCGCCGTCGGCGATATTTCGAGCAAATAATCGTCCCACAGAGGAATCACGCCTTCCAGACGGTCGAAAGAGACCGGCTGCGGAAGGGGGCGTCGGCGCTCGATGGTCAACAGACCCTGCGACGCCGAAAGCTCCAGCGATCGAGTCAAAGAGTAGCTGCGGCCGGAGTAACTCTTTGTCAGAAAACGGCTGAAATTTTCCCACACGGAAAAAGAAAGCGTTCGCGGATCCTCGCCCATTTGTTCCAAGACTCGCTGTAATATTAGTCTTTGCAGAGAGTTAAAGTACGCCAAAAACGCCTGAATATCAAGGACTATTTTCTCTTTCTCCTGTTCTACAAGGCAGTTCGTCAAGGCCTCTTCGGCCGTATGCTGAAGAACGCATTCCGCATCCTCAGCCGAGCATGCCGTACGGCAGAGTGCCTCGACGATGCGCGGATTGTATTGCTCCAGGACGGGCAGGAGGTCCAAGCGAATGCGGTTTCGGCGGAAACGGCGGTCATAGTTCGAGGCGTCCTCGCGAAAGCCGATGCCGTGGACGGCGGCAAAGGCGGCCAGTTCGGATCGACGGATAAAGAGGAGCGGCCGAATAAAGATCCCCCGCTGCATCGGAATGCCGCGCAGCCCGGAGATGCCGGCGCCGCGAAGCAAATGATCGAGAACGGTTTCCGCTTGGTCGTCGGCGGTGTGAGCCGTGGCGATGCGCTGCAGCTTGGCCTGCCGTGCGGCCCGCTCGAAGAACTCGTAGCGAAGCGTGCGGGCCGCGGTCTCCAACGACAACCGCGCGGTTTGCGCATAGGCCGAAACATCGCCGTGGTCGCTCAGAAACGGCAACCCCGCCTCCTTACAGACGCGGGCGACGGCCGCTTCGTCTTGGTCGGATTCGCGGCCGCGCAGGCGGTGATTGAAGTGAAGAACGACCAGCTCCGGTCGCGGTGCTTCGAAGCGGCGGAAAAGCTCGAGCATCACCATGGAATCGCGGCCGCCGGAGACCGCCAAACCCACGCGCTCTCCCGGTTCATAGAGGCTGTGATTCAGACAGAAATCCTGAACCTTGCGAGGTAAATCGTCGATCTTCACCTTGGAGTTACTCCGCCTCGAGTTTGAAAAGGCTTTACTTGTCGTGAAATGCGAAATACTTGTTTCCCTGGCACGCCGCTGTATTCCCTTCTTGCTGCAGATGAAAGCTCTGAGCTTCCTCGTCGACGGGATATTTCGGATTCGGCTCGCCGCCGCTTCTCAACATTCGGCGGCAAGGCAGGATGTCTTGGACTCCCATGGATCGTTCTTCTTCGGCTTCGCGGCCGGCCGAACGGACAAAGATGCCGGCGGACGGACGGTGACGGCGCCGGGTTTATGCGCCGGACGACATGTATTATCGTTGCTCGTCATCACCTTGCCCCAGGGAAGGCGCTCCATGAGTTCGCTGACCCCGCGCAAAAGCCGCCGCTTCATCTCCTGCCGACATCTCTTTCAGCAAAACGGCCTTCCGTCCCGCATAAGAAGCCGTTGCGGAGAAGCCTCTTTCTGCGTACATTGGGCGGCAAACGGAGTCGACCATGAACATATCGGACAAACTCAAATCGCTTGAAGAACTCGTGCACATTCGCCGCGAGGCGCGCGCCGAAGGCAGGCGGGTGGTATGGACCAACGGTTGTTTCGACATTCTGCACGCCGGTCATGTGCTCTATTTGCAGGCGGCGAAGGCGTGCGGCGACCTTTTGGTGGTCGGCGTGAACAGCGACGCTTCGGTTCGTCGAACGAAAGGCCCGAAACGGCCGATCGTCAATCAACAGGAACGGCTCATTGTGCTGGCGGCGCTGACGGCCGTCGATTATCTGGTGCTTTTCGACGACAACTCTCCGCTGCGGCTGATCGCCGCCCTAGAACCGGACGTCTATGTAAAGGGCGGCGATTATAACCTCGACACCATCAATCAGGAGGAGCGGCGGCTGGTGGAAAGCTACGGCGGCTCCATCGAGCTGCTGCCCGGTGTGCCCGGCGTTTCCACCAGCTCCATCATCGATAAAGTGCTCCAGGCCTACCGCTGAGCTATTCGGCAAAGCGCGACACGATGGTCAGGTTCTGATGATTGTAGACGTCCTTGCCCTCGGCGCTGTACATGTAATCCAAGCGTGACTTGTAGAACTCGGTGATGCGGCCGCGCACCATCTTCAGCGTGCTGTTCAGGAAGCGGTTCTGCTCCGTGAACGGCTCTCCCAACAGAGCGAACGATGCCGGCAGCCATTTCGACGGAAAGAGTCCCGCTTGACTGCCGCTGCGGAATTCTTCGATCGCCTCCTCGAAAAGGCGGACGGCAGCCCGCTGACCCTCGGGCGTTTTGACCGAAAGCCCCTTCTCCGACAGCGCCCGCAGCACTGCCGCCTGGTTCGGCACGATCAACGCCACGGTATAAGGCGATTGGTTGTTGTAGAGCATCATCTGATCGATGAACTCGCTGTGGCTGCACAGGGTCTCTTCGATGCCTTCGGGGCTGTATTTTTCGCCGTCGTTGCTGATGAGCAGGCTCTTTTCACGACCCAGGACGTAAAGAAAACCGTCTTTGTCCAGGTAGCCGAGGTCGCCGGTGTAAAGCCAGCCGTCGCGCAGCGCCTCGCGGGTCGCCTTTTCGTTGTTCCAATAGCCGGCCATCACGTTTTCGCCCTTGACGATGATCTGCCCTTTTTCGCCCACCGGCAGCTCGCGGCCCGCGTCGTCGACAATCTTGAGCTCCAGATTGGTGACGACGGTACCCGAGGAACCGAGCTTGTGCCGCTTGGGAACGTTCGCGGAAATGATCGGCGCCGCCTCCGTCAGGCCGTAGCCTTGAAACATGGGTATGCCGATGGCATAAAAGAACCGCTGCAGCTCGATGTCGAGCAGCGCGCCGCCGCCGATAAAGAACTCGAGCCTGCCGCCGAAATTCTCACGGATTTTGCTGAACAGAATCTTGTCATAAAGCGCCAAAAGCGGTTTCTTTAGTTTGCGCAGCCCCTTGCCGCGATCCCAGCCGATGCCGTTGTATTCGTAAGCGGTCTTGAGCGCCTTCTGAAAGAGCTTTTCCACTTTGGGGCCCTTTTGCCGGATGCCTTTTTCGATGTTCTTGCGAAAGTTGGCGGCCAAGGCCGGAACGCTGAGCAGAAACACCGGTCGTATTTCCTTGATGTTGATGGGGATGTTCTTCAAAGTCTCCATGGGGGTGGCGCCCACCTGCACCGACGCCATCGAAGCGCCGTTGTTCATCAGCGTATAGATGCCGGCGGTGTGGGCAAAGGAGTGGTCCCACGGCAGAATGAGCAGCGAGCAATACCACTCGGGGATCGGCAGCAGCGAGGAAGCCTGTTCCACGTTGGCGGTATAGTTGCGGTGCGTCAAAATGATGCCCTTCGGGTCGGCGGTGGTGCCCGAGGTATAGCAGATGTTGGCCGGGTCGTTTTCCTTCACCTCGTCGCGCCGTTTTTCGAACTCGGGGCGGCGATTCTGCAGAAATTCGTCGCCGCGGCGATAGAGCTCTTCGAGAAAAATCACGTCTTCGACCGGCCCTTCCATGGGATCGAGCAGAATGATCTTTTCCAAATCGGGAAGGTCGTTCTTTATGGCCAGTACCTTTTTCGCCTGATTCTTGGACACCACGGCCAAACGGCAGCCCGAATGAGCCAGGCGAAATTTGAGTTCGGAAAGCTCTTCGATCTTTACGGACAGCGGCACATTGATCGCACCTGTGTAAAGAATGCCGAGCTCGGAGATCACCCAGTCGTTGCGCCCTTCGGAGATCAGGGCAATGCGGTCGCCTTTGCGAATGCCGTAATCCAGCAGTCCGGCGGCAAAGCGGCAGACCGACCGGTGAATATCCTTGTAAGTGGTTCCCTCATAGCGGTCTGTCTTCTTTTCCCACATGAGAATGTTGTCGCCGTACTTTTGCACGCTTGCTTCGAACATCTGCACCAACGTTCTCTCGCTCACGGTCGGTCTCCTTACATTGTTCGTCAGAGTTTGCGGTTCGGCTGCAGTGGAAAGCGTTTTCTTTTAGTGGAAAAATTTGTAAGTTGCGGCTGAATCTAATGGAAATACGACCGTTAGTCAAGCCTTTTCTCGCTGCGAGGGAAAACGTGGGTCGACTGCTTGAAGAGATTGTGGAAAGGGTACGGGCGGCGAGCGACATTGTGGAAGTGGTTTCCGGTTACCTGAATCTGCGCCGCAAAGGGCGGAATTGGTTCGGGCTCTGTCCCTTTCACCACGAAAAGACGCCTTCGTTCAGCGTCAACGAGGAGCTGCAGATTTTTCACTGTTTCGGCTGCGGCGCCGGCGGCAACGTCTTTACCTTCATCATGCGCATGGAAGGCGTTACGTTCATCGAGGCGGTGAAGCTTCTTGCGGGCCGCGCGGGCATTCCTCTTCCCGAGGACGAAGAGAACCTGGAAGAGTACCGCACCAGGGAGGCGCTCTATTTTGCCAATCGCCTGGCGGCGGACTATTTTGCGGCCGCCCTGCGCAGCGAAAGCGGCGCCGAGGCGCGGCGCTATTTACAAAGCCGAGGCATCGAGGAATCGGAGTATGACCTTTTCGGCATCGGCTACGCACCCAACTCATGGGACGGCCTTTTGACGCACGCCGCCGCTCAATCGGTCAAACCCGAGCTTCTCTTCAAAGCGGGGCTGGTGGTGCGTAAGGAGAACGGCGGCTATTACGATCGTTTCCGTGGACGCATTACGTTTGCCGTGCGCGACCTTACCGGACAAGTGGTCGCCTTCGGCGCGCGGCGCCTGGCGGAAGACAATTCTCCCAAATACATCAATTCCCCCGAAACGGACATTTATCAGAAGCGGCTCGTCTTGTACGGGCTCTATAACAGCCGCGACGCCATCCGTCAAGCGGACGAGGTGGTCATTGTGGAAGGGTACACCGACCTGACCAGCCTCTACCGCGTCAACATCCGCAACGTCGTCGCCACCTCGGGCACGGCCCTTACCGAAGATCACGCGCGGCTGTTGCGCCGATACACGGCGAACGCCGTGCTCTTTTTCGATTCGGACAGCGCCGGTTCGGCGGCGGCGCTCCGCGGTGCCGACATTCTGCTGGAAAACGGTATGGAAGTCAAGATCGCAGCAGTTCCCGAGGGCAAAGACCCCGACGAGTTTGCGCGTCGCGCCGGCGAGCAGGCCGTGCGCCGCCTTTTGCGCGACGCCTTGCCGCTCATCGAGTTCAAACTGAAGCGTTTCGAGCTCTCGGCGTCGCTCGGCTCTTCTTCGCAAAAGGCCGAGATGACGCGCGAACTGATCGGCTCCGTGGCCAAGATCGCCGATCCCATTCGCCGTTCTTTTGTGATTCGCGACCTGGCCGAGCGGCTGCATATCGATGAAGTTTTTCTGCGCGCCGAGGCGGCGAAATGGGAGCATCGTACGAACGAGCGCGTGATGGCAGCGTCCGCCGGCTCCGAGCTCAAGACGCCGGAAACGCGGCGCGCGAGCGCCGAGATCGGCCTGCTGGAAGTCGCCGTCTGCCGCCCCGAAGTTATTCCTATGATCCTGGTGAATCTGAACCTCGACGACATCGCCGACCCCGAAATCCGCGCCGTTTTCGATCGGTTTGCGCATCAAAAGGTCGATCCGACGACCTTTCGCCCGCAGGAGGTTTTGGCTTCGATTCAGGATCCTTCGGTTGCCGCCCGCCTTTCGGCGCTAATGCAGCAGAAGGAGCCTTTCCCCAAGTATCGCGAGTTCACGCGTGACTGTTTGATCAACCTGCACATGGCGCTGATCGACGAAAAGATACGCCGGCTCAAGGAGCGCATGCAGAGCGAACCGGCAACCGCCGAAACACTGGACGAGCTGCGTTACCACCTGAAGCAACGGGAAAAAATCCGCAGCGGCGAACATTTGGTCATTCCCAAGGACGAATCATCAGCTTGAAGAAACGCCGCCCTTTCATCGCCCGGCTTCGCCGCCGGATGAAAATTCTATGGGAACATTTCAAGGTTCCGGCACCTTTGATATCCGCCGCGCTTCGCGTGAGCGGCCTTTATGAAAAAGGTCGAAGGCAGGCTCTCGAGGTCAGGTTGGTGCGGCGACGCGTCGCCTTTCGAAACCTGCCGTCGGCCTTCGACGGTTTTCGCCTGCTGATCCTCGGCGATCTGCACATCGACGACGAGCAGGGGCAGGCCGACAGGCTGAGCGCGCTGCTCGCGGAGGTCGAAGCGGATGCTATGCTGCTGCTGGGCGATTATCGCCGGCGCATCTCCGGCCCTCATCGCGAGGCGGTCGAACGAACGCGCCGCATCGTCGCCGCCGCCCGCGTAAGCTGCGGCTGCTATGCCGTTCGCGGCAATCACGACTCGCCCGAGCTTATGGATGAACTGGCTTCCGACGTCGTGGTGCTGCGCAACAGCGTCGCGGTGCTTCAGCGTGACGACCAACGGCTGTGCCTGCTGGGCGTCGATGACGCCCACTACGACGGCGCCGCCGATCTTCAGGCCGCCGTTGCCGCAGCGCCGCCCCAAGCGTTCAAGGTTCTGCTCGCTCACACGGCTGAACTCTACCGTGAAGCGGCGGCCGCCGGCATCGACCTCTACTGCTGCGGTCATACGCACGGCGGACAGATTCGTATCGCAGGGCGGCCGGTGATCACCAATACGCGCGCCCCGCGGCAATGGGCTTACGGCTTTTGGAACTGCAACGGCATGGTGGGTTATACCACCTCGGGCGTCGGCACAAGTGCCGTTTCGGTTCGCTTCAATTGTCCGCCCGAAGTCGTTTTGCTTACGTTGGAAAAGGAAATCGAGGCCGAATGACCGCCATCAATCAACCGACCATCAGCACCCGATTAAAGACGCTTCGCCCCACGCAGGTGGAAGTGAATCTGACGCGTCTGCGCGAAAATTTAGCGGCCATTCGCCGGCGCACCGCCCCCGCCAAGGTGATGCCCATCCTGAAAGCCAACGCCTACGGGCACGGTATGGTGCGCGTCGCCCGATTGATGCAGGAGGATGGGGCCGATTATTTGGGCGTCGCCGTGCTCGAGGAAGGCCTTCTGCTGCGGGAACACGGCATCACCCTGCCGATTCTGGTGCTCGGAGGGGTGTTCGGAAATCAGATTCCTCATTTCATCGAGCACGGACTGGCGATCACGGCTTCCTCGATCGACAAGTTGAAGGCAGTCGATGCCGCCGCGGCGGCCATGCGAACCACCGCCGTGGTGCATCTGAAAATCGACACCGGCATGGAGCGCATCGGCGTTCACTATTACAACGCCGAGAACTTTATCCGCGCGTCGCTCGAGTGCCGGCACGTCTTTGTGGAGGGCATTTACACCCATTTCGCCAATGCCGACGCCGCCGATCTGAGCCACGCCCGACTGCAGCTCGAGCGATTTCATCGGGTTCTGGACATTTACGACCGCCTCGGCGCGCCGCGGCCGCCGCTTGTTCACGCCGCCAATTCGGGCGCCATCCTCCAGTTGCCGGAAGCCTTTTTCGATATGGTGCGCCCGGGCATTATGCTCTACGGCGTCTATCCTTCGCCGCATGTGCCGAGAACCGTGCCGGTGAAACCGGCGTTGACGTGGAAGTCGCGTGTGGTTTATTTCAAGGTTATTCTGCCGAACCATCCCGTGGGATACGGCTCCCGGTGGCAGAGCGATCACCCGGTGCGCGCCGTCACCGTTCCCGTGGGTTACGGCGACGGCTACTTTCGTTCCATGTCGCACAAGGCCCAGGTGATCATCCGCGACAAACGGTACCCGGTCGTCGGCGTGATTTCTATGGATCAGATCGTGGTCAACATCGAGAACGACAGCGCCTACAACGACGATGAGGTCGTGCTGGTGGGCGAAAGCGGCGGCGCTTCGATTACGGTGGAGGAGCTGGCGGAGTGGGCGGGAACCATCCCCTATGAAATCCTTACCAATATCAACACCCGCGTACCTCGGACTTATGTCGTCGAGCCGAAAAGGCGGTAGAAAGCTTCTAAATTCAGAACCGGCAGGCCGTTTTCACGTGCGGTTTGCCGCTGTTCCTCGTTGTTGTAACCCCAGGCGGCCAGGTAAAGGCGAACCCCTGCGGGCTTAATTTTCAGCAGCGTGTCTACCTGGTCGTCGATGTAAAAAAAGCGGTCACAGACGGCAAGGCGTTCGCCGCAAAGCTTTTCGATGATGTCGCGTTTGCCGGCGGCGTCACCGGTTCGGAGGTTCTCCATCGCAAAGTCGACGCCGTGCGCGGCCAGAATCTTTTCAGCAAAGACCCGCTTTTTGCTGGTGATGATACAGAGGTTTTCCTTAGCGGGAAAACGGAGCAGAAACTCTTTCATGCCGGGGTAGAAGGGATTGAGCTCGCCCCACAAATGGGGCGTCTGATCGGAAAAGAGCAGTCGCTGTTGAAAAATGAGCTCTGCAAAGCGGCTGCGCAGCTCGGCGTGCTTTTTGACAAACGCGTCGAAATCGGCTTGATTGTCGACGACGGCGCCCAGATCGATCGCGTGGGCGATGTAAACATAGTCTTCACCGTTGCGGATAAATCGGCGTATGCGTGCCGCCGCGGCGGTCCATCCCGGCGGCAATTCTCGAAAACTTGTTGCCGGAGGCCGGCTGCGGAAACGGGCATAGGCATTATAGCCGTTCAGCAGGCATTCGTTGATGCTGTCGATAATGACGCCGTCCATATCCAGCGCTAAAAGGTCGTTGCGTGGGTCGAAACAAATCTCCATAAAGGCTCCGTTTTCCGGGCCGTATCTTCGGGCCGCTTGTTGTAGTGCTGAGTTCGGCAATGATCGTTGCCGATCGCTTATCGGTTTCGTCAATGGAAATGTAGGTTTTTCGGATGCTTTTTGCAACGGCGTCGGCCGAGGCACGAACTTTTTTTACAAATAAACGTTATGTGCCGCGAAAACGTGAATGAAGAAAAGGCTCGCAGTGCCTTTAGAATTCACAAAGGAGGAGTGCAGATGACAACAATGGGGAGTCCACCTTGCCGCTGCATCGAGTCTTATGATCGTTCTTATTGCCGTGAACATCGGATGGGAGGAAAAGAAATGATGCATCTCAAAGCCGTCATCCTCTTTGCGGTTTTCGCCGCCGCCGCTGCGGCGCAGGAGACCAAAAGCATCACGCTGAATCCGCCGGATACGACGCGCGGATTGCCGTTTATGAAAACCGTCGCGGTTCGGGCGTCGGCGACCCAGTGGTCCGACAAAGAGATCAGTCTGCAGGATCTTTCCGACCTGTTATGGGCGGCCAACGGACTGAATCGCCCCGAGCAGAACAAAACCACCGCCCCTTCGGCCATGAACGCCCACGACGTGGACATTTACGTCTTTATGAAGGACGGCGCCTACCTTTACGACTACAAGAACCACAAACTCGACTTGGTGGTGGAAGGCGATTACCGTAGCGAGATCGTGCGGCAGCGGCCTGCCGCTCCCGACGCGCCCAAACCGGTCGAGCCGCCTCTTCAAATCGTTTTGATTTCGGATGCGGATCGCTTTCCCATCGGAACGCCGGAGGTGCGTTTCGAATGGGGCGCCCTCGACGCAGGCATCATCTCGCAGAACATTTCGCTCTTTTGCGCTTCCGTGGGATTGAAGACCCGGCCGCGCGCCATGATGAACAAGGAGAGAATCCGCGAGCTGCTCAAACTGAAAGAGACGCAGCACATTTTTCTTAATCACCCGGTGACCTGGCCGGTCGAAACATCGCCTGTCAGTAAATAATGGAGAAGAAATGAACATGAAGAGGCACCTGCTGATCATGGTTCTCCTGCCCGTGCTCGCCGCTGCGCAGAAAGTGCCGGCCCCCTATGAGACGGGCATGTGGCCGGGTTTCCGCAGCGCCGCCGTCAGCTTTACCTTCGACGACGGCTGCCGCAATCAATTCGAAAAAGCCGTGCCGCTTTTCAACGAATTCGGATACCATCTGACGCTGTACACCGTCACCCGCTCGGCCGGAATGGGGCTTCCGGACTGGAAAAAACTGCAGGAAGCGGCGGACGCCGGCCATGAGATCGGCGCACATACGCTCACGCATACCTCTTTCGCCGAGCTCAACGATTCGCTGCAGACGCTCGAACTGCGCGATTGCCGCGGTGACATCGAGTCCAACCTCCGAGGCGTCCGCTGCCTCACCATGGCTTATCCTTTCTGTGTTACCGGCAACAAGTCGTTGGTTGCCCAGTACTACCTGGCGGCGCGCATCTGCTCGGGCTCCATCGAATCACGATCGCCGCGCGACTGGACCGCCGTCAGTTCGATCATTTGCGGCGATCTGGGGAGCGTAAAGACGGCGCAGGATTTCATCAGCCGTTACAACGCCGCCGTCAAGCAGAAGGGATGGTGCGTTTTCCTTCTTCACGGCGTGGACAACGACGGCGGTTGGTCGCCGATTTCTTCCGCCGTGCTGCGCAGCACCCTGGAGTATCTGAAGGAACATGATGCCGAATTGTGGACTGCTTCCTTTTCCGAGGTCGTTCGCTACATCAAAGAACGCGACGCCGCGACCTTGACCGAACTCGAAACCGCCGAGGGACTGATTCGGCTGCAGTTGAGCGACGGCCTGGACGACGAGGTATTCGACCTGCCGCTCACGCTGCGCCGGCCCCTGCCCGAAGGGTGGGGCGACGCTGCGGTTCTGCAGAACGGCTCCGTCGTGCCCTCAAAGCTGACCGAAGTTGACGGCGTCAAATTCCTCATGTTCGACGTCGTTCCCGACCGCGGGGAAATCGTGTTGCAGTGCACCGCCCTGTCGCGAGTAATTGAACAAACTCCGGACGGCTTTTCCTTGGAACAGAATTTTCCCAATCCCTTCAATCCGGAGACCGTCATTCGCTTCAAACTGGCCGAGGCGTCCGAGGTACGACTCTATGTCAACGATGCCGCCGGAAAGAGAACCACGACATTGATCACCGACCGCCTCCCGGCAGGAAGCCATTCGGTGACTTTCAGCGCCCGGGACCTTCCGAGCGGCGTATACTTTTATACGCTGGAAACGCCGCAGACCTGCCTGCGGCGAAAGATGCTGCTGCTGCGCTGAAGGGCGCAACCGGAGGACTTGGCTTTAGAACAACCGCATTGGCGAGGCCCTCCGGGAAAGGAAGCAAAAACTATTCAGTTTTGAGTAGGAATTGCTTGACATGAATTTGCGAAAGTGATATATTGTCGCCGAAATTAAGCGAGAAATTGAAATGAAACACGTGTTCGTCAACAACTGGTGGTTCTGGTGGGGCTGGCGCAGCCTATACGGGTGCGGTGGGAGTGAACCAGTCTGACGATCAACCTTAAGTGAAATTCAAGCCCGCTGCAAGTCATCTTGAGCGGGCTTTTTTTTTTAACACGATGTCAAGTCCGGCAAAAGCTTCGCTTCAAAAACCATAACCATCATTTTTGGAGGAGTTCATGACAAAGTACACGCTCAGCGATGCCGAAATTCCGCGCCAATGGTACAACCTGGCGGCCGACCTGCCGAAACCGATGCTTCCGCCTCTTGGACCGGACGGAAAACCGATCTCGCCCGAGATGTTGGCGCCTGTCTTTCCGATGAACCTCATCGAGCAGGAGATGACGACGGAGCGGTGGGTGGACATTCCCGACGAAATTCGGCAAATCTATGCGCTATGGAGACCCACGCCTCTGTATCGCGCCCGCCGGTTGGAAGCGGCGCTCGGCACGCCCGCACGCATCTACTACAAAAACGAAGGCGTCAGTCCCGCCGGATCGCACAAGCCGAACACCGCCGTGGCGCAGGCGTGGTACAACAAACAGTTCGGCATCAAACGACTGACGACCGAGACCGGCGCGGGGCAGTGGGGCAGCGCTCTCTCTTTTGCCTGCTCGCTCATCGGCCTGGAGTGCAAAGTCTTTATGGTGCGCATTTCGTTCGAGCAGAAGCCGTTCCGTCGGCTGATGATGGAAACCTGGGGCGGCAAGTGCGTTCCCAGTCCCAGCACCGAAACGGCCGCCGGCCGCGCCATCCTGGCGGAGAATCCCGATACGCCCGGCAGCCTGGGCATCGCCATCTCCGAAGCGATCGAAGCGGCGGTATCGGATCCGACCGGCCAAACGCGCTACTCGCTGGGCAGCGTGTTGAACCACGTCGTTCTGCATCAAACGATCATCGGCCAAGAGGCCAAAAAGCAGCTTCAACTGGCGGGCGAAAAGAAGGTCGATGTGGTCATCGGCTGCGCCGGCGGTGGCTCCAACTTTGCCGGCCTGGCCTTTCCGTTCTTGGCGGACAAGATCAACGGCGCCGAAATCGACATCATCCCGGCCGAACCAGCCTCCTGCCCGTCACTGACGCGCGCCCCCTTTGCCTACGACCACGGCGACACCGCCAAGATGACGCCGCTTCTTCCCATGTACACCCTCGGTCACAATTTCGTGCCTGCGCCCATCCATGCCGGCGGCCTACGCTACCACGGCATGGCTCCCCTGGTGAGCCACGCGGCAAAGCTGGGTCTGCTTTCGCCCATCGCCATTCAGCAGCTCGAGTGCTTCGAGGCGGCGTTGCTCTTTGCCCGAACCGAAGGCTTCATCCCGGCGCCGGAAACCAGCCACGCCATAGCTGCCGTCATTCTCGAGGCTAAAAAGGCCAAAGAGGAAGGCAAGGAAAAGGTGATCGTCTTCAACTGGAGCGGCCACGGTCTTATGGATCTGCGCGGTTACGAGCTCTATTTGAGCGGGCAATTGAGCAACTATGTCCTGCCGCAGGAAGAGATCGATCGCGCCGCCGAAATGCTCAAGCAGCATCCGCCTGCGGTCGTGAACTAAAACGAAAGGAGGGGGCGTCGAAACGGCGCCCCCAGACAACCATGATCAGCCAATACGACCATTTGGAAGGGCCCTGCTTCCAACTCGGCCATATCGTCACCTTTGCCTACTGCCGCTCGACCGCCGGCAAACAGCCGTGCCGACGTCTTTTCGACTGTTGGTTCCAGCGCTTTCCGGTACAGGAATTCATGCAGGAGCACTTGGACGCCGAAGAGCCGGCAGAGCTTCTGCGCCCTGCGCCGCCCAAGCTCTTTTCTTTGCTCGAGATGATCGAGAGGGCTCGGCGGCTGCAGTCCGCTGATGCCTCCGAAACGGCGAAAGAATAAGCAGCTGCGGACCTCAGCGCAGCGCCGTCCCGCATGCGGAGCAGAAACGGTCGCTGCGTGAAACCTTTTTGCCGCAGGAGGGACAGCGTCGGGCGGGGCCTTTATCATGCGCCGCGTCGGCTTTGCCTTTTTCGACCAAACGTGAAAGCAGCCCTTCGCGCCGACGTTCCAATTCGGCGGCAAGTCGAGCGTACTCTTCCGCCGACAACCTGTCGGTCTCCAGGTCGAAGCGCAGCTCCTCAAGGGAACGCCCGAGCCGGATCAGCTCGTGGCTCAGCTCGTGAAGAGGCACATCCGCCTCCGCCGATTCCGCACCCGACGACCTTAACAGGGGATAGATCACCCAACCGCATACCCCTGCAGTGAGCAGCAACATCACCATCGTCATCATTTCACCGTCCCCCGCCTTTTCGTCCCGGCCATGCGGCGATGATCGTCCCCAGCACCATCACCGCGGCGCCGATCCAAATCCACATGACCAGCGGATTGACCATGGCGCTGACGCGTACCCAGCCGCTTTGCGGATCATACTCTTCGAGAATGAGGTAAAGATCTTCTTTGAGTGTGGAGCGGATACCCACTTCTGTTGCGGGCTGAAAGCGTTCGAAAAGATGTTTCTGCGCCTTGATCGATCCCGCCGGCCGACCGTTTTTCAACAGAGCGAAATGCGCCGTATCGACAATCCGATCCCTTTTTTCCTCCCGCACAAGCCCTTGATGAACCAGTTGATAACCGGCGATGGAAAAGCTTTCCGCCGGTTTGAGCGAGGCGCTCGCTTCGCGTGAAAAGCTCGAAGAGCCGACGATGCCGATGAAAAAGAGGAGAACGCCGATATGAACGATGTAAGCGCCGTAGCGTCGGCGATGGGCCGAAACGACGCCGGCAAGCGCGGCGGGTGCGTTGAGCCGATGCGTTCGGCGGAAGGTTCGAACCCCTTTGATAAAGTCCTTGAAAATCACGGCAAGGGAAAAAAACGCGATCGCCGAGGCGGTCAGCGGTTTGAAGCCGCGGAGGCCGACAAGCAGCAGGAGGATCGTTGCCGAAACGGAAAACGCCGCAGGCACGGCAAGAGTGCGCAGCAGCCGGTCGGGAGACGTACGCGTCCAAGAGAGGACGGTACACAAGCCGACCAGTAAAAAGACGACCATGGACGCGGGCACGGAAAGGCGGTTGTAGAACTCTTCGTTGACGGTCAGGGAACGGCCGGCGGCTGCGGCCAATGTGGGCAGCAGTACACCGATGAGCACGCCGAGCGCCAAAGCCGCAAACAGGAGGTTGTTGACCAGAAAAGCCGCTTCTTTCGAACTCCACACGCCGATTTCTTCATCACCGCGCAACTGAGGCGACCTTTTGATCAGCAGCCCGAATGGAATGAAAAGAACAAGGGCTAAAAAGGCGAGGAAAAACGGCCCTAGTTTGGAAACGCCGAACGCATGAACAGAAGCAATCAGTCCGCTGCGCGTGACGAACGTGCCGAAGATGGTCAGGGCGAAGGTGATGATGACCAATGAGGCCGTCCAGCGCTTGAGAACGCCCTTGCGCTCCTGAACGATGAGCGAATGCAGAAAGGCCGTGCCGGTCAACCACGGAAGCAACGACGAGTTTTCGACCGGATCCCAGGCCCAATAGCCGCCCCAACCGAGCTCTACATACGCCCACTGCATGCCCAACACGTTTCCGATGGTCAGAAAGAGCCAGGAAAAGAGCGACCAGCGGCGCACCTTGTTCAACAAGCGATCGTCGAAACGGCCGGTCAGCAGCGCCGCCGAAACCAGAGCAAAGGGCACGGTAAAACCCACGAACCCGAGGTAAAGCGCCGGCGGGTGAAAAACCATTTCGGGGTGCTGCAGCAAGGGATTGAGTCCCTGACCGTCTTCGGGGATAAAGGGGAGCAGGCGAAACGGCCGGTCGACGAAATTGATCAGCAAAAGGAAAAAGGCGACGGTGAGCTGCATGATGCCCAGCGCATAGGGGAAAAGGGGGGAGTCGAGTTTGCGGTTTTGCCTCAGCAGCACCAAGGAAAACAGCGTCAGCAGCAGCGTCCAAAGGAGGAGCGAGCCTGCCTGACCGGCCCAAAAGGCCGCCGCCGTGTAAAAGAGCGGCAGTGCGCGATTGGTGTATTGCGCAACATACTCTATCTGAAAGTCATGCCTGAGCAGCGCGATGAGCAAGGCCGCGGAGGCGACGATCGTCGAAGCGGCGACGGCAACGACGGCGCGTACGGCGCTGCGCACCCATTTCGAGGCCGGCGATTTGCCCGCGGCAAAAAGCAGTGCCGCGGCATAGATCGACAGCACCAACGCGAGCTGCAACGCCTGAGAACCGATGACGCTCACATCTTTTCCTTTCAAATAAAGTTTTTCGGCAAAACAATGAAAAACGGCCGGCGCGGCGGAAAATGCCGCAGGTTTCAATGAAAGAGGTGCTCAATGACGATACGCAGCCCGATGAGGATGAGCACCATGCCGCCGATGCGTTCGACGCGCTTGCCGAAAGCCAGGCCGATGCGGCGGCCCATCAGCAGCGCCGCGAACGACAGCGCGCCGGTGATCAAGCCGATCAGCACTGCGGGCCTCCAAATACTGACGTCGATGAGCGCCAGACTAAAGCCGACCGCCAACGCGTCGATGCTGGTGGCCACCGACAACAATACAAGGTTCAACCCGCGGGAAGGGTCGAAACGGTAATTTTTGTCCGACGAGCCGCTCTCATGAATCATCTTGACGCCGACAAAAGTCAGCAGCAGAAAGGCGATCCAGTGATCGATGCGCGCAATCAAGGGGGCAATCGTTCGGCCTCCGAGCCATCCGATGATCGGCATGAGGCACTGAAAAAGGCCGAAGTGAAAGGCAATGCGGAAGCGCGCCCGCGGCACCTGCAAAAAGGCCGTCGTACCGACGCTCAGCGAAACCGCAAAAGCATCCATGGCCAATCCGAGAGCAAGAAGGACGATGTCGGCGGTTTTCACGAGACGGCGATTCCTTCAGGGTGACTATTCGAAATCGTTCCAAACCAGGCGGCTGCCGTGACAGGAGCCCGCGCAGGTGCCGGTTTCTCGATCCCATTTCCACAGCGGTTCCACTTCAGCCGGCGGCGGGTCGATGTGCGACGGCGCGTCGAACGATTCGGGAACCTGATGACAGGTGCTGCAGCGGAAGCGCTTCATGTGCTTTTCGTGGGCGCCGACGCCGAGCGCCTTTGTCGAAGTGTTGTGATTCAAATCTTCGGGAGGATAGATGTGCTCGGCATTGCCGTGGCAAACGTTGCAGGCTTCGGGACCTTTTTCGTCGCTGTGGCAGCTTCGGCATGAAGAACCGCTGCGACCGCCGTCATAGTCTTGGCCGTGGCAGGCTCGGCACTCGGCCGACGACCATTGCCGGCGACGGATGCTGTTGCCGTGAAAGGTTTCAGAGGCTTTGACCGTCCAGTTTTCGGCGTGGGGATAATCCTCGTGGCAGCCCGCGCAGGAAACGCCGCTGCTTCCGCCGTCGAACGCTTTCCCGTGACAGGTGGTGCAGGAAGCATAACCGACCTGAACCACCTTGGCGCCGTGAAAATCCGACGAAAGGGGATCGGACCACTCCTTCGGATGCGTTTTGGACGAAAGCGGAAGACGATCCTCCGAACAGGTCACGGCCAAAAGAAGGAACGCTGCCGCCGGCAGCGGAAAGGCCCGCCGAACGGACGAGCGGAAAGGTTTACGGCTTTGCATGGTGACACTCCCTGCAGATCGGCTGAGCGCCGCTGTGGCAGGCCGAACAGTGTTCCAGATCCAGACGGCCCTGTTTGGCATGCAGGCCGCCGTTCGTACGATTTGACCAGCCCGCGGTATGATGGGCGCGCGGCATGACCATTTGTTCGCGGTGACAGGCGACACAGTCGCGCTGATCGTCGTGGCAGGACAAGCAATCGTCACGTTTAGCCAGTGACTCTCGGCCGTGCGTGCGCAGATAGTTGAGAGGGTGCACGCGGCGATCGAGATTGTCGCGGCGATGGCAGCTCAGGCACTTGGACTCGCTGTGGCATCGTCGGCAGGAGAGCGCTTCGACCCGTGCGGCGGCCGCGTGTCCGTGGCGCAGGTCGAGGCGATGATCCTCCGGCAAAAGCCTTTCGCCTGAGGCGTGGCAAAGACGGCAATACTCGGCCCCTTCGCTGAATGGATGACACGACTGGCAATCGGCCATCAGCGGCATATGGCGTTCGGCCGAAGTCACAGCGGTTTCGACGCCTTTGTGGCATCGATCGCAGCCGATGCCCTTTTCCGCATGAACCTCGTGAGAAAAATTTGCGATCACGCTTCGACGCGGATAGCCGGTAGGATGCTTCGGATCGGTATGACAAAGGCCGCAGGCGGTGGAATCCTGTTCGTGGCACACATAGCAGGAAGTTTTCGCCGGCAGAATTCTGCCGCCCTCACCGTGGCAGTCCCTGCACGCGGCACCGGCTTCCTGCGTATGCAGCTTGTGCGAAAAAATGATCCCGACCTGAGCCGCCTGCAGAATGAAAAAGAGCGGGAACACTGAGAAAAAATATAGGGCCTTTGGTTTCATTTTCGGCTTACGTTACCACTTGTAGGTGAAATGGTTCAGCAGCCGCGCATCGGAACGACGAAGGCGGTCGTTCAGCCATTGAGCCTCCACGTCCGCCGAAAAATGGCGGCTGAAACGGTAAGAGAGGCGAACGGCGTTGGCCGACTGCTGCTCGAATTGATAGATCTGTTCGGTGCGGTAGCGGCTGTAATCGACGTATGCTGAAAGAAGCAGGCCGCAGAACGGCTCGACAAAGGCGTTGAGCATCACACCCAAATGATCTCCGGCATAGCCGCTTTCCCAAACTGCGCTCGCGCTTCCGAAAGGAGTGTTGATGCCGAGGCTGATGTGGTCGGCACGCCCGCGCTCGAAAAAGACCTGCTGCGTCTGAAGTTCGAGGGCGTATTGTTCCGACCATTCCCACTCGGCCGTCGCTCGCCACAGTTGATAGGGTCGCGGTGTAAAGACGGCGAGAAAGGCGTCGCCTTCCACCTGCGGCCGGCGGCGGCGATATTCCATGTTGAAGCGCAGATGACGGCCCCAGCGGCTTCTCGCCGACACCAGAAAATGCTGAAGGCGTTGGTCTTCCAAATTGTAACGCGACTGCAGTTTCACCGCGGTGTTCATTGGCGCCTGCAGGCTTGCGTTTACACCTGTTTCTCGGCGAACGACGGCGCCGTCGCGCAGGCGCTGCAGGAAAAAGAGCTGCCAGCTTGATTTTCGTAAGGTCGCATCGAAGGTCGAGCCGAACACCGTGCCGCCGCCCGCATCGAATTCGAAGCGCCGGTCGAAGGGGCTTTGAACGCCGCCGTAAAGCATCCAGCGCGTGCGCCGCGATGTTTCGAGGCGCATCTGCACGCCGTCGAGGCTGCCCAGCGTAGTTCCGGCATGGAGGAAGAGTCGACCGGCTCCTGTTTCAAGGCGGTTGCCGAACGCATGATAGTCGACATGAAGGGCATAGAGCTGAAGGCGTTGGCCGACGCTGTTCGGCGAGCTCAAGTCGCTGATTGCCCGCAGATTGCCGGAAACCGACAGTGTCGACGCAGGCGCGGCGTTGAAATTCAAAAACTGCATCAGCCGGGTGTGCCGGCGGTCGCTCTGATAAGCATAAAGCGTTTGGCGAAAGCTGCCGTTGAACGAAATGCCGTCGCCGGCCGCGAGCACTGTCGAAACGTTGAGAACGGTGAAAAGAAAAAGTGTTTTCTTCATTGCTGCCGATCTTTTCGAAGGGGTACGGTCTCTTCAGAAAAATATGACTTTTACTTAAAAATACAAAGCTCAAAGTGAGGCCGGGCAATTTCCTGTTGATTTTGCAGAGAAAATTCGGTAAATATCAACGGCAACAGAACCGGAAGAAGGAGGATTGAAGAGGAATGAAAACATCGGCAAGATGGCTGGCCCTGATGGCGGCGGTTGCAGTAACGCATTCGGCTTTCACCCTTGAAAGTGCAAAATATATCGGCGCAAAAAAATGCATGATGTGTCACAAAGGCGAATCTCGCGGTGACCAATACGGCAAGTGGCTCAAGTCGCGGCACGCTCAGGCCTTCAACGTGTTAAAGAGCGATGAGTCGAAGGCAATCGCCCAAAAAATGGGCATTGCCGATGCCACCAAAGCGGCGCAGTGCCTCAAGTGTCATGTGACCGGCTACGGCGGTGCGGCGGCGGAAGGCTTTGAGCCGACGGCCGAAGGGGTCGGATGTGAAGCCTGTCACGGGCCGGGTTCACTTTACAAGTCGATGAGCGTTATGCGGGCGCTGCGCGAAAAGCGTCAGGACCCCCAAAAGGTCGCCTTCGAAAACGGCAAGGAAAGCTGCGTTCGTTGCCATAATGCCGAGAGTCCGACCTACAAGCCGTTCGATTTTGCGGTAGAGTGGCCCAAAGTCGCTCATCCTATTCCTGCCAACTGATCCTCGACGTCAGACTGCGCTTCGAGGAGTGTATGATTCGCCCCGTATGTCTCCTGTTTTCGCTTTTGTTAATCGTCGGCGGAGCGTGGGCTCAGACTTCCTGTCTGGAGTGCCACCAGGGAAATGAAAGTGTACGCGAAGAGGGACTGCCGCCTGCCGTGGACGGTTCGTCTTATCGCGCTTCGGTGCATGGAGCGTTTGAATGTCGCGACTGCCACAGCGACGCCGTCGGCGATCCGCATCCGGAAAAACTTTCAGCGGCTGATTGTGCCGCTTGTCATCGCGGGCAAGCGGAAGAGTGCGCCGGCGGTGTTCACGCGGGCCTAAGCTGCGGTGTCTGCCACACGCTGCATGCGGTGCGATCGGCGACGGACAGCGCCTCATCCGTTCACGCGGCGCGTCAGCCGGCAACCTGCGGCGCCTGTCATCGGCGCGGGGAGGGCGATAAAGCCCGGCCATACGCCATAGGCGTTCACGGATCGGACGAAGGCGGCGGCGGTCTCGGCTGCAGCGACTGCCACGGAAACCATCGCGTGTTGCCGCGCTCCGATCCCGCGTCGGCCGTCTATTCGGCCGGCGTTTCAGCCGTCTGCTCGGATTGTCACGAGCACGAAGCCGAAGAGTACCTCTCCGGCGTACACGGCACAACGCGGCAGAGCGGGCAAACACTGTCGCCCAACTGCGTGACCTGCCACACGGCTCATGACGTCCGCTTTGCCGATGATCCTGCATCACCGACTCACCCGCTGAACATCGCCGACCAGATTTGCGGCGCCTGTCATGGTTCCGAGCGCTTCAACGCTCGGCTCGGATTGCCGCCCGAGGTTTTTCGCGCTTACAAGGACAGCTACCACGGATTGGCGGCCGGACGGGGCTCTGCGCTTGCCGCCGGCTGCGGCAGCTGCCACGGCGTTCACGCCGTGCGCTCCAAGTCCGACCCCAAATCGTCCATTCACCCGGCCAACGTACAACGAACCTGCGCCCGCTGTCATCCCTACGCCGGCGCCGACTTTGCGCAAAGCTACAGCCACGCCGATTTCAACGCGCTCGGCATTCGTGCGGCCGCCGTCGTGCGGCAGGTCTACCTCGTACTGATTGCCGTCATCATCGGCGGCATGGTGCTTCACAACCTGATCCTTTGGAGCGCCCACCTTCGCGCAAAGTTGCGGGCGCTGAAAGGCCGCCCCGTCATCCGGCGTTTCGATTCGGCATGGATCGTTCAGCACTTTATTGTCATGATCTCTTTCACTGTTTTGGCGGTCACCGGCTTTGCGCTCAAGTACCCGCAGGCCGGCTGGGTGCGCCTGCTGATGCGCTCGGGCATGACGGAAGCGGTGCGCGGCGGCCTGCACCGCGCGGCGGCCGTCGCGCTTATCCTCACCGGCATCTTTCACTTGGGCTGCCTTTTCTTCCGCCGAAGCTGGAAGGGTGAATTCGCGGCGCTCAAACCGACCGCCGAGGATTTCCGCCATCTGTTGATGAACTTGAAGCATCATCTGGTCGGCGGCAGAGCGCCCTCGTTCGGCCGTTACAGTTACATCGAAAAGGCCGAGTACTGGTCGCTGCTGTGGGGAACCGTGATCATGGCGGTCACCGGAGCCGTTCTGTGGGTGCCGGCGCTTTCCACCCGTGTGCTGCCCGCTTGGAGCGTTCAGGCGGCCGAGGCGATCCATTTTTACGAAGCGGTGCTGGCCGTCCTGGCCATTGTGCTCTATCACCTCTACTTTGCCGTTTTCCATCCTACGGAATACCCCCTCAACCTCACCGCCTTTACCGGCACAATTGCGGAGGACGAGGCAAGGGAAAAATATCCCCGTTGGGTCGAATCTCTCGAAGAGGGGACGAACGATAAAATCTCTTCTAAAGAGCCGTCATTACAACCGAAAGGAGAAAATGATGCAACGGCGTGATTTCCTTCGAGTCGTCGGTCTCGGAATGAGTGCGGCGCTGGTGCCTTTTCCCTTGCGTGCCGCCGGTGCCGCCGGTGTGGGCATCTGCGATTGGAATCTGGGCCCCTCGTGCGATCCCGAGCAACTGCCGCGTGCCGCCGAGGCGGGATTGGCGGGCGTTCAGGTCAGTGTGGGCACGCGGCCGGATCATGTGCCGCTTCGCGAGGCCGCCGTTCGACGGCGCTACCTCGAACTGGGGAAGCAGCACAACCTCACCTTTCACTCGGTGGCGGCCGGCGGTCTGCTCAACGAGATTCCGCTGGCCACCGAGCCGCAGTCCGCGGTGTACGTCATCGACGCGCTGGAAGCGGCGGCCGCTTTGGGTGCGGGCAACATTCTGGTCGCCTTTTTCGGCAACGGCGATTTGCGTTTGACCAAGGGCAAGGTCCGCTTCATCGAGAAAAAGATCGACGGCTTCAGTCGCTACGAGTTGGATGCGAAAAAGGTCAAACGGGTCATCGAAACGATGCGCCAAATCGCACCGCGTGCCGAGGATTTGGGGGTGGTCATCGGCCTGGAAAACACCCTGACGGCGGCGCAGAATCTGGAAATCATCGAAGAGATCGGTTCGCCCATGGTTCAGGTCTATTACGACATCGGCAACTCGACTCACTACGGCTACGATGTGCCCGGCGAGATACGTTTATTGGGCAACCGCCGCATTTGTGAGGTTCACATCAAAGACTGGAAGCGTTCGGTGTTCAGCCTGGAAAAGGGCGAAGTCGATATGACGGCCGCAGCGGCGGCGTTTGCCGAGATCGGCTACGACAAATGGTATTGCCTCGAAACTTCAGGCCGCCAAGGTCGCTTCATCGAAGACACGCGGGACAACGCGGCTTTCGTCAAAAAGACCTTTCAAATGGCCTGACAATTCAGCAGGAGGAGGTAGTCATGAAGAGGTTTGTTCTTTTTTCGGTTATGCTGCTGGCCGGAACCGGCTTGCTGTCGGCGCAGAGCACCGACTTGTACGAGCTGGCCAAGATACAGCAGGGTCTGAAAAGCAGGCGGGTAAGCAGCTACGACCGCAGCGGCGGCAACAACGACCGTTTCGAAAACATTCGCGACGGCGAAAGACGCACCCTTTTTGAAGTCAGCGGCGCCGGGATGATCAATCACATTTGGATCACCATCGCGCCGCCTCCGGAAGAGCTCAGCCGAAACGACATCATTCTGCGCATGTATTGGGACGGCAACCCCTTTCCGTCGGTCGAGTCGCCGATCGGCCCCTTTTTCGGCCAGGGTTGGAACGAAAGCTACCCCTTTTCCTCGCTGCCTCTGGCGGCCGGCCCTGTGGACGGACGCGCCATGGTCAGCTATTTCGTGATGCCTTTCGCCAAAGGCGCCAAGATCGAGGTCGAAAACCAGACCGGCCGTACCATCGAAGCTTTTTATTACTATGTCGACTATGTCGAAATGAAAAAGCTCCCGGACAACATGGGGCGGTTCTGCGCCTGGTATAATCACGAACTGACCGAAGCCCTGCCCGAAGGCGAGAACGAATGGAACGCTCTCGGTCCGCAGGGCAACAATCCCACCGGCGCCGGCAACTATGTTTTCCTCGACGTGAAGGGGAAAGGGCACTTTGTCGGCGTGAATTACTATGTGCAGTCTCCGGGGCCGATCTGGTACGGCGAAGGCGACGACATGATCTTTATCGACGGCGAAGAGATTACTCTGCACGGCACCGGCACCGAGGATTATTTCAACACCTCCTGGTGCCCCAACGTGCTCTTCAGCCACCCCTTTTACGGCTATGCGCGCGTGAATAACGACATCGGCTGGATGGGGCGCACGCACGTCTATCGCTTCCACATCAGCGACCCCCTCTATTTCGAGACCTCCTTCAAGCACACCATCGAGCACGGACACAACAACTGCCTGACCCTCGATCTCGCCAGCGTCGCTTATTGGTACCAGCAGCCGCCGTTGTCTCCGCTGCCGCCCATTCCGGACAAAACGCAGCGCGCCTTCAAGCCGCTGAACGGCTTGTGGCAGATTCATCAATGGCGGAATGAATGGCGAAAAGCAAAGGGCGGAGACGCCAAATTGTGGGGCAACGAATAAGGGTTGTAAGGCTTAATGAGACGCGATCTTGAAAAAGCGAGGGAAGCGTTCCGCAGAAGAGATCATGAAGCCTCCAAGCGGGCTCACCTTCACGCGCCCGAAGAACACCGCTCGCAGCAGGGGCAATACATCAAAAGCATTGTTTACGGCGGGCTGGACGGCATCATTACCACCTTTGCCGTGGTGGCGGGTGTCGCCGGAGCGTCGTTGTCCACCGGCGTGGCGCTCATCCTCGGTTTCGCCAACCTCATCGCCGACGGCCTGTCGATGGCCATCGGCGATTTTCTGAGCACCAGGGCTGAAAACGAGTACAAGGCGGCGGAGCGCGAGCGCGAAAGGTGGGAGGTCGATCACTTTCCCGAGGGCGAAAAGCTGGAAATGATCGACCTCTACCGCAGCAAAGGCATTCCGCAAGAGGATGCCGAAGCGATGGTCGAAATTCTGGCGCGCCACCCCGAGGCGTGGGTCGACGTGATGATGGTCGAAGAGCTCGGCCTTACCCAGGACGAGGAGTCACCGTTAAAGAACGCGGTCGCCACCTTTTGCTCCTTTGCCGCCTTCGGGCTGGTTCCCCTGCTTGCTTTTATCATTGCCCCCGCTTTTCCGGCGCTGCAGCAGTATCTCTTCTTCAGCGCCTCTTTGATCACGGCGGGAACGCTTTTCCTGCTCGGCACGCTCAAGGCTTACGTGACCGGAAGAAAGTGGTTTACTTCGGGAGTGGAAACGTTGTTGGTCGGGGGGCTGGCCGCTTCAGCGGCCTATTTGATCGGACGACTGCTCGCCGGTCTGGCCTGAACAGAACGGGGCGCACAGATCAGGTTCGTCGCGCAGTCGGTTTTCGACGGCTCTTCGGCCGCCTTCCGAGGCGGCCGTTTTTTTTAGGGGAAATGCAGGAAACGGTGCCTTTTGCGCAGAACGGCGGCAGCCTGCGGCCGAGGGTTTCTTCCGGCTAAAACTTTTCCCTCAACTTCAACCAGGCCGGACGTGAGGCGCGGATGACCGATTCATCCATGCAATAGGTCAGGCGAAAGTAGCCGGGGCAGCCGAAGCCGCTGCCGGGAACGGCGATGATGTTCTCGGTCATCAACAAGTTGATGAACTCGGCGTCGCTGTAGCCTTTCGGTACGCGGGGGAAAAAGTAAAAGGCGCCCTTCGGCATGCAATACTCTATTCCCAATTCGTCCAGCAGTTCGGCCATGGCGCGGCGGCGACGATCGTAAACCGAAACGTCGACGCCGCTTTGCAGCGCGGCGAAAGCGATCTCCTGTCCCACGACCGGCGCATTGACGTACCCGAGAATGCGGTTGGTGAGAATGACGCCGTTGAGCAGCAGCTCCGCACCTTCCATTTTGGGATGGACGGCCAAGTAGCCGATGCGCTCGCCCGCCAAGGAAAGGCTTTTAGAGAAGGAGGTGACGAGGATCGAGAAATCGTACAGCGGAAAGATCGGCGAAAGCTCTACGCCGTCGTAGGTCAGGAAGCGGTACGGCTCGTCCAGGATCAGCAGGATGGGGCGGCCGAAGCGTGCGGATTTTTCTTTGAGAACGGCGGCAAGGGCTTCGAGCTCTTGCCGGCTGTAAACGGCGCCTGTGGGATTGTTGGGCGAGTTGATGAGCACGGCGCGGGTGACAGGCGAGATGGCTTCAGCCAAGGCTTGGACATCGAGGGCGAAAGAGTCCGCAACAGCGGGAGCCGTCGTTAGGCGGCCGCCGAAATTGGAGACGTAAAAGGCGTATTCGGCAAAAAAGGGGGACGGGCAAAGCACCTCGTCTCCGGGCTGCAGAATCGCTCGGAAAAGGGCATTGAGGGCCCCTGCAGCACCGCAGGTTGCCACCACATGAGCGGCCTCTACGGTCGTTTGCTGTTCGCGACTGATGCGCTCGGCAAAGGCTTTCCGCACGTGCGGCAGACCGGCGTTGGGGCAATAACCCAAGGCCGAGGGACGATCGGCCCTTTCGGCCAAAGCATGAAGCGCCTGCGCCACAACCGGCGGAGGCGGCAGATCAGGATTGCCGAGACTAAAGTCGAATACCCGGTCGGCACCGTACTTGGCTTTCAGTTCGGCGGCGATTTCGAACATTCGACGAATCCATGACTGCGTTTCCAAGGCGGTTTTGATTTGCGGCGTGATCAAATCCATATTCGGTCTCGTTGGTATTCTTATGTTCATCGGCGTAGGGCGAGAAGGTCGTCGATTGCACCCAGCAGCTCAACCTTGCCCGTTCCGGTCACCGAAGAGAAGGGTATGATCCGTGTGATCCCGAAAGGCTCCAGCGCCTTGACATTTTCGGCAAGCTGACGCTGCAGTTGCGATTTGGAGAGCTTGTCGGCTTTGGTTCCGACGACGATCAGCGGCATACCTTGGGCGCTCAGCACTTCAATAAGCTGGGCGTCGCCGGGCTGTACCGGCAGACGGATGTCCGTCAGCACCACCACGCCGCAGAGGGCGGGGCTGCTCTGCAGATAACTTTCGATCAGCCGCTTCCAGCTCTCCTGCATCATTTTCGAAACTTTGGCATAGCCGTATCCCGGCAGATCGACAAAGTAGAAGTTGTTGTTGACGCGGAAAAAATTGATCAGGCGCGTTTTCCCCGGTGTGGAGCTGACCAAAGCCAGCTTTTTGCGGTTGCAGAGGGTGTTGAGCAGACTGGATTTGCCGACGTTCGAGCGGCCTGCAAAAGCGATCTGCGGCAAGCCGTCTTTGGGAAGCCGCTTGAGGTCCGCAACGCTGGTAACGAATTCCACCTGCTTGATCTTCATGCCGCCCCTGTCGTCAGCTCTTTCAGTACCCGGGCGCCCAAGAGCTTATGCCGCCTCGTCTTCCTGCAGACGGGAAGCGGCCGCACTCTTTTTGATATAGAGCGGTTCCCCTTTTTTCAGCACCACGTCCCGGGTGATGCGGCAGGCACTGATCTCTTTGCGCGACGGAAGGGAGTACATGACGTCGAGCATGACGTTTTCCATCACCGAGCGAAGGCCGCGTGCCCCGGACTTGCGTTTTTGAGCGATCTTGATCACCTCTTTGAGCGCCGCCGGTTCGAATTCGAGAAGGACGCCGTCCATTTCTAAAAGCTTCTGGTACTGCTTCAGGAGGGCGTTTTTGGGCTTGGTGAGAATATCGTACATCGCCTCTTCGTCCAACTCGGAGAGGGTGGCGATGACCGGCAAACGGCCGATGAGTTCGGGAATGAGACCGTAGTGCAGCAGATCCTCCGGTTCCACGTGGCGAAGGATGTCTTCCTGCACTTTTTTGTTGTAGTCGATGTCGGCGCCGAAACCCATCTCCTTGCGGCCGATGCGCGTGGCGATGATCTTGTCCAGACCGTCGAAGGCGCCGCCGCAGATGAAGAGGATGTTGCGCGTGTTGACGTTGATGAAATCCATCTCGGGGTGTTTGCGGCCTCCCTTGGGGGGAACGGCGGCGATGGTGCCTTCCAGAATTTTCAGCAGGGCCTGCTGAACCCCTTCGCCCGAAACGTCGCGCGTGATCGACGGGTTGCCGCCTTTTTTGGCGATCTTGTCGATTTCATCGATGTAAACGATGCCGCGCTCGGCGCGCTCGAGGTTGTAATCCGCCGCCTGCAGCAGGCGAACGAGGATGTTCTCCACGTCTTCGCCGACGTACCCTGCTTCGGTCAATGTCGTGGCGTCGGCAATGGTAAAGGGAACTTGGAGAAAGTTGGCGAGCGTTTGCGCGATCAACGTTTTGCCCGTTCCCGTGGGACCGATCAGCAGAACGTTGCTCTTTTCGAGCACCACGTCGTCGCCGGTGTACGGCTTTTCGATGCGCTTGTAGTGATTGTAAACGGCGACGGCCACCGCCTTTTTCACCTGTTCCTGGCCGATGACATAGTTGTCCAGTTCGGACTTGATTTCAGCGGGCGTCGGTATGGCGCCGACCGAAATCGACGGCTTTTTCGCCTGCTCGCGGGCGATCACCTTGTTGGCTACGGCGATGCACTCGTTGCAAATGGCGGCATCCGGCCCGGTGACGATGGTTTCCACCTGGCGCGAGGTCTTTCCGCAGAAGGAGCAGACGGCAAAGCGACGGTCACGCTGCCTGGTTCTGGACATGTGGGGCTCTCCTCAACAAGACGTCATTTGCTTTTACGCCGTATCATCACCTCGTCGATGATGCCGTAGGCCTTGGCCTCTTCGGCGCTCATGAAGAAATTGCGCTCGGTGTCGGCCTCGATTTTTTCCATCGGTTGGCCGGTATGAAGCGAAAGAATCTCGTTGAGCTGAGCGCGCAGCGTCAGGATTTCGCGCGCCTGGATTTCGACGTCGCTGGCCTGGCCTTGTGCGCCGCCGAGCGGTTGATGGATCATGATGCGGGAATGCGGCAGCGCCGCCCGCTTGCCTTTGGCGCCCGCCGCCAACAGCAGCGCCCCCAGGCTGGAGGCCTGTCCCATACAAATGGTCGCCACATCGGGCTTGATGTACTGCATGGTGTCATAGATCGCCAGCCCCGAGGAGACATAGCCGCCGGGCGAGTTGATATAAAGGTAGACGTCTTTTTCAGGGTCTTCGGCTTCGAGAAACAGCATCTGCGCAATCACCAGGCCGGCCACCGCATCGTCGATGGGGCTGCCGATGATGATGATGCGCTCCTTCAACAGACGGGAAAAAATGTCGTAAGCGCGTTCTCCGCGCCCCGTCTGTTCAATGACCATTGGAACCAAACCCATAGCAAATCCTTTCCCTGTAGTCAATCCGTTCGTCTTCAGGCGGCTTCTTCGGGCGAAGAGGCGAGCAGGTCGCCGTAGGCGCGTACGGTCTCGCGAACCTTTGCCTTGGAAGCCAAAAAGGCGAACAGCTTTTCGTCGGTAATCTGTTCTTTCAAGCGCTTTAATTCGCGTTCATCGCTGCGGATGCGTTTGATGAAATCTTCGCTCTCGGGATGCGCGCGCAGCGGTTCCAGCTTGGCCTCGATCTCTTCGTCCGATGCAGCGAACCCTTGCTGATTCTTGATCTCTTCGCTGAGAAGGTGCCACTTAAGCTCAAACACGGCGCGCGGCCGCAGGTAGTTGCGGAACCCTTCCTCGTCGAATTCCTCGTCGCGGCTGCGGCGACGGGCGCTTTCGACCATTCGATCAAGGTACGCTTCGATCATGGAGGGAGGCAGCTCGAGATCGCTTCGCTTCACGACTTCGGAGGCCAGGGCGTCCTCGAAGCCGCGTTGGGTTTCCTGCTCGGCACGACGACGAAGATCGGCTTCGATCATCTGCCGCAGTTCTTCGGGGGTCTGAGCCGAACCGCCCAGCTCCTTTACAAAATGATCGTCGAGTTCCGGAAGACGAAGCTCCTTCACTTCTTTGACGGTCACGCGGTAGAACTTGACCGTTTCCGGCTCCGAATAGGGCTGTTCGACGAGATCAGATTGCGTTCTCACTTTGAGCATCACCTGCCGCTGATCGCCGGCTTTTACGCCCAGCAACTGCGGCGTCAATTCAGAGTCCTTTTCGTGCAGGTGAATCTCCTGATCTTCGAACCGATTGCCCAAAAGCGGAACACCGGAATCATCCGTCTCCTGAAAGTCGCCGACAATGTGGTCGCCGACCTTTGCGGGCTCTTCCTTGCTGAAAAACATGGCGTGGCGAGAACGAAGGTTTTGGATGACCTTTTCAACGGCCTCAGGCGTCACCTCCCAAACGATCTTTTCTACCTCCATACCGTCCAAATCGGGGACTTGCACTTCCGGGTACAAATCGAAGACGATGTCGAAAGTGAGGTCGCCGTTCTCCAATTGCTTCCGGTTGCGGATGGAAGGATCGTTGTAAATATCGAAGCGGTTCTTTTCGAAGACGCGGCGCCAGGCCTCCTCCATGCCGATCTCGACCGTTTCCTTTTCGATCTGCGACGCGAAAAGCTGCTTGACGAGATTCACCGGAACCTTTCCTTTGCGGAAACCCTGAAGAACGGCCGTTTTTTGGACGTTCTGCACCGCGCGGTCGTAATGCGCCTTGAGCTCCTCGGCGCTTACGCGTACTTCGACTGTAATCTGCCAGTTTTTGCTGGTGTTGATCGTGTAATCCAAAATGTTACCCTTTTTGGTTAATGTGGATGAATGACATGAAATAAAAAATCGTCGGGACGACCCACCGGCGATAACCCGACGATCGTTCGGTTACGCAAGGGGAATTCGTGCGAGAGGGGGGACTTGAACCCCCACACCCGAAGGTACTAGATCCTAAGTCTAGCGCGTCTGCCGATTTCGCCACTCTCGCCGAGAGTCGTTCCAAGCGGCGTGAAATTTACGCAATCGGGCGGCCAAAGTCAAAGAAATTTTCAGCTCTGAAAGGTTGCTAACCCTTTAGCGTTAAAAAAGATGGCGGTCCTTTTTCGGGGCCGCGGCCGCCCTGTAAACAATTGTGTAACAGGGCGGGCGGATATTCTTTTTCTTGTAGAACAGCCATGAACTTTTAGATTGTCAAGTAGGAATGTGCAAGTAACTTTTTGGAGAATGATGATGATGACCCTTTTCAAAAAAATCGATCAAAAGCTAATCCGCCGCTGCCCCGAAACCGGTGTGTTTCTCGGTTTCCGTCGCGATTGGTCAACCGCCCTTCTTTTTCCCCTTCTGGGCTTTTTGTCGTTTCTTTGGTTTGTCGTCCGCGTAATCCCAAAGCCCAGCAGAGCCTCCTATCCTTGCATGAAGGTCGCAGCCCCGCTGGCGTCCGGTTTTGCGGCCTACGTCGCATCCGCCGCCGCGGCCGTGTTCGGCTTTCGCAGGGGCCGCGCCCTGCTGCAGAAAAAGCGCTTTGTTGCTGCGGCTGTGCTGGTTCTCATCGGAGTCATCGGAACCCTTGTGCTTACCGGCAAGCCGGACAAGCCGGTTTTGGCTGCTATCGAACACGAAGGCCTGGAACCGAACCAGCCGATCGGCGAAGCCAAAGGAATTTTCCCGGGCCGTGTGGTTTGGGTGTGGGATCCCGATGCGACCAACGAAAATTGCACGAACAGCGCTCAAAAAGACGACGGCTGGTTCATGCCGCAGAACAACAATCAAGAGGTCATCGATCGGATGCTTTCGCAGGCGCTGAGAGCGCTGACCGGCGCAGCCGACGACAAACAGGCATGGGATGCCGTCTTCCGCTACAACAATCGACTTCAAAGCAAGGGGGACGTTCCCTATCAGGAAGGGGAAATCATTTACATCAAGATCAACGCCACCAGCTCTTGGGGCGGCAATTACGATGAAAAAACGCTGGCCATCAAAAAGAACAACAACTATGGCATAGCCGAAACGAACCCTTATCTCGTTCTGGCGGTCCTTCGGCAGTTGGTAAACAACGTCGGCGTCGATCCTCAGGATATCTACATCGGCGATCCGCTCAAGCACGTCTACAAACACGCCTACGACCTTTGGACCGCCGAATTTCCCACCATCAACGTGCTCGACAACAACACGTCGCGCATGGGGCGTCTCAAGGTCGCCAAGACCGCCAAGCCGTTCATCTATTATTCCGATCGCGGAACGGTCATGTACACCGGTGATTGGAACAATCCCACGGCGGGCGAGCCGACGATGGAAGACTATTACTGCACCGTCGCCGAAGTCTGCAACTATTTGATCAACATCCCCACGATGAAGGGCCACAAGCGTGCAGGCATCACCATGTTCGCCAAGAACCATTTCGGTTCGCACCTGCGCGACAATGCCGTTCATCTGCACGGCGGGCTTGTCGATCCCACGGAACGCGGCGATTTTGCCCGCTACGAACGCCGCCAGTACCGTGTGCAGGTCGATCTGATGGGACACGAAGGGCATTATAAAAAAGGTTTGTTCTACCTGATGGACGCCCTCTATTCCGGTTCCGAGGCCACGGATCCGCCGCGTAAATTCAAAATGCCGCCGTTCAACGACGACTGGACGTCGTCCATATTTCTATCGTTCGATCCGGTGGCCATCGAGTCCGTGGGTTTCGATTTTCTGCGTACCGAATTCAACGAAAAAAGTCAATACCCCTATCCCGTCAAGCCGGGAGTCGACGACTATCTGCACCAGGCTGCGGACAAGAGCGAATGGCCTGAAGGCATTATCTACGATCCGGAAAACGACGGCACGCCCATCCCTTCACTCGGCGCGCATGAACATTGGAACAACGCCGTCGACAAGCAATACAGCCGCAACCTCGGCACGGGCGCCGGTATCGAGCTGCTGCAGTTGACGTCGACGTCGGCGGTTGGAACGGAACCGCAGGCCCCTGCCCAATTCACTCTTCATGCCGCCTATCCCAATCCCTTTAACCCCGGCACAACGCTGCGCTTCGATCTGCCGAAACAGGCCGAGGTGACTGTCGAAATCATTGACCTCAGGGGACACGTCGTCCGAACGCATCGTCAAGTCCTGCCCGAGGGCGCTCATCAATATTATTGGGACGGACGCGGAAACGACGGGTCGCCTGCGGCGTCGGGCGCTTATCTCTGTCGTATTTCGGCCGACGACGGTTCTGTCGTCGAAAGGCAGTCCCTTCGCCTTACGCTTATCAAATGAGGGGAGCCTGAGCCGAACAAACGCTGCGGGATTAATCCGGAATTCGGATCTGTTAAATGGGCCGTAGTCTCGAGCCGGCCGAAGAGCATCTCTTCGGCCGGCAGAGCGGCGTTTTTTTCGGTAAAAGGAGATGCGGCAATTGAAAGTATTGGTGACTTACAGCAGCGGTTTCGGAGCCACGCGCGAAGTGGCGGAGAAAATCGGCGATGTTCTTGGAAAAGAAGGCGACCTGAAGGTAACGGTAAGGAGCATCGACGAGGTGGGCGACATTGCCCCTTACGAAGCCGTGATTGTCGGCAGCTCGGTGCGGGCAGAAAAGCCGCTGGCCAATGTGCGCGATTTCTTTGCGGGCAACCGTGAGGTTTTAGCTGGTAAGAAAGTAGCGCTTTTCGCCGTTTGCTTGACCGCAGGAAATCATGAAGGCCGCGAAAAGGTGAGGAAGGAATACCTCGGCTACATCGTCGAGCGCTATCCAGAATTGAATCTGCTGACTAGCGAAGCCTTCGGCGGGAAAATCGATTTCGAGCGACTGAATCCGATCATGAAGCTGCTGATGACCCGCGTTCTGGAGCGAAGCGGCCTTCCCGCGCAAGGCAGCATCGATACCCGAGACTGGGGATTCATCGAGGCTTGGGCTGCCGAGCTCAAGCAGAAGCTGCTGAACAACTAAGAGCCGTCCCCCTCCCCGACTAAGGGCAGGTACAGATTCGCCTTCCGAAGAACCCAACCCGTTTTGCCCTCGTTGTATTGACGCAGGAGGTGCGCGGCCTCCTGCGGATTCGACGCCGGTATCATTCCCGATTGTTCCACCACCTCCCGCGGCAAAGACGAGAGCAGAATCAATCGAACCTTTTCAGCCTTTTCCCGTAGCGACAGCGCCGTCTGGCCGTTGATGCGGTAGGATCGGCGCAACTGTTCGGCGATATGACGAGAGCTGCCGTATCGCGCCGTTTCTGAAAAGGTTGCCGAGCCGATGCCTTCACTGCATTCGGCGATCACCAAAAGGCATCCTCCGGGCTTTACGGCCTGAAAGGCGTGGTGAATCGCTTTGTGCGCCTGAACCAGGTTGACGTCCGAGGGAAAGCCGCCGGCATCGGCAATCACCGCATCCGCCGCAAAAGGTAGCGACAATGAATAGAGCGCTTTGACCGCCTCGGTCTGCTCCTGCTGCACGGCGCGAATTTCGCCGGCACGAATGCTGAAGAAGCGGCCGTCCGGGGAAAGCACCACCTGCAGCGAAAGAACGTTTTCCACAAAGTCCAACACCTGAACCAGATCTTGGTAGACAGGGTTGTCTTCAAGGCGTCCTTCCCGGCAGAGAGGGTTGAAGCCGCCCTGCGGGTCGATCGTCAAACTGTGGTTCTGCCGAATGGTCTCGTAAGCCGCAACTCCCGGCAGCAGCATCTTGGGACCGCCCCCGAAGCCGGCGAAATAGTGATACAGCACGCCGCCGACGGTCACGATAAAGTCGCACTCGCGAAGGCGTCGGTTCAGCCTTATCTCCGTTCCGAAGGTCGTTCTCCCGAAATAGACCAGCTCTTTTTCGTCCATGGCGGAATGCTGGGCGACGGGTACGCGGCGGCATACGGCCGGGGACAAGAGGGCGGAGATGGCCTCGGCCGGCTGCGGCGCGTGGCTGCCGTTAGCGATGAGGATTTCCACCTTTGCGTTGAAGGTCCCTTCCAAGGCATCGATGAGGGGCGGCAGCAGCAGCGGCAGGCCGCATTTGCGCGTATGGTCGGGCACGATCAGCAGCACGCGTCCCCCGCTCTTCAACCGTCTCGAGAGCTGTCCGAGCAATTCGGTTAGGCCGGCGGAAACGAGATCGCCCTGCGGAGGGAGCTCGGCCGGCAGGGCCTTTTGAAGCACCCGCCAGTCGATTCCCTCCGGCAGTTCATAATCGAGCGTGGTTTTTCCGTACGAAAAGGTCACGACAGGTCGAAGACTCATGCAAGCAGGTTGAGAATTTCGTCGGCGTGATTTTCGGGGCTGACTTTGTGAAACGCCTGCTCGATCCGGCCGTCCTTGCCGATGACGAAGGTTTTGCGGATCATCCCCATATAGGACTTGCCGTACATTTTCTTTTCGCCCCAGGCGCCGTAGGCTTCGGCGACCTTGTGGTCAGGATCCGACAGGAGTGGAAAATTGAGGTTGTACTTTTTAATGAATTTTTGGTGAGAATCGATATCGTCGGCGCTGACGCCGAAAACGACCGTGTCCTTGGCCTGCAGGTCGATAATGCGGTCGCGGAAGGAGCACGCCTCTTTTGTGCAGCCTGGAGTGTCGTCTTTGGGATAGAAATAGAGGACGACCCGTTTGTTACTGCGAAACTGCGAAAGCGAAACGGTTTCTCCGGTTGTGGACGGAAGGGTAAAGTCCGGCGCCGGATCTCCGGGTTTCAATTGAACTTCCTGACTCATACTGTTTCCTTTCATGTGGGTTCTCCGTTCAAAACGGCGCCGTTTCAACAGAGAGGAAAACCGGAAAATTCCGCCGCCGCCTCAAGCGAGATAGCGGATGCCTTCAGCGAAGGGGGTCAACGGCACGCCGAGATCGCGGACAAAGGGAGAAGGATCGCAGACGTTGTCGCCGGTGAGCATGGTCAGTCGGTCCAAATCGATCGGCGAAAAGGGAAAAATCTGCATGACCCGCACCAACATGCGGCTGAACGCCAAAGGCAGCGGCAAAAAGCGCACGCGCTTGCCGATGACCCGGCCGATAATGCGCAACTGCTCGCGGAACGGCAGCGCTTCGGGCCCGCCGACATCGTACGTTCTCCCCACGGCCTCCGGCGTGGTCAGGGCGTTGACGAATCCTCGGGCCACGTCGCCCACGGCCACCGGCTGGGAGCGGTAGCTGCCGTCTCCGAAGAGGGGATAAAGGCCGAACGGCGACAGGTTAATCACCCGCGCCAACATCGAATAAACGGCGTCGCCGGGGCCGTAGATGAACGAAGGGCGAAAAATGGTGAAATCGAGGCCGCTGTTGCGAACGTACTCTTCCGCCTTGCCCTTGGTGCGGAAATAGGGCGTCGGGCCGTTGACGTCGGCGCCCAGGGCGCTCATGTGCAGAAAGCGCTTTACGCCCTGCGCTCGGGCGGCATCGACCAGATTGCGGGTCGCTTCGAAATTGATTCGCTCGAAGGTGACCCCGCGGCGCGGCTTTTCTTCGATGATCGCCGCCAGATGAATGACGGCATCGCAGCCGCGCAGCGCCTCGGCGAACGACGACGGCTCGGTCACATCTCCGAAATGAATTTCCACGCCTTTTTCGACGAGGCGCCGCGCCTTTTCAGGTGAACGCACCAGACAGCGCGGCGCATAACCGGCGGCAAGCAAACCTTCGACGATTTGGCCGCCGACATAGCCGGTCGCGCCGGTGACGAGAACCTTCATTCGCTTCACCTTAGGGTCTGTTGACAATGCCGAGAAAGAGGATCGTGCCGGTGCTTTTTTCGCGGATGAAAAAGAGGAACGGCCGATCGACGGTCATCCAAAAACCGCTGTCGCCGCCGACGGACGTCAATGCAAGATTGACAGAGGTGACGGCCGCCGCTTCGGTGCCCTCTTCATCCACCTGCACAAAGGTCTTGTGCAGCACCTCCGAGATCAGCAGGTTGCCGTTTTTGTTGATGCGGGTAAAGTCCGCCTGATCCGTAAAGGCCACCTCCATGCCCATGGCGGCCAGCACGTTCTTGAGATTTTGCTTGTACTCGAGCTTGAATTTGGGCAGTTCCAGCGTGCCTCGCTGCTCGCGAAAACGGTCGGGCAGTTCGCTCAGCGCCTGAGCGTTCAAACCGGCGAGCAGCTTTTGCGGAGAACTGTTGTGTGCCGGCAGCAGTACAGTCATGCTGAATTGACCGTTGCCGTAGGGCAGGTCGACGGCCTGCATCGAGTCATCGGCAAAATAGCGGAAACGGTCATTGGTTTGGATCATCATGCGACAGGGTGAAGGATTCGAAGGTGTCGGATAGAACTCGCGGTCGGCGGTTTTTTCCTTGTCGAACTGATAGACCCACCGGCCCTTGAAATAGACGGCGTTCATCAGGTACATCACCACTTCGGCAGGGATCTCGTCCAAAATTTTGCTGATTTTGCCGTGCGTTTTATCGTTGCACCAGTTGTTGATGGTCAACAGCGCTGCCGGGCTGCCAAAGTCGAGCGACTTGACCATGGCGGAGAAATAGTTTTGATTGACGGCGATGAATGCGGGCTCCACGTCGAACCCCTGCCGAATCCAAACGGCGTTGGCGATCTCCATCTGAACTTTCGGGTCGACCGAGGTCAAAAGCTCGATGAGCGTCTTGAACGCCTGGTTGCGTTCCCCCTCGCTCAAATCGGCGACGCGCAGCGTGCGTGCCATGGCCGTTTCGGTTTCGCCGGCGGCGCCGTTCAACGTCATCGCAAGGGCCATCGAAACACTCAGCGGCGAGATAAAGAGGTTGTCGTTGGGCGCAGTTTCGCAAAGCTTCTGCAGCATTTCAAAGCCGAAATCCGCGGAGGCATTCTTGATCCGAACCTCGGAGGCGGTGAGGGCGCGCACCGGAACCCTCGTCGGTTCGTAGCTCAGGTCGCGGCTGCACGATGCGGCGACCATGATCGTCGCAGCCGACAGAATTTTGAGCGCTTTCATAGGCTCCTCCTTTGGGATTGAGAGGTTGTTGAGCCGCGAAGGTCTTGGACCGTAACGCGGCCGCTTAATAAAAGGCCTTCTTCAAAGTTCTTCTGGAGACCTTTTCGATTCAATATAGCCATTTTTTCAATTCCGCGAACAAGGAATTGTTCTGCGAGCAGCGATACCAGGCCTGAAATCCCGTTGATTTACAGTTTATTTTTCCGTATTTTAAGCGCCATTGGGATGAATACGCGGAGCATAACGATCATATGAATCAAGAGACGATTCGAAATTTCTGCATCATTGCCCATATCGATCATGGAAAATCGACGCTCGCCGATCGGCTGCTCGAGTATACCGGCACGCTCAGTAAAGCCGAAATGAAGGAGCAGGTGCTCGACAGCATGGACTTGGAACGGGAACGCGGCATCACCATCAAGATGCACGCCATCACCATGAAGTACCGCGCCAAGAATGACGTCGAGTACACGCTCAATCTGATCGACACGCCCGGGCACGTCGATTTTGCCTACGAGGTGTCGCGCAGCCTGGCCGCCTGCGAGGGGGCGCTGTTAGTGGTCGATGCGGCGCAGGGCGTCGAGGCCCAGACCGTCAGCAACCTTTACATGGCCATCGAGAACGACCTGGAGATCATTCCGATCATCAACAAGATCGATCTCCCGAGCGCCCGTATCGACGAGGTGAAGCAACAGATCATCGACATCCTCGGCTGCAAAGAGGGGGAGATACTTCTGGCCAGCGCCAAAGCCGGTTTGGGCATCAATGAGATCCTGGAGGCGATCGTTGAGCGGGTACCGCCGCCGCAAGGCAAAGTCGATGCGCCGCTGCGGGCGCTTATCTTCGACTCGATGTTCAATGCCTACCGCGGGGCCGTGGCCTATGTGCGCGTCATGGAGGGCGAGCTGAAAACCGGGCAGACGATCCGTTTTATGTCCAGCGGTCGGGATTTCGAAGTGCAGGAGGTGGGCATCCTTCGACTTCAGCTCATCAAGCGCGACAAGCTGTCCGCCGGTGAGGTCGGCTACGTCATTGCGGGAGCCAAGGAAGTCAAGGACACCAAAGTCGGCGACACCATCACCGACGCTTTGAATCCTGCCGCCGAACCGCTGCCCGGCTACCGTGAAGCCAAACCGATGGTGTTCAGCGGCCTTTTCCCTTCCGTGACCGAAAACTATGAAGACCTGCGCAGCGCCCTCGAAAAGCTGGCGCTCAACGACTCGGCGCTGTTTTTCGAGCCGGAATCGTCGTTGGCGCTCGGCTTCGGCTTTCGCTGCGGCTTCCTCGGGCTGCTGCACATGGAGATTATTCAGGAGCGGCTGGAGCGCGAGTACGGCCTCGACCTGGTGACTACGGTGCCCAACGTTGAATTCCACTGCTACACGAAAAAGGGCGAAAAGCTGATCGTCGACAACCCGGCGAACATGCCGCCCGCCGGCGACATCGATCGCGTCGAGGAACCCTACATTCGCGCCTCCATTCTTACGCCCACTGTGTATGTGGGGCCGATCATGACGCTGGCCCGCGAACGCCGCGGCATCTTCAAGACCACCGAATACATCGACAGTAAGCGCGTCAGCCTTCATTACGAGTTTCCCTTGGCGGAGGTGATTTTCGACTTTTACGACCGCCTCAAATCCATCAGCAAGGGATATGCTTCGTTCGACTATGAGTTTTTAGAATTCCGTCCCGGCGACGTGGTCAAGCTGGACATTCTGCTCAACGGTGAAAAAGTCGATGCCCTTTCGATTATCGTGCACAGCGAAAAAGCATACGAATGGGGCCGCAAAGTGACCGGCAAGCTGCGGGAGCTCATTCCGCGGCAGATGTTCCAGGTGGCCATTCAGGCGGCCATCGGCGGAAAGGTGATCGCCCGCGAAACCATTTCGCCGCTGCGCAAGAACGTGACCGCCAAATGCTACGGCGGCGACATCACCCGCAAAAGAAAGCTGTTGGAAAAACAGAAAGAGGGCAAAAAACGGATGAAGCAGCTCGGTCATGTCGAGGTTCCGCAGGAAGCGTTTCTTGCCGTGCTGCGAGTGGACTAAAAGGAACGCGGCGTGATCTCACTTGTCGATCTCACCAAGTATTACGGAAAAAAGCTTGCCTTAGACGGCCTGAACCTGGAGGTGGGCCGCGAGCTCTTTGTATTTCTTGGGCCCAACGGCGCCGGCAAAACGAGCACCATCAAGCTGATGACCGGCCTGCTGCGCCCCGACCGCGGCACGATCCTTTTGGACGGCATAGACATTCAAAAGCATCCGACGGATGCCAAGCACAAGTTCGGCTATGCCCCCGAAGCGCCGGTGCTCTATGAAAAGCTGACGCCGCGGGAGTTCATCGAGTTCATCCTTGCCGTCGCCAAAATACCGCAGGACGCAGGGCGCGCGCGCATGGAGCAGCTTTTCGATATCTTCGAACTCGGCGAACAAGCCGACGTTCTCATCGAGGAGCTTTCGCTCGGCATGAAGAAAAAAGTTACGCTGACGGCGGCCCTGGTGCGGCGCGCCCCCATCCTGTTCCTCGACGAACCCACCACATCGCTCGATCCTAAAGCTGTGCGCAATCTCAAAGACATCCTCCGCGGTCTCACGGCTCAAGGGAACTGCGTCTTTATGAGCACGCATATTCTTGAAGTGGCCGAAGCCATGTGCGACCGCATCGGCATCATCAACCATGGCAAGCTGATCGCCGTCGGCAACCCCGATGAACTGCGCCGAAACTATGGAGCCGACGCCACGCTGGAGGACATTTTCCTGCATCTCACCGGCGAACCGTACAGCGACAAAGTCGAAGAGTTTCTGCAGAATCCATCATGATAGCGGTGCTGTTGAAAACCACCCTGCGCCGAACCCTCGGCCGCCTCTCCGGCAAGCATGCCAAACGACTGGTGCTGACGCTCCTCGCCGCCGCCGTTCTGCCGACGCTCATCGTTTTGCAGACCTACAGCCTTTTCAACCTATGGCTGCAGTTTTCCAACCTCGGCGCGGCTTTTGTGATGCACTTGCTGACCTACTTCCTTCAAGGCGTCTTTGTTCTTCTGTTGGTGACCGGCTTCACCAGCGCTCTGCACTATTTCTACCTAAGCGAGGACCTTCCTCTGTTGGCCTCGCTGCCCCTTCCGACCTCCGCCGTCTTTGCCTTAAAGTTCGCCGAAACGGCGTGGGCCTGTTTCGTCACCTTCTTTTTTTTCGGACTGCCGCTGCTGATTTCCGCTGTCGCAGCGCTGCGGATCGGCAGCGCGGGGCTGCTTCTTGTTCCTGCCGCCTTCTTTTTCGTTTTGAGCGCCGCGGGATTGGCGGCGGCGGCGGCAACGCTTGCGGCCAAGATCATCAATGCTTCGGCCCTGCGACGCTTTACACGCATGATCCTCGGCCTGCTGGTCATCGGCGCCTGGGCAGCTCTGCAGTTGATGCGTCCGGAAAGGCTCGATCCTTCGTCGGAGCTGTTCGAACCCAACGCTCTTGAAGAGCTGAGCCGCCATGCGGCAGGAGGCGGCTGGTCTCCGGCGGCTCAACTGATCGGCACCTTGGAGACGGCCCTCCGCGGCGATATATCCGCAGCTCTTCGCTCGCTGCTGTTGCCCGTTGCGGGCGCCGTCGCTTTCGGCTGGGCGGCCGTTGCGATGAGAGCCCGCAGCGAAGCCGCGCAGGGGCTGAAGAACGGAGCCGCCGCCGGACATCGAATACCGTACCGGTTGCGTTCCTTTCAGCAACCGCTTTTGAGCAAAGAAACAAAGCTGATCTTTCGCGATCTGCGCACGGTTCAGACGCTGTTGTTGTTCACGGTCGTGATGGTCGTCTGGCCGTTCCTCCATTCCCGCAGCGGAACCGTCGATGCCGGCGCCTTTCCCGACCTTGAATCTTTTCTGCCCCAGGCCTTTTTTCTGACTGCAGCGGCGATGGTTTTGGCGCGGCAGAGCCTTCCCATGGAGCGCCGCGCCTTCATGTATTCGCTGACAGCGCCGATGCCGCTGCGCATGCAGTTGATCGTCAAAGCCGCCCTGCCCGTGCTGCTGATGGGAGGAGCGGCGGCTGTGGGCGCGGCGGTTGCCGCCTGGCGTTTCCACTATTCTTGGGTTACACTTATTGAGTTGTGGGCGGTAAGCTTTATGGTCACAGCCGTCGGCGCGGCAGTCGGATTTTATGTCGGCGCTCGTTTCGGCCGCTTCGATTGGCAAGACCCGCGGCAGATGCTGAGCCCCGGCAGCTTTTACAGCTCGCTTCTCATCGGCCAAACGTTGGCCGGCGGAGGGTTCGGCTTGTTCATGGTTTTAAAGGCGATCGGCGGAGCGTTGCTTGCTTTTCTCTGCTTTTTTCTTTATGTTGCCGTGCTCTTTACCGCCGCCGTCCATTTTTCCGAAAAACGACTGATTCACTTTGATTGGGTTTGAACGCTTATGAAAAAAAGCAAGGTTCGCGAGTTTTTCGACTCGATCGGTTACGCTCTCATTGCGGCTCTGATCATTCGAGCGCTTATCATTCAGTCCTACCGTATTCCGACCGGCTCCATGAAAGATACCTTGATGATCGGCGACTTTTTGTTGGTCAACAAATTCATCTACGGCATCAACACGCCCAACCGGATCATCGGAACCAAAATCCGCATTCCCTCGACCCGATTGCCGGGCTTGCGCCAACCCAAGCGCGGCGACATCGTCGTCTTTCGCTTCCCCGGCGACGATACCGTCGACTACATCAAACGATGCGTCGGCGTGGCCGGAGATACCATTGAATTGCGGCAGGGCACGCTTTACATTAACGGAGAGGCCGAGGGAACGGAAGAGTTTCTCGGCAAGCAATGGGATCGCGAAGAGGGACGCTACATCGACTACTATCGTGTTACGCGGCCGACCGGGCAGCAGTATGTCATCCGCAAAGCCGACCGTCCCGACTTTCGCATGATGAGTTTCGGGCCGATCGTGGTTCCGCCGGGTCACATTTTTATGATGGGCGACAACCGCGACAACAGCTACGACAGCCGCATGTGGGGAGCTTTGGCCGACAGGTACATCGTCGGACAAGCACTGGTGATCTTTTTTTCTTGGGAAAAAATGGAGCCGCTTTATGCCCTCCATAAAAAGATCCGCTGGAACCGCATTTTCGGCGTCATCCGCTGACGCGCCAATCGTGAGCCGTGCTCATGGACGATCATAAAGCCGCTCTCAAAGAGTATCTCAAAGCCCTCCTCTTCACCCTCGGTGCGGCACTTTTTCTGCGCATCTTTGTGGTCCAGGCTTTTCGCATCCCTACCGGTTCCATGAAGGACACCCTTTTGATCGGCGATTTCCTGTTGGTGAACAAGTTCGTCTACGGAACGCGAACCCCTGACCGGCTACTCGGTACGGAAATCGTCCTTCCTTCTTTCCGCCTGCCGCGGATTCGTAGGCCGCGCCGCGGCGAGGTGGTCGTTTTTAAATATCCTCAGGATACCCGACTCGACTATATCAAGCGGTGCATGGGGTTGCCGGGCGATACGCTCGAAATGCGCGACGGCCGGCTGTTCATCAACGGCCTGCCCGAGGGCATCGAGGAGTTTGTCGGCAAAAAGTACGACGAGGAGGAACAGGCGACCTACGACTATTACCGCCTTACCGGCGAACGCGGCACCGTCTATACCCTTCGCCGACGCAGCAGCCGTCACGGCAGCGGCGACTTTGGGCCGGTCGTGGTTCCGCCGGGACATTACTTTATGATGGGGGATAACCGCGACAACAGCTTCGACAGCCGCAGTTGGGGATTCCTGCCCGAAGAGCTGATCGTCGGAAAAGCCATGATCATCTATTTTTCCTACGACCAACGCCGTCAGCCCCCCTCATGGAATCTGCTCCGCAGCATACGCTGGGACCGGCTGCTGCGCCCCATCCGTTGAGCCATGGCCGGTCTTTACATTCACATCCCCTTCTGCCGCAGCAAGTGCCTCTATTGCGATTTCTATTCCGACACCCGTGCGGAGCTGGTCGAGTCTTTTCTTTCCGCCCTCTTGCGCGAGATGGAATTTCGTCGCCGACCGCCTTTCAGCGAAGCGACTTTTACCACCCTCTATCTGGGCGGCGGAACGCCGTCGTTGCTGAGTCCTGAGCAAACAGGCCGAATCATCGACGCCGCCTTTCGCTGTTTTCGTTTCGGACGCGAGGTCGAAATATCCATGGAAGCCAACCCCGGCACGCTTTCTCGGAGCCGTGCCCAGGGCTATCGACGATGCGGCGTCAACCGCCTTACGATAGGTGTACAGTCTTTCAACGACCGCGAGCTCCGCATGTTGTCGCGCATCCATACCGCCGACGAGGCAATCACCGCTGTCGAAACGGCGCGCCGCGCGGGCTTTGACAACATCGGCATCGACCTGATCTTCGGCATTCCGGGGCAAAGCCGGGGCTCATGGGAAAGCACCCTCGAGCGCGCCCTTTCCCCGCGGCCTGAACACCTGTCAGTCTACGGATTGACTTACGAGCAGGGCACGCCGATGGAGCGAATGAAGCGGGAGGGGCGAATCAAGCCATGCTCCGAGAGGATGGAGAGCCGCTTTTTCCTTATAGCCGCCGAAAAGCTGACGGCGGCCGGGTATGAGCATTATGAAATCTCAAACTATGCTTTGCCCGGGAAGAGGTCGCGACACAACAGCCTTTATTGGAGCGGCGCTCCCTACCTGGGATTGGGGCCCTCGGCTCATTCGTACGACGGGAGATGCCGATGGTGGAACGTGCGCAGCATCGACGAATACCTGAAGCGGGAGGGAGAATTGTTCACCCTCAGCAGCGAAATGTTGACGCCGCAGCAGCGGGCTCATGAACGGCTGATGCTCGGCCTGCGGTGCAACAGCGGCATCGACCTTTGCGAATGGCGACAGGCGTTCGGCTATGACCTACTGCCGGCGGCCGAAAGAATCGCCGCGCGCACAGGAGGTATGGCGCGTGTTCCTCCTTTTGCCCCTCATCGACTCTTACTGACGCTGCACCAAAACAGGCTGGGCTTGACGCGCCGCGGACTTTTAGTATACGACACTTTGTGCTCGGCCTTTTTTTCTGTATTGTAAGAAAGTGCCGCGGCCTGCGGCAGGCAGACTATTTTTCATTATTATTTATCAAATGCTCAACGAGAGAATTTACTCTTGACTTTCGCTTTGTAACGAATTATATTAATCAGGTCGATAAGTCACCGCATTGTCCGCTTTTACAGCGAATCGTCAAGGGTCATGCGGTGAGTTCTTTGACAACCTGATTGTCGAAAAAAGCAGATGAACGGTGGGCAAAGCCGCGGCGGCGATCGGCGGGAGAGAATGTTGAACAAGCCGTGAGGTTTTACTTAGGAGGCGCCAAAAGCCGCTGCGGGGCGGGGGTGTTGCGGAAAGACGAAATCGCTCATTCCACCTGTTCCTTGAAAACATCGTCTAATTCACTATAACTCGAAAATGAACGAAAAGGAGGTGGCGCAAAGAGCAAAGTCGAGCGAGACACAGTAGCTGCTGGAATCAGACCCCTGTGCTGCAGAAAAGCGGCACAAACCGTGTGCAGAGGCTGTTTCGGTCTGCACAATCCCTCTTAATTGCTCATTTGAGGAGGAAAAACCGCATGTTGAAAAGAGTATTACTTCTCAGTCTTTTGCTCATGATTCCTGTTTGTCTGTTTTCGGCGACAACAGGTAAAATCATCGGCGTCGTCGTCGACCAGGCGACCGGTGAGCCGTTGCCGGGTGCCAACGTGCTGATCGAAGGCACGAGTCTGGGCGCGGCAACCAATGCACAAGGCGGCTTTATTATTCTCAACGTGCCGCCGGGCACCTACACCCTTAAAGCCAGTTTCATCGGCTATCAAGTCGTCCGCATCTCCAATGTCCGCGTATCCGTTGACTTGACGACGGAAGTCAACTTTAAGCTTCCCACCGAAGCCATCGAAGTGCAGCAGATCTCTATCGTGGCCGAGCGTCCGTTGATCAACGTCAACGCCACCAACGAAACCCACATCATGACCGCCGAAGAAATAGCGAACATGCCGGTGCGCACCTATGCGGGCGTCGTGGCTACATCACCCGGCGTCGTCAGCGCGAGAGGGACGCTCTATGTTCGTGGCGGTCGCGCCGACGAAATCGCCTACTATGTCGACGGTGTGTACTCGAACGATCTGCGCACCGGTCAGCGCATCGGCGACATCCCGATCACCTCGCTGGAGCAGATCAACTACCAGGCCGGCGGTTTCAATGCCGAATACGGCTTTGCCAATTCGGGCATCGTCATTGCGTCTTCCAAGGCCGGCGGAAACACTTACAACATCAGCGGAGAGGTCATTACCGACGAGTTTCTGAGCAAAGAAAAGAAAACGTTGGGGACCTACTCGTACGGCTACAACGTCTACAACCTGACCGTGGGCGGGCCGCTCCTTACCGACAAGGTCAAGTTCTTCCTTTCCGGCGAAAAGACCTACCGTGCCGACCGTGCTCCGTCCGCCGGCGGTCATCCGGTACTCGACGGCAATTTTACCGTCGACGAGATTCTTTATACGGCGGCGAAAATGGACAGCCTCGGCATTCCGCCCGAGGAGCGCATTCTGCCGGTCAAATTGCAGGACGGTCCGTTGCCGAACAACTATCTCGACCGCTGGAACTTTAACGGCAATCTGCTCTTCGACTTTAACCCGGTGCGCATCAAGGTCGGCGGAAACGGCACGTTCGACGACTTTAGCATCTACAACCAGGCCAATTCGCTGGTCAACTATGAGCGCAACACCAAAGAACAGGATTACAACTATTCTGTTTACGGCAAGATCAGCCACACGATCGATCCCAAGACCTTCTATGAAGGTACGGTTTACTATTCGGCGTTTCAGCAGGAGTTCGGCGATCCTTACTTCTGGCGCAACCTGGCCGATTATGGAGACGCCACCGACTTTAACGGAAACGGCCTCTATACTCCCTACCTGCCCGGCAACAGCATCGTCGATTATTCTCGGCCGCGCTTGGGCATGGGCGCTTTCACGCCGATCCGGCCGGTCAGAACCTACGGCATCGACAACTCGAGCGTCGCGGGTCTCAAGTTCGACATTACTCGTCAGCAGAGCAACCACGAGCTGAAGGCCGGCATTGAGTACCGCTACAACACGATGCGCCGCTTCAACGTTTCGGCGTGGCGGTTGGCGGGCATTTTCGCCAACGATCCCACCATCGATCCCGAATTGGCCTACCGCGCCGCGTACGTCGAGAGCTTCGGCTATCCGCAGTACTATGGCGACAACGTTTTTGATCCGTCGCAAAAGGTCGACGAAGGTCTCAACGGCGCCAAGCACCCGGTTTTGGCCAGCGTGTACGTTCAGGACAAGATCGAGCTGGCGGACCTGGTGCTCAATCTGGGTCTGCGTTGGGATTACATGAACGCCAACGATTACCGGCCGATGAATCCGTACGACGTCAAGCTGAAGGGCGGCTTGATGGATGAGGACTATTTGGAAGAGACCGACGCGCACTGGTCGATCAGCCCGCGTCTGGGCCTCTCCTTCCCGGTCACCGACAAGACGGTGTTCCATGCCCAATTCGGCAAGTTCACTCAGCAGCCCGAGCTGCAGTATCTCTATACCGGTTGGAACTATCTGGCCGCTCAGCTTTCTCAAGGCAACCAGGTCACCGTCGGAAACCCGGATCTCAAACCGGTTTCTACCACGGCCTATGAGTTGGGCCTCGGGCAGCAGCTCGGCCTCAATTCGTCCATCAGCCTGACGGCTTACTACAAAGAGATTCGTGATCTGGTGGTGTTGAAAAACCGCGTCAACGCTAAACCGGTCACCTACGCTCAATATCAGAACGGCGACTATGGCACGGTCAAGGGCTTGTCCTTTACCTACCGTCTGCGTCGGACGCAGCGCCTGTCGGCCCAGGTCAACTATACGCTGCAGTGGGCCAGCGGCACCGGTTCCACGGCGGGCTCGAATTTTTACATCACCTGGATCGGCAACGAGTACTATCCGGTCTTTGTGGCGCCGTTGGACTATGATCAGCGGCACACCGCTTCGGTCAATCTGGACTATCGTGCCGATACCTGGGGCGCCAATGTGCTGGCCTCCATCGGAAGCGGTTTCCCCTACACGCCCAAGAGGATCGGAGACACTGTTTACTCGGCGCGTTTTGCCACCGCATTCCCGATGGCCGCGACCAACTCGGCTTACACGCAGTGGACCTACAATATTGACCTGCGGCTGGACAAAGATTTTCGTTTCGGCAATCAGCGGCTGAACGCCTATCTGTGGGTGCTCAATCTGTTGGGTACCAAGCAGCCCTTCACCCGCAAGAACGACGGCTACAGCTACGCATCCGGTATTTACGAGGCTACGGGGCGTCCGGACGACAACGGTTGGTTGTCGACGCCCGACGGGCAGGCCTGGGTGGCCGCCAACGGCGGCGCGCGCGCCGAAGCGCTCTATCGCGCCCGTATCAACAGCCCGTTGAACTGGGAAGCTCCGCGCCAGATTCGTGTCGGCGTGCGCTTCGATCTCAATCCGTGACCGATGTCCGGACCTGCCGAGGCGGATGTTTCCGCACGGCGATCGGTCTGCGGAACGTTTGACGGTTTGCTTTGCCGATAACAGTAAAAGGAGATTCAAATGATGAAGAAACGCACTCTGCGATACATTTCGCTGGCCGCGCTGGCGCTTTTGGTGCTGATTACAGGCGTTCAGCTGGCCTATTCCGAGGCGAGTCGACGCGCCGATTTGGCCAAGGCGGCGGAGTTTATGCACGCACAGTTCAACGGCAACACCATTGCCAACTGGCTGGCCAACGACGGTCTGATCGTCTCTCACCGAAAGACCGGCAATTCCGGTATGGAATGGCCGAAAGGCAGCAAGAAGACCATCGACTATGCATCGGGCATCTGGTTCGCCGGAAAGGACGCCGACGGCGTGATCCGCACCGCGGCTGCCGAGTACTCCTCGGAATTCGTTCCCGGGCCGTGGGGCTCGGATCCCAATGATCCGGCCAACCGCATCTACATCATCAACAGCGACGGCAGCGGCGACTGGGACTCCTGGCCGATCGATCAGGGCGCGCCCTCAGAGAACGGCAAGCCGAAGCTCCTCGGCGATCAGACCATCTTCTGGGTTATGAACGACGGCAATTCCGCCCAGCACGCCAACGTCTTTTCCACGCAACCGATGGGCTTGGAAGTGCGCTGCACGGTTTTCGGCTTCAACAAGGCCGACCCGCTGGGCAACATCATGTTCATGCGCTTCGAAGCCGTGAACAAGGGCGGTTTGACGCTCGACTCCTGCTACGTGTCCCTGTGGGATGACCCGGACCTCGGCGACGCCTCCGACGACCTCGTCGGCTGCGACACCACCCTCAGCCTCGGCTTCTGCTACAACGGCAAGCCGGTCGACGCCACTTACGGCACCACGCCGCCGGCCATCGGCATGGACTTTTTCCAGGGACCAATGGTGGACGGCGAGCCGATGCCGATGACCTCCTTCGTTTACTACTGGAACGGCGCTCCCGATCCCTTCGGCGACCCGGAAGACGCCACCCAGGCTTATTTCTTCATGAAGGGCTTTACCGGCGACGGATCGCCTTACCTCGATCATACGGGCGCACCGACCAAGTTCGTCTTTGCCGGTGATCCGGTCAGCAAGAGCGGCCATCTGGATTCCAACCCGGCCGACCGCCGTTTCCTCATGTCGTCGGGTCCCTTCACCTTGAAACCGGGCGACGTCCAGGTAATCGTCGGCGCCAAGATCATTGCTCCGGGCACGGACAACTTGAGCGCCGTCACTGCGCTGCGGTTCTTCGACTCGTTCGCGCAGAACGCCTTCGACAACAACTTTGAACTGCCGCAGCCGCCGGCGCCGTCGGTGAGCGTGACGTCGTTGGATGAAACCATCGTTCTCGTGTGGCAGGACAGCACGCAGCTGTTCAAAGAGATAGAGTCTTATGATTTCAGCGGCTACAAATTCGAGGGTTACAATATTTATCAGGGCGAATCCGCTGCCGGTCCGTGGAAGCTGATTGCGACCATCGATAAGATCAACGACTACGGCATCGTGTTCGACAACACCTTCGACGCTGCGACGGGATTGGTGTTGGAAAAGCCCGTGGCGTTCGGTGCCAACACCGGCATCACCCGCAATTTTGTCATCCAAAAGGACTACTTGACGGGCGAACCGTTGTACAACTATAAGAAATACTATTTCTCCGTCAATTCTTACGCCGTCAACCCGGAAGTTTCGCCTAAAGTGGCCGAAAGCGGTTTCAAAACCATTACGGTCATGCCGGCTACGCCGCCGCTGGGCCAAAAACAGACGGTTGAGCAAGGTAGCAAGATTGCGGGAGAGCATGTTGCCGGCGTCAGTGACGGCAAGCTCGAAGTCGTCGTCGTTGACCCGACAAAGGTGACCAACCATGTTTATCAGGTGACCTTTGAAGACCTGCCGGACGGTACGTCGCAGTGGTATGTGTACGACAAGACGCTCGGCAAAAAGCTCGGCGGACCTTATACTAATCAGAGCGGCGGCGAAGACTATCCCATTTTCGACGGACTCAAATTCTACGTCACCGGTGCTCCGCTGGCATTTGCCGGCGACGGAGACGGCATCATCGCCATCTCTTTTGCGGGTACACCCTCAGCACCGGATAAGCGCGGCGGCCCCTATGGCGGCGACTGCGTATGGCATGCGCTCAACAACGCCAACGATTTGGGTTACCGTTACTACCTGAGCGCCACCGGAAGCGGCGACATCACGCGGATGATGCGGTTCATCCAGTATGCCGTTCCTTATGATTTCGAACTGCGCTTTACCGAAGCGGGCGGTTACGGCATCTATGCGTTCGAGGACGACAAGATCGCAAAAGTGCCGTTCGAACTGTGGAATATCGGCAGTGCTACGCCCAATGACCCGTCCGACGACTATCGCATGATTCCTTTCCTGCTCTCTTCGAACGACGAGCCCTCGCGCAGCGAGTGGGGCTGGGCAACCGGTGAGGACGGCTATTTCGGCTATCCCTGCTCCGACGCCATCTACTGGATGGACCCGGCCGGCAAGGACGGCTATGAAAAGTTCCATGCGGTGTGTGAACAAGCCGGTGTCGGCAACACCTATCCGGCCGAGACCGACGGCAGCCCTGAAGGCTACTGGGTGAACTGGCACGGCGGATTCGTATACCCGATCGGCCGCCTCACGGTTTGCGACTACAGCGGCGCCGGCACTCCGCCCCCGCCGGGAACCACCATCCGCTTCCTGACCACCAAGCCCAACAGCTCGAAAGACGTTTTCGAGGTTCAAGCGCCGGCTTTTCTGGTCAGTGCTGAAGTCGCCAAGGAGCAGCTCGATCAGATTAATGTCGTTCCCAATCCCTACTGGGCTTGGAGCCCGAACGAGAAGGAGCCGACCACGCGCATCATCCGCTTCACCCACATGCCGGCCGACGGCGCCACCATCCGCATTTTCGACCTGGCGGGCAACCTGGTGCGCGTCATCACCGATGCCGATCGCGAGGCGCAGGGATCGCTCGGCACTGCCTATGCCGAGTGGGATGCCCGCAACGCGGCTGACGTTCCGGTCGCCAGCGGCATGTACATCGTCCATATCACGGTAAAGGATGTCGGCGAAAAAATTCTCAAGCTTGCAGTAATCAACCGCGATGAACGACTGCTGTATTATTAAGTCCGCGTGCGTTGGTTATTGTCGGATTGAAAGAAAAAGAGAAAGGGACGTATCATGAGATATAAAGGCTTTATTGCAATACTCCTGACATGCGTTCTCCTGCTGTCGAGTGCGTCTGTTTTCGCCGGCACCGGAAAGCGCATCGCCACTGCCGGAGCGACGGAGCTGCTGATCCCGGTCGGCGCCCGTTCGACGGCATTGAGCGGCGCCAACACCGCCGAAGTGTTCGGCATCGACGCCGTCTACTGGAACCCGGCGGGCTTGGCCATGGCGGAAAGCAACACCGAGGCGCTGTTCTCGCATCAAAACTGGATCGGCGACATTAACGTCAACTATCTTGCGGTGGCCACCAAGCTGAGCCGCGTCGGCTCGCTCGGCGTCAGCCTGAAGACCCTCAGCTTCGGCGACATTATGGAAACCACCGTCATCAACCCGGAAGGCACCGGCACCGTCTTCTCGCCGACCTACCTGACGGTCGGGTTGACCTACAGCCGCAAGATGACCGACCGCATTCTGTTCGGCGCCACCGCCAAGCTGGTCTCCGAGCGCATCATGAGCACCGGTGCGCAGGGGTTGGGCTTTGACTTTGGTCTGCAGTACGCCAGCCCCGTCTCCGGCCTTAAGCTGGGCGTCGTGCTGACCAATTTCGGCGGCAACATGAAATTCGACGGCACCAACCTCGAGCGCCGAGTCATCATGCCCGGAACCGAAGCGGGAACGGTGCAGACCTCCGTCGCCATCCCCACGGCGTCGTTCGATCTGCCGTCTCAGCTCAAGCTGGGCGTCTCCTACGAATTCAACGTGGCCGAGCAGATGAACATCGACGTGATGGGAACGTTCGTCAACAACGCTTACGCCTATGATCAATACATCCTCGGCGCCGAGTTCAACCTGCGCAATTTCCTCTTCCTGCGCGGCGCCTATTCGCTCGCTTACAAGGAAGGGCTGGACGACAACGAAAGCGGGTTCGTCAGCAGCAGCGAAGATTATCTCTTCGGCCCCTCTTTCGGCGTGGGCGTCAAGTTCAACATCGGCGTGCCGGTGAGCCTCGACTATGCTTATCGGGTAACCGAGTTCTTTAACAACGCCCAGTTCTTCTGCCTGACGGTCGGCTTCTAATCGTTCAGGCGAACGTCTGACCAAAGGGTTGATTCCTTCGGGGGTCAACCCTTTTTTTTGAAAAGGATGTGATATGAAGAAAATGCTCTGCATCGGCCTGCTGCTGTCGGCCTCTCTTTTCTCACAAAGTCTGAAAGTCAGTTTCGACTGGGCTTCTTTCGAATACGATCAGCAGACCGCTTATGTGGAATTCTATTACGGCTTTCCGGCGGCCGCCCTGCAGTACACGGAGCAGGAAGGCCGGCTCAAAGGGCTTACCATGGGCTCCATAAGGCTTTTTCAGGGCAGCAGTGCGGTTAAGGAGTACCATTGGAAGACGGAGACGGAAGGAGAGGAAGTGCAGTGGGTCATCGACAAAGTGGGGGTCGTTGTACCCTACGGCAGCTATGAAGGAGAGTTTGTTCTCAGAGACTTGAATAGGCCGACCAGCCGTGACAGCCTGCGGTTTACGCTGCATGTGCCTGCACCGACTTTCGGAAAAGCGCGCCTGAGTGAACTGCAGCTCTCGAGCGGCATCTCGCAATCAGCCGAAAGCGGCTCTCCCTTCTACAAAAACGGTCTCATCGTCATGCCCCACCCCAGCCTCATCTATTCCTTCGATCAAGCGGCGCTCTTTTTCTATGCCGAAGCCTACAACCTGCCGGCGGCGGCCAAGGACGGCTATCGGCTGCATTATCGAGCGATCGGCGGCGACGGTGCTTCGACAGAGCTTCCGCAAAAGACGATCGTCAAAAAGAACATCGTCAATCCCAGCGTCGAGTTCGGCATGCTCAATGTGGGTAAATTGGAAAGCGGAACCTATCGATTGATCGTCGAACTGCAAACACTGCAGGGAGATTTGATCGCTTCCAGAGAGCGTACTTTTTACGTTATTCAGGCCGATTCGCAACAAGCTCGGGCGGCGGAGACTCCCTTTGAAGAAAGCCTGTTCGCCGCCATGGACTCGGCGGAGGTGGAGCTGGAATATCAGATGATCTTTTATCTGCTGAGCAAAGAGGAGCAGCTCGTTCACAAGCAGATCGGCGACCTTCCCGGGAAACGTCGTTTCGTTTACTCGCTTTGGAGCAAGCGTTATCCGCAGTTTCCCGTCAGCGCCAATCCGGCGCGCGAGGAGTATTACCGCCGATTTCATTATGCCAACGAGCACTTTAAAGCGTTCACCATTCCCGGATGGAAGACCGATCGGGGCCGCGTCTATATGGTGTACGGCACTCCCGACGACATCGAACGCCGGCCTAACGAGCAGAACTACTGTCCCTATGAGATTTGGTTCTACCAAAAGCTGCAGGGCGGCGTTCGTTTTGTTTTCGGCGATCTGGAAGGCTACCGCAACTACCGGTTGGTGCATTCCGATCTCATCGGCGAGCTGCAGGACCCCAACTATATGTCGGTTCTGCGACGCGGATACTGAGACGAGCCGGCGCGGCGCCGAGCTCTTTGCCGCGCCGGATTCCCTCCGCAAATTCATTGTAATTGTCCCCGTCTTTTTGTAGCTTTCCTCGCTTTAAATAACGAGAGGGTTATGGAAGAGACCGTTTACTATCCGCTCGATGATCTGAAGCGTTTCATGACCGACGTTTTTATCGGTCTCGGCTGTCCTGACGAAGACGCCGCCGTCTGCGCCGATGTTCTGCATGCCGCAGACTGCCGCGGCATCGATTCGCACGGGGTCGGCCGGCTGAAGCCGATCTATTACGACCGCATCAAAGCGGGCCTGCAGGAAGCGGTGACCCGCTTTGAAGTGATCCGAGACCAAGGGGCCGTCGCTGCGACGGACGGCCACAACGGCATGGGAATGGTCATCGCTAAAAAGAGCATGGAGATGGCGATCGAAAAGGCGCGCGTTTACGGCATCGGCATGGTGACCGCCAAGAATTCGACCCACTACGGCATCGCCGCTTACTACCCCATGATGGCGGCGGCGCAGGACATGATCGGCATCACCGGCACCAATGCGCGTCCTTCCGTTGCGCCGACGTGGGGCGTGGAAAACATGTTGGGAACCAACCCGCTCGTTTTTGCCGTCCCGACCGATGAGCCTTTTCCCTTTACGAATGACTATGCCACTTCAACGGCCCAACGCGGCAAAATCGAGCTGTATGCGCGCGAAGGCAAAAGGCTTCCGGCCGGTTGGGTGGTCGATGCCGACGGGTCGACGATGGCCGACCCCGATCAGGTGCTGGATGCGCTCGTCGACGGAACGGCGGCGTTGACGCCCCTCGGCGGCATCGGCGAAGAAATGGGGGGACACAAGGGATACGGATTTGCAGCGGTTGTCGAGCTTCTCACCGCCGGTCTTACGCTGGGACCGTTTTTAAAGCAGTTGAACGGCGTGCAGGAAGGACGAAAGGTCCCCATTCCTTTGAGCCACTTTTTCATTGCCGTCGATGTGGCGCACTTTGTCGACCCGCAGGCGTTCAAGAAACAATGCGGCGACATTCTGCGCGAGCTGCGCGCTTCGAAAAAGGCGCGCGGCGCTAAGCGTATTTACACCCACGGCGAAAAAGAGTACGATGCTTCGTTGGAACGAAGAAAAACCGGCGTGCCGCTGCCTCCGCTCGTACAGAAACAACTGATCCAAATGCGAAACGAGCTGGGACTTCCCGGCTACCGTTTTCCATGGGAATGACCCTGTCGGCGCGGCGGCCACATGTCGATCGTTTGTTTTAAGAAAGGGGTGCGGTCATGAAAAGAGCGATTCTTTGGGCTGTTGTGTTCGTCACGGCGGCTTTCGCGCAGCCTCCGTCGTTTCATGGGCAATTCGATCTGCTGCAGGCCCCGGCGGCCGTTTTCAACGATGGGCTCCTCGGCTTTGTCAATCCCGCAACCGTCGGGCTGCTGCAGGCGCCGGAAGTTCAACTGCACGGAGCCCTGAACCAGGGCGCCGGCTCGATGGACGAACGGGCGCTTTTTGCTGCCGCACGAGGGTTCGGCTTCGGTATGCTCGAACGTCGTCGCGGCGACGTGCGAACGACCGATTATCAGGCGACCGCGGCCTTTGGCGACGATCGTTTCGCCGCCGGCGCAGGCTACGTTTGGCGCCGCAGCACATGCGGCGATCTTGCGGGCGAATGGAAGGTCGGCTTGATCGCGCGCCCCGCAGCGCAGCTTTCTTTCGGCGTTGCCGGTTTCCTTCCTCGGGACGGTTCGAAATCTGCCCTTCTGGAGGCGGGCGTGCGGCCCTTCGGTAATCCGCGTCTGACGCTTTTTGCCGACGCCGTTGTGCGCGAAGGCAACGGCTTTTCCAAGGATGAGTGGAGCGCCGGTGCGGCCTGCCGTATCGTCGAAGGCGTTTCCCTGGTGGGGCGACGCTTCGGCGACCGTTCGCTCTCCTTCGGGTTGATGATCGATTTCGGCCGAAGCTCGCTGGCGGGCCAGACCATTGCGCCCGAAGAAGGCGACGGGCGCCGCACCTTTATGGTGCGCGCCGGCGGATTGCGGCCTTCCTGGAGCCGAAAGCTGATGAAGAACAAGGCCTGCACCTCATTCGAACTCAAGGGCATGGTCGATTATCAAAAGGGTGGCCTTTTCGGCGGAAAGAGAGAACGATTCTATCCGCTTCTGCGCGACCTTCGCGCGGCGGCCGACGACCCGCGGATCGCCGTCATCGCCCTCAACCTCACCGACCTTTCCATTCGTCCGGAAAACGCCTGGGAGCTGCGCGAAGAGCTGGTACGGGCGCGCCGAAACGGCAAGCAGGTCCTCGCCTTTTTCGAAAACGCCGAGATGACCGGCTACCACCTGGCTTCGGCGGCGGATTGCGTGGTGCTCGATCCGCTGGGAACCCTCTTCCTGCCGGGGCTGGTGATGAGCCGTACCTACCTGAAAGGAACCCTGGAAAAACTGGGCCTCGGCTTCGACGAATGGCGCTTTTTCAAGTACAAATCCGCTTACGAAACTTATAGTCGCGACCAATATTCCGACGCCGATCGCGAGCAGCGCCAGGCTTTTCTCGATGCCTGGTACGAGATGATTCGCCGCGACGTTTGCGACTCGCGCGGCTTCAGTCCCGCCGCCTTTGACTCGCTGATCGACCGTTCGCCGCTTTGGACCGCCGAACAGGCGCGGGAAGCCCGCCTGGTCGACCGCCTCGGCCGTTGGGCGGAGCTCAAGGAGATTCTCAAGGAAAAAGGCAAAGGGCGGTTGATCAAGATCGACCGCAAGCAGTTGGAAGAGCGCGTTCTGGTGAGCGACCGCTGGGGCGGAAAGGAAAAAATCGCCCTTGTATACGGCATCGGTGTGTGCGACATGGAGCGCGGCATCCGCGCCCGTCGATTGACCAAGATCTTTGAACGGCTGACAAAAGACAAACAGATCAAGGCCATTGTTTTCCGTGTGGACTCGCCCGGCGGCTCGGCGCTTGCGTCCGATATTGTGGCCGAGGCCATGAAAAAATGCGCGCAGAAAAAGCCCGTGATCGTCAGCCAGGGGCAGGTGGCGGGTTCCGGCGGCTACTGGATTTCTATGTACGGCAATAAGATCGTCGCCGGGCCGAATACCATCACCGGCTCCATCGGCGTCATCGGCGGCTGGGTGTACGACAACGGCTTTTCGCAAAAGCTCGGCATGAGCGAAGACCGCGTACAGCGCGGCGAACATGCCGATTTGGAAGCCGGTGTTACGCTGCCGCTGATCGGGCTTTCCGTGCCGCACCGCAATATGACCGAAGAAGAGCGGACGATCATCGAGCGGTCGATCCGGCATTGGTACGACCAATTCGTGACGCGCGTGGCCGAGGGCCGATCGATGAGCAAAGAGGCGGTGCATGAGGCGGGTCAGGGCAGGATTTACTCCGGACATGACGGCAAACAAGTCGGTCTGGTCGATGAAATCGGCGGCCTGATGACGGCGATTGCCGTCGCCTGTGCCGAAGCCGGCATCAAGCCGGGCGAAGCGGTCGAGATCGTGGAAAAGATGCCCGCGCCGTCGTTGAGCGAGATGTTCAGCGCAGGCGCGGCGCTTTCGGACGGCACCGTCGAATTTCTCCGGCTGACCCTTCAGGAACAGGGACGACTGCTGCTGCTGCCGCCGAGTGACTATCCTTCTTTCGAGAGATAGGAGAAGGCATGAAACGAATCGTTTTTTTCGGGCTTTTGCTCTTGAGCTGCCGACAGGGCATGAGAGATGAGGGCGTCATGTTCAAAGATGATTTGGCTTTTCTGCAAAAGCATGTCGATGTTTTCGTGCTACAGAGCGACGAACGATCGATGGCGGTCGTGTCGCCGGCGCTTCAAGGGCGGGTGCTGACCAGCACCGCCGACGGACCGAACGGTCTCAGCTTCGGCTGGATCAACCGTGAGCTGATCGCCTCCAAGGTCAATAATCCTCATATCAACGCCTACGGCGGCGAAGACCGCTTTTGGCTCGGCCCCGAAGGGGGGCAATTTTCCCTCTTTTTCAAGCCCGGCGATCCCTTCGATTTGGAACACTGGTACACCCCCAAGCCGGTCAATGAGGAACCCTTCGAAGCCGTCGAGCGCGGCCGTGATCGCGCCGTTTTTGCCAAGAAGATGAGCCTCGACAACTACTCGAATGCACGGTTCGACATTCGTCTCAGGCGAACCGTCCTTATGCTGGATCGCAAGGCGGCCGCCGAACGATTCGACTATTCCTTTCCTGAAGCACTCAAGCAGGTCGCCTTTGAATCGCAAAACGTCATCACCAACATCGGCGACCGTGCCTGGGATAAGGAGACCGGCCTCGTTTCGATATGGATTCTGGGCATGTACAACCCCTCCCCGACGACCACCGTGGTCATTCCCTTCAAGCCGGGCGACGAGTCCGTTTTGGGACCTAAGGTGAACGACGCCTATTTCGGCAAGCCGCCTGCGGAGCGGCTGGCGGTGAAAGACAGCGTGCTTTTTTTCAGCGCCGACGGCCGTTTTCGCAGCAAAATCGGCATCAGTCCCTTGCGCGCCCGTCGCATGCTCGGCAGCTACGACGCCCGGCACCAAGTGCTGACATTGGTCACCTTCAACCTGCCCGAAGGCGCTGTCGACTATGTGAACTCGATGTGGAAAATTCAAGAGCAGCCGTATGCCGGAGATGTCGTCAACAGCTACAACGACGGGCCGGCCGCGCCCGGCCAAAAGCCCATGGGGCCCTTCTACGAGCTGGAAACCTCTTCGCCGGCGGCCGCTTTGGCTCCGGGCGAATCGCTGGAACACGTGCACACCACCCTTCATCTGCAGGGCGATACGAAGGCGTTGGATGCCGTCAGCCGCGCCTTGCTGGGAGTTTCGCTCAAAGAAATTGAAACCGCACTCGCGAAATAAGGACAATGAAAAAGATCAAGGTTCTCTTCAAGATCGGCTACGTCTATCACAAAGCGGCTTTTGATCCGGTGATCGAGCTGCTTCTTAACAATCCGAAATACGACGTTCGCTTTGCGCTCGACATGGAGAAGCGGCGCGTGCTTTTTTTCGATATTCCCTATCGGGCCCACATCATTTCCGAATGGGAAAATCAAGGTTATCGCTTCACCGACGAGACGCGCGGCTTTGACATCGTCATTACCGGCGACACGCTGCGCAATGCCGCGGCTTACGGCCGCACGCTGCTCTGCTTCCTCAACCATGGAACCGGCATCAAGACCATCCTCTACCGCAATCTGGCCAAGGTGCCGCGGGACCGCTATCAAATCTTTGTCGAAGGTCGTCACCGCGTCGAAGCCCTGCTGCGCTCCGGCCGACTCAACCGCAGCGAGGTTCATCTCATCGGCCTTCCCAAGCTCGACTTTTATTTTCAGGGGCGCTACCGCCGCGACGAGATTCTGAAAAGATGGGGCCTCGACCCGCGGAAAAAGACGGTGCTCTTTGCGCCCACCTACAAGCCCACCTGCCTTTACGAGGTGAAGGACGACATCTTTGAGCAGACGCGCGACTATAACCTGATCATCAAGCTGCACCCCTACAGTTGGATGGGCAAGTATGCGCCCCATCGGCAGCACCGCATCTACGAGCGACGGGTAAAGAAATACAGCCACGCGGTGCTGCTGCCGTTCAGCGAGTACAACATCGTTCCCTATTATGCCGCAGCCGACACGCTGATCAGTGAGGCCTCCAGCACGGTATTCGACTTTTTAGCGCTGGGCAAGTTCGGCATTGTGTACGATTTGCCCTGCGACCGGCTGAGCCACTCGGACGGCGAGCCGCTTCTGGAAATCGACAACCGCACCTTTTTGAGCGGCGCCTTTCCGCACATCTCCTCGGGAAAGCAAATACGCGAGGCTGTGGAGGAGGCGTTGAATCCCACCGAAGACATGCAGGTTCGCGCCGACCTCTTCCGCGACTCGCTGTTCTACGGATTGGACGGCAAAGCGGCGCAGCGGTTCATCGACAAAATGGAGCAGCTTTATGAAGAAGGGGGCCACGAAAACGATCCCGAGGAGGACAGGTGAAGGCGGTCATCATCGCGGCGGGGCAAAGCAGCCGTTTGTGGGAAACCACGCAGCAGACGCCGAAGACGCTTCTTCCTTACGGCCGCGGAACCATTCTTTCGACCATCATCTCCAACCTCAAACGGAGCGGTGTCGATCAGCTCATCATGGTGGTCGGTTGGAAGCAGGAAGAGATCGTCGGCTATGTGGAGGCGCATCAGGGCTTCGGCGTGCCGGTCGAGTTTGTCGAAAATCCCCAGTGGCGGCGCGGCAACGGTTTGTCGGTTCTGGCCGCCGCTGAAAGGGTGGGGAATGAGCCGTTCATCCTGTCCATGTGCGACCATTTGGTGCCGCCTTCGGCCGTTCGGCGGGTGGTCCGGTCGCCGCGAAAGGAGAACCTGCTGCTCGTCGATCCCCGGGTCGATGAAATTTTCGACATCGACGACGCCACCAAGGTGCAGGTGAAGGGGCGGAGAATTACGGCCATCGGCAAAGAGCTTCGGGAGTACAACGGCATCGACTGCGGCATTTTTCGCCTGGACGAGCGTTTTTTCCGAAAAATGCGTGAACAGCAGCAAAACGGCCTCGAATCCATCAGCGCCGGCGTAACGGGGCTGATTGCGGACGGCTGCATGACCGCCGTTTTTATGCGCCGCGGAGAACGCTGGATCGACATCGATACCCCCGAAGCCTATCAGTTTGCTCTTTCCGGCGAAGGGGCTCCATCAGGAGACGCCAAGACAATCGTTTCGCCCCAAGAAGATCAGTGAACCACCGCTTTTCTTGCACCGGCGATCGATGCCGCGTTCCGCTATAGGCCGGTTTGCTTCAACAAAGTAGAAATCCCCCCTCGAAAACCTCGGCGTTTCGATCAGGGCTTTTTGTTCGGCAGCTCCAATCCGTAGCCCGAAATTTTGTCCTCACGTTTCAGCAAAACGGCAAACAGCACTCCCGCCAGGCTGACGCCCGCCAGCATCAGCAGCGGACAGGTATAGTCGTACACCGCCGTGCCGGCAGCGAGGGCTTCCGGGGTCACGTGGGGATTGGCCACGTCGAGCACCCGGCCGATGAGGATGGGGAAGGCCCACAACCCCAGGTTCTGAATGGAGAACATGACGCCGTAGGCGGACCCCAAACGATGCTGCGGCACCAATTTGGTCACCGACGGCCACATGGCGGCCGGGATGAGCGAAAAGGCGATGCCGAGCAGAAACATGGGAATGTAGGGATTGAGCGCTGTGAAGGCAAAGAGCAGATGGACCAGCACCAAGAGCGCCGACCCGTAGATCATCAGCGAGGCGCTCTTGCCGATGCGGTCGGTCACCGTGCCGAAAAGCGGTGTAAAGAGAATGGTACCGAAGGGAAGAATGGAGACGATCAGTCCCGCCCGCTCCGGGTTCATGCCGAACTTGTTGGAGAGAAGGTCGGGGGCATATTTGACAAAGGGGAAAACGGCGCTGTAAAAAGTAACGCACAACAGCGTGATGTAGATAAAGGATCGGTCGGTGATCACGGCCTTCAGATCGGCCAGGCGGAACTTTTCTTCGTCTGATGAGGCGTCATCGAAGGAGCGAAGACGATCCAAACGGCGATCGAAGAACATATAGAGGACGAAAGAAGCCAAGCCTAAGGCCAGAAGCAGCGCTCCGAAACGGATGGCGCGCGTCCAGTCCGCGGCGTCGCTGACCAGGCGCGGGGAGAGAATGAGGGCGGCTGCTTGTCCGAGGCGGCCGAAGGCGATGTTCATACCCATCGCCAGAGCCAGTTCCTTGCCGCTGAACCACTTGACTACCGCTTTGGTGAAGACGATGGCGCTGGTTTCGGCGCCGAGTCCGAAGAGAAAGAAGCCCAGGGACATCATTTTCAGCGACGGGGACATTGACGGCAGGATGCGCGAGATAACGTGATAGCCCGGGCCGCCGTCGAGGAAGGCAGGACTTGCACCGTAGGCGGTAATGGAGGCGCCCGCCACCATAAAGAGCGTAAAGATAAAGCCGGTAAGCCTGATGCCGAGCTTGTCCAGAATGATGCCGCCGATGACCGCCATGAAAAGGAAGACGTTCGAAATGCTGTAGGCGGAATTGAAAAAGCCGTAATCGGTTGAAGTCCAGTGCAGCTTTTCCTGAAGCAGCCCTTTCAGAGGCGAGAGGGCGTCGAAAAAGTAATAGTTCGCAAACATCGTGAGGCTGACGAGTACAAGAACCGCCCAACGGTGAGCAACCGAGGGCTGGTACGCGGGGCGCGGCGCGGCGTTCATAGTCCTCCTTTTTCTTTGCCGCACAAGAAAAGAAATTTCGACCGCCAAAACAAGCATTTTTTCGCCGGCCGGAGGGGGGAATCATTCACCTTGTGTTTTTAGGCAAAATTCTCTATTTTGATGTCCAATGTAACCGTAAGGGCGCTGAGGGTTTGCGATGCGCCCTGAAAGGCTGGATTTATGTGGCAATCAGTAGAAAAGGCTCTTCTTTTCGCCGCCAAGGCTCACGCCGGACAGCGACGCAAGGTCGGCGATGAGCCCTATATCGTCCATCCGATGGCGGTAGGTTGGATCCTCGGCAAGGAAGGCTGCACCACGGACGTGATCGTTGCCGGACTGCTGCATGATACGGTAGAGGACACGTCGGTTTCGCTGAGCGACATCGAGAGCGCCTTCGGTGCGACCGTGGCCGGATGGGTTTCCATGGTGACGGAACAGAACCGAAGGCAGCCGTGGCGCACGCGCAAAGAGCAACTATTGGCGGTCATTCGCTCGGCGCCCACCGAAGCCAAGTATATTTTCTGTGCGGACAAACTGCACAACTTATACAGCATGAGGCGACAGTATTTGATTCAAGGCAACGAGATCTGGCGCTATTTTTCCGCCGGCTATGAGGATCAGAAATGGTACGCCCGATCGGCTGCTGAGGCCGTTTTCAGCGGAACGGATCCTCGTGAAATAAAGCCCATGTTCTTCGAATTGGAGCAATTGGTAGGGGAGCTTTTTTCGAGATGAACGATCCCGCCCCGCACAGCCCCTGGTCGCTCATATGGTTCAATCCCCGCGCCGCCGTGCGGTTGGTGCTGTCGATGCAGCCGCAGCGGTCGTTGCGACTGTTGGCGGCGGGCGGCGGCATCGGCCAGGCGTTCAGCTTTGCCGCCGGCATGGGGATTGGGCAGTCGCTAGGCGTCCGCGAACTGGCGCTTTTTATTTTTTTACTCGGCCCGACCGCCGGGTTTGTCTCTCTCTTCCTTTGGAGCGCCCTGCTGAGTTGGGCGGCAAGGCTTTTCGGAGGGACGGCGGATCGGGACACCATGCGCGTCGCCGTCGCATGGTCGTGGGCACCGGCCGTGTATCTTCTCCCTATGTGGGGTGTGCGCTACATCCTCTTCCGCGATGAGCTTTTTACTGACGCAAGACCGTTCGTCGACTCTCACGCCCTGCTGTCGGCTCTTTTTTCCTTTTTCAACGGCGTCGACTTTTTCCTCTCTTTCTTTACTCTATATGTTCTCATTCAAACCGTTTCCGAACTCGGACATATGTCGGTGTGGAAGTCCATCGGCGCCATTTTCATCGTCATTATGACGATGACGCTGCCGGCGATGCTGTTGTTCACGGCGCTATCGAAAATGTGACGGGAACCGGTCGGAAGGCGGCGCGTCAAGCGATCGACGAGGTGAAGCATGGAAAAGCGTAAATTGGGAAGCAGCGGTCCCGAGCTTTCGGTCATCGGCTTGGGGGCTTGGGCGATCGGCGGTTCGTGGCAATTCGGCTGGGGCCCTTCGGACGACGCCGAGTCGATCCGCACCATTCGGCGAGCCGTGGAGCTCGGCATCAACTGGATCGACACCGCCGCCGTTTACGGCCTCGGTCATTCCGAAGAAGTCGTCGGCAAAGCGATCCAAGGGTTGCGCGACGAGGTGTTCATCGCCACCAAGTGCGGCCGCGTGTGGGACGAACACGGCCGCGTTCGCACCGATATTTCGCCGGCGAGCATCCGCCGTGAAGTGGAAGCCAGCCTTCGCCGCCTGAACATCGAGGTCATCGACCTTTACCAAATTCACTGGCCGCACGAAAATCAAAGCGAAGCCGATGCCTGGCGCGAACTCGTTCGGCTGCAGAAAGAGGGCAAAGTGCGGTGGATCGGCGTCTCAAATTTTAACGTGCGCCAACTGAAACACTGCGAGGCCATTCACCATATCGACAGCCTTCAGCCGCCTTACAACCTGTTGCGAAGAGAAATCGAGGCCGAAATTCTTCCTTTCTGCCGTCTGCACGGCATCGGCGTCATCGCCTACAGCCCAATGATGAGCGGCCTGCTGAGCGGCCGCTTCGAGTTTGATCGTCTGGCGGCCGACGACTGGCGTCGCCGGAATCCGCTGTTTCAGGAACCGTCGCTTTCGCGCATCCTGCAGAAAGTGGAGCGACTGCGCGTCATGGCCGATCGCCGCGGCTGTTCCGTGGGCAACCTGGCCGTGGCCTGGGCTCTGAGACAACCTGGAATAACCGCCGCCATCGTAGGGGCGCGCCGTGTATCTCAGGTTGAAGAGAACGTCGTCGCCGCCGAGCTGCGTCTGACGGATGAAGAGGCCGCCGAAATGGAGGCGATTTTCCAAGAGCCCTAAAGCATCTGACTTGCCGGCATCCACAGGAGCACCCTTGAAAAGCGTTGATCCTTCCGTTCTCAGCATTTCCTTTACCGCTCAAGAGCTGTGTACGCGCTGCGGCACCTGCGTCGGCGTTTGTCCCGTCAAGGCGCTCGACCTCGATGAGGACGGTTTCCCCGCCGTCGAACCCGCCGTCTGCATCGCCTGCGGCCTCTGCCGCGATGTTTGTCCGGGCGGCAGCCTCTCGTTTACAGAACTCGAAATGCGAACCTTCGGCCAAACGATGAAGGAGCGCGCCTTCGACGGCTTTGTGCGGCGCACCCTCATCGGCCATGCCGGCGATGAACAAATCAGGGCCGGCGGCGCCGGAGGCGGTGTCGTGACGGCGCTGGCCTTGCACCTGCTCAACAGCGGTCGTGTCGACGGCTGCATCGTCACGCGGATGAAACCCGACCAACCATGGCGCGGCGAGGTCTTTATTGCGCGCAACCGGCAGGAGCTTTTGCAGAGCCAACAGTCCAAGTACACCGTCATTCCGGTCAACGCCGTTCTGCAGCAGACCGCCGGTTCGCGAGAGCGGTATGCCCTGATCGCCCTGCCGTGCCAAATTCACGGCATCCGCTTGGTGCAGAAGGTGCGGCCGCGACTGGTTGAAAACATCCGCTACATCATCGGGCTTTTTTGCGCTTCGAGCTTGGAGCCGTACGTCGCCGAAGAGCTTTTGAAGATAAAGGGAATCGATCGCCACGATGTTCGGGCATTTCATTTCCGCGGCGGACGGTGGCCGGGCTGTATTCGCGCCGTGCTTAAAAACGGTTCGATCCGCAACTTGCACTATTCCAACTTTAAAGACGGCGCCATCAACTACCTGATGTATCTCTACACTCCTCGCCGCTGCCGCACCTGCATCGACGGCTCTTCGGAATTTGCCGACGTCTCCGTGTCCGACGCCTGGACGCGCGACCGCAGCGGCAAGTATTTGTACGAAGCACAATCGCGGCTTCTGGTGCGCACCGAGACAGGCCTCGAACTGACCGAATCCGCTTTGGCCGCCGGCGACCTGATCGCCGTCGATGTGTCGAACAATCCGCACTACCGCACCCATCGCCTGCACGCACGGAAAAAAGGCCTGACCGCCTACCTGCGGGTAGCAAGGCTTTTGCGCCAAGGAAAAACGGCGCCGCGCTACGACCGCACGGCGGAGGCTTACGACGCCGCCGATCTGCGCACCGAGCGCTTGGAATCGCTTTTGATGCGGCTGGGGGAAATCCGCGCGCTGAGACTGCCGATGATCAAGTTCCTCCTTTCCCGCTACGGAATTCCGCTGATCAAGCTGCGCCAATGGCGAAAAAAGAAAAAGTATCGATGAGCGGCGTTTGGATAAAGCGCTTGCAGTTATGAGCAGAATTGGTTAGTTTTTAAAAGTTGTTTACCGCAGGGCAAAAGCATGGGAGACCTATGAGCAAGCATAGGCGGATGTTGTTATCGGGGCTTTTCCTTCTCCCCGTTGCTCTGCTTCGCTGCGCCTTGGAAGAACCGCGGCCTCCCCTTTGGGAAAGCGTTTTCACCCTGCCTGTTGCCGAACGCCGTTTTACCGTTGCCGACCTGGTCAAAGGTGAAGTTTCTGTCTTTCGTTACGAAGACGGTCTGTTGGGCTTTCGTGTGGAAGGCGAGCTTGAGCAGGTGACCATGAGCGATCGGCTGCGCCTCGAACCCGTCGATCGGGTGATGGATGTTCACGTGCCCGACATGACCATTTCCCGCCTTTCCGCCGACAAGGTCGACTTTTCCTTTGCTTCGCTCACCGAGCAGGCGGTTTCGGCAGGGGAGGAGCGGGTGATTGCCGCCTTTTCTTTCGCCAATGTGCCCGGGCAGCTTCAGCCCGAAAACAATCTGGAGAGCATCCAAGTCATCGAAGGCGCCGCGCGCCTGACGTTCCGAAACCGACTGCCCATAGAGCTGCAGGACGTCGTTTTTCGTTTCGTCGACCCTGCCGAGGGGAAGGTGGTTTTCATTACGACCGCCGTGAGGCGGCTGTTGCCGGGTCAGAAGGACAGCCTTGACCTGCCGGTGGTGCAGAAACGATATGAACGCGGCGGCACCTGGTACATCAGCGGACGTTCCGCCGGCAGCGGCGGCCGTGCCGTTCGAATCGCCGCGGACCAGGGCGTCGACCTTTCCGTCGAGCTGGTCGACTTTCACGCTTCAACGGTGCAGGTGAGACGACAAAGCTTTTACATGGAAGACAGGCAGACCATCGCACTCGATTACGACGCCGCCGTTCAGGAGGCGGCCTTCAGCAGCGGCACCTTGGAACTGAACATCGAGAACGAGCTCGATCTCGATCTGGACCTGGAAATAACGAGTGAAGAAATTCGCGTGCCGCGAAGCGGCGAGCCCCTGGTGATCAATGCCCGAGCGGCGGCCCACGGAAGCCGCCGCGTCAGCGTGCCGCTCTCCGGGCATCTTTTGCGGCTCGGTTCCCAGCCGGTCAAGCCGCCGGCCGTTCATTTTCTCATCGTGTGCTTGGGAAGCTGCCCTGATCAAAGGGTAGTCACCGTTTCAGAACATGAGGCGGTGCGCATCCGAGCCTATGTCCGCGACGGCACCTTTGCCGCCGTCAGCGGGATCCTCGACCACTACAGCACGGCCGTCGAGCCGACGGAACAAACCGTCGACCTTCCGGACGGTCTCGATCGCTTTGCGGGTCTGAACGTTTCCGCCGGACGTTTGTGTCTCGAGTTCACCAACGCCGTCGAGCTGCCGGTCTCCATTGCCGCTTCGCTCATCGGTTTCGGCGAGGACGGCCGGCGAGTCGATTTGCCGCTCACCGTCGATCTGGGGAAAGGCAGCGTCAATCAGCCGCGGGTTACGCCGGTCATTCTGCAGGCGCCCGAGCATCCGCAGCTTGCGGCGCTGTTGAACCTCAAGCCGCGGCGCATCCGCCTCGAAGGCACCGCCGTCGTCGGCGACGGCCGTACCGTCGGCACGGTCAGCCGAAACTCGTACATCAAGGCGCGCTACGTGCTCGAAACCCCTGCCGAGCTTGCCTGGAATGACGGCGTGCCCATGACCGATTCTGCAGTGGTAGTCATTCAGCCGGGCGTGCCCGAGCGCCCGAACGGCAACGGCGTCTATTATCTCAGCGCTTCGCAGATGCAGAGGGTGCGGGCCATCACGCTGGCGACCGAAATCGAAAACCATCTTCCGGTCAGCGGCGACGTGGAATTCCGACTGATCGATCGCTCCAACGGCGAATCCGAGGTCATCTCGGCGCCGCTGGCGATCAGCGCAGCCCCCACCGATAATGCGGGCAGAACAATTTCGGCTCGACGCTTTACAAAAACGATCGATTTGAGCGAACAGGAAGTCGCAAAATTTACCCAATCCGGCGACCAGATGCGTACGTTGATAGTCGGCGCTTCTTTCCGCGTTCGTGGAACCGGCGACCGGCGCGTCAAACTGTTCGACGGCGACTATGCAGCGTTCAGAGCCGTCATCGAGGCAAAGGTGCTCCTGGGAGGCCCGTGACCTTCGGCTTGTCGTCAACCTCTTACGCTAAAGACCGACAGGATGAAAGAAGCAGATTTTTACATATCGCTCGACGATGAGGTGCAGTGCACGCTCTGTCCTCATGCCTGTCGACTGAAAGAGGGGGAATGGGGAACCTGCGGCGTTCGCAGCAACCGCGGCGGTGTTTTGTTCAGCCACGTCTATGAGCAGGCCGTCGCCGTTCATGTCGACCCGATCGAAAAAAAACCGCTCTTTCATGTACACCCCGGTTCCAAATCCTTTTCCATCGCAACCGTCGGCTGCAACTTTAGCTGCAAATTCTGCCAAAACCATTCGATTTCCCAGGTGAAGAGAGGGGTTGTCGACGGGCGCAGGCTGACCGCCGAAGAGGCGGTTGAATCGTCGGCCGAGCACGGCTGCAGAACCATCGCCTGCACCTACACCGAGCCGACGATCTATTTCGAATACGCCTACGATATTGCCCAAGCAGCCGCAGAGGCGGATATTTTAACCGTTTGGGTCACCAACGGATTCATCAATCCCGCACCCTTACGAAAGATTGCCCCCTTTTTGGCGGCGGCAAATGTGGATCTGAAGGGGTGGAACGAGGCGTTTTACCGCGAGATTTGCGGCGGCGAACTCAAGCCGGTACTTGCCGCTCTGCGCCTCATGAAAAAGCTGGGCATTTGGGTCGAGGTCACAACCCTGGCCGTACCCGGGTACAGCGACGACGGGGAGACGCTGCGCGGCATCGCCCGATTTATTGCCGAAGAACTTGGCCCGGAAACGCCGTGGCACATCAGCCGCTTTTACCCCCAGTTTCTGTTCACCGATGTGCCGCCGACCAAGCCGGCGGTTATCGAAAGGGCGCAGCAGATCGGCGCCGAGGCCGGCTTGTACTACGTCTACAGCGGCAATCTGCCCGGCTCGGGCGAAAGTACCTTTTGTCGACGCTGCAAAATGCGTTTGATCGAGCGGTTCGGCTTTTCCGTGCTGGAAAACCGCATTATCGACGGAAAATGCCCCGCCTGCGGAACAGTCGTCGACGGAATTGAAATGGGAAGCTGAAACCTTTCAAGAATAACGATGGAGGAATCGATGAATCGACGAAACTTTCTCAAGGCGGCCGCCGCCGGCGGCGCGCTGATGACCGTTCCCGCAGCCGCTGCTCAAAAAAGTCCTGCCAAACCCTTCAAACTCAAATATGCTCCCCACTTCGGCATGTTCCGCCACTCTGCGGGAGAAGACCTGATCGACCAACTCAACTTTGCCGCCGACGTCGGTTTCCGCGCTTTCGAGGACAACGGCATGAAGGATCGCCCCGTAGAGGTGCAGGAAAAGATTGCCGCCGCCATGGCCAAGCGCGGTTTGGAAATGGGCGTGTTCGTGGCGCATAAAATCTACTGGGACAAGCCCAGTCTGACCACCGGCGACAAGGAGATGGTCGAAGAGTTTCTCAAGGACATCCGCGAATCGGTGGAAACGGCCAAGCGCGTGAACGCCAAGTGGATGACCGTGGTGCCCGGCTATCTGCATCAGCGGCTTCATCCCGACTATCAGCGGGCGAACGTCATCGAGGCGCTGCGTCGCGCCGCCGACATCCTGGAGCCGCACGGCCTGGTGATGGTGCTGGAGCCCCTAAACTTTCGCGACCACCCGGGTCTTTTCCTGACCACCGTTCCGCAGGCGTTTGAAATCTGCCGCGCCGTCAACAGCCCTTCCTGCAAGATACTTTACGATCTTTACCACATTCAGGTGCAGGAAGGAAATTTGATCCAGAACATCGATCTGGCGTGGTCGGAGATCGGTTACTTCCAGATCGGCGACAACCCCGGCCGAAAGGAGCCGACGACCGGCGAGATTCATTATCAGAACGTCTTTAAGCACATTGCCGCCAAAAGCACCGACCTTATTCTCGGCATGGAGCACGGCAACTCAAAGCCCGGCAAAGAAGGCGAACAGGCGCTTATCGCCGCCTATCGCTGGGCGGACGATTTTTCCCTATAAACGAAAAAGGGCGGCCTTGAAAAAGCGCCGCCCTTTTTTTCGAACAAAGCCGCCTATTTCTTCTTTTCTTCCTTTTCCTTGAACAGCTCGCCGATGCCCGCAATGCTGCCGAGCACGCCGCTTGCTTCCAACGGCAAAAAGATTTTGGTGGCCTGACCCTGCGCCACGCTCTGCAGCGCCTCCAAATACTTGATGGCGATCAGATCGTTGGTCGGTTTGCCTTCGTGAATCGCCTTGTAAACCGTCGTGATCGCTTCGGCCTCACCTTGCGCCACCGTCAGGCGCTTGTAGCGTTCAGCCTCGGCAACCTTTTTCACTGCCTCGGCCTCGCCCTCCGCCTTTAGAATCGCCGCTTGGCGGCTGCCTTCGGCTGTCAGGATGGCGGCCTGTTTCTGCCCCTCGGCCTCCAGAATGGTGGCGCGCCGCTCGCGCTCCGCCTTCATCTGGCGATGCATCGCCTCGGTAACGTCTTTGGGCGGCTCGATCTTTTGCAGCTCAACGCGGGTCACGCGCACGCCCCATTTGTCCGTGGCGTCGTCTAAGATCTGACGCAATTGGCTGTTGATCTTTTCGCGCGAAGTCAACGATTCGTCCAGCGCCATGTCGCCGATGAGGTTCCTCAAGTTGGTCTGCGCCAGCTTGGTGGCCGCCAAATAAAAGTTGGCGACGTTGTAGGTCACGCGCACCGGATCGGTCACCTCATAGTAGATGACCGCATCCACCTCGACGACCACATTGTCCTTGGTGATGACTGCCTGGGGCGGGATGTCGACGACCTGCTCGCGCAAGTCCACCTTCTTCAGGGTCTCAATAAAGGGAACGATCAAGTTGAGGCCGCTGTCCACGGTACGCTGGTACTTGCCCAGACGCTCCACCAGCGCCTTTTCGTAGGGACGGACGATTTTCAGGCCTTTGGAGATGGTGATGACGACCACAAAGGCGATGAGGACCAGTAAAAGGTTCATGCCTCCTCCTTTTTAATGGGTTGAACGATCAGGCGGGTTCCGCTTACGTCTCGAACGTAAACGCGGGTTTCCGCCGGAATGATGTCGCCGTCGGCGCTTTCCGCGCGCCACTCTTCTCCGGCTACGCGCACACGGCCGCGATTGTGAAAGTTGTCGATCTCTTCCGTGACCACCGCTTCCAGGCCGCGGAAACGGTCGGCGCCGATGCCCGGCGGCTGCTCTTTGGTCAGCTTGGAACCGATGCGTCGCGACAACGCGAACAGCACGAGCGAAACAACGATAAAGACGAGCAACTGCAGCGCCGAGCCGAGCCCGGCCAGTGCCGCCAATCCGGCCGCCGCCGCCCCGATGCCGAACCACAAAATGAAAAAACCTGCCGTGAACATTTCGGCGACGAGAAAAATCGCCGCCAAAATCATCCACATGATCCACGTGCTGAGTTCCATAGGCCTCCTTTCTAAATGCCGGCACGACTAACCATCTAGGCGCCGATTATTCACTCTTTCGATCAGCGATTGTTGTAGAGATAGCGCTTGATTTTGCGCGTCGGCGTCTTTTCGAACTCTTCGGGATAGAGATCGATGCGGCTGACCGCGGCGTACGAGGGCAGCATGGCGTTGAGCTTGGCCCTGTTTTCCTCCATCTTGGCCTGCAACTGCTGCTCGTTCAATCCGGCGGCGTCCGCCGCCTCCATGTCCGGATAGACCAACGCCGTCAGCTTGCCGTTCTTTTCGATGACCAGCGACTCGGCCACGAAAGGCAGATTGTTCAGCTTGTCCTCGATTTCTTCGGGATAAATGTTTTGCCCCGACGGTCCCAGGATCATGTTCTTGCTTCGACCTTTGATGAAGATAAAGCCGTCGGCGTCGATGACGCCGAGGTCGCCGGTGTGCAGCCAGCCGTCGGCGTCGATGGTTTCGCGCGTGGCCTCGGGATTTTTGTAATAGCCGGTCATCACGTTTTCGCCGCGCACCATGATCTCTCCCACCACCGTCTGCGGATTGGGGCTGTCGATCTTGATCTCCAACGTATCGACCACACGGCCGACCGAGAACGGCTTGTTCTCCTTCCACGAGGCGTAGCTGATCAACGGGCCGCACTCAGTCATGCCGTAACCGCTGGTGAAGGGAAAGCCGATGCGGCGCAGAAAGAGCTCGATCTCCTGGTTGAAGGCGGCGCCGCCGACGACGATCTCGTGAAAATTTCCGCCGAAGGCATCGACCAGTTTTTTGCAGATTTTCCGCTCCAGCGTCTTTGAAATCACCGGCGTCTTGAGCAGCAGTTTGACGCTTTTCGAGCTGACGGCCGGCAGAATCTGCTTGCGGTAGATTTTTTCGATCACCAGCGGCACCGAAAGGATGAGCTGCGGCCGTATTTCCTGAAAGGCCTTGAGAATGATTTTGGGCGACGGCGTTCGTCCCAAGAAGGTGATGTGACAGCCGAGCGTCAGCGGAAAGAGGAATTCGAAGGCGCAGCCGTAAGAGTGGGCCAGCGGCATGAAGGAGACGATGCGGTCGCCGGCCTTCAGGGGCATGTTGCGCTGGGCATAGCGCACGTTGGCGGAGATCGAGTTGTGCGGCAGCATGACGCCTTTGGAAAAACCGGTGGTGCCGGACGTATAGACGATGGCGGCAAGTTCGTCGTTTTGGATTTCCGGCAGGCGGAATGTTTCGGGCGTAACACGGCCGTCCCACTTTTTGAGAAACTCTTCGTCCGCCTGGTCGAAGGCCTGGCGATAGGAGGCCTTTTTGACGTACGCCGGCTTTAGCGTGTCCAGCGACACCAGCGCATCCAGCTCGGGCATCTGCGCCTCGTCCAAGGTCTCGCGAATAAAGTCCGAGGCGAACAGCATCACCGAATCGGAGTGATTGACGATGTGGTGAATGTCGTCGGGTTTGAAATCCGCCAGAATGGGCACGATGACGGCGCCGTAGCTGACCGTCGCCAGGTAAACGATCCCCCAATTGACCGAGTTTTTGCCCACCAAGGCGATCTTGTCGCCCTTTTTCACGTGGTTCTTTTCAAAGATATAGTGCAGCCGCAGAATGCTTTCGCCGATCTGCCCGTAGGTGCGCGTCAGGCTCTCGTAATCCGAGAGCGCCGGCTGGTGCCAATAGGCCTTGATCGCCTTTTCGAGGTCCTTGACGAACCGTTCCTGTATCATGGTGCTGTCCTCATTTGGTTAAAGGTTCAATTCGACGAACTGTTTTTTGATCTGAAAACCGCCTTGACGTACGGCGGGCAACGCTTCGACGGCCGAGGCGTAGAGGTCGAGCTGATCGGGTTCCGGAACTCGGCCGGTCTTGTAGTCGATGATTTCGATGACCTTGTTTTCCTCATCGATCATCAGCCGATCGATGCGTATTTCGCGTCCCTCCGGCGTAAAGAGCGTTTGCTCGGTAAAAACACGGCCGCTTCGCTTAAAGATATCCGGTCGGCTGTGCACGAATCCTTCGAGCGTCGCCGTCAAGGCGGCCAACAGGGGCTGCGGAATGAGGGTGCCGTAATAGGCCGCCGTACGACGGCGCGCCGTGTTCAGCTCTTCTTCTGTGCCGCTGCGGATGAAGGAGAGAAAATAGTGCGCCGCATTGCCGACCATCACGGCGTTGCGATCGACGAACGGCGCCTTGGAAGCGGCCGCCCGGCCGACCTCGAAGAACGGCCGATGATCCACGGCGAAGAGCGCACGATCGAGCGGCACGCCGGGCCGGCTTTCCGGCTTTTGGAAGACGGGACGAGCAGCAGCCCCGAATTGCCCCTTCTCAAAGCAGCTGTTTTTTTCGAAATAGTCGGGTTGCCCGCGGAAAAAATTCCTCATACAATCCACCAGAACGGCCGCCGGAGAGAGGGAATCTTTTTCAACAAGATATTTATCAAAACCTCCTTGCTTCTCATAAGCAAAAGCGAGCGACAGCGTGCTCTTGGCGCGCGTGAGGGCTACATAGAGCGTGTTGAGTTCTTCGACGAGGGAGCGCTGTTCCGCCGCCTCGACCAGCCCTCCGAAAGAGGATTCCTTCAACTCTTTGCTAAAGTTATAGGTAAGGACAAAGTTCTCGACGCCGCTGTAATCGTCGCGAAAGAGCACGTAATCCGAAAGGCGGGCGCCGTCGTTGCCGCGTCGAGCGCTCAGGTTCCAAAAGAGAAACACATGATCGAACTCCAACCCCTTCGATTTGTGGATGGTCATCAGGCTGACGGCATCTTCTTCGCCGGCGGCCGCAGAGCGGAAGGGGTCGCGTTCGCCTTCCAGCTCGCAGTAGTCGAGAAAGCCCTTCAGCGTCTTCGGGCCGCTCCGGCTGTCCTGAAGATAGGCGCCGATGATCATGAAAAAGCGGTAGAGGTTTTCGGCGTCGTTGTTTCGGTTGAAGGTGCCCAGGAGATTGAACTGTTCCGCTGCGCGAACCGCCAAGGTCAAGGGGTCGAGCCGCTCGCTTTCTTCGACGAGGGCGGCAAGCTTGCCGGCGAGCAGCGGCGGCAGCGTTCTGATGAGGTCGAGGATGTCGGCGGACTTGCCGGCGTCTCGACGGCGGAGCAGAATCTCCTTGAGGGCACGGCTGTTCAAAAGCACGGCGTCGGAGCGGAGGAAGCGCAGCAGGTCGTAGAGATCGCGCGTGAGCAGGAACCGCAGCAGCAGATACAGCGGCTTTACGGCGCGATGATTGAGGATCGTATCCGATGACTCGTAGACGTAGCGGATGCCCATTTCGCCGAGGGCGTCGGCGGCGGCCTGCAATTCGCTGTTGGTGCGTGCCAGAATCGCCGTGCGGCTGATGTCGATCAGGCCGTCGCGGCGAAGCGGTTCGAGGACCTCGGTGAAAAAGTCGTACAGCGCCTCTTCGGCTGTTTTTATGTCGCCGTTTTTGGCATAGCCCCGAAGGAAAAAAGTCACCAGCCCGGCGCCGTTTGCTTTGTGCGCCTTTACCGGAAAGTAAGGCCATTGGATGCCGCGGCTTTCGAGGGCCTGCTGTAGTTTTTCGGACGTAAAGAGGCGGTTGACGAATTCGATCAACTTTTCATCGCTGCGGAAAGAGGTGTCGAGCGTCAGCTGCTCGGCGTCCTGAAGGACCTGCGGCATTTTGAGCAGCAGGTCGCGTTCGCCGCCGCGCCAGCCGTAGATGGCCTGCTTTTCGTCGCCGACGACGATGACGCCGCCGTACTCCTTCACGCCCGCGCCGCTGATCACCTCGCGGATGATCGGCATGAGGGTGCGGTACTGCAGAATGCTGGTGTCCTGAAATTCGTCGATGAGCACGAAGCGGATGTCGGCGGAGAGGCGCTCGTAAAAGGCGTTGACCACGGCGTCGCCGTCCAGGAGCGAAAGCTCGGGATCGTGCAGGCAGCGGTAGGTGTAGTAGAGGATGTCGGCGAAGGTGAGCGCCGCGTCGCGAAGCTTCAGCTCGTCGTAGCGTTCGCAGATGCAGCGGACGATCTCGGAAAGCTCGCGCTCTTCGTTCAAAAGCTGACTATAGAACACCCAGTCGGCCGCAGCGCGGCGAACCTGCCCGCGCAGTTCAAGGAAATCCTCTTTTTCTTTTCCGGCCAACCGGGAATCCCAAAGATTCTTGTCGCCGATCAGGAGGTCGATCAACTTTTTGTTCGGCGGTTCTTCGTCGATCAACCGCCGGGCGAGGTCGTGGACCTCTTCGAGTCGGAAATTCGGCCGCACGTTGTCCAGCAGTGCCTTAAAGTCTTTTAACAGCGCGCCATCCGACGTCTTTTGCTTGGCCAGGGCCAACTGCTGCATTTTGAGATTCATTGCGCTGAACACGCGGCGCAGGGTTTGAAGCGCCGCCTCGGCCTTTTCTCGGACGTTTTCCTCGAACTCGCGCCGCGGCCGCGACTGCTCGATGAGCAGAAAGAGCCACCGTTTTTCGAGCACGGAGCGGAAAAAAGCCTCATATGCCTGTATTTCACGACGGCCGGAGCGGGTAAAGAAGGAACGAAACGCCTCCAGCTTGCTCGGGTCTTCGAGAACCGTGCGGTAGAGCTCGTCCTGAACCTCTTCGTCCGGTTCCTCTTCGATCAGATAGTCGCCAATGCCGAGATAAGGAGCAACGATGGTCTTGAAAACGGCGTTGGTAAAGGAATCGATGGTGCTGATCTGCACCTGCGCTTTGTTCAACAGCATGTCGCGACGGACGCGCTCCAGCAGCAGGCGCTCCTCTTCGCCGAACGGGATGCCGAAAAAGCGCTCCAGGTTCCTTTGCAGCTCGAGGCCCGCCGGCGTACCCCTCACCAGCTCTTCCAATTGCAGGAAAATGCGCTCGCGGATTTCAGCCGTCGCCTTTTTGGTAAAGGTGATCACCAAAATTTCATTGAAGCGCAGGCCGTAACGGCTGTATTTGAGCAGCAGGGCGATGTACTCCAGCGCCAGACGGTACGTCTTGCCGGTGCCGGCGGCGGCGCGAATGACTTTTTTTACCGGCGGCGGCACGGCCGTCTTCCCTTTCGCTTCATAAGATCGCCTGGTTCGAAAGCCTCGAATCTCTCAAGACTCAAAACGGCACAGATGAGGGATGTCGCCTCTGAGGGACGAAGCGGTGTCATAGGGTTACCCTTGTTTCGGCGACATTCGTTTCATACCGAGCAGCAGCGAACGGTTGCCTGCCAAACCTTCGTACAGGTCGCTGCGCGTGATCTCTTCCATCTTCCGCAGGCCGCCGCGTTTCTCCTGCAGCGTAAAGCCGTCGTTCAAAAGCCTGACGACTTGTTCTCTCACCTTGGCGATAAACGCCGCGTAAGGGTCGCCCGAAGCTTGCTTTTTCCCATTCGTTAGTTCCTTCTGCCGCACCATGTAGAAAAAGGAGGAGACGTTGCCGGCCAAGGCGGCGTCCTTGAGAGCATAATAATAGAGCTCGTAAAAGAGGAGCTGGTCGTCGTTGGCATGACCGGTCTTGTAGTCAAAGATGCAGCGGCGGGCGCCGTCCGCGGTTTCGATGAGCAGGTCGGCGCGGCCTTTGAGCCGCACGTTCAGGCCGTCGACTTGAAAGAAATCGAGCGGTTCCGTCCTGGGCAGCGTCAGATTCTCATGAAGGACATAGATCGGTTTGCCGGTCAGCTCAAGCTGCGCAATGCGCGCAAAGAAGGTGAGGACGGCGTCGACGATCTGCGGCATCATGATTTCGCGGAAATAGATCTGCGAATGGTCGTGGGGAAGAGCATAGTAGTAACGATCGACGTAAAGGGTGCGCTCGGCCGCCGCCTCGATCTGTTCCCGCCGCACTTGGTCGAAGGCGATGACCGTGGGCTGCGGCACTGCGAGCAGCGGGCGCCACACTTCGATCATCAGGTCGTGCACGATTTGGCCGAGAAGGTTGGGCGATAAACGTCGTTTGACGATCAGCGGTCTTTCGCTCACTTCAATGATGTTTTGGATGTAAAAAGCAAACGGATTGTCCAACAAGTTTTCAAGTGCATTAAAAGAAAGATCGAGCGTTCCGTCCGGCAGGTCGCGTTCTTTGTCGAAGGGAATGACGTAAAAGTCCGTGGAACGCGCCTCTTCAACAGAGGGGCTGAAGGCATCGTGAGCGCTCAGGAAGCAGCGGCAAAAGTCGAGGTAATTGAGCGGCGCCGCAGCGGACTCGATCAGCTTTTTGCGGTCGTAGAAGAGCCGTATTTCTTCGATGAACGAGCTGACCTCGACGTTCTGCTCGATGTTGCGCCGCGTGAACAGAAAGACCCGCGGCGAGGTGAGGAGCAGGCGGAAAAAGTAGTACTTTTCCCGCAGCAGCACATCCTCAAAAGTTTTCAGACCCAAAAAACGCCGCTGCTTTTCGGTGAACAGGAATGGCGTTTGGCGGGCGTGGGGGATTTCCTTTTCCACCACGTTCATCACCGCGACGCTTTTAAAGGAGAGGTTGCGGGTGTCCAACAGGTCGACGAACTCGACCCGCGGGCCGGTCGGCCGCAGCGTTCGGTGCACCGTGCGGGACTTGAGGTAATCGAGCAGCAGCCGCAGGATACCAGCGGGAAGCCTTACCTCTTTCGGCATATGATGGTCGAAAAAGAGGTCGCCCCATTCGCCGATCAATCCGATCTCCTGAAGCGAGCAAAAGTCGGCCAGGGCGTCGTAGAACACATCGAGGGCGTCCGTGCCTTCGGCCTCTTCCGGCAGCAGCACCTTGTCAATGGGCAGCCGGTCGCGCAGCAGCGCCGCCCACTCGCCGATGGACGAGGCGTTGAGCGCCTTTCGTACCAGCTCGGGCACTCTTTGCAGCAACGTCGCCGCTTCTTCTCTTTTGCGGAAAAATTCGCCCTCAAGATCAATAAACTGAATCGACTCGTCGACCAGGGAATAGAGGACATTCAGCGCCGCGCGACAGCTTGCAGCATCGGCGCCGAACAGCAGGCGGCTGAAGGCGTCGTCCTGCAGCGCGTCGATCCATGACTGCAGCGGCAGCAAAAGCTTTCGGCGTTGCGGCTCCAGAATGATGGACGACAGCAGGCGATGCAGGGCTTCGAGGGCATGGTACGGCGACGTAAAGGCAAAGCGCAGCGTGTCGCCGAGATGAAAGCGCTCGGGCGACAGCAACCGCGCCGCCGCTTCGATGTGTTCATGAAAATTGACGATGTGACGGACCTCCTCCGCTTCGAGCCGCTGCAGCAGCGCCTGAAGCATGGAGGCGTCGTCGTCGCATTCGATGACCTCGATGGACTGGTTGCGGCCGCCGCCCAATTCATTGAGCGTGAACGGACGCACGGCCAGGGTAGCTTGATCCACCAGTTCGGCGGGCAGTTGATAGATCAGGGTCACCTCTTTGCCTGCCGCCGCCAAACGGTCGATCAGCGCCTTTTCCAGCGCGGTATAGTAGAACTGATTGACAAAGGTAATACACTCGACGTCGCCGAGGGCGGCGCTGTCGAGCCGTTCGGGCTTGTACAGAAAGATGCGGTCGCTGAAGCCTTTGGATGCTATGAAAAGCCGGTAGCGCTCTTTGATGCGGCGCAGCGCCTCGAAGCGGCTTTTCTGCCAACCGAGCAGCTCCACATCGGCGGCTTCCGCCCGCTCAAAGTCGATGTCGTCCGGCACCAGCTCTTCGTTGAATTCTTCCCACAAGTCGAAGAACTCCTGCGCCGTTTTGATGCTCTGAAAATAGTTGGTGATGTGCAGCGCCGCCTTGTCTTCCGGGTGAAGGGAGGCGAAAAAGGCCAGTGTTCGCTTTTCCTCTCTCAGCAGCGGCCGGTCATCGACGAACAGCGCCTCCTTCCATTCTTCCATGGTCAGAAAACGCACGCTCTCGAAGCGCCATTGCCGCTGGACCTCGCGCCACGCGGCGCGTTTGGCGGCTTCGGTGGGAAAGATGTACAAGGCGCCGTCGACCATCGGCAGCGCCACGGTCAAAGATTCCTCGAATGAGACAAAGCGAAAGCGGCTGCGGCTCATAGCTTGTGCCGGAAACGGCACCGGCCTTTCCCTTTGGTTTATGGCAACTCTGAAAAGTGATCCGTGATTTCGGCAATGACCGCAAACTTGTCGCGAACCGTCGACAAAGCCCCGCCCATGCGATAGGTGTCTTTATCCAGGCGGCCCTGCGGATCCAGCTCTTCCAATACGTTGTCCTTCCCCAAATCCGGCCGCTCTTTGGCGTAGGGCCACAGGCGGAAAGAGCCGCCGGTGATCTCGTCGATCAACGTCACCTGGCCGTCGATGAGGCCGTACTCCAGCTTAAAGTCGACCAATTGCAGCTTGAAATGGGCAAAAGCCTCTTCGAGCAGCTCAAAGATCTGCCGGTTGAGGTCACGCATTTGTTGAAACCAATCCGACTTTTTGCTGCGGACGATGTAATCGATATAGCCGTCGTCGAGCATGGGGTCATGAAGGGCGTCGTCCTTGTAGTGGAACTGGGTGACGGGCGGGTCGAAGCGCGTACCCTCGGCAATCTGCCCCCATTTGACGATCGAACCGGCCGCCACGCGACGGCTCACCACTTCGAGATTGATCTTAAAATCGAGCTTTTTGACCAGACTGACGCGCTCTTCGGGACTGGAAAGGTAATGGGTTCGAACCCCCTTGCGGTTCAAGTATTCGAAAATGTTCTTGTTGGTTCGCCAATCTATGGCCGCTTTTCCTTCGATCACGTCGTGCTTCAGGCCGTCTCCCGCCGTGATGTCGTCTTTGAAGACCATAAACACGCTCTTTGGATCGTCGGGGTTGGCATAGATGATCTTGGTTTTCCCCTCGTTCAGCTTGGTGAGCCTTTCGAAATCCATACCTCCTCCTTTTTGAGCAGAATATACCAAATTCGCCGTCAAAAACAAGGGGAATGTGCGGTTCTCCTTCGGCGAAGGAGGGCGTGGTGCGATGTCGGGCTCAGGCGGCCGGTGAAAAAATGGCGTCGAGCCCTTTGGGCTTTACCACGATGCCTCTGAAAGGGGGGAGCGAACTCGAGCGGCGTTCTGCATAAAAAGCCCGCCGATGTGACGAAGGGAGGTCCAACCTGTCGGACGGCTATAGCCGCTTTCGAACTATATTCGTTCAGTGTGGAAGACGTATTGTTGCGCCCCGCTGCCGTTGCGCAGGAGAACGCCGAGTGCAGCGGGGCGCGAAAAAGGGAGGTTATTCCGCCGCTGCTTTGCCCCCTTTTAAAAGGAGTCCGATCACGGCAACGACGACGCCGACGACAATGCCCAAAACCTGCTGTTTCCCCATGCCCGGGTGGCCGCCCAAACCGACGACGTCGGCGATCAGAGACAGGATCAGCACCACAACTCCGATGAGCAACAGCACCATGCCCGCACGCTTTTTGGCGTTCATACATCCTCCTTTTTGTAAGTGGCTATAGCTTTTGCCTTGCAGCCTTTGCTGCTGCCGAAGGATGACGCCGCGCCTGAGCGGTCGCAGGTCGGGGGAAGAAAGCGGATGTGTGGATGAATTTCCGAGGGTCGTGTGTATGCCCGCACCCTGCCGCCGAGCACGGCGCGCGCTTCGGCGGACGATCGTTGCGAGACCTCTTCGCCTATCATTGTACGAGTAATTGTAAAAAAACTCAAGTAAAATTTCCATTCTCTGTTCATTTTGGAGAAGCTTTCCCCGAGGGCGGAATCGGACGACTATCGGCGCTATTTTTCCCCATACCCTTCCAGCGCTGTCGCTGGGCAAGCGCGATATTTCACCATAACCGGCAGAACATAACGGGGAACCGAGCTCTCGGTCGGAAGCGGCTTCGGCCGGCCGCGGAGGGTGCCGGCGTTTGCACATATCTATCTGCCTGTTTCGGCGCCGTTTATTTCAAGCGCTTTCCATGGTTCAATGAAACGGTATGAGGGGAATGGAGAATGAGGCTTGCAAATCAGAACACAATTTGATACTTTGTGTTGTCAAGTTTGCCGAAACGGCGCACCAAAAAAGGCACTCCGCTATGGTCGTCTCCTTTTTCGCCACCTGCATTACCGATGTCGTCTATCCGAACGTCGGCCTCAAAGCGGTCGAGCTGTTGGAGCGCTTGGGCTGCAGCGTCGTGTTCAATCCCAAACAGACCTGCTGCGGTCAGCCGCTCACCAACACCGGATACATCGAAAAGGCGCTTCCCGCCATGCGGCTGTTGATCCAGGCGCTGCTGGAGGACGAATGCGACTATGTCGTTGCCCCCAGCGGCTCCTGCGTGCTTCAGGTCAAAGAGTTCCCCCGCTTTTTTGAGGAGGACCATTACTGGCGGCCGTTGGCGGAAAAACTGGCGCAAAAAACGTATGAAATCACCGATTTTATCGTCAACGTTCTGCAGATGACCGATGTCGGCGCCAGGCTCGAAGGCCGTGCAGCCTATCATCCTTCCTGCCACATGACGCGTCTTCTCGGCGTCAAAGAGCCTCCGCTGAAGCTGTTGGAAAACGTACGTGGACTGGAGCTGGTGCCGTTCGAACATCAGGACAAATGCTGCGGCTTTGGAGGCACTTTTTCGGTCAAGTTGGGAGAGCTGAGCTGCGCCATGGCTGCGGAAAAGGCGGCCTGCATTGCCGCGGCCGGTGTGGACTATCTCATCGGCGCGGACAACGCCTGCCTTATGAACATCGGCGGGCGGCTGCAGAAAACGGGCAGCCCCATTCGCGTCCTGCACATCGTCGAAGTCCTTGCGGGCGTGGACTCATGAAGGGATTTAGAGCAAGGGGAACTACCCGATGGGGTTGAAGACCAGCGACTTGCCGTTGAAACGGCGGATCAGGAAGGCGCTCGCCGATTCTTTTATGCGCGCGTCGATCGCCGGCGCGCAGGACCTGTTGAACCGCAAGCGCCGCGACCGCTTCGAGGAACTGGGTCATTATGAAGAGTGGCGCGCGGCCGCCGCCGAAATCCGCGACCATACGCTGGCGCACCTGGACTACTATCTCGCTCAGTTTGCGGAGCAGGCGGAAAAGGCGGGCGCGGTCGTTCATTTCGCCGCGGATGCGGAAACGGCAAGGCGCATCGCCGTAGAGCTCTTTGAAAAGAATGGCGCACGACGCGCCGTGAAGAGCAAATCCATGGTCACCGAAGAGATCGACCTCAACGAGGCGCTGCAGGAAGCAGGAGTCGAGGTCGTGGAGACCGATCTGGGAGAATATCTGCTGCAGATCGACGACGCCGACAAGCCGTCGCACATCGTGGTGCCGGCGCTGCACAAGGGGCGAGCCCGTTTCCGCGACGTGCTGGCGCGAAAGAACGGTTACAGCGGCGACGATACGCCGGAAAACATGACCCGCTTTGTTCGCGGCGTGCTGCGGCGAGCTTTTATGGAGGCCGAGGTCGGCATTACCGGCTGCAATTTCGGCGTGGCCGAGAGCGGCACGGTGGTGCTGGCCACCAACGAAGGCAACGGCCGGTTCGTGACCACAGTGCCCAAAGTTCAACTGGTTTTCATGGGCATGGAGCGGTTGGTCCCCACCTTTGCTGATTTGGACATTCTTCTCAGCCTTTTGGCCCGCAGCGCCGTCGGTTCGCGCCTGACTGTATACACGAGTTTACTGACCGGTCCCCGCCGCTGCGGCGACGCCGACGGCCCCAAGGAGCTGTACATCGTCATCGTCGACAACGGCCGTTCTAAAATCCTTTCGGGCTTTTTTCGCGACGTGCTGCGCTGCATCCGCTGCGGCACCTGCATGCTGGAGTGCCCGGCTTATCGTCACATCAGCGGGCACGGCTACGGCGCCCTCTATCCCGGCCCTTTAGGCGCCGCGCTCATGCCGCTTCTCGACGGTTACGAAGGCTTTAAGGATATCGTCAAAATCTGCTCGCTCTGCGGCGCCTGCGACGACGTTTGTCCGGTGAAAATCCCGCTGCATCGCCTGATTTTCGAACACCGGCGCATCATCGCCGAAGAGTTCAAGCTCAACAACCGCCTCGAGGACATGATCTTCGGCGCTTACGGCGCCGTTATCGGAAGCAGCAAACTCTACGACGCCGCGACGCGGGCGGCGCACCTCGGAAATCTCGCTCCGCCCGTGGGAGCGATCGCCGAATGGACGCGCGGCCGCAAGCTTCCGAAAATTCCGCGACGGCGCTTCCGCGACCTTTTTGCAAAAAGGAGGGGGACGAAATGATCGGCGACAGGGAATTCATTCGTTCCGTAAGCCTGGCGCTGTGGCGAGCCGAACCGACGGAACCGCCTCCCTCACCGTCGGCGCTGCACAACGTCCATCGCCGCGTCATGGCGGAGTGGAGCCGCGAACAGCTCGTCGAGGCGTTTTTGAAGAACAGCCGCGACATCGGCGCCGAGACGCGGCAGACGCACAAGGCCGAGTTGAACGACCTGCTGGCCGAGTTGGCCGCTTCGTCGGGCGGAACTTGCCTGCTGGCCGATCAACCGCTGTTTGCCGAGCTGAACACCTCCGCGGTATTGGGCACTCGCGTCCAAGTCGAAGTATGGGATGTTGCCAAGCCGAGTCGAGAGCTTTTGCAAACGGCGGCGCAGGCGTCCGTCGGCATAGCGGCGGCAGAACTCGCGCTTGCCGAAAGCGCCACGGTCGTTCTCTTCAGCAGCGGCGGACTCGGCCGTTCCGTCACGCTCATGCCGGAATCGACCGTTTTCGTCATCCCGCAAAGCGTCGTTCGGCCGCGACTGACTCAGGCTATGGAGCTGCTGCAGCAAAAGCGGCATGAGGGATTGCCCGCTTCGGTCAACCTGGTTTCCGGGCCGAGCGCCACCTCGGATATCGAACTGGTGCGGGTCGTCGGCGTACACGGCCCGATGCGGGTGGTGCATGTGCTGGTGGAGGATTTGTAGAACTCGCAGGGCATCGCGTTTTTCATTTCTTGTGGAATTGAACGGTTGATTGAGTTAGCTATAGAACGATGAGCGGCTTTGAGATGAGTAAACAGAGAGAAGGGACCATAACCATAAAGGTTGAATGAACTCGGCTTGCATTTAGACGCGCCGCCGGAAAGCATTGCCGAATTGGAACAGGAAACCGGCATTGCCAATCTCGCCCGAAAGATCAACAACCTGAATTGGCTGAAATGGCGGATGGGCTTTTTGCTTTAGGTTTCGTTTAAGAGGAAGGGACGGACGGCAAACATTTCGAACTTGGCCAAGCGCCTGTCGGCCGAAGCTTGTCGTTTGACTGAATCTTTGCGTTATGAAAAAAAACTATATCATCATCGCCATACTCGGAACGCTGTGGGGTGTTCTGGAAACTCAGCTCGGCACCCTGCTGCACGCCGCCGATCTGCCGTTCGTCGGCCTGCTGATGATGTCCATCGGTATCATGTTCCAAACAATGGCCAGGCAAACCACCCGTCTCCGCGGTTCGGCGGTGTTCATGGGAACCGTCGCCGTCTTTATCAAGCTGCTCATCGTCGGCGGCATCGCCTTTTCCGTGATCATTGCCGTCCTCATCGAATCGATGCTGATGGAATTGATCTATCACCGGCCCGCGCCCTCTCGACGACGCATGGCCGTCGCCAGCGCTGCGGGCGTCGGCTACAGCCTGTTCCATCCTTTCCTCTCCATGCCGTTGTTCATGGGACTCACGCCCGCCGACGCCTGGCGACGCATTTTAAAGGGCGGCAGCGTGCTGCTCGGCCTTTCGCCTCGTCACGGCCTGCTGCTTTTCCTGCTGCTTCTGCTGCTGCACCTCGCCTGCGGCTTTTTGGTCGCCATGGCGACCTTTGGTTTTGTGCGCGACCTGCAGCGCCGCGGCGTTTTGCCGAAACCGGAGGAGCTGCCGTCATGACGGCAGGGCTGGTGCTGACCGGCGGCCTGCAGGTGGGCAAAAGCACACTGTTGCGGCGGATTCTTCGCTGCGTCCACGGTCCGTGGAGCGGCCTCTTTACCTTTCGGCTGTGGGAAAAGGAGCGCTGCATCGGTTACGGCCTGCAGATCGGCGACGAGCCGACCGTTCGAATTTTCGCGCAGGAAAAGCGCGGCGCCGATCCGTCTCCCGCTCGTTTCGACCTCGATCTGCAGCCGTTTGCCGCCGCGGCCGAAGCGATGCCGCGTCTGCTGAGTCGGCCGGGGCTGTTCGTCATCGACGAGTTGGGGGTTTTCGAACAGAGCTGCACCGACTATTGCCGCGCCGTCGCCGAGGCTTCCCGCCGCGGCTCGTGCCTTTTCGTCGTGCAGCAGCGGGCACTTGACTTTTGGCTGCCTCTGTTGGGCGACGTCGTTGCGGTATCCTTTGAAAGAGAGAACCGTCGACGCGCCGCTGAGGAGATTCTGGACTATTTAAAAGAGGAGTGCGGAGAATTTCTGCATGCGCACCATTTCGAGTCGTTTTTAGAAGGGTAAAAAGGAGGTCGTTGTGAATCGACAGCAGTCTTTGGATACGATCAAGAATTACGACGGATACTGGGACGTCATCGTCATCGGCGGCGGGGCGACGGGACTGGGCGCCGCCGTGGACGCCGCAGCGCGGGGCTATCGCACGGTGCTGATCGAGCAGCATGACTTTGCCAAAGGAACGTCGAGCCGGAGCACCAAGCTGGTGCACGGCGGCGTGCGCTACCTGCAGCAGGGCAACGTGTCCCTGGTGCTCGAGGCCCTGCGCGAGCGCGGCCTCTTGGTGCAGAATGCCCCTCACCTGGTTCGGCACCAGTCCTTCATTGTGCCCAACTATGACTGGTGGGAAGGGCCTTTTTACGGCATCGGCTTGAAGGTCTACGATATGATGGCAGGAAAGCTCGGCCTCGGGCCTTCCAAATGGCTCTCCAAGGAGGAGACGCTGCAGCGTCTGCCGACCATCGAGCCGCGGGGATTGCTGGGCGGCGTGATCTACTACGACGGCCAGTTCGACGACGCCCGTTTGGCGATCAACCTTGCGCAAACCCTCGACGATCTCGGCGGCACGGCGATCAACTATATGAGGGCGGAACGTCTGCTCAAGTCGGGCGGGATGGTCGTCGGCGCGGCCGTGCGCGACCTCGAGACCGATGAAGAGCTGGACATCTACGGCCGCGTGGTCATCAATGCTGCCGGTGTGTTCGTCGATCAAATCATCCGCATGGATGAGCCGGACGCTCCCCCCGTGGTGGCGCCCAGCCAGGGCGTTCATCTGATCCTGGGCAAGGAGTTCCTTCCCGGGGAGTCGGCGGTCATGGTGCCGCACACCGACGACGGACGTGTGCTGTTCGCCGTGCCCTGGCGCGATCGCGTGGTGGTGGGCACCACCGATACGCCGGTGGAAGAGGTGTCGCTCGAACCGCGGGCGCTGCCCGAGGAGATCGAGTTCCTGCTGCAGCATGCGGCCCGCTATTTGACCAAAGACCCGCAGCCCGGCGACGTGCTCAGCGTTTTTGCCGGCCTTCGCCCCCTGGTTCGCGCA